>Ga0182015_10006493_pt1 | contig 11717 bp, 12 predicted proteins | sample 712P3MmetaG_FD_120478 | JGI IMG/M metagenome (GOLD analysis project Ga0182015, IMG submission 120478) | Permafrost microbial communities from Stordalen Mire, Sweden - 712P3M metaG | ecosystem: Environmental > Terrestrial > Soil > Wetlands > Permafrost | place: Sweden: Stordalen | collected...
CGTCGCCCGGCGGCGAGGCGGATTCATTGCGCTGCAATTGCTCGCGCGTCTGAGTGATTTGATTCGCGCTCGGCGCGTGCTGAGCGAAGCCTATGCCGTCCTTCGAGACCGCGCAGCCGGAGCCGGTGAGGACCACGGCCGCGAGCGCAACGACTCGCATCATGGCGGCTTGGGTCCTACAACGCCGCCCAGTCCAAGATCACTTTCCCCGACTTCCCGGAATTCATGATATCGAATCCCTCGCGGTAGTCGTTGATCCCGAGCCGATGCGTGATGACCGGCCGCACGTTGAGCCCGCTCTGCAACATGCTCGCCATCTTGTACCAGGTCTCGAACATCTCCCGCCCATAGATCCCCTTGATCACCAACCCCTTGAAGATCACCTGGTTCCAGTCGATCGCGGTCTCGCCGGGCGGGATGCCGAGCATGGAGATGTTCCCGCCGTGATGCATGGTGCGGAGCATCTCGCGAAGCGCGGCGGCGTTGCCGGACATCTCGAATCCCACGTCGAACCCTTCCTCCATCCCGAGCTCGCGCATCGCATCGTCGAGCGATTCGTGCGACACGTTGATGGCTTTGGAAGCCCCCATCTTGGCCGCCAGATCCAGGCGATATTGATTCACGTCGGTGATGACGACATGACGCGCGCCGCAGTGCCGCGCGATCGAGACGGCCATGATGCCGATCGGACCCGCGCCGGTGATGAGGACGTCCTCGCCCACCAGATTGAAGGCGAGGGCGGTATGCGTGGCGTTGCCGAACGGATCGAGAATGGAGGCGATTTCATCATCGATGGCGGACGGAAGCTTGAAGACATTGGAGGCGGGGAGCGTCAGGTATTCCGCAAAGGCTCCCGCGCGGTTCACCCCGACGCCCAAGGTGTTGCGGCACAGATGGCGGCGTCCGGCCCGGCAGTTGCGGCAATGCCCGCAAGTGATGTGGCCCTCGCCGGACACCCGGTCGCCCGTCTTCACGCCGCGCACTTCGCTGCCGACTTCGACGATCTCGCCGGAGTACTCGTGGCCCACCGCCATCGGCACCGGGATGGTCTTCTGCGCCCAGGCATCCCAGTTGAAGATATGCATGTCGGTGCCGCAGATGGCCGAGCGGTGGATCTTGATGAGGACGTCGTTATGGCCCACCGCGGGCTCGGGTACGTCCTGCATCCAGATTCCGGGTTCCGCGCGAGCTTTGACCAATGCTTTCATGAGCCTGCCTTCAATGGATGATGCCGAGCGAACGTCCGGCGCCTGCAAACGCCGAGATCACGCGGTCGAGCTGGGAGGTCGTATGCGCCGCGCTCAGCTGCGTGCGGATCCGCGCCTTGCCGTGCGGCACGACCGGGAAGGAGAACGCGACCACGTAAACGCCCTCATCCTGCATGCGTTCGGCGAGCCGCACCGCGAGCGGCGCCTCACCGAGCATGACGGGAACGATCGGGTGTTCGCCCGGGAGTAAATCGAATCCGAGCCTCTGCATCTGTTCGCGGAAATGGCGTGCGTTCGCATGCACACGGTTGCGCAGATCCTCGGAGCTTTCGAGCAGCTCCAGAACCTTCAACGTCGCCGCTGCGACCGGCGGAGCGATGCTGTTGGAGAACAAATACGGGCGCGAGCGCTGGCGCAGCCAGCCGACGATCTCCTTGCGGGCCGCGACATATCCGCCGCTCGCGCCGCCGAGCGCCTTGCCGAAGGTGCCCGTCAAGATGTCGACCCGATCCATGACGCCGCGAAGCTCGTGCGTACCCCGGCCGCGTGCGCCGATGAACCCCGTGGCGTGTGAGTCATCCACCATCACCAAGGCGCCGTAGCGCTCCGCCAAGGCGCAGATCTCCCCGAGCCGTGCGATCGAGCCATCCATGGAGAACACGCCGTCCGTCGCGATGAGACGCACGCGTGCGCCGGCGGAGTCCTTGAGCGCCTGCTCCAGCTCGCTCATGTCGTTGTTGGCGTAGCGCAGGCGCCGCGCCTTGCAGAGGCGGATGCCGTCGATGATGCTGGCGTGATTCAGCGCATCGCTGATCACGGCGTCCTCTTCCCCGAGCAAGGTCTCGAACAAGCCGCCGTTGGCATCGAAGCACGAGGAGTACAGGATGGCGTCTTCCATGCCGAGATAGGCGGCGAGCCGCTCCTCCAGTTCCCGGTGCACGCTCTGCGTACCACAGATGAATCGCACCGAGGCGACGCCATATCCGTAGCGTTCGAGCGCCGCGTGTGCCGCCTCGAGCACCGCCGGATGATTGGCAAGTCCCAGATAATTGTTCGCGCAGAGATTGATCATCTCGCGACCGTCGGCGAGTTTCACGACCGCGCCCTGAGCCGAGCCGATGATGCGTTCGCGCTTCAAAAGGCCGGCATCGTCGAGCAACCGAGTGTCGCGCGCGAGCCGTTCACGGAAATCCTTGAGCACCATGTCCTTCACTGATTGGGTGGATCGAATACCTTATTATACCGCCCGAAAGCGGAGGGAAATGCGATGGAAAGCCGGCTGGACAAATGGCTTTGGTACGCCCGATTTTACAAAACTCGCTCTCTGGCCACCGCCGCCATCGACGGCGGCAAGGTGCACCTGAATGCGGAGCGGGTCAAACCTGCCCACCGTGTCCGTATCGGCGACCGGCTGAGCTTGTCTTTGCAGGGAATCGTCGCCGAATTCGAGGTGCTGGGACTGCCGGAGCGCCGTGGTCCCGCCGCTGAGGCGCAATCGCACTATCTCGAGACCCCGCAAAGCGCCTCCCGCCGCGCTCATCTGAAGGAGCAGCAAAAATTGGCGCAGCTGTCGAGGCCCCGACCGGAAGGCCGCCCCGACAAGCGCGATCGGAGACGGCTGATGCGCCTGAGCCGCGATCAAGGCTGAGGAGGCTTCACAGGTCGATCATGCTCTCGGGATCGTCCATCTCGCAGCTGGCGGCGGTTTCGGGCTGCAGTGCGTCCCATTCCGCGTGCAGCCAGACCGCGGTGGCGAGGCCCGCGGTCGGCAGCTCGCGACGGCTCGGTATCGGGCCCAGTCGGCTCGCTACCTGGCTCAAGCCCGGATTGTGCCCGACGATGAGAATGTGACGGAGCGTGGAATCCCGCCGCGCGAGCAGTTTCCAGGTCGTTTCGGGAGGCGCCAGATACAGCTCCCGGGCGCATTGAAGCTGCTTCGTGTCCAGCTCGCACGCCGAGGCGACTATCTCGGCGGTGCTCCAGGCACGTTCGGCGGGACTCACCAGAATCAGATCGGGAATGAGATTCCGGCGCACGATTCGCTCGGCGATTTCCTGCGCCTCGATGACTCCGCGGCGGGTCAGCGCGCGTTCGAAGTCCTCCGGACAGCTGTCCGGAGCCTGCGCCTCTCCATGGCGCAACAGAGTTATCCTGCGGGCGGTACTCACATCATTCCCGTCTGCAGACGAGCCTCCTCGGACATCATGCCGTGATTCCATGGTGGATCGAACACGAGCTCTACGTTGGCACGCGACACGGTGGGAACTATCTGCACCTTGTCCCGTACGTCCTGGACCAGAATCTCCCCCATGCCGCAGCCGGGAGCAGTGAGCGTCATCTTGATGTCGACCGTGCGGGTATCGTCCACGTTCTTGGTGACGTCGCACTCGTATATCAATCCGAGATCGACGATATTCACCGGAATCTCGGGGTCGTAACAGGTCTTGAGCTGCTGCCACACGACGTTCTTGATGTCCTCCTCGGAGGCGCCCGGCGGGACATCCGGCGGCTTGGCCGCGGTCTTGCCGATGGAGTCGGCGTCGCCACCTGCGATGCGAAACAGGTTGCCGTCGATGTAGACGGTGAAGCTCCCGCCCAAGGCTTGAGTGATGTAGCCGACGGAGCCGAGTTTGAGATTCACCTCGACACCGGCGGGTATGGCGACCGCCTTCACCTCGCGCTGCACGACGATGGGCTCGTTTTCGTAGGAAGGCACGTCTAGCTCCTCACTCGGTCGACACGGCCGGAATGGTGCCCGACGGCGGCGCCTCGAGCGCCGAGGCGAGCGTATGCCAGCACAGGCTCGCGCACTTCACGCGGACGGGATACTCGCGAACTCCGGACAAGGCGGCGAGCTTGCCGAGATCCTCCGCGCCCGCCGCGTCGTCGGTGAGCAGATTGTGCACCCGCTCGAACAGTGCGAGCGCCTCGCCGCGGGTCTTGCCTTTCACGGCCTCGGTCATCAGCGAGGCCGACGCGGTCGAGATGGCGCAGCCCTGTCCCTCGAAGCGGATATCCTGGATGGTGTCGTCGGCCAGATTGAGCCTGAGCGTGAGCCGGTCGCCGCACAACGGATTGAATCCCTCGGCGCTCGCATCGGCGGGCTCGAGCGGCCCGAAATTCCGGGGCTTGCGGTTGTGGTCCAGGATCACGTCGCGGTAGAGGTCGTTGAGTTCCATAAGCGGGTCGTTCGTTAAGCGAACAGAGCGATGGCGCGGGGAATGGCCGCGGCGAGCCTGTCGATCTCCTCGAAGGTGTTGTACAGCGCGAAACTCGCGCGGGCGGTCGCGGGGAGCTTGAAGAACTCCATGACCGGCATGGCACAGTGATGTCCGGTCCTCACGGCAATGCCATCCTCGTCCAGGATGGTGCCGAGATCGTGTGGATGCACGCCGGCCACCACGAAGGAAACCAAGCTTGCCTTGTCACGGGCGGTGCCGACGATGGACAGCCCGTCGATCTGCCCGAGCTTCGAGGTGGCGTATTCGAGTAGCGCGTGCTCGTGAGCGTGGACCGCAGCGAGATCCAGCGACTGCAGGAAATCGACCGCGGCCCCGAGGCCGATGGCTCCGGAGATATTGGGCGTTCCGGCCTCGAACTTGTAGGGCAGGGCGTTGTAGGTCGTCTTGTCGAACGACACCGACAGGATCATGTCGCCCCCGCCTTGCCACGGCGGCATGCGATCGAGCAGCGCTTCGCGGCCGTAGAGCACACCAATGCCGGTCGGCCCGAAGAGTTTGTGGCCGGAGAACGCGTAGAAGTCGCATCCGAGCGCCTGTACGTCCACGGACAAGTGCGGAACGGCCTGGGCACCGTCGATGAGCGTCACGATTCCGCGCGCCTTGGCCGCGGCGATCAATCGACGCACCGGCAGTATCGTCCCCAAGGCGTTGGACACGTGCGCAAAGGCCAGAATTCGCGTGCGCGGTGTCATCAGCGCCTCGACGGCCTCGGCATGCACCTCGCCGCGCGCGTCCATGGGAGCCACCACCAGCCTGGCTCCGGTCTGCTCGCACAGCATCTGCCAGGGCACGATATTGGCGTGGTGCTCGAGATGAGTGATGAGCACTTCATCTCCCGGCCTCAATGTCGGGCGACCGTAGCTTTGGGCCACGAGGTTGATGGCCTCGGTCGTGCCGCGGACGAAGACGATCTCATGGCGCGACCGGGCATTGATGAACTTCACCAGGCGATCGCGCGCCCCCTCATAGAGCGCGGTGGCCTCCTGGCTCAACGTGTGTACCCCGCGATGGATGTTGGCGTGATGGTGCCGCTCATAGTCGTCCACGGCGTCGATCACGGACAGCGGGCGCTGCGCGGAGGCGCCATTGTCCAAGTAGCACAGCGGTTTGCCGTGCACCATCCGGGCCAGCACGGGAAATTGGCGGCGTACGGCATGTACGTCGAAGGCAGCGGTATCTCTTGCCATGGCGGCTGTGTTCATCGGAATTTCCGCAGTATCTGGGAGTCGGGGAGTTGTGGAATCAGCGCGTTCTCGATCGCGTTGCGCGCCGACGGCACGCTCATCCCGGTGAGGACATCGGCCAGAAACGCGTAGATCAGCAGGCTTTGCGCGGTGTCGCGATCGAGGCCGCGCGACAGCATGTAGAACAGCATATTCGGATCGAGCCGGCCGGTGGTGGCGCCATGCGCGCACTTGACCTCGTCGGTATGGATCTCCAGTTGCGGCCGGGAATCGATTTCCGCGGCCGGCGAGAGCAGCAAGCCACGGCACGATTGCTGCGAATCGGCGTTCGCCGAGCCTGCATCGACTACCACCTTGCTGTTGATGATGACGCGGCTGGTGCCGCTCGCCAGAGCCCGGACCGTCTGGCGGCTCGTGGTGTGCTTCGCAGCGTGCCTCACGATGTTCACGCAGTCCACGTGGCGCTCCTCGTGGCCGACCAGCAGCGAATAGCTGTCAAGCTCGGCACCCGGCTCGGTGAGCTCCGCCTCGAGCGAGCACCGCGTGAGACCGCCGCCCAGCGCGATGGTGAACTGTCGGCAGCGGCTGTCCTTGCGCTGGCGGACTTCGAGCGAATCCAGATGAGTGGTTTTTTGGTCCGTCGCGAATACCCGGTAATGCTCGATCGCGGCATCGCGCTCGAGGGTGATCAGCGAGGCGGAGTTGCACAACGGGGTATCCGCGCCATGCTGCACGTGGTGTTCGATGATGGTGGCGCTCGAGCCGGGCGAAGCGTCGATGATCACGCGCGAGTAAGCCGCCGTGCCCGGATGGTCGGCCGTGGCGACGTGCAGGATCACCAGCGGCGTCTCCACGCGGGTGCAGACCTTCAGATACAACCCGTCCACGAACAGCGCGGTATTGAGCAGCCGCCATCGGGCGATCTCGCTTTCCGCCAAAGGCTCCAGCAGATGCGATATCAGCTTTTTATTGGTTCGAGATATCTCCTGTAAGCTATTGATTTCTATTCCGTTAATAGACAAATCCATTCGCTGAGGCAGGATCGGGTACCCATTGATCATGAGCAGCGTCGCGGCGCGTTCGTCCTCGCCCAACAGACACAATTGCGCCGTGGGCTGCAGGGTGCCGGAGGGCGCGCGCGGCGCGTCGACATAGCTCTGCGCCGACAACTTGCGCAGACTGGTATAGCGCCAGCTCTCGTCGTACTGGGTCGGCAAGCCCAGATGGAGGAAGCGCTCCATCGCACGCTCGCGCAGCCCCGACAAAGAATCCGCTTGGCGCGCGAGCCATTGCGTTTCGAACGAACGAAGGGCCGGCGATGCCTTCGGCGCGGCCGACATTCGAACCGGCGGGCTCATGCGACCTGGGCTCCTTGCACCCAGTCGTAACCGCGGCGCTCCAGCTCGAGGGCGAGCGAGCGGTCGCCCGACATCAGGATGCGGCCACCCGAGAGTACGTGCACCCTGTCCGGCACGATGTAATCGAGCAGACGCTGATAGTGAGTCACCAGCACCACGGCGCGCTTCGGGTCGCGCAGGCTGTTCACGCCCATCGAGACGACCTTGAGCGCATCGATGTCGAGTCCGGAATCGGTTTCGTCGAGAATGGCGAGCTTCGGCTCGAGCACCAGCATCTGAAGCACTTCGTTGCGTTTCTTCTCGCCGCCGGAAAAGCCTTCGTTGACGCCGCGCGTGAGAAAGGTCTCGCTCATGTGCATGAGCTTCATCTTGTGCTTCACCAGGGCCAGGAACTCGTAGGCGTCCACTTCCGGCTCGCCGGCGGCTTTGCGCTTTGCGTTGAGCGCCGCCTTCAATAGATAGACGTTGTTCACGCCCGGAATTTCCACCGGGTACTGGAACCCGAGGAACAGCCCGGCGCGCGCGCGCTCCTCCGCCGGCAATGCCAGAAGATCCCGTCCCTCGAAGGACACCGAGCCGCCGGTGACTTCGTAATCCTCGCGGCCTGCCAGAATCTGGGCGAGCGTGCTCTTGCCCGAACCGTTCGGGCCCATGATGGCGTGGACCTCGCCCGCTTTGACCTCGAGGTTGATTCCCTTGAGGATGTCTTTGCCGGCAACCCGCGCGCTCAGGTCGGAGATTTTCAGCATCATACTCAACGCCCGGTCAACCGACCGCTCCTTCCAGACTCACGCTCAATAAATTCTGCGCCTCGACCGCGAACTCCATCGGCAGCTCCTTGAACACCACTTTGCAGAAGCCGCTCACGATCATGTTGACGGCGTCTTCCGCCGAGATGCCGCGCTGCAGACAGTAGAACAGCTGGTCCTCACCGATCTTCGAGGTGCTCGCCTCGTGCTCGACGGTGGCGGTCGGATTCTTGACTTCCATGTACGGGTAGGTGTGCGCCGCGCACTTGGGGCCCATCAGCAGCGAGTCGCATTGCGTGAAGTTGCGCGCGCCGGCTGCGCTCGGCAGGATTTTCACGAGCCCGCGATAGGTGTTTTCGGCATGCCCCGCCGAGATGCCCTTCGAGACGATGGTGCTCCTCGTGTTCTTGCCGATGTGGATCATCTTCGTGCCGGTATCGGCTTGCTGATAGTTGTTCGCCACGGCGACCGAGTAGAATTCTCCGACCGAGTTCTCCCCGCGCAGCACGCAGCTGGGATATTTCCAGGTGATGGCGGACCCGGTCTCGACCTGCGTCCAGGAGATCTTCGAATTTCGGCCCCGGCATTCGCCGCGCTTGGTGACGAAATTATAGATGCCGCCGACGCCGTTCTCGTCTCCCGGATACCAGTTCTGCACCGTCGAGTACTTGATCTGGGCATCGTCAAGGGCGACGAGTTCGACCACCGCCGCGTGCAGCTGGTTCTCATCGCGCATCGGCGCCGTGCAGCCTTCCAGATAGCTCACCGATGCGCCTTCCGCGGCGACGATCAGCGTCCGCTCGAATTGACCGGTCTTGGCCGCATTGATGCGGAAATAAGTCGACAGCTCCATGGGGCAGCGCACGCCCGGCGGGACATAGACGAATGAGCCGTCCGAAAAAACAGCCGAGTTCAATGCCGCGAAGAAGTTGTCCCCTGTCGGCACCACCGTCCCTAGGTAGCGCTCGATGAGATGCGGATGGTCGCGAACGGCGTCGGAGAAGGAGCAGAAGATGACGCCCGCCTTGCCGAGCTTGTCCTTGAACGTCGTCGCCACCGAGACCGAGTCGAACACGGCATCCACCGCCACGCCCGCGAGCCGCGCCCGCTCGTGCAGCGGTATGCCAAGCTTGGCGTAGGTCGCGAGCAATTTCGGATCCACCTCGTCGATGCTCTTCGGCGCGTTGAGGGGCGCGCGCGGCGCCGAATAGTACGAGATGTCCTGGTAGTCGATCGGCTTGTAATGAACGCTCGACCAGTTGGGCTCGCGCATCGTCAGCCAATGCCGAAAGGCCTTCAACCGCCATTCCAGCAGGAAGTTCGGCTCCTTCTTCTTGAGCGATATGGCCCTTACCACGTCCTCGTCGAGTCCCGGCGGAAGGCTGTCGGATTCGATGTCCGTGACGAAGCCGTGCCGGTATTTCTGGCTCAGCAGCGTCTCGACGTCTTGTGATTTGCTTGACACTATGGACTTCCCGTTGCTATTGCACGTGCGGCTCATCGCCGCGCATTTCAAGTGTTGTTCCGGTTGCCGCGCGATCTATGGGGCGGGGCGCCGCGTATCCAGATTAAAGCCCGCGACTCGCAACGAGGTCGAGTCGATCCCCGCCAATTGATCGAGCGTCACATCCTCGAGCGCGCGCCGGATCGCGGCGTTGATACGCTGCCAGGCGCCGCCGACCTGGCACAGCCTCTCGATACCGCACTGACTGGCCGCGCCGCTGCACTCGGTGATCGCAATCGGACCTTCGAAGACGTCGAGAATCTGCGCCGCGGTGATCTTCTCGGGCGCTCGCGCCAGCCGGTAGCCGCCCTGTGCACCGCGCGAGGAGATCACCATGCCGGCGCGCTGCAAGTCTTTCAACACTTTACTGACGGTGGGGCGGCTGAGGCGGGTACGCTCGGCCAGCTCCGCAGCGGCGCGATGCCGAGTGGGCTCTTGCGCCAGACTTGCGAGCACGACGGTCGCGTAGTCCGTCAACTTGCCCATTCGCAGCATAAAAACGCCCTCTTTCCGACCCTACTTCAAGTAGGACTATTTTAGTCCTAATTGGTTCGGGACGCCAGTCGCGGGCGCGGAACCGCCTTCGTTTTGCTATCCTTGAGGATTGATTTCTCGAAATCAACCAGTGAGAGACGCCCGGTATGAACACAGCTGAACTAGCCGCCACGGCACACGCGATGGTTTCGAAACATCGAGGTCTTCTGGCCGCGGATGAAAGCACGAGCACCATTCTCAAGCGTTTCAACACCATCAAGCTCGAATCGACGGAAGAGAGCCGGCGCTCCTACCGCGAGATGCTGTTCACGACCCCAGGGGCGAGCGAGTACATCAGCGGCGTGATCCTGTACGACGAGACGATCCGCCAGAAGACCAAGGACGGCCTGCCGTTCCCGGCTTACTTGAGTCGACACCATATGATTCCGGGCATCAAGGTGGACACAGGCGCGAAGCCCCTGGCGGGCTTTCCCGGCGAGACGATCACCGAGGGGCTCGACGGCCTGCGCGAGCGTTTGGCGGAGTACTACAAGCTCGGTGCGAGGTTCGCCAAGTGGCGCGGCGTGATCGACATCGGCTCGGGGATTCCGACGGCTTACGCGATAGACGCCAACGCCGAAGGGTTGGCGCGTTATGCGGCGCTTTGCCAGGAAGCCGGCATCGTTCCCATCGTCGAGCCCGAAGTGCTGATGGACGGAGACCATCCGATCGAGCGCTGCGAGGAAGTCACGAATGCGGTATTGCAGAGCGTCTTCGATCATCTGTTCGCCGCCCGCATCGTGCTCGAGGGCATGGTGCTCAAGCCGAACATGGTGATTGCCGGCAAGAAGAGCGCCAAGAAATCCTCACCCGAGCAGGTGGCGGAAGCTACGGTGCGAACGTTGAAGCGCCACGTCCCTTCGGCGGTGCCCGGGATCGCGTTCCTGTCCGGCGGACAGAGCCCGTCCGAGGCGACCCTGCACCTGAGCCTGATGAACGCGGCGGGGTCTCTGCCTTGGGCGCTCACCTTCAGCTACGGCCGTGCTCTGCAGGACACCTCGTTGCGCGCGTGGGGCGTCACCCCCACGGGCCTCGCGGGAGGGCAACAGCAGCTGCACCTTCGAGCGAAGCTCAACGGGCTGGCCGCAGCGGGTGCGTACAAGCCGGCGATGGAAAGTTCCGCGGCGTAAGTCGACGGCACCGCGGCTACCGTCGTTGAATTCACCCCCTCCCATCGTCGAGATCCGCGATCTGCGCTACTCCATCAACGGACGGGCGATTTTCGACGGACTCGACGTGGATATCGTCCCCGGCCGGGTGACGGCGATCATGGGACCGAGCGGGACCGGAAAAACCACGCTCTTGCGGCTGATCACCGGCCAATTGGTCGCCGACTCCGGCACGTTGATCGTCGCGGGACAGGAGATGAGCACTTTGCGCCGGGTCGAGCTGTATGCCTTGCGCCGGCGCATGGGCATGCTCTTCCAGAATGGCGCCCTGCTCACCGACCTCGACGTCTTCGAGAACGTTGCATACCCCCTGCGAGAGCACACGGATCTTCCGGAGCGGCTGCTTCGCCAGCTGGTGTTGACCAAGTTGCAGGCGGTGGGGCTGCGCGGTGCCGCGGGGCTGATGCCCGCGGAACTATCGGGCGGCATGAGCCGGCGAGTGGCGCTGGCGCGCGCCATCGTCATGGATCCCGAGATCCTGGTCTACGACGAGCCTTTCGTGGGGCTGGACCCCATTTCGCTCGGTGTGATCCTGCGGCTGATCCGTCGCCTGAACGACGTGCTGGGCCTCACCAGCATCGTGGTATCGCACGATGTCCACGAAATCTCCTCGGTGGCCGACACGGTGTACCTGTTGTCGGGCGGCAAGGTGGCCGCGCACGGAGCGCCGGGCGATCTCAACGCCAGTCAATCCGAAGTGGTCCGTCAATTCATCGGCGGCCTGCCCGACGGGCCGGTTCCGTTTCATTTCCCGGCTCCGGATTATTTC
>Ga0182015_10006494_pt1 | contig 11716 bp, 10 predicted proteins | sample 712P3MmetaG_FD_120478 | JGI IMG/M metagenome (GOLD analysis project Ga0182015, IMG submission 120478) | Permafrost microbial communities from Stordalen Mire, Sweden - 712P3M metaG | ecosystem: Environmental > Terrestrial > Soil > Wetlands > Permafrost | place: Sweden: Stordalen | collected...
CTGCGCTCTTCGCGCACTGGGCCTCCTTTGGGGCAGCGGCTGGGTAATAGGAGCCGTATGACGCGAGAGTTTCACGTACGGTTCTGGGAGAGCGCGGGGGCGAAATCCCCCGCGCCACTCGACTTCTGAAACGCTTGAATCTACGAGCGTTTTTCGTTTGTAATGACGGCACGTGGCACCGCTGTGGCACGGACTCGACAAGCTTTGACGAGCCTACCGGGTTCGCAAGGGCGTTCGTTACGGCATTTCCGAGGAGCGCGTCGATTCGCGCGGCTGCATCGTCTTGCAGAGTCTCCACCGCGTGGAGGTAGATCCGTGAGGTGATAGCCGTCGATTCGTGACCAAGGGCGCGCGAGACGGTCTGCAGATCGACGCCCGAGGCGAGGGCGAGCGTTCCGAATGAATGGCGCAGATCGTGAAAACGAATGTGCGAGAGTTTAGCGCGTTTGACGAACCGAGCAAATGAGAGCGAGAACGCGCCGGGCTCCCACGGCGAGCTATCGGCACGCACGAAGACCCAGCCGTCCTCGGTTCGCTTCATCCCGGACGCTCGGCGCAGCTCTTCCTGATGACTGAGCTCTTCGCGAAGGACGCCGGCAACGAACGGCGGCAGCGCGATCGTACGCGCGCTGCGCGCGGTCTTCGGCGGCTTCGTCCGTGTGACACCTTTGACGGTCTCGAGTGAGCGGCGTACGGTGAGGCGGCGGGCATCGAGGTTGACGTCGGGCCAGCGCAGCGCGAGCAGCTCGCCGCGCCTCAGGCCCGTACCGACCGCGACAGCGATGATCGTTTGCAGTTCGCTCCCCTGCGCCGCTCGTAACAGGCGCGCTACGCCGACGGCATCGAGCACACGCATTTCCTTGGGCGCGAAGCGCGGCGGGTCGACGGCATCGGCTGCGTTTCGGACCAACAGGCCCATCTTCACGCTCCAGCGCAGGAACGTGCGCAGCGTACTGAAGAGATGCGCGACCGAACGGGACGACAGGATACCGCGTTCTCGATCGTTGCGGGTGCCGCGCGCCCAGGCTGCGATCGCCGCTTCGACGTGCGAGGGCCGTAGCGACTCTGCCCGCAGCCATCCAAATGCCGGTATGATGTAGAGCCGGAGGTGTGCCGCATAGAACGCATACGTCTTGGCGGCGACGCGGTGCTCTTTGGTTGCGAGCCATCGCTCAGCCAGTTCGGCGATCGTGTGCCGACCGCTGCCCATGTAACCGCCGCCCTCAACTTCACGCAGCAGATCGCGCAACCGATGCTGCGCGTGGGCTTTCGTTCCCCGCACGGTCTCGCGGCGCTGCCTGCGCTGGCCGTTGTCGCCGCGCGACAACTCGACGCGCAAGTACCATGTGCCGCCGGATCGCCCGCGCGTAATGTAGCCTTTCATCGGTGTTCGCCGGGGGTATTCGACGGGAGGCCGAGGAACGCTTCGAGCGCCTTTCGCGTGACGACGATTCGGCGAGCGGTAACGCGCACTGACGGCAGTCGTCCCGAGGCGATCAGCTCGTAGGTCGCGCTCCGTCCGATGCCAAGGATGTGCTGCACGTCACGCACGCTCAGCACGTCGCGCGCGTTCTCCAAGTTGCCATTACGGTTCATTTATGTGAACTCCGAAACGAAAAACCCCGCAGCGGCAAGCTGCAGGGCGATTTTCCCACGCATTATAATGCGGGCGAAAGTCAGGCGTGTTTTGCTGCACCCATTATATCGCAAACGAGGCTCGATGTGCACGGAGCCGGGCTGGTTCCATAGTAGCGGTCGCGTCCAGGGCTCGCTTCGCTCGGCCTGACGGGCAGACACTGGACCCGGCCGCGATCTGCAGTGACACCCGGCTCCGTGCTCTTCCTTGCTCCACCGTGTGTTTTGAATTCAAGGCTCGTCGCACGTCCGTTCACGTGGACTGCACGCCGATGACCAAGCATTGCATTTTGGATTCGCATGGCGCTACTGCAACGTTGCTGAGCGGTTATCAGAGCCGTAGCAGTCGGAATAGATTTCTGCGTGCGATCGCGTTGCGGTTCCGTTGCTCCGGCTCTGCGCTACCGCTGCACCCCACTGAGCGAAGCGTTATCTTAGTGCAGCTGCAGCCTGACGGTGATCGAGGGCTTTTCATGACGCCAGCTCTGCGCTACCGCTGCACCCCAGTGAGCGAAGCGTTATCTTAGTGCAGCTGCGGCCTGACGGTGATCGAGGGCTTTTCATGACGCAAGCCGGTGGTTGTGCGTACAAACGCACAACCAGGGAGCGGGGTCGCGTGGCCTGCGGCCCCGCTCAGCCCGCAAACACAGCTCGACGGCCTCCGGGGCGCTCGGCCCCGTTGGCGTGGCCAAGGGTCCAGCCAACATAGCGCGATGACACCGGTCTCGTGGTGGCGCCGCCGGGCGCACAGACCGCGAGGATGTGCTTTACACGCTGGGGTCATTTATGTTATTCTGGGGTCAGTGCCCGATGTGAAGATTCGCGATCTCGACCCGGAAGTGTTTCGTCGGCTCCAGGAGCGGGCGTATGGCAATAGGCGCTCGATGGAGGCTGAACTCCGCATGATCGTGGCAGAATCTGTCGCATCGCACGTTACGGCCGATGACTGGGAAGGCTCCGGTTTCGAGGAAGTGGATGAAATCGTCCCGGGGCGACTGTACGAAGCGTGGGCGGACAGCGTCTGCTACCGGATCGCTGTTACTCGTCCGATCGTCACGGGATCGTCAGTCGCCTGGAACAGTAGCATCGACATGTTGCATGTGTCCAACCCCTTCGGAACGGAGGAGGAGCAGCGCCGCATCTGGGTGCGGCCGGTCGGGATTCCATCCCGGCTTCTCGGCGACACGCCAGACATGGCGCTACGCGACGCTATGCGTTGGCTCGGCAATTGGGCGGGTTTCGACGCGGAAGGTCATGCTCGCCGGGACGCTGTGGCAGCCGAAGAGATGGATGTCAAGCTCCGTGGTGTCGTCGACGAGATCGACCAGCATCTCGGCAGTGACGTGATCGAAGAGCGGTGGCGCGATCGCGACCGGGCACGCTGGTCCGCAGCCGATCGCGACTTCTTCGTCTCGCGCGTCGATGCCGACAAATTTATCCTATTCACGTACGAGCGCGGCACATCGAGAATCGTCGGCACGCCCGAGCGCTTCGAACTCTCGCGCAAAGGCGCGCGCATCGTGGCGCGCCGCATTCGCGACGGGCTGACCCATGGCTAGCAAGAAACATGTCAGGCTTGCACCGGCTGTCTTTGATAAACATCTTGACGGAATAACGCTCGCGGCGGTCATCGATCGGCGCGCGATCAACGCCATAGCAACCCGGCCCAGTCGCGCGTACCGCGGAACGTTTGCAAGCGACGAGGACTTCGCAGACGTTCTGCAACTCGGCTGGGAGAACGAAGTAATCGTCTTCTCTGCCGATGGCGAAATGATCGAGAAGGCCCAGTGTTTTGAGCCCCAGTTTGGCAAAGCGGAATGCTGCCTGCGCGGACTCATCCTTCTACCGCCCGACAAGAACGCGCAAGTTGAAGTGCTCCGGGACTTCGCTGCCGGGAAGCTAGTTCCGATTCGAACGCGCAAGGGCGATGCGCTGCCGACGACGATTGATCAGGTAGAAGACTTTAACGTTTGCATTGACCTGCGGCAGCAACTACCGCGTGTCATTCACCTCTGCGCATGTGAAGATTGACCGAAACGTCGTTCGTGGGTCGGGCGTCAAAACCGGTGTGATTGTACGTTACGACGCGATCCCGCGCAGGATCGGCCACATCTGCGCCCGCGCCAAATGCAGTCGCTTTGGCGATCCGTGCGTCAAACGACGCTTAGCGACGGTTGGAATTTGAAAAACTTAACTTAATCGTAGCCACACTACGATTATAGTGATAAAAATAAATTGACTTAGTTTGAAATGTGTCGTATAGTCGTAGTATGGCTACGACTAATCCAAGTAAGCTAAAAGGGCTCTACGCCCAGCTTCCGGCGGGTGCCCCTCTGACTTCAGAGGACCTGGCCTGCCTTGGTATATCGGCCGACTTGGCAGTCCACTACGCGCGATCGGGCTGGCTGAACCGCCTGGCGCGGGGGATATACCGCCGCCCCGGCGACACCCTGGCGTTGTATCCCAGTCTGAGCTTGCTGCAGCGAAAAATCGACGGGCTGCACGTAGGTGGTAAGTCGGCGTTGGAATGGTACGGCGTGCGCCACTACGTTTCGCAGCAAAGTATCTTGCACTTGTACGGTTGGACGGCTGCCCGTCTGCCGAATTGGTTCGTTCGGCAATTTCCCAGCGAGTACCATCGCAAGCGGTTGTTCGACGAACAAGCCGACAAGTCGCTCAATGTCGGTAGCTTCGAAAACCGCGAGGGCGTACCGTTGGTTTCGGAACCCGAACGCGCCATACTGGAGCTCCTTAGCGAAGTCGGTGTTCGGCAGCCATTGCAGGAAGCTCGCGAAATCATGGAGGGCACCTACAACATGCGCGCCGACGTACTTAATCAATTGCTGATGCATTGCGCGAGCGTAAAAACTGTGCGCCTGTGTTTACAGCTCGGCAACGAACTGAAACTGAACTGGGCGTCGAAACTCGACGCCCAGAAACTGCCTACCGGCAGCGATCGGCCCTGGGTATCGAAATCCAAGCGCGGCTTGCTCGTGCTGAAACCATGAATCAGGTGTATCTCGACACTGCCCGGCTGATGACGCAAGCTGCTCCCCTTGTCTTTGCCGACGGCATCTTCGCATTGAAAGGCGGAACAGCGATCAACCTGTTTCTCCGTGATATGCCGCGCCTGTCGGTTGACTTGGATCTCGTCTTCGTCGATCACCGCCCTTCTCGCGACGAAGCCCTCAAGTCCATCAATGCGGCGATTCGAAAAGCTATCCGTCGCCTTGAGGCAAACGGTTTCCGGACGCACGTCACGACAGCCGCCGATGTCGGCGACACCAACCTATTTGTCCGGCGCGGCAACATCCAGGTCAAAGTCGAGGTCAACTTCGTGACGCGCGGCACCGTCCATCCAGTGCAGACCGCCTCGCTCACATCTACGGCAAAAGAAGCCCTGCTCGCCGACCTGGAACTGCCGATTCTATCTTTGGAAGACCTGTACGGCGGGAAGCTCGTCGCCGCGATGGATCGGCAACATCCCCGCGACTTATTCGACGTCCAGCAGCTCTTTGTTCATGAAGGAATCACACCCGGTATCTGCCGTAGCTTTGTTGTCTACCTCGCCAGCCACAATCGTCCAATTCATGAAGTGCTGTTTCCATCGATAAGAGACATTTCTCAGGAATACGAGCGCACGTTCCGAGGGATGACCGCCGAGCCCGTCGAGTTAGCGGCACTGCTATCGACCCGGGAGCGAATGATCGCTGAGCTTCAAGAAAAGCTGAGCTCACAAGAACGGCAGTTTCTGCTCTCACTCGCCAACGCGAAACCGGACTGGTCTCTGCTCGAGATCGAGCACCTGGAGCAGCTGCCAGCTATTCGATGGAAACTGCAAAACCTTGAGCATCTGGCAAAGACGAATCCGGCGAAGTTGCGAGATCAAGCGGATGAATTGGCGCGGCGACTCAGACTGCCGTTGTGAAGGGTGGAATCACAAACTTGTCGACGAGCCGCTGCAACTCGTCCTCGCGTAGGAGCCGTCTTTCGCGAGCTTCGCTTACAGCGCGGTGGAGCAGATCCACACCATGTGTCGGCGTGACGTCTTCGATCGCCCGCGGAATGCTGACGATCGGAACACCTTGCTCCCAAACTCTGTCGATCTCGGCAACATCTGCGAAGTGCAGCCGCAGCCACGTCGGTCGTGCGCGCGAGATACGCGTTTTCGGGGGAAGGGTGACGTGGATAGCGCCGGGGTTGAGCTGCGTCAGATTATATAGTTCGAGCGCGGAGTCGTGTGAGATCAGAGCGTATTCCAGGTCGCGGTGCGCCCGCGGCCACAGCGTGGCCTCATGGTACTGCTGGAGGCGGGTCGTTGGCCAGGTCGGGAATCGGTAGAGCCCCTGTGCGACTCGATTCAGCCTGCCCCGATGAGCGAGTTGAACGACCAGAATACGGGGCACGCCCGCCTCCTCCGCCTCGGTTGAGGTAAAGAGGCCGTCATGCTCGGCCGCCACCTCCCGCAGAGCATCTTCAAGCTTGGCCATACGAATAGTATAGTGTATTGCTATACTATTTGCCAATGCAGCCGGTTTCTGCCCTATCCCACCGCCACCAGTTCCTGGCCAGCTTTGATACGCCATTTGACAACCTCGGATTCAATGCAGTACTGTCGTTACTGCGGTGAACTCATTGAACTGGAAGTGCGAAATATTCGTAAGCGGTGACCTAGCGACCCGGCTGAACGACGAGATGGCTCCTAGGACCGTGGGTGCATTCGGGATGGGCAACGATCTTTCGGGGCTCGCCAGACTGGTCCGCCGTGGAGTCTTTGAACTTGCAATGGGCAGGCGATCCCCGCAGTGGGAGAACGAGGTCGATCAGGTGTTGCGGGAATCCAGGTTTGTGGTGGCCATGGCTGTTGGGCAGGCAGATTCCCCGTTCCAGCTGGCTTGCGCTGAACAGGGCGCCCACGGCCATTTCATCGGTCTTCTGCTGGATATCCTCATTGCGCGTCGCTCGCCGGGATATCGGCTCCGTCGGTGCTTCCAGGACGGCGCGTGGTTTACGCCCAGCTCGCGGTCGACGGTGAGCAAGTTTTGTTCCGCGCGGTGTCGCAATCGTTTCAATTATGAAATAAACGGCTTGGGGTCGCAATTCGTGTGCGCGAATTGTACGAAGGTCTCCGGACTCAGCTCTTTTAGTGGTCTCGCGCTCGAGAACCAGCGGGCTGAGCCGGCCGACATCAAAACCGCGGAGCCGGTGTGCGTCGCCTGCGCAAAGATTGGATTCCCCGAATGGACTCAGTATCTTATTTCTGCGGACCTGGTTGAGCCGGTGCCTGTACCGCGATCGGATGAGACGCACGAATACGTGCAAGAAGTGAATGACTTGATCTCGGAAGCATTGGCCGCGGTGGAAGGGCCGCTGCATTTTACGAAGATCGCAGCTTATGTTGCATCACGCATGGCGCTGCGCGGTGGAAATGCAGAGATGACAGTCCTTGGTTATCTTCTGCGTAGTCCCAACCGCTATCGCGCCACGGGGAAGCGTACATTCATACTTGCCGAGCGAACACGAAAAGCATACATGGCTGGTGCCGCTGGAGGAACAGCTTGAATAGCAAGAAGGGCGTCGATAGGGCGCTTGCAAACACGGAGTCACTTACTGACCGTAGCAACGTCGATGTTGTAATCCTAGCGGCGTATCTGGCCGGTGGCGGCATACGAAAAGTCGATACGGAAGATGTCGCCATTAAGGCGCAAGAGATCTCTCCCGGGCGCTTTAGCTGGCGAAAATATCCACACCAAATCGATCTTGAGCGCGTGCGCGTTCGACTGTCTCAGGCCGCGCACGAAGGAGCGCTTTCGGGAGTGCACTCGAAAGGCTGGCGCCTAACCGCGACGGGTTCGAAACATGTCGAAGAGCATCTACTTGATTTAATGCGCGGAAACTCCGCGCGTGCCTCGGTCCGAAAAGAGGACCGAGAATGGCAAGCCGTCGAGAAGAAGCGGCTTTCTCAAACGGCCGCATACCGAAAGTTCACAGAAGGCGCCCAGACTTCAATAACGATGATTGATGTTGGCGAATTCTTCCGGATCGACGGTTACATGGGCGCCGGGGATCGTCGGACCAAGCTAGACCGCTACCTGAACGCTTTTCGAAATGACAAGAAACTTGGACCAATCGTAGAGGCACTCAGCGAATTCATTCTTCAAGGAGGCTTATCCTAACTATGACGATATCAGCAAACAAGGACGAACTCCGAGTGACATCCAACGTCGCTCGCGATATTTTGCAATCGGCCGGCATCTTCAAGACGCTCCCGCCGGCCCTCTGGGAATACATCGTCAACAGCCTTCAATACGTTGACCAGAACGTTACACCGAATGTCGTGATTAAGGTTGACGCAAAAAAACGTACCGCTGAAGTCATAGACAATGCGCGCGGAATGGATCGCGCGGGATTGGCCAATTACTTCACAATGCACGGTCACAACATGGACCGCCTCGCAGGCAACGTGGGTCGCGGATTCTTCGGCACCGGTAAGTCTGCGGCATTCGCCGTTGCGGATACACTCGTGATCCGTAGTGCTCACAACGGAAATCGCAACACCGTAAGGCTGACGCGTACAGCTATCGAGCGCGAGGCAGAGAAAGGGAACGTCACCGAGGTTCCCATCGAGACTCTGGAACGCGATGTCCCGACGACGGATCCGAACGGGACGACTATCACGATTGAGCGTATCCACGGCAACATTGACGTGCAAGACATAATGAAATTTATCGAACGCAAAATCAGTCGCGGCTATAAAGACGCAGAAGTCATCGTCAACGGGCATCTCGTCGAATACGAAGAGCCCACATACAATGAGAAGCGCACATTCATGCCAGAAGGCGACCTTGCGGCAAGTCTTGGCGCTGTTCAGTTGATAGTGAAAGTCTCTCCGGCACCGTTGGACGAGAGCACGCGGGGCGTTGATGTCATGTCGAACGGAAATCTTTTTGAAACCACACTAGGAAGCGTCGCGGGCAAGGAAATGTCGCAGTACATCTTCGGCGAGATTGACGTGCCCACGCTTACCAACGAGGGCTCCGGCCCGACGCCCGCGTTCACGATGAGCCGTGACGGCCATCTTAATAAAGATAACCAACTCGTAGCTGCAATTCATACGTTTATTAGCGTAAACGTGGATGCGGTGCGGCGTGAGCTGGTGGAGGCGGAAAAAAAGCGCAAGCAAAGCGAAGACGCCAAGAGGCTCCAAACTCAAGCGTCGGCGATTGCCGACATGCTCAATGCGGATTTCAATGATTACAACAAAAAAATTGAACACGTAAAGCAGACCGTCCGCGGCGTAAGCCGTGACCAGGCCGGCGATAACCGGTTAGAACAGGGCAAGGATTTGGCTGCACTCATCTTCGGTGGCGATGAAGAAGTCGAAGTGGTTGGCGAAGGGGGCGAGCGCGGTGGTGAACCCACGGGTACCAAGGGAGCTGGTGGAGATTCCGAACGTGAACAAGATCCGCAAATCCGTCGTAAGGAATGCGGTGATCCGCTTGGTCGGAAGATCACGGCGGTCGAAGGCAAAAAGCCCGCACGCGGCGGTTTCAATGTCGAGTACCGTCAAATGGGCGCTGCGCATTGGCGTGCCGAGTACGACCGCACTTCGCGTTGCATTGTAATCAATCTGGACTTCCCCCAACTGGCGTCTGCCTTAGCAGAGGACGGCATCGAAAGTCTTACGTTCAAGCGTCTGTCAAACGAGGTGGCATTCACGGAGTACGCCATCGCCATTGCGTACGAGTTGGTAAGCATGCAAAACTACCAGGACCCATCGGACTATCTGTTTGACGTGCGCACGACCATCAACAGACTTAGCCGCAAAGCGGCCGAGCTCGCTCAGGCGGCGTGAGAGGACTTTCCATAGCGACTAACCGTGTTCCGGCGCGCTCAACGTGTTCCCGTGCATCGATATTGGATAGGTTCCGGGATGCAATAGCATCTCGCATCGGCGGCCGACGAAAGCTAAAGGACATTAGAATCGGCGACGTACGTTTTGGCGCATCCCTCCCGCAACTATGCGCGAATCCGGAAACGTCCCTAGCGGACCTTCTATCCAATCCCAAAATCATAAAGCATGGGATCGGACCTAAGCGGCTTCGCATAGGCTTGTCCAAAACGCTGGAAAACGTCAAGAGGATGCAAGGAATCACGCTAGGTCAGGAGATCGAAGAGATCGCCAACGCGCGGGTCGACAATACCGCCGTCTGCTATCGGCTAGGACTCTATGGCGATCCAAAAATGACGCTGGAGGCCGCAGGTGAGCTCGCCGGCGTCACCCGCGAACGCATACGGCAAAAGGAAAAGAAATTCAAAGGTGTTATGGTTGACTGCCCGCCATACACGCCCGTGTTAAATCGAGCGATCGAAGCACTCGACAATCAACTCGCACAAGGCATCAACGACGTTGAACAAATCAAGGTTCACATGCAGTCTGAAGGCATTTTGGGGCAAGACGATAACGTGCGACAAATCATCGCCTTTGCCGAACTTAAAGGTGTCGAGCGCCACGTCCTTATTGACAACGGTGCGCAAACGATCGCGATGCGCGCCGAAGACGTAGCCCAGATGACGGAAGCAGTACGTGTCGCGAGGCAGTTTATCAATGACGAGACGCGCAGTTTTGGAGTATGCTCAATTGACGCCCTAACGACTGCACTCGAACAGGCGGGCCATGGGAACCTACTCTCGAGTCTTTCAATTGTTGTCGACAACGTGCCGGGAATAGATTGGATCGAAGCCGGTGGTTGGTTACGCAGCACAAAATACCGCCCCGCGTTTGTAACGCCTGCTATGAAGATCCTTTCCATTTCACCCGAAATCCGCCTTTCGGACTTGCGAAAGGGCCTACAGCGAAACACGCAACGTATTGGGCTGGTCCCGCCAAAGCGTATTCTCGCGAAGATCCTGATGAAAGAGTTCGGCGAATCTTACGGGTTGGAGCTCGACGGCGATGTGCTCACAGCGAGGACTCCGTTATCACCTCATGACATCCTGGCTTACCAAGAGCAGCAAATGTACGATATATTTGAGGCGAACGGCCGTGTCATGTCGCGCGTCGATCTCGAACGCAAAGCAACAGTAAAGGGCATAAACCTGAGCAGCTTTCACATTGCTCTGAGTTATTGGCCGATCATTGACTGCTACGCGAAGGGCGTCTATGGCTTGCGCGGGACGCGAGTACAGCCAGGCCTCGTGGAGGCATTGGCACCGAAAGACTTCAAAAAAGTGCGCACCGTGAAAGACTACGGGCATCTGAAGGATGGTCGCATTTGGGTCGTCGCCGCCCTGAGCGATTACAACGTCAGGTACGCGACGATTGGTTTGCCGGCGGCCCTCAGGGATTATGTTGGAGGAGCATATGCGATTCGCGTCGGCCGCGAGCAAACGAGCTATGAGTCGAGCGTATCGGTGGGTCAGATTCGCTTGCTCGGCCATTTTCTAAAGGCGTCTGGAGCGGAGGCAGGCGACTACATTCTTTTAGTGTTCGACAACGAGAATAGCGCCGTAAGCGTTTCATTAGGGGGCGAGAACATAGTCGGTAACCTAGACGAGAGGTTTCCAGACGATTGCGATGACGGCCACGAGGAGACTGCATAATGCACGGAATAAGTCGCTCAGAAGGGACGCGCAATCCAAGGAGAAACGACGGCGCGCTGGCTCGCCAACGGTATCGATAGAAGCATATATGCCTTTGACGAGCTAAGACAGTTCTTTGGGCGGTCCCTTTGGGGCTTGTTAGTAAACCACGTCGCCAAACGCCAGGTCGATGAACGTCAAGAAGCTGGCGTGTAGATCGAGGCATTGCCGACACTGGGCGTGGCACCGTTGTGGCACGGACGTCGCGCCACGGCCCGGTTTCCCCCGGTAGTAACCGGGGCACCGACCGAGCAAAAAGCCGTATGATTCAATACTTTTCAACACTTCGCGTTACTCGTCCGGATCGTCGGATTCAGATTCGATTCCCGTTGGCGCTAGTGTGTCACGAACGGCAGCCTCGTGTGGGGTTGCCGATGCTGCATGAGAGATGGGGGAAGGCCCCCCGGAACCGGCTGATGGGAGTTGGTTCCAAACCACC
>Ga0182015_10006496_pt1 | contig 11714 bp, 9 predicted proteins | sample 712P3MmetaG_FD_120478 | JGI IMG/M metagenome (GOLD analysis project Ga0182015, IMG submission 120478) | Permafrost microbial communities from Stordalen Mire, Sweden - 712P3M metaG | ecosystem: Environmental > Terrestrial > Soil > Wetlands > Permafrost | place: Sweden: Stordalen | collected...
ATCACGAACAGGGTGACGAAGAGCGAGGTCGGGATAGCGATCATGACGACGATCGCGTTCCGCCACGACCGCAGGAAGAACAGCATCGCAATTCCGGTGAAAGCGATCCCCTCGGCGAGCGTCTGGAGGACCCCGGAGAGCTGCTGCTGGGTGAAGGTCGCTTCGTTGTTGAGGACCTTGAACTGGACGTCGGGGAACTGGGCTTCGATCGCCGGCAGGGCGGCCAGCACGGACTCCGCCGCCCGTACCTCGCTCGCGCCGGTCGCCTTCTGCGCCTGCAGCGTGATCGCCGGCTTCGCGTCGACGTACGAGTTGACGCGCCTGGGTTCGTAGCTGTCGATCACGGTTGCCACGTCGCCCACACGCGGCAATTGCTGCGCGGTTGTGAACGGGTTGGTCGCGCTCGCCGCCACGCCCGACGAAGCGCCGCCGCTGCTGGTCCCCAAGCCCGGGATCAGCGCCGGAACCGTGCGCGGTATCACCGGTGCCGCGGCTGCGTTCGGAATCGTCGGCACGATCGGGTTCGGGGCGCTCGTCGGCGGCGCCGTGACACTCGATGCCGTCGTCGTCTGCGCCACCGTGGCGGCGCTCGCGGGGGCCGCGGTCGGCGCCGCGATGGCGTTCGTCGCTGCGAACGGGCTTGCGGTCGACCCGCTGACCGCATTTGTACCCGCCGCGGCCGGCGCGCCGGCGGGCGCCGACTGACCGCCGATGCTGCTGCCGCCGGCACCGCCGCCGGCGGCCGGCGCGGACGTCGACGCCGCCAGCGCGGCCGCCGCATTCGAAAGCGAAAGCGCCTGGTTCGTGCTGCCGCTCGCGCCGGTGTACTTCGGGTTCACCGAACCCGACGGCGAGGTCGCGCCCAAGAGGACCGCGGTCGAACCGCTCAGCAGCAGGTCTGCGACCGAGGCCGCGGTCTGCACGTCGCCGCGCACGTCGATCGTGGTCTCGCGGTTACCGAGATACGCGATCCCGCCCGGCGCGCGCACGTTGTTGCTCTGGATCGAACTGACGACGTCGGTCGTCGTGAAGCCGTAGGCCGACAGCCGGGCGGGATCGACGGTGACTTCGAGTGCCGGCGTCACGGTGCCGTTCGCGCCGACGCTGGAGATGCCGTCGACCTGCTCGAGCGCCGGTACGATCTGGTTGGTCACGACACCCGAGAGTGCGGCCAGATTCAGCGAGCGCGACGTCACCGCGAGCGTGACCACCGTCAATTGCGCCGGATCGAAGGTGCGGACGGTCGGCGCCGGGAGATCCTGCGGAAGCGCCGATTTGGCGGTCTGGATGCGGTCCTGCACCTCGGTCAGATCGGTCGTCTGATTCGAGTCCAGCGTGAACGTCGCCGAAATCGACGCCTGATTCTGCTGGATCGAGGTCGTGAGGTGGTCGAGGTCCGGCGCGCCGGCGATCGCGTCCTCGATCGGGATCACGACCGAGTCGCGCAGCTCCGAGGGCGAAGCGCCGGGATAGGCGACGCTCACGTTGACGGTCGGGAAGTCGATGTTCGGAAATTGCTGCTGCACCAGCGTCGCCAGCGAGAACGAACCGACGAGCGCCATCAGCGCCACCAGCACGAAGACCAGCGGCGGCCGGTTGACGAACAGCTGCGTGATGCGTTGCATCACTCTGCGGCGAGGGTCTGCCCGTCGGAGAGGCCGAGTTGGCCGTTGCTGATGACGGTCTGGCCGGGACGCAGCCCGGAGACGATCGAGGTCGTCCCGTCCGAGCCGAGTTCGCGCACGTGGACGACCTTCGCGACGGGACCGCTCGGCCCCGGAACCGGCGACCCGCCCGGACCCGGCGCGGCCGAAGCTCCTCCGGCGCCGGCATAACCGCTGGGCCCGCCTCCGGCACCGGCGTTGCCTCCAGCGGCGGCTGCGCCCGCGGAACGCGGCCCGCGATGGTTGCGGCGGCCGCCCCGCGCGCCTTGCTCGATCATCACCGTCGCGTGCGTGTCGTCGAGGAAGGCCGCGGTGGGAATTCCGACCCCATGCACCGCGGGTAACGATGCCGACGCGGTCACCGGCAGGCCCGACTGCAAACGCCCGTCGGCGTTCGAGACGAGCACTTTGACCGTGAAGTTCGTCGAGCCGGGCGTCACCTGGCCAAGCACCGCTACGACCGCGCCCCGATAGTTCTGGCTGTTCGTGCCGGCGACGGTCATCGTCACCGGTGCGCCGACCGGGATCGCGAAGGTGTCGGAACTCGAGGCGTTCAGCATGGCGTAGACGTGATCGAGCCGTTGCAGGGTGAAGATCGTCCGTGAGCCCGGATACTCGCCCGGGTTGAGATTGCGGTTGACGACGACGCCGTCGATCGGGGAGACGACGGTCGCTCGCGCGATCTGCGCGTCGTACTGCTGAACGGTAGCCTGCGCCTGTGCCACGACCGCATGCGCCGCTCGCGCGTCGGCAACCGCGGATTGCACGTCGGCAGCCTGCAAGCCGCGGCTCGTGCTGCCGTTGACGTTCTCGTTGATAATCGCCGAGCGGAGCTGCGCCTGCGCATTGCGCACGGCGGCCTGGTCGTTGAGAACCTGGGTCCGTTGCTGGTCGAGGACCTGCTGTGCGATGTAGCCGGAGGCGATCAGCTGCTGATCGCGCGTGAGGTTGACCTGGTCGTTGGCGAGGTTCTGCTGTGCTTGGGCCAGTGCCGCACGCGCCGATTGCACCGCGTTACCGCCCTGGCCGATGTTCAACGCCGCGGTGTAACGCGTTTGCGCAACCTTCGCATCGTCGGATTCAGCGGTGCGCTGGTTGGCCACGACGGTCGCCTGAGCTTGAGCAAGCTGCGCACGCAGGTCGGCCGTGTCAAGGACGGCCAGCACCTCGCCGACGTGGACGCGGTCGCCCTCGTTGACGTTGACTTCATCGGTCGGCTCGGCGAGAGAACTGGTGATCGCGACGTTCAGGAGCGGAGCGATGATCCCCGAGATGCTCGTACTCGCCCGAACCGTGGTCAGCTTCGCGGTAACCGTCGGGATCGGATTGGGCGACGCTCCGGCCCGCGCACCCCGGCCGCCCCCCGAGCCACGATTGCCGCAGCCGGCCGCCGCCACCGCGACGGCCAGTAGAGCGACCGGGAAGATTCGGGATCGGTTCATCGGCGCGAACCGCAGCGGCATGGGGCAGGCTCCGTCACAGGCGCGTACGAGGATCCGGATGAGAACAAGCGTTCTCAGTATCGCGTCGGAAACTGAGGATTCCCCTGGGCTCCCCGCCGCCGCGCATTCCGGCGGGCGACGCTCGAGCTGCCGCGAAGCTGCGCCGCATGAGCGGCCGTCCGCGTTCGCCCCGCAGTGTCACGGCCGCCCTCGCCGCCCTCGCGGCGGTCGCCGGCACGCTGCTGCTCGGGTCGTGCACCGGGCCGGCGGCTCGCGACGAACTCGTGCTGCGGACCGCGACGAGTGCCGATCCGCCGGGGCTGAACCCGCTGGTGTTCGACAACGCGAACGTCTCGTTCTTTGCGCCGCTCTTCCACGGCTATCTCCTGCGCACCGACGGCAACGGAAAGCTGATCCCCGATCTGGCGCTGGTGGTCCCAACGGTCGCCAACGGCGGCATCGCGCCCGATGGGCGCAGCGTCACCTACCATCTGCGCCACGGCGTGCGCTGGCAGGACGGCGTCGGTTTCGACGCGCGCGACGTCGTGTTCTCGTTTCGCGCGGCAATGAATCCGGCCAACCAGGTTCCCGACCGGACCGGCTTCGACCACGTCGCGGACATCCGCGCGCTCGACCCATACACGGTGCGCGTGCGGCTTACCGAGCCCTTCACGCCGTTCGTTCCGTCGTGCTTCACGCTCGCCGCGAACGATCCGTATGCCCTTCTCCCGGCCCATCTCCTGGCCGGAAAGTCCGATCTCAATCGCGATCCGTACAACGCGCACCCGATCGGGCTCGGTCCGTATATGGTCGCCGCGTGGGACCGCGGCAACCGCATCGTGCTGAAGGCGGATCCGCACTATTTTCGCGGTACGCCGGCGATCCCGCGCATCGACATCACGATCGTGCCCAATATCAACACGACCCAGACGCTGTGGCAGTCGGGCAAGCTCGACGTCCTCTTTGCGCGAGTGCAAGGGGGACGCCGATATCTCGAAGCGCTGCGCGCCGTGCCCGGCACGCATACCGTGTTGCGGCCGCACTACGAGTTCGACTTCGTGATCTTCAACCTCACCCATCCACCGCTGGACGACGTTCGCGTTCGGCGCGCGATCATCGAAGGCGTCGATCGCAAGCGCATCATGCGCAACCTCGAAGGCGAACTGCACCTGCCGGGCGACACGGACCGGCTGCCGGGGCAGTTCGCCTACGATCCGTCGATCGTCCAGCCGGATTTCGATCCCGCCGGCGCAGCGCGTCTGCTCGACGCGGCCGGATGGCGGCTGATCGGCGGCGTGCGCACCAAGAATGGACGGCAGCTCAGCTTTGACTATGTCGGGACCACCGAAACGCCGCTGACCGGATCGTTCGGGTTGCTGCTGGCGCAGGACTTGACGAAGCTTGGGATTCGCATGTCGATCAAGTCGTACGGCTACAACCTCATCTTCGCGTCGGCGGCGCAGCATGGGATCTACCAGGCCGGCCGGTTCGATCTGACCCTCAGCGGCTGGCAGCCCGACGGCGTGAACGACCACTCCTATCTGTTCCGCTGCGACACGCGTCCGCCGAACGGCGACAATTTCGGCCGCATCTGCGACGCCGCGATCGATACCGCCGCGCGGGCCGAGCTGGGGACGTCCGACCCAGCTCGAGAAGCGAAGGCCGACCGAGCCTTGACGCGACGTCTCGTCGCACAGAGCGATCTGCTCTTCGTGGGCTTCAATGAAGAAGCAGCAGTGTATCGCGACGGTCTCGAGGGCATCGTCCCGTCGGTCACCGGGCAGCATCTCTGGAACGCGTGGGCCTGGCGCTGGAATCGCAGCCCGAAAAAGGAGAACCCATGAGCAATTTCCGCGTCGCACGAGGCGTCGTCTTGGTGCTCGTCCTGCTGGCCTGGGGCGGAGCAGCGCAGGGCCAGGAGTCGCCCAAGCTCGCCGCTGCTGTACTGCGTGAGGAGATCACCCTCCACGAACGGGCCGGACTGGATGCGCTCAAGACGGATGACCACGCGGCATTCGCAGCATCGATCGCGGACGACGCGATCTTCATCGATGCCCAAGGCACTGCCCGCAAAGCGGTCGTGGTGAAGAACACGGCCGCCTTTCGGTTACGCGATTACACGATGACCGACATCACGTTTCTCCCGCTGTCGGCCGACTCGGGCCTCATCGCCTACAAGCTCGCCTCGACCGGAACGAGCCACGGCCATGACTTCGCCGCGACGGTATACCTGTCGGCCCTGTGGGTCAAACGCAATGGAACCTGGCTGTGCGCGTTCAGTCAGGAGACGCCGGCACACGAGACCCCCAGATAGCAGGGTGCCGATGAAACATCGCTCACACCATGGTCGTAGCTTCGCCGGGCGACATCCGATTTCACACAGCCCAGTCGAATCTCTGGTAAATCTCCGTATTCTTTCGTTGACACGGAGCGGGGCAGATGCTAGGGTATGCTCGTCGACATCGGAGTGCGCCTCAACAACTCACGGTTTTTCATGGAGAAGCGACGATGAACCGCACCCACTTCCTTTCCGCGCTCGGTATTGCGCTGGCCGTGTGCCTGGTCGCCGCACCGGCGTCCGCACAGGGACTGCTGCGCATCCACAATTCCTCGTTCAGTCAACCCGTCACGGTCGAACTGCGGGTCGGCGATACCCTCGACGGCGCGACGTCGTACGGAACCAAGGCGCTCGCGCAAGGTCAGAGCTGGGAAGTCGACACTGGTGGAATCTACGCCTTTTGGCGCCGCGAACTCCATCCGGGGTCGAACGACGGCCAATACACCGACTGGAGCCGCGTCAACACGAGCTACAGCGACGAAACCGTCAACTTCTAACGGCGTACCGGCGGCTCAACGCCGGCGCGAATTCGCGCTCTGACCACCCGCGGGCTGCACGATCGTCGTGATCGAGTTCGCCGGGAACGTCACGACCAACGTTGAGCCGCTCGGCGCGATCGTCGGTCCTGCGACGATCGCGCCGGCGTTCGCGCTCGTATACTGGTAGGTTCTCGCATTCTGCTGCAGCGTGACGTTCGCCAGCGACAGGGCGCTGGTCCAGGCGGTCGCGGTCGAGTTCACGACGATGATCGTGACCGCGTTGTCGGCGCTGCGCTGGGCGGCGTAGACCGTGAGCTTCGTCGCATCGGCGGTGAGCGCTGAGACCGACGTCTCGCCAAAGCCGTGGCCGGCGCCGTCGTAGTTGCGGAACATGCGAAAGGCGTACGCGCTGGGATACGTCGGATCGTCCAGCCCCCAGAAACTCGCCAAGTCGACGGCTTGCTGACCGAAGACGCCGAGGCCGTCGGCGGTCGCGAGGCCGACCGCGAAGCCGTTGCCGGTGCCGCGGTTCCACTCGTCGTACGCCAGCTTCGTGCCGGGATAGGCCGCGGTAATCCACCCTTTGTGACGCTGGATCGCGGTGATCATGGCCGCGAGCGTTCCGTTGTTCGAGAAGCAGCACGCGCCCGGGTAGTGCATCGCGTAGTAGTCGAGCAGGCGGGGGCTCTGCAACGCGAACTGCTGCAGGTACCACAGGCCCAGCGGCGTGCCGCCGTGCTGGGTCGAGCTGTCGCCGGTGCACGTTCCCGTCACGCCGCTGGGTGCGCCGGCGTTGCAGTTCTCGTCGGCCGGAGGGATGTCGTCCGGACCTAACACGAGCGCCGTCGGGTCGGCCGCCTTGATCGCTCGCGCCATCGCCACGGACTTATTGAAGAGCTCGGTATATCCGATGCTCTGCGGCCGCACGTCGTGGTGGACCGCGATCCAGCCGTTGGGTTCGTTGTCGAGTTCGTAGATCGGGACCCCGCCGCTCCCGCCGTGTCCGTACTTGGTCACGAAATGCGCGACCCAGGCCTGCTGAATCGACGGCGTGTTCGCGATGTCGGTCGCGGTCGGGTTCGAATCCGCGATGTACCCCGCCGCGTTGCTTCCGCTGCCGCACGCGACGTTGTTCGCAAGGTGAACGTAGGGATTGTATGCGGCGTTGCCGTTGATCCCGACCTGGTTCGCAACCGGAGGATCGGGATAGCTGCAATTCCACGGCGAGGCCTTGTTGATGTAGTCGATGATCGGGACGGTGATGATCGATTTGGTGCCGTTGACCCGGTTGCCGTCGACGATCGAGTCGACCGAGGCGCCCGGCGTCGCGGTCGACGAACCGTTGCCGGCCATGAAGTACCAATCGCTGCCGGCGTTGCTCGAGTCGACCTGCCAGTTGTAGCGGGTCGTCGCGTCGCCGCCGTAGCGGTTGGCCGGCAGGCGAATTGCGGCCGCGAACTGCTGCAGCGATGCGGGCGTCGACGAACTCCAGAAGATCGACACGCCGTAGATATCGTTGCTGATCGCGTGGCGGCTCGCGCCGACGTCGATGGTCAGCAGCGGACCGTTCGTCGCGGCGGGCACGGGCGAAGCCGTCGGCGTCGGGGAAGCCGACGGGCTCGCGCTGGCGCGCGGCGTCGGGGTCGCGGAGGGACGGCCGGTGGGCGTCGCGGTAGCGGTCCCCGTCGCGCTCGGCTGCGCGCTCGGGGGACTCGACGCGGCGGGAAGCGGGGCACCCGAGGTTCCGGTCGTCCCGCCGCCGCCCCCGCACGCACACGCGAGCGCGACAAATGTCAACCACGCGCCGAACCGAACGAATCCCCTCATCTTCTCTGGAGTATCGGCACCACGACGGCCGATGCGGAGTACCCGCGGGCGGCGGCGGGGAAGGACCGCTCGTGGCAACCGAACAGCTCACGTACGGCTCCTACCTTCGGATCGCCGAGCTCCTGGATCTGCAGCATCCGCTGAGTGACCCGCCGCACCACGACGAGCTCCTGTTCATTGCGATCCATCAGGTCTACGAGCTCTGGTTCAAGCAGATGCTGCACGAGCTCGATGCGGCGGTCGCGTTTCTGAACCAGGACGATCTGCTGCGGGTCGGCAAGGCGTTCCGGCGCATCCACACGATCCAGCACATCCTGGTGTCCCAAGTCGACGTGCTCGAAACGATGACACCGCAGGACTTCAACGCGTTTCGCGACGGGCTCAATCCGGCCAGCGGCTTTCAATCGGCGCAGTTCCGCGAGATCGAATTCCTGGGCGGTGTGCGCGGCAACGAGAACTACCTGCGGCACCTTGACCTCACCGGACCCGAACGGGCGCGCCTCGAGCGCCGGCTGCGCGAGCCCACCCTCTACGACGCGCTCAAGGCCTGTTTGCGCCGCAGCGGCTTCGAGGTGTCCTCGCACGACGCGCTGGTGGCGGCGTTCCGTACCATCTATCAGGATGACGCAGCGCACTATGCGCTCTACTTGCTGCTCGAGGACCTGATCGATTTCGACGAAAAATTTGCGCTCTGGCGAAGCCGCCACGTGCTGATGGTCGAGCGCATGATCGGTATGAAGCCCGGGACGGGCGGATCGCTGGGCGTCGGCTACCTGCAGACGACGCTCTCGCGGCGATTCTTTCCCGAGCTCTGGGAAGTGCGGACGGTCCTCGGTCAGTCGGTCCAGACGTGATCGCCGTCACGCCGGCGCGCGCGCGCGAACGTTTCGCAGGCCTCGACCGGAACACGTGGCTCGTCTCGCATTCGATGGGTGCGCCGCCGCGGGCTGCCGCCGACGCGCTGGCGGCCTACCACGCCGAGTGGGCGGACGGCGGACCGGACGGTGCCTGGCCGGTGTGGCTGGATCGCATGCGCGCGATCGGCGATGGAATCGGGGCGATCATCGGCGCTCCCGCCGGCAGCGTGTCGCTGGCGCCCAACGTGAGCCTGCTGCAGTCGGCGATCGCCTCGTCGCGCGATCCGCGCTCGGCCCGCAACGAGATCGTCTACGAAGCGCTGCAATTCCCGTCGCTCGCGTACGTGTGGACCGCGTGGGAGCGCGCGGGTGCGAAGACCGTGCGGGTGCCCACCGATGACGGTCGCACGATCCCGACCGAGTGGATCGTCGACGCGATCACCGAGCGCACCGCCCTGGTCGTCCTGTCGCACGCCTACTACCAAAGTGCGGTTCTGATCGACGTGCCGCCGATCGTGGCCCGCGCCCACGCGCTGGGCGCTCTGGTCGTGCTCGACGCCTATCAGACGACCGGAATCGTGCCCTACGACGTCGTCGAGCTCGATCTCGATCTCGTCGTCGGGGGCTCGCACAAGTGGCTCTGCGGCGGGCCCGGCTGTGCCTGGATCTATGTCAAGCCCGCCTTGGCGCCGCGCTTCCGGCCGATGACGACCGGCTGGTTCGCGCATCGCGACCCGTTCGCGTTCGCAGCGCCGCCGATCGAGTATGCGCGCGATCAGATGCGCTGGGCGAGCGGCACGCCGACGATCCCGGGCTATCTCGCGGCACAGGCCGGGCACGATATCATCCGCGAGATCGGTGTGCCCGCGATCCGTGAACACAACGCGCGTCTCACAACGGCGCTCACCGATGCCGCGCTCGAACGCGAGTGGCCGGTGAGCACGCCGCTCGATCCCGCGCTGCGCACGGGTTGGGTCGGGCTCGACGTCCCCGATGCCGAACGAATCCAGCATGATTTGCATGAGCGCCGTATCTTCGTCGATCACCGGCCCGGCTGCGGCCTCCGCGTCAGCGCGCACGCCTACACGACCGACGAAGAGATCGAACGCTTCATCAGCGTGATGGACACGCTGGTCACACGCTAGCCAGCAGCTCCTGCACGGCGCCGTGGATGGCGCCGTTCGAGGCCAAGATCGAACCCTCGGCAAGGTCGAGCGGGCCGCCGGCGATCGCATCGACGCGTCCGCCTGCTTCTTGGATCAGCAGCGCGCCGGCGGCGACGTCCCACGCCTTGAGGTCGAATTCCCAAAACGCGTCAAAGATGCCGGCGGCGACGAAGGCGAGGTCGAGCGCCGCGCTGCCGTCGCGGCGGACTGCCTGCGCGTGCTGCGAGATCAGCGCGAACTGCGCGCCGTTGCGCGGGTAGTCGTCGGGATGAAAACCCGTGCACAGCAGCGCCCGGTCGACGTCGTCGATCACCGAGACGCGAATCGGAACGCCGTCGCGGGTCGCGCCGCCGCCGCGCCGGGCTGCGAAGAGCGTGTCGAGCAGCGGTGCGTAGACGGCCCCTGCTTCCAGCCGTCCAGCGCGCTCGTACGCGATCGAGACGCAAAAGAGCGGATAGCGATGCGCGTAGTTCGTGGTCCCGTCCAACGGATCGACGATGAACCGTTCGTCGCCGGTACCGGCAAAGGCCCCGCTTTCCTCGCCCAGGATCGAAGCGGATGGATACGCTGCGCGGACGCGCCGCACGATCAGTTCTTCGCTCGCACGGTCGGCATCGGTTACCAGATCGTGGCGCCGTTTCTGCGTGATCTCGCGCCGGTCCGCGAGGCGCTCGCGCAGCAGCGCGCCGGCTTCACGCGCGAGCGAGGTCACGAATGCGAGCGGGTCCACACGCCTCCTCTCGAAGATAGGGATCCATGAAGGATCGTTCCGGCCTCCCCGACCGCGTCCTCGCGGCAATCGAGATCCTCGCGCTCGGCACCTGGCTCGGCGCATTGGCCGGCTTCGCATTCGTGACCGCACCGCTTGCATACCAGCTGGTCGCGCCGATCAGCGTGAGCCGCTTTGCCGCGTTGACCGCCGGAGCGCTCGCAACGCTGACGCTGTGGGGATACGTCTTCGGTGGGATCGCCTTCGGCGTCGCGCTGGTGCGCGCGCTCGATGCCGCCAGCCGGCGCTGGGACCTCGTGCGGGTCGCGGTGATCGCGGTCGCGCTGGCGCTGGCGACGTACGAGCAGCGCGACATCGTCCCGCAGATGAAGACGACGCCGATCGGATCGGCGCACTACCGGGCCTTGCACGTGGAATCGACCCGCTTCTATGGGGGCGCGATGCTGGCCGCGGCGCTGGCGCTGGCCTTGGCCGCGGCCCGGCGAGACCCCGGCCGGCCCTTCGACGAGCCGCGGTCACGGCGGCCGGGACGGCTTCTGCCGCTCAAATTCGAGACCCGCGACCGCCGCGCTTGACGTAAAGGCGTACACTCGATACGGGAATCCTCGTTAGGCGAGGCGTCCGCACGCATAGACTGCCGCTGCCCGGAAAGGTCGAGAGACCCCGACGTGGTGACCAGGCTCCGCCGAATCAAGGCGGCGCTTAACGCGGCTGACCGGGGCGACAACCGCCGGTCGACGGCGCGCGGTGCTGAAGCTCGACGTTGAGGAGGCGCTGGGCGAATCATCGTCGTCCAGCGCGTCATCGACCGGCCGGAGGGGCACATCCCACCGGCTTTTTTGATGCGATGATCGGGAGGGGAGGGCGTCGTGACGGCAACACGGACCAGCGAGCCGGTACCATTCCACGACGGGTTCGTCTCCGAACTCGTCGGCCGCCCCGCCTTCATCGAGCGCGATGGGGAGCGCCGTGTGGTCGGGCGGGTCGCGGACTTCGTGGTCGAGCGCCCGCAGGACACCTTCCCCCACATCGACGCCGTGATCGTGAAAACCAAGCACGGCGAACTGGCTGCGCCGATCGGGGACGTCACCTCGCTCGACTCCGAGGGCCTCCTGCTCAAGAAGGCCCCCACCGTTGTCCGCCCGCCCGACGACGAAGCGCTCTATCTCGTCGAAGACCTTTTCGACAAGCAGATCGTCGACGTCGACGGC
>Ga0182015_10006497_pt1 | contig 11713 bp, 5 predicted proteins | sample 712P3MmetaG_FD_120478 | JGI IMG/M metagenome (GOLD analysis project Ga0182015, IMG submission 120478) | Permafrost microbial communities from Stordalen Mire, Sweden - 712P3M metaG | ecosystem: Environmental > Terrestrial > Soil > Wetlands > Permafrost | place: Sweden: Stordalen | collected...
CGGTGTGCGCATCAACCAGGGCGGGGCATTGGCATTGGGCGATCGCGCCATACTCAGCTACGGCGGAGAATATGTTCTGGTGGGGATAGGAGCGGCGGCTTCGTCGATCCGTCCGCGAGCAAAGTTGGATGTTCGCGTCTCTGAAAACTGGACCGCGACATTGATGTTTACTTCGCTGAGCAATGAGCCTGAGCCGACGGAAGCGCTTGATGATGAGCGCAACAATAATGCTTTGGTGTCAGCTCTCGACGAACTTGACGGGTTCCCAACTTTACTGTGGCGCGGCGGGAAGCCCGTGCTGCAGAGCGGGTCCCACGAAGAGCTAGCCGCCGACCACAAGCTGGGAGCGCGCGGAAAGCTGGAAGTCGCGGCGTTCCACGACGATAATCGCCATGTGGCTGTTTTCGGACATGGCAGCGATTTGCCCTCGGGCGAATATTTTCAGGATTACTTCTCAAACGGATTTGCCTACGACGGCGGCTCCTCGAGCAGTTGGGGCACACGGGTGGCCCTGCGCGAGAAGCTGAGCGACGACGTTGAAGTCACTGCGGTGTATGCGTTCGCTGGCGTGCTAGCTCCGGACGACGATTTGAACGGCGCGTTGAGAAACGCGTTGCGTACTGCACCCCGGCACTCACTGGGCGGGGATGTCTCAGCAAAGATCCCGCATAGCAAAACCAGAGTCGAAGCTGGATATAAGTGGGTTAACGGTGTGGCGGTTTCGCGCGTGGACATGTATGGCGAGGCTCTGTACCAACTAGACCCCTATTTACATGTCGGTTTGAGGCAGCCACTGCCGAGCTTTGGTTTGGGACGTTGGGAAGCGGTGGCAGATTGTGACAACCTGCTGGCGCAGGGCAATATCTCCCTGATCACGAGGGACGGGTTGACCAATCTGACTCCCGCTTTCCGCAGTTTCCGAGGCGGATTGAACGTACAGTTTTGACAATTCTGGCTTTAGAAAGCCATATCTGGCCTCCCGAATACCGTATCCGCGTTTTTTCGTGCCGCGTACTGGTTTAGAACTAACACTATTTAAAGGGTTTATGGGCCAAACCACGGACTCGTGGATGGTCTCTAATTTGCACCAGATATTTGTGAGAAGGTGTATCTCTGCCTAGTCGCGGTATGAAGCAGAATCTGCGTGTAAGTCTCGGGGCGGTTGTGCTGGCGTTGGCGACGCTGGCTGCGGTGATCTTTGCCCTCCTTAACTTTCAGCAGCGCAGCAAGTTCGAGCTGGTGGATGACGGAGTTGCGTGGCTGGACACCGTTCATGGTGTCGAAGCCTGGAAGGTTAGTCCGGGATCGCCGGCTGCGCGTGCGGGGATCCGACCAGGCGATCGGTTAATCGAGATTGATAGTGCGCCGGTGACGCGCGGAGTTCAGGTGGCCATGCGCCTGATGCGTGCGGGCCTATGGATCCAGGTGCGCTATAAGCTGTCGCGCGACGGAGAAGAGTTCGAAACTCCGCTGGTCACCGCTCCCGCCGAAAAGCCCGCCTCCATCGAAAATTATCTCCGCGTAGTCGGATTGCTCTATCTTTTCATCGGGCTGTTTATTTTTGCGCGCCGCTGGAATGCGCCGAAGGCGGTGCACTTCTATGTGTTCTGCCTGGTTTCGTTCATTCTGTTTTCCTTCCGTTATAGCGGCAAGCTGGACACTTTCGATCAGGAAGTGTACTGGGCCAATATCGTGGCGCGGCTACTCGCTCCGGCTTTGTTGCTGCATTTTGCGTTGGTGTTTCCGGGACGATCGGAAACCACGCTGCGCACTTCGTCAAAAGCTCTTACCGTTTATTTGCCACCGCTGGCGCTGCTTCTGGTGCACATCAGCACCGCCCGCAATGCCTTGGGATTTGTGCCCTGGCTAGGCTCGCGAATTTTGCTCGACAAGATCGAGCTTACTTTTCTGGGTGGCTGTTTTCTCGCCGCGGGTTTAGGCTTCTATCGAAATTTCCGCGCGGCGCCGTCAGGGGTGCTGCGCCAGCAATTGAAGTGGCTCACCGGCGGAACGTTAGCGGGCAGCCTGCCCTTCACGCTGTTGTACATCGTGCCGTTTGTAATGGATCTGGGCCCGCGTTCCTGGATGCAGTTTTCCGCGGTAAGCCTGGTTTTGATTCCGCTTTGTTTCGGCTACGCCATCATCCGTTACCGGTTGATGGATGTGGACATCATTTTCAAGCGCGGGTTGGCTTACACGGCGGCCACTGCCGGTGTTGCGGCGGTGTACTTTTCGCTGGTGGCTTTGCTGGCGGAGATTTTCCACGCGCCGACCGGCGGCCCGGTCGGAAGCATGATCGCTATTGTGATGGCGGCGTTCTTGTTCCAGCCCTTCCGCGAGTGGACGCAATCGCGGCTGGACAGATTTTTCTATCGCGATCGACTCGATTACCGCCGCACGCTGATCGAATTTGGACGCACACTGACCAATGAAGTGCGATTGGAGCCGATGCTCGGTTCGGTGATGGATCGCGTTTCCCAAACCTTGCTGGTGGATCGCCTGGCAATTTTTCAGGAAGACCCGACGCACCCCGGCCAAATGCGGCTGGCGAGGTCAATGGGCGTGCGTTTGTCGGAACCACTGGATCTTAGCTTCCTCGAGCCGGCCCGGCCCGAGTTCGCCCGTGGGGCGCTCTTTTTTGAGTCGCCCCGCGCGGCGAGAGATGTCAGCGAGTCGGTGCGCCGCACCCTGGAACAACTGGATCTGAATTATTTCGTGCCGTGCCGCATCCGCGAGCATACGGTCGCAGTTCTGGGACTCGGCAAGACCGTGGACGGCGATTTCCTGTCGAGCGACGACGTGGAATTGGTGGAAACGATCGCCGGCTATGTAGCTATTGCGCTGGATAATTCGCAGCTTTACACCTCGCTGGAACAGAAGGCCGTTGAAATTGCCCGTCTCAAAGATTTCAGCGAAAACATTGTGGAATCGCTGAACGTCGGCGTGTTGGCCGTGGACCTGGACGGAATCGTTGAATCCTGGAATACGCGAATGGAGCAACTGTTCGACGTGGCGCGCCAGCAGGCGGTGGGGAACCAACTCGATTCTTTGCTGCCCGCAGAGTTGTCGCAGGAAATCACGGCGCGCGGCGACCAGGAACTGATCACTGGGATTTACAAGCAGCGCGTACAACATCTGGGCAAGACTCTCACTTTGAATGTTTCCATCACCCCGTTGGTCAGCAAGTCCGGCGAACGCATCGGCCGGTTGCTGCTTTTCGACGACGTGACCCAGCGCGAGCGCATGGAAGAGCAAATGACCCAGACGGAAAAGTTAACCTCTCTGGGACTGCTGGCCGCCGGAGTCGCGCATGAAGTAAATACGCCGCTGGCAGTAATCTCCAACTACATCCAGATGCTCGCGAAACAATTGCCGGACGGTGATCCGAAGCAGGTCATTATCGAGAAGATTGTGAAGCAGACCTTTCGCGCCAGCGAAATTGTAAACAACCTGCTGAATTTTTCGCGCACCGGAGCGGCTGAAGTTGTGGACATCGACGTAAATCGCGTGGTGGAAGAAACACTTTCGCTGGTAGCCCACCCGCTGAAAACTTCGCAGATTCAGGTGGTGCGCCAACTCGGCGAAACACTTCCCGCGGTTCGCGGTTCGGCAAACAAGCTCCAGCAGGTATTTCTGAACCTGTTTCTGAACGCGCGCGACGCCATGCCCGGCGGCGGAATGCTGGAAGTGCGCACGGCGGCCCACAATGGCAGCGTGGAAGTGGAGATTGCCGATACCGGCGCAGGTATCGCCCGCGAGCACATTCACCGTATTTTCGATCCGTTTTTTACCACGAAGGCCAGCGGCCGGGGCACCGGTCTAGGCCTATCGGTCAGTTATGGAATTATCAAAGAACACTCCGGAAAAATTGACGTGCGCTCGACCCCCGGCAAGGGCACTTCTTTTCACGTAGAGTTCCCCGCGGTGAGGAAAGCGATTCATGCCTAAGGGCTCGATTTTGGTGGTGGATGATGAGTCAGAAATTCGCGAAGGGCTGGAGCTGCTGTTAACCGGAGAAGGTTACGGCGTTTCCAGCGCGGAGACCGGCGAATCCGGCCTGGCTAAACTGGGTGAGCATCCTTTTGATTTGTTGCTGCTGGACGTCAGCTTGCCGGATCGCAACGGTCTAGACCTGCTGAAAGAAATCCATAAACGCGATCCGCATCTTTCTATCGTATTGATCACCGCGTATGGCTCCATCGACATGGCCCGCACCGCGTTCAAAAGCGGCGCGATGGATTACATTACCAAGCCGTGGTCGAATGACGAGTTGCTCGCGCAAGTGGCGCAGGCGGTCGAGTCGCGGCAACTGCGCGAAGAAAACGTCCAGCTCAAGCGCGCGCTGAAACAGCGCTTCAACTTTCCCAATATTATTGGGAAGAGCGACAAGATGCACACGTTGCTGGATCTGGTGACGCAAGTGGCGCCGTCCCGTTCCACGGTGTTGATCAGTGGCGAAAGCGGAACCGGCAAGGAGTTGATCGCTAAAGCGATCCACTCCGGATCGACGCGCGCAGACAAGGCGTTCGTTCCGGTGAACACCGGCTCGATCCCTGTGGACTTGCTCGAATCGCAATTGTTCGGGCACGTCAAAGGCGCGTTTACCAGCGCCGTGTCTTCGAAAAAGGGGTTGTTCGAAGTTGCGGATCAAGGCACGATTTTCTTCGACGAAATCGCCACCATCAGTCCTGAAACTCAAGCCAAGCTATTGCGCGTTATCCAGGAACGCGAGTTCATGCGCTTGGGCGGCACGGAACAGCTGAAAGTCGATGTTCGCATTGTGGCCGCGTCCAACGTGGATTTACTGACGCTAGTGCGCGAAGGCCGCTTCCGCGAAGACTTGTACCACCGCCTTAACGTGATCCACCTGCAACTTCCGCCTCTGCGCGAGCGCCGCGAAGATGTCCCGCTGCTGCTGGCCCATTTCCTGGAGCGCTACTGTAAAGAAAACGAAAAGCCAATGCGGCAGTTCACGCCCGGCGCCATGAAATTAATGATGGATTACGATTGGCCTGGCAACGTACGCGAACTCGAAAATGTCGTGGAGCGCGCCGTGGTGCTCTCGACACACGAACGCGTCGATGCTGACTTGTTGCCGGAAAGCATCCGCAGCAAAGAAATCGTCCGAGGTGTGCGTTTGCAGCTCTCCGAATTTTTGCCTCCGCTCCCCGGAGAGCCGGGATCCCGTACGGGCGCGGATCAATCGCATCCCTCACTGTTCCGTATCATGGACGAAATCGAGCGCCGTATCATCGTGGATATGCTCGAGCGCACCGCCTGGAACCAGACGGAAGCGGCCGAGCGCTTTATGATTCCGTTGTCCACGCTGAATCAGAAAATCAAACGGCTGGGTATTGATGTACGGCGCCGAGGACGAGGTGAAGAAACGTTTTCCGCCTCACTTGGAAAGTGAGATCGTCCGCCGGCTACCAGAGCGGCCGGTTCTCACCTATACGTCTCCCCAACAATAAACAGAAATCCTCCTGCTGTTTCTCCGATCAGCCCTGCAGGCCGTCTAGCTCGTCCTCGTTCAGAAAATAGTTATGATTTTTCCGCGACTGAATTGGCGCTTGCAACTTTGAAATACCCTAGGCAGAGTACAGTCGAATGAGAGTGTCCCCTGCTACCACCGCGGGGCGCGGTGCGTTCATCGGCGTCGCGCTGGCTGTGATGGTATATCTGACATATTTCAGCGTGCGCACCGCGCGCGCCACCTATTACACCGAGCGGCAAACGCTATCTGGATACGAACGGGCAACCCAGATTGAGCCAGAGAATCCTCGGAATTGGTATCTGTTGGGGCGCTACCTGCAATACAGTTTTGAAGACGCGGATCCGCAACGCGCTATTTCCAGTTATCGGAAAGCATTGGAAATCGATCCCCGCTCAACGTCAGCTTGGCTAGACCTGGCTGCCATGTACGAGTCCGAGGGCAACGGAACAGCCGCGCGAAACGCATTCATCACCGCAAAAAAAACGTACCCAGTTTCTGCAGAAGTTTCGTGGAGATACGGAAATTTTCTCTTGCGCGAAGGCGAACTGGAACCTGCCTTCGCCGAAATTCGAAACTCCGTGCAAGCCGATCCGAATCGCGCGGCGGAGGCTTTTTCCCGCTGCCTTCGAGTAGAGCCCAACGCTGACGTGATTCTCGATCGTGTTCTGCCTGTCGATCGCGATATTTACGTTACCGTCATGCAAGATCTCACCGGAGACATGCAAGTGGACAACGCCTTCAAAGTTTGGATGCGACTAGCGGCCATGCACCCGAAGATCAGGCTTCAAGACGTTTTCGCGCTGGTCAGGATCCTGAGAGAAAACGGGCAGACCCAGGAAGCGCATAAGGTTTGGGAGCAAGCGGCGGACCTTGCAGGCCTCGGGCAACTTGAAGGTGCGACGAATTCGGTGGTTTGGGATGGCGGGTTCGAATCGGATGTTACAGGCCAGGGGTACGCATGGCGCTTTCCGACTAATTCGAAGGTGCAGGTTCTCTTTGACAGCCAGGAGAAACATTCGGGGAAACGGTCTTTACGGGTGTCGTTCGATGGCAGTTCAGATATTTCATTTTACGACGTTTGCCAGACCGTGCCGGTGCAAGGTGGAACCGCGTATGAACTTTCCGGGTGGATGGAAACCAAGGCGTTGACTACCGATCAGGGAGTGCGAATCGACCTCAGAACCGCTGGATCGACGGGAGCCTACACGGCAGACGCTCGTGGAACGCAACCCTGGACTCGCTTTGACGCGACCTGGGAAGGCGTGAAGAACGATCAGGAGGCGGAAATTTGCCTTAGGCGGGATCCCAGCGACCAGGAAGATAACAAGATTCGCGGCACGGTGCTGGTCGACGATATCGCGCTGACACCCGTCGCCCAGAATGGCGGCAAGAATGGCGGCAAGAATGGCGCGAAGAAATGACCTATCTCCGCTTCGCGATTTGCGCGCTGGTAGCGTTCGGCGTGTTAGCTCATGGCGGCGTTGAAGATTGGGCCCGGGCATGCTTTGAAATCGGCGGCGCGCTGCTGTTTTTGGCCTGGGCCGTGTGGCTTTTCCTTCATAACGAAGAAACCATAGTCATTTCACCACTTTTGCCACCTCTGGTGGCGTTTACACTGGTGGTCCTGGCACAATTGCTGTTTTCCACCACGGCATCGACCTTCAGCACCCACACGGAATTCACCCTATTGCTCGCCGATGTGCTGGTTGTTTTTGTCGCCGTACAGGCCTTTCGCACGCTGGAGGACTGGCGAGGATTCGTGTGGTTCGTGATGATCTTTGGGTTTCTGGTGTCTGTTTTCGGCATCCTCCAGCACCTTACTTTCAACGGCAAATTATATTGGTTTCGAGAAATGCATTACGGCGGAATCCCCTTCGGGCCCTACGTCAATCGCAATCATTTCGCGGGATTTGCCGAATTGTTTATCCCAATGGCGCTAGTGCCGCTGATGTTAGGCAAAGTGCGGCGAGAACGCCTGATCATCGTGGGATTGTTCGCCGTGGTTTCGATCGGGAGTTTGTTCCTCGCTGCTTCACGAGGAGGCATTATCAGTTTTCTCGTGGAAGTATTCGTCATCGTCGTGTGGATGATCCTGAGGCGGACAGGAAAAAGACAACTGCTGGCGGGCGCGGCGGTGTTGCTGGCCGTGGTGGTAATGGTCTCCTGGCTGGGAGTGAAGGAAATTACCGAGCGGTTTTCATCGATGAAGACCCTGGAAGTAGCCAGTGGCAAGCGCGCTTCGATGCGCCGGGACACTTGGAGGATTTTCCTGGATCACCCCCTGATAGGCACCGGGCTGGGAACATTGGAGATAGTTTTTCCGCCGTACGACACGCTGTACGACGGGCGCATTGTAAATCATTCGCATAACGACTACTTAGAGGCACTGGCGGAGACGGGCATTGCCGGAGGCTTTTGTTGTGCACTGTTCCTGGGGATGCTGATGTTTCACGCACTTCGGCAAATATCGGGCAGAAAGCCTTCGTTAACTTCCGTCCTCAATTTGTCCGGGTTTGTGGCGTGCATCGGATTTTTGGTTCATAGTTTTGTAGATTTCAATCTACATCTGCCGGCCAACGCGGTGCTTTTCTTTCTGATGGGTACGCTGGCAACCACGACCATCAGCGCCAACAAAAACGATGCCAATAAAAGTCCTTCTAAATCCTCGATGCGCCACCACCAGCACGGTTAAAACTGTGACTCTTACCCCTAGGTAACCTGTATACTAAAGGGGGAGCCATCCATTTAAATGCGACCAGCAAAGCTGGGTGTGCGGCCGTGGTGTTTTGTCCCCGCCGCGATACTCGGGTTGGCGATGGCGGCGATATCTGCCGACGCGCAAACCGTACTCGGGACACCCGAACAAACCAACGACCGAATAAAGGCGCTTTCTTCCAGAGCGCGAACAGCAGTCCACGACTACATCATCGGCAGCGGCGACACCCTTAGCATCGAGGTCTTCGACGTGAAGGAGCTTAGCCGCGACGTGCGCGTGAGCCAGACCGGCACGATCGGATTACCGCTCGTCCCGGTACGCCTCATGGTGAAGGGATTAACGGAAACACAGGCGGAGCACAAAATCGCTGAAGTGTTGCAGGCAAACGGCTTAGTGACTCACCCAGAAGTGACCGTTTCCGTGAAGGACAGAAAAAGTAAACCGATCACTGTTGTTGGCGCTGTGGGCCACCCGATGGTGTACCAAGCCGACCATCCGGTGACACTTTTGGAGGTCCTCGCCGAAGCTGGCGGTGTCGCCAATGATGCCGGCGACTCGGTCATGGTGACCCGCGGAAATTCGGATTATTTGGACACTCCCACGGACGCTCCGGCTTTCAGTAATGACGATGTTATTCCCGCCAACGGTCAGAATGACGCTCCCCGCTCGCCTGATTCGTCGATCAGGCCCGCCCAGCCGGTGCCGCCGGCAACAAAAGATGTACCCGGCAACCAACCACCGCCAACGAGCGTTCAAAATAAAGGTGCCGTCGCGCCTTCCCAACCACCGACGTTGTCCAACACCATCACTGTAAATTTGAACGAGCTAATGGAAAGCGGCGACGCTACCAACAATATATTTTTACAGGCAGGGGACATCGTGACGGTGCCTCACGCAGGAATCGTCTACGTCCTTGGTGCGGTGGGCCGACCGGGAGGCTTTGTCCTGGCCAACGATCGCAGCCAAATGACCACACTTAAGATGCTGGCGCTGGCAGGCGGACTGAATCGAACGGCTAAGTCGGATCAGGCGGTCATCATTCGCAAAGATAACCAGGGGCAGCAACACGAACAGATTGTAGATTTGAAGAAAGTGGTACTGCGTCAGGCTGAGGATGTCCGCCTGGAAGCCAGCGACGTATTGTACGTCCCAGATAGCAACGTTAAGCGCGCGCTGGCAAGAGCTGCTGAGATTGCTATATCCGTAGGCACTGGCGTGGCGTTGTACCGGATCGCGTACTAAACATGGCAGACCATAACAATAACGGCGCGCCTCAGAACGGTTCAAATGGGGCCGTGGAATTGGTGGCGATGCCGACATCGTTGCCGGCGTGGGATCTTTCTCCGCGGGAACCACACCTTTACGACTACCTGCTGATTCTGCGAAAGCATCAGTGGCTGATTCTTTCCTTCATGCTTTCCGTCGTGACCATCGTGGCCATCGCCACCTTCCGGATGCAGCCAGTTTACGTTGCCACGGCGCGAGTGGAAATCGATAAGGAAAACTCGAACATCCTGCCCTTCCAGGGCACAGACGCTTACGACGTCATGATGGATTCCGAGAATTATATCGAGACGCAAGCGAAGATTTTGACCAGTGAGACTCTGGCGTTGCAGACAATTCGCAACAGCGGTTTATCCGCGCGTCCCGAATTTTCTTCTCCGGGTGGTCCTTCGGAGGCTTTGGCTACGGGGAGCTTAGCAAACCAGAGAAGACCGCCAGAGTTAGGTGGTTTCCTCGCCAGTTTGAGCGTCAGGCGCGTGCCGAATAGCCGCTTGATGGATGTCAGTTTCGAATCCACGGATCCGCAGTTGGCGGCACGGATCGTAAACGCACATATCGAGACGTATGTACAAAGAAATTTCCAGAGTCAGTATGACTCCACCACGCGTGCCACCACCTGGTTGCGCGATCAACTTGATGAACTAAAAATTCGAGTCCAAAAATCGGAAGACGCACGCATTGCTTACGAGCGCCAGAACCAGATATGGACGCTGGACGATAAGCAGAACGTGACGACCCAGAGGTTCGCGGATGCCAACCGGGAATTAACGGCAGCGCAAACCGAACGCGTGAAGAGGCAGGCAGTTCTTGAATTTGCCAAGTCCGGCAATCTGGATGCAGTACCGCAAATCCAAACCAACGCTGCTCTGGCCGAGTTCATGAGAAAGCGTAATGACCTCATCGGCGAATATAATGAAGCGCTTGCGCAATTTGGACCTAATTTTCCAAAGGTCATACGCATCCAGGCACAGATTAAAGATCTGGAATCCAACATCCAGAAAGAAAAGCAAAACATCATCGATACTCTCGACAGCGAATATCGGGAAGCAGTCGCGCGGGAAATGATGCTGGGCAAGGCCCTGGAACAGCAGAAGGAAGAAGTAAATGAAATGGCTGGCAAGATGGTGGAGTACAACATCCTGAAACGCGAGGCGGAAGCCAACAAGACGCTGTACGATGGTTTGCTTACGAAACTCAGGGAAGCAGGAGTATCCGCGGGACTGCGCTCCTCCAACATCCGCGTTGTTGATCCGGCGATGATTCCCTCGTATCCGTCGCGACCGGCGAAAGCCCGCAATGTGACGCTCGCTTTTGTCGTGGGCTTAGTTGGCGGCATAGGCTTGGCGCTGATTCGCGAATATATGGATAACACCGTCAAGAGTCCTGATGACATCGAGTCGTTAGTTCGCTTGCCGTCGTTGGCGGTCGTACCGCAGTTCGCGTCGTCCAATGGAAACGGAACTGGCTCAAAGCGCAAGCTGCTGCCGGGATTCGCATCAAACGGCCAGCAAAAAAGAATGGAGTTGGTTGCGCAACATCTTCCCAAGTCGCAGATGTCGGAGGCTTTTCGCGCATTACGAACTTCGCTGCTCCTTTCTCGAGCAGACCATCCACCCCAGGTGATTTTGGTCACGAGTGCGCTGCCTCGGGAAGGCAAGACCACGGCGGCCGCCAACCTGGCGGTGACTCTGGCGCAACTGGGCGACAAAACTGTCGTAGTCGATGCGGACTTGCGCAAGCCTGGTGTCGGTCGGCTCTTAAATATGACCGGCGGCAACTATGCGGGCTTAAGTTCTTATCTGGCAGGCGCCTCCAGCCTCGATCTGGTTATCGTGCCGCACCCGACGATACCGAACCTCGCTGCAATTCCGACGGGTCCGCTTCCTCCCAACCCGGCGGACTTACTCTCATCCCACAAACTTGCTGAGGCCATCATCGAGTTGAGAAAGAGATTCAAATTTGTAGTGATCGACTCGCCGCCGGTAATGGCTGCCACGGACGCCGTGATTTTATCGGTACAGACGGATGGTGTACTGCTGGTGGTTCGCAGCGGTGAAACTCCCAAGGAGGCGTTTACCAGAACGCGTGATTTGCTCGTCAGCGTAAAGTGCAACATCCTGGGTGTGGTTTTGAACGCCGTGGATGCCAGCGCCCCGGATTACTACTATTCTTACCGGTATTATCCGTATTCGTACGGATACGGTCCTCAAGAATCCGAC
>Ga0182015_10006498_pt1 | contig 11713 bp, 10 predicted proteins | sample 712P3MmetaG_FD_120478 | JGI IMG/M metagenome (GOLD analysis project Ga0182015, IMG submission 120478) | Permafrost microbial communities from Stordalen Mire, Sweden - 712P3M metaG | ecosystem: Environmental > Terrestrial > Soil > Wetlands > Permafrost | place: Sweden: Stordalen | collected...
CTGTGGATTGAAGCTCGCAGTGAAGCTTGTGCTCTGTCCCGCTCCGAGCGTCAATGGCGTAGTGATCCCGCTCAAACTGAAGCCCGTCCCGCTGATTCCCACCTGCGAAATGATGACGCTCGAACCGCCGGTGTTGGTCACCATCTCTGATAAAGCCTCATTTTTCCCCACCTGCAAGCTGCCGAAGGCGAGACTCGTGAAACTCGACCCCAGCGCTCCCTCCGCAACCCCGGTACCGGACAGGGGAATAATCAACATCGGATTGGACGCATTCGACGTGATCGTCACGCTGCCGCTGGCGGCTGCGATCGATTGAGGTGCAAACGCGACACTGAAAGTTGTGCTCTGCGAAGTATTCAACGCGATTGGTGTGGTGACCCCGCTAAGCTTGAATCCAGTCCCAGTCACCGAGACCTGCGAAAGGTTGACCGTCGAAGCGCCGTTATTAGTCAGGGTGACTGTCTGATTGGACTGGCTCCCAACAGCTACGCTGCCGAAACTCTGGATAGTGGGACTTACAGCGAGTTGACCGTCTGCCAAACCGGTTCCCGAAAGCGACAATGTGGTCGAAACGTTCGAGGCATTGCTGGTGAGAGAAACAGTGGCGCTGAATGCCCCCGCGGCATTGGGCGTAAATACAAGGCTGATCGTAGAGTTTTGCCCAGCTGCGATCGTGACCGGAAGACCAGGTCCACTCAAGGAGAAATATTGGCTGAAGATCGCGATGCTGCTAATCGTGACCGAAGTTGTCCCAGTATTCGAAAGGCTTGCGGTAAGTGTTTTACTCGTGCCTTCCGTGACGCTGCCGAAGTCCAAGCTAACGCTGCCTATAACCAAAGCGCCAGATTGCTGCTGAACCGCGGGTTTGCTGGAACTAAATCCCTGGCAACCCGCCAGTGCTATAAGGCCAATAAAAATCAGTCCGAGCCCCCCCACCCTGAGAAAAATGACCGCCTGAGACGCTCGAAACCCTTTAGGCATAGGGAAACTCAGCAACGCGACAGCACCAACTCCGTTGGTATCCGGGTTGGTGGTATACGTACTGAGTCTCGAGTCCTGAGGATCATTCGAGTAGATTTCGGAGGGTCAGTGCAGACCACGGCGGAAGGCCAACACCGAGCTTTGCAAATGCCAGGTCAAACCCGTCCAGGCGGCCATCTCGCGGGAGCCATCCCGGGATCGCTGAATCCAGAGTCTTAGCAGAATGATTCCCGGCGTCTACTAGCTTGAGTTCATGTGTATCCTAGCTCAAGGCTGGTAGACCGCATGTTCAATCGCATTCATCATGTTGTCATCATCTGCTCAGACTATCTGAGGTCGAAGCGTTTCTACGTCGAGATTCTCGGGTTCAAGGTTGTAGGGGAGACTTATCGCGCAGACCGAAGGTCCTTCAAGCTGGACTTGCAGGTGGGGGATCGATATCAGCTCGAATTATTCTCCTTTCCAAATCCGCCAAGCCGGGTGTCGTCTCCCGAGGCGTGCGGCCTGCGCCATATTGCGTTCGAAGTAAAAGATGTGGAAGACACTGTCCGCAAACTACGAGACCGCGGAGTTGAGGTCGAACCAATTCGAATCGATGAAGCTACTAACAAGTGCTTTGCTTTTTTTCGGGATCCTGACGATTTGCCGATCGAGATATACCAGCGGTAAGTTTGCTTTCGCGGCGCGCGAGGTTCTTGCGTGGATCTCTTCTAAAGGCCGGGGAACAAAACGGGCACGATGAAGTACTCGAGGGCACGGCGTGGACTTGGGCAGCAATGGTGAATAGCCAATTAAAGTCAGCACGGGAAAAGAGAATACTTGGAATCGTCTGCAGCATTGCGATAACGGCCGTTCTGGCCGCCACGCTGTGGCCTTTTAATCCGTTTCCTCCGAACCGAGTTCGCTGGCTGACAGGGGCAAATGGAATTACCTTCGACAGCCGTGGCCTGGTTGTGAGCAAGTCACGCTTGAACGCCGCAGATCGCGCGTCAGGCCCTTGCAGCCTGGAAGTTCTACTCAGGCCAGCGGACACCGAATCGTTCTACACGATCTTGAGTTTCTACACACCGAGCAACCCGAAGCAGTTTCTGGTGAGACAGTGGACAGACGGCCTGTTGGTTTCGCACGACGTTGTGGACACCAAGAACGAAGTGAGACGAACGAAGTTCGATGTGGATCATGCCTTCCAGGTAGGGAAGCTCGTGCTGCTAACGATTGTGTCTGGGTCGAATGGGACAGTCGTCTACGCCAACGGCCAACTGGCGCAGGTTTTTCCGCGATTCACGATTTCGCCAACGGACTTATCAGGACAGATCATTCTCGGAAGCTCGGCCGTAGAGTATGAGCCTTGGACCGGCGAGGTTCGTGGCCTTGCTATTTATTCGAGCGAACTGACGCCCGCGCAAGTCCTCAAGCACTTTGAGGATTGGAATGGCAGCGTGAGGGTCGATCCTTCAGACGTTGGTGGAGCCGTCGCTCTTTACTTCTTCACAGAGCGGAGGGGCCGTGATATCCACAATGCGGTGGTTTCTGGACCGGACCTCGAAATCCCGAAGAGCTTCACGGTGCCACACAAAGCGCTGTTGAAATCCCCAATAACGGAATTTCACCCAAGTTGGAGTTACGTACAGGATGTCCTTCTGAACATCGCGGGATTTGTTCCGTTGGGCTTTGTTTTTGGTTTGTACTTTGCCCCGACACATAGCCGCGGGAAGGCAATTCTTCTCACGATTCTCGCCGCAGCAACGCTGAGTTTCACGATCGAGGTTCTGCAGGCTTATATACCAAAACGGGTCTCTGGCACTACCGACATCATCACGAACACGCTGGGGGCGGCTATTGGCGCCGCGCTGGCGCGACCAGACGCGGTTCGACGATTACTCGAACGACTGAAGAGGAACCGACACGCACCTGTGTGACAGGAATCACACTCAAGCATGAGGGAAGTCACAAACCCTTTTTCCGGACAGTGGGATACTTGCACCCGCAAAAGGAAGGCAGCATGTTCTCACTCCCCCACTGGATCTGTGGTTTAGCAGGTTTCTACGGCCTGGTTGGAGTCGTCGTCTTCCGACTGGCTCGCAAGCAGAGCTGCCGAACTTGCCTGAATCGAACCCTCTGTCCAAACAGGCCGGGTGGATTGGCTGAGGTCACCCACGTGCCGAAATGTGTTGTATCCAAAGAGAGTTAGCCTCGGCATTTCTTCTATCTGAATACTCCTGCGGCGCTGCCGACTGGCGGTGACTTCGATCACAGACGCACCGCTCAAGATCAAGAGATAATTCAACATCGATAAGTCGTTCCTCCCCTGCAACGCTCTAGCCATTTTTCCCCTACGGCAGGAAGCAGACTGCCCCACAACGCCGCCGACCCCGGTGTTGGCGAACCTCGGAGAGAGAAATCTTGAGCTGTGAGAAGAAGGGGTTAGGAATCGAGGCGGGAAAGTTAACGCTGCGAATTGCGCGAACGATTGAGGAGATCGGGCAGTTCAGGGAAATATGGAGTCTCTGGTGCAAGGACCCAAATGCCGATATCGATTACTTCCTCGCCTCGGCACAGTTTAGATCCGACTTCGTGAGGCCGCACGTGATGCTCGTCTGCCGGGACGGCCAGCCGGATTGCATGCTGATTGGACGCCTCGAGCACACCCGTTTGAACCTCAACGTGGGATACACCACTCTGTTTCGGCCACGCGTGCGAAGGTTGTTCTTCGTCCCGGGAGGATTCCTCGGAAATCAAACGCAAGAGAACGGTGAACTCCTGGTGAACGGGATCATGTTGTGTCTTCAAAACGGGGAAGCGGATAGTGCCGAATTCCTCCGGGTACGAGAAGGCTCGAGTTTGTATCGCGCCGCCAGCGAGAGCCCCGCCTTCTTCCGTCGCGGGCATTGTTCTCCGATTCACGAACACCGGTCCGCGAGACTTCCAGACAGTTTCGATAAGTTTTTGCAAGGCATGACGCGCAAGAATCGTCACGAACTCCGGCGACATGAAAAGAAGCTCAAGGATGAGTTCGCCGGTAAGGTACGCATTCAGTGCTACCGCAAGGAAGAAGAGTTGAAAGACTTGGCGGAGGAAGTCGACAAGGTTTCCGAAAAAACCTATCAGAGGGCAATTGGGGTGGGATTTAAGAACGACGTCGAGACTCTCGAGTCGTTACGCCTAGCCGCTCATCGAGGAGGGCTGAGAGGTTGCGTGCTCTATCTGGCTGACGAACCCTGCGCTTTCTTTATCGGGAACCAATATAAAAACACGTTCCACGGAAACTTCATGGGATTCGACTCGCGCTTCGGAAAATATTCTCCCGGTCTCTACATCCTGATGCACAGCATCGAAGAATGTTTCGAACCCGACCACCGGGCGACCGAAATCGACTTGGGATGGGGGGACCGGCAATATAAGCGCACGATCTGCAATCAATCCTGGAAAGACGGGCCGTTGTATTTATATGCGCCGTCCTTCAAAGGGGTCAGATTGAATTGCCTTAGAACCAGCACATCACTCATTGATATGTGGGCTCGAAAGTTGCTGCTCAGAAGCAAATTGTTGCAGAAACTGAAAAAACCTGGCAGGTGGGGCTTCAGAGGCTGCACGAGGACGAGTCCTGCTAACCCGGCTGAAACTCAGTAGCTCAGATGAGTGTTTTAAAGATTTACGGGAAGAGTCTTCAGGCCGCGGAATCCAAATGTGGAAGCCCACTCCGGTCGCGGGCCAGCGAGTTTCATTTTCGGAAATCGTTGCACGAGATTCAGGATCGCAATCTGTCCTTCTAACCGGGCGAGTTGCGCTCCAATGCAAAAATGCAGACCCGCACTGAACGCCAAGTGTTGATTGTTCAGCCGGTTCAGGTTCAACTGATTCGGTTCCTTGAATTGCTTCGGATCCCGGTTCGCTGCACCGAGCATGCACAGGACGGTCCATCCCTTGGGGATGTGCTGTCCACAAACTGCGATATCTTCCTTGAGCACGCGTGCTGTGAATTGTACGGGGCTCTCAAAACGCAGAAGCTCCTCCACCGCCGAACGGATCATTTCCGGCTTCTCTCGCAACTCCGCTAGCTGTTGCGGATTTTTCAGAAGCGTGTACATTCCGTTGCCTATCAGATTTCGAGTGGTCTCATGTCCGGCGAAAAGCAGCGCGATACACTGCGCGTAGAGTTCTTCTTCGGTCAGGACCTCTCCTTCCTCCTCGATGTCAATGAGCAGGCTGATCAGGTCGGTTCCTTTATTGCGCCTCCGTTGGGCTACGGTCTTTCGGAAAAACTCCGTTAGCTCAATGAGAGCATCTTGCGCCGCGCGTGCCTCCTCCACCGTTCGGTTGGGATTGCCTCGAAAGACCGCAATGGCCCGCGACGCGTTGACGAATGTACCATGCAGCGCCTGCGGCACTCCGAGCAACTCCGAAATGATGCGCACCGGCATGGGGTTGGCGAACTCGCTCATGAGTTCGACCTCCGAGCCATGCTGCAGCGGCTTCAGCATCTGATCTACGATGGCTTCGGCCTGCGGACGCAGGCCTTCCACCGCCGCGGCTGAAAATCCCTTATTGAGAAGTTTGCGCAGCCGGGTGTGCTCCGGCGGATCCATGAAAATCAGCCACAAGCTCAGCATGCGCGCCAGTTCGCTAAACTCGGCCTGGCGGCTGAGCGGCAAAGGCAGTAACATCTGCCTGGCGCGCTTCGCGGAAAGCCTCGGGTCTTTCGCGATCGACGAGCATTCCGCGTGGCTGAAAATCGACCACACCGCCCACTTGCTGCCCACGTCCACGTAATGCAACGGACCCTCCTCGTGCAAGCGGGCGTATGTGGGATACGGGTCCTGCAGAATTTCGTCGCTGAAGAGAACTTTCTTGACCGGAGCGCTAACCTTGGACAACCTTCACCTGCTCGTGAGATCAGAGTTTATGCGGAAAAAACGGTAATTTATTGAGGTTGAGTTTAACATACAACTCTGCTGGAAAATTTTCCGCAGTGAGGGCACAACCATCATGGATTCAGCGTGATACAAGCGGATACCTTGCTGAAGTTCCAGGGCATTTATCACGCGATGACTGGTAAACGCTGCCAAATCAATTCGACGGTTTGGACCTTCCCGTTCACCGGCGTTGGTGGCGTGACCAATACGATTTGGTCGCCTTGGAATTTGACGGCGCGGACCAAGTCCTTACCTACATAGTTCTGAATCGATGAGATCTCAATGTGATGGGTCACTTTGTCGCCGTTGAAGGAGTACCGCCCGGCGTAAGCGAGAAAAGTCTGAAACGCCTCAGCTTGTTCCTCCTGCGTTCCACCGCCGAAAGAAAGAGACCTTCGCCCGTCGTAGGTGATCATGGCAGTTACCCTGCCATCCTGCGTATAGGTGAGAAAACCCGCAGGATTCGGCCCATAGGGGGTTTCGCTTCGCTCTCCTGCCGCTGTGCTGCTCGAGGCGGACACCAGCTTCCACGTGCCCACAAGTTTGTCGCTTGTAGGCCCGGACACATCTGCAGTTCTCATTCCTGAATCCCCATTTTCAATTCTATGTCCGCGAGGCGTGCCCGAACTGATCAACACACCGCAGCCAGGAAGAAGGCCACACTTGGCACTTACCAGCCTTCTCCTTGAAAATATTTGAGGATACCCGTTTGACGCAAGCTTCACCCCGAGCCTAAACTCTGCGCTTCTATCTTGAGAGTCTGATTTTGAGAAGGAAACCATGACCAAGGAATTGGAAGGTAAGGTTGGGCTCGTGACGGGCGGGACATCGGGTATTGGCCGTGAGACCGCGGTACTTTTCGCGAAGGCGGGGGCGAGAGTAGTGGTTTCAGGCAGGCGGGAACCGCATGGCGAGGAAACTATCGAACTGGTCCGCGCTGCGGGCGGGGATGGCCTGTTTGTGAAAGCCGACGTTTCGAAGGCCTCTGAAGTTGAGGCACTCGTTCAGAGGGCGGTGGAGAAATTTGGCCGATTGGATATCGCCTTCAATAACGCCGGGATCGAAGGCGTTTGGGTACCAATCGTCAGACAATCCGAAGAAGACTGGGATCGGACGATCGACATCAACCTCAAGGGAGTATGGCTCTCCCTGAAGTTCGAGATTCAGCAGATGCTCAAACAGGGGAGTGGCGGAGCCATTGTAAACATGGCGTCAGTTGTGGGCTTGATCGGCGCTGCCGGGGCGGCAGCCTATAGCGCGAGCAAACACGGAGTCTTGGGGCTAACGAAGGCCGCGGCGCTAGAAACCGCTCGAAGTGGGATTCGGATCAACGCTGTATGCCCCGCCGCCATCGAAACAACAATGGCTGATCGGCTTTATAGCGCTCCTGCAGTCCACAAATATGTTCTTGGTTGCCATCCCATCGGCCGTTTTGGAAGACCGGCGGAAATCGCCGAGGCCGTGGTGTGGATGTGCTCGGATCGCGCATCTTTCATGACGGGCCAGTCCCTGGCTCTCGACGGCGGCTTCCTAGCAGGGCGCTAGCTGCACGATATCCATGCTGTCGACAAATGCCGAGACGATTCTTACCATTTTTCGGTATCCCGACTTGCCAATTGAGGCTTACTCACCGTGTTCTCACTCTTTACCGACGGAGTGTCTCCACTCAAGGCAAGTACGGCAAACCCAGTCGCGGCATCGTCCATGAAGTGGCCGATATTTGACGATGGATCGCGGTGCAGGTTTACGGATGTTGACGGCCAGAGGCCTTCCGCCTTGTCCTGGTTACGCGCCAGCCACGAAAGCCCCTGTGAGAGTCGGGGATCTGTAGTGGGAATTCCTGCTTGCTCCAGCGAGAATGTAATCAGAGCTGTGGCATAGCCGTCACTTCGCGACTCTTGCAGCGTGAAATCAGCTCTCACACGTTTCCGGACAAATGAATGAAGGCTCCCATCGCGTGGAAATACCAGGGAAGGCAGATCCCATCCTCCATCAGCATGTTGGTCCTGCCAGAGTTCATTGATGATCGACTTCTGGAGCGCCGGTTGTATGAGACCGGGCAACTTCGTAGAAGCCCACAGCAGAACGGCATGATTGATTGTGGACTGCGTCTCATATTTGCGGTCGAGATATTCGCGCAACATTCTGAGGTTCTCCTGAATCTCAGGAGCCGAACGATAGTCCTCCGGGGCCAAGCCTACGGCAATCGCTGCCAGACAGGCACCGTAGTAGGGCGAGTCTTTAGCTTCGAAAGGTTCCATGCCAAACTGAAGCCAAGACCAGGTACCTCTGTCATCGCCTTCCATCTTCTGAAGAGCCCACACGTCGCGGAGCGCAGCCCGGGTCGTGTCGCTGAGATGACCATTCTGCGCGTCGTAGCTCGCAAGAATCAGAGCGTTGAGAACCGATTCCGTGCCGCGAGATCGAGCAGCGTTCTCGCTGCCATAAAATGGACCGATCTCGCTCCACAGCTGCACGCGCTTCGTGACATTGTCGATGAGTTTGCGTTCGTCGACTGACAATCCACCTTCGGCGAGCGTCTTGCGTAGCGCAGGCCGCGCCAGCGCGTAAGGGATCGCCGTATGGCACGCGACGCAAAAAGTTTCGTGGTCCTGTCGCGCTGGGATCCATCCCCTCCAGGTGACTTCCCTTTGGTCGAGGTAGGACGCTGCGGCCTTCGGGTCCCAGGACGCTTTCGCGTCTTTCGCATGCGTGCGGGAACACGCGGACATGGATCCGGCGATCAAGCAGAGCACTAACAGTCTTAAAGTGGCGTTTCGCCGCATCCCAACTGAAAACATACAGACTAAACCCCACCTACATTATGATGCCAAATCTTTCACACTTGGGAGGAGGCGGCAATCGTAGGTCGTCTGAAGCTGATTTGCCGCCAATCAAAACGAAATCCGCCGTTGGGTATACTCATCTCTGCGCTGGGGCGATGCTCTCAGAAAAGTTGTATTGCGCCACGTTTGAATCGAATCCCAAACTCGCAAAGAGACTATAGGCATGAATGGAGCAGAAAGCCTGATACGCACGCTAGTGGCCGGAGGCGTGGAGACGTGTTTTTCGAATCCCGGCACATCTGAAATACACATCGTTGCCGCGCTCGACCGCATTCCTGAGATGCGATGTGTGCTTGGGCTTTTCGAGGGCGTGGCTACGGGCGCGGCCGACGGCTACGCGCGGATGACCGGAAAACCAGCGTGTACGCTGCTTCATCTCGGACCGGGCCTTGGGAATGGTCTCGCAAATCTTCATAACGCACGACGTGCAGAGGTCCCGCTCATCAATCTTGTGGGCCAACACGCCACTTCGCATCTGCACTACGATACGCCGCTCACTTCCAACATCGAGGCGATCGCACGGTCTTGCTCCAGGTGGGTACGAACGCCTTCGTCTGCCGCCCAACTAAGTACCGATGCGGCTGAAGCGGTCGCCGCTGCTCGTACGGCACCCGGGCAGATCGCCACTCTGATCGTGCCCGCCGACTGCGCCTGGAGCGAGGGGGGGCAGGTTGGCGCAATTCCGGAGATTCCGAAACCTCCGATGCCAAGTAACGTTGCAGTCGAACAAGCCGCGGCGATGTTGCGGTCAAGTTTGCGAACTGCGATCTTGCTCACCGGGAATGCGCTTTACGGAGATGGTCTGGCTGCGGCCGGGCGCATCGCGAATGCCACCGGTGCGAAGCTTTTTTCTCCCTATCCGCTGACGCGGCAGGAGCGGGGCCTTGGAACTCCGAAAGTTGATCGCGTTGCGTACGTGCTGGAGCAGGCCGTCGAGCAGTTAAAGGAATTTCGGCAGCTGATCCTGGTGGGGGCCCGACCGCCGGTCGCATATTTCGCTTATCCCGGGAAAAGCAGCGAGTTCACTTCGCCCGAATGCCAGATTCACACGCTGGCACGCTCTGGTGAAGATTATGTTCGTGCCCTGGAGGCGTTGGAAGCGGCGCTAGGATTCAACAATTCGCCGCAGGCCGAGCTCCAAGAAAAAACCGATCGTCCCGCCCTGCCCGAAGGCGAAATCACCCTGGCAGGACTTGCCGCGGTCGTGGGCGCACTTCTCCCCGAGAATTCCATCGTTGTGGATGAATCCATGACGTCGGGACGAGGAATGATGGCGGCCACGAGAGGCGCTCCTCCGCACAACTGGCTGGGTAATACGGGTGGATCGATCGGAATCGCGTTGCCGCTGGCAGTGGGTGCGGCAGTGGCGTGCCCAAGTCGAAAAGTCCTGTGCCTGACTGCCGACGGCAGTGCAATGTACACGCCGCAAGCGCTCTGGACCATGGCGCGCGAAGGACTTCAGGTGACGACAGTGGTCTTCGCCAACCGCGAATACGCGGTCCTGAAGCGAGAGTTTTTGTATCTGGGAGTTGGCACCCCCGGGCGTCGCGCGTTGGACATGTTCGAGATTGGAGGTCCGGATCTCGACTGGGTCCATTTGGCAAACGGCCTGGGAGTGCCGGGAACGAGGGTCACTTCACTCGATGGTTTTGCGAAGGCTATGCGTCGGGGTTTTGAGAGCGACGGTCCTATTCTGATTGAGGTTCCGTTGTAGGATCTTCGCTGGCTCAGCGGCGACGTGCGCCTAAACGAATTGAGCCAGCAAGGCGACCTCGCCCTGCATTAGAAAAACAGAGGCCTATGCAGACCATCCTAAAAAATAAATTTCATCCTGTAATCGTCAACACTTGAATTGTTAGGTGAATCGATTAGAGGAATTGGTAGGCTCGTCCTCTTCATGTCGGTCTGACATCGCGATTTTTTGATAAAAGTTATTTCCAAAACTTCTGGAAGTTGGTCGCGACCAATACCCGAACAATTATTTGCGTGCAGATGAACTATTTCAAAGTCCGCCTGTAGTTTCCTTATGGAAGTAGCAAATACACTGCGTAATGGCTCGGTGTCGTGAAATTCAATAACCATACCAACGATCCTGTCAGCGAATTTCAGAATGTCATCAATTATTCTATATTCGCTTCCCTCAATATCGATCTTTAAGAAAACTCTCTCAGAATTTGCTCGCGCAAACACCTTATCAAGAGTCGTGTCATACGAAAGATCAGGACGACTATAAACACGTTCTTGAAAGTGCTTCCCTGAGTTCGAAAAAAAAGCTGAGTATGATTTCAGTAAGCGGAATCTTCTGCTTACATTCTTCAAAGACGATTTACCCAAGCATGTTCTTGCAATGGAACCCAGCAAGCGCCTCAAAAGGAGTCTCTCAGAGATTGTGTGGTCATATGCATGGATTCGAATGCTGGGATTCAGCTTCTTGAAATGCTCATCAAAAGACCAATCCTCATCAAGCCCAAATGAAACAAGAAAGTCAGCTTCTTCTATCAAGAATTCTGGGATCACATAGCCCCCGTCATTTGTTGGGCCGACTCTTATCAAGCCGTCAACGACGGTGGGAGCAATGAAGTTTAAACTGGACGGAATTACTAATTCTTCAGAAGAGTGCTTCGATTCGAGCAATGATTGTGCCATCCGACCTCCTTCAGTTGGAATCTCCCTTTTTCGGCTCCGGATTTACTTGAATTGCGCCGATCACAAGATATTGCAAGATCAATGCTGCATTCGCAGTCGACTGCCCTAACCTCGACCGAACCATCCAGAAGATGGGCATCTCTACAACCCTTAGCAAAAGAACGTCCAGGAGCACACGACCTTCAGGCTATTCAATTAACCATCGTCCAGTTAATGACATCCTGGATCGCCGTCTCCCCTCCCGTGCCTCCCGTGAACCCCACCAGCGCTGTATCCCCGCCTACCGTCGTCGGGATATTCACCGTCCAACTGGTCGTGAAGCTCTTC
>Ga0182015_10006499_pt1 | contig 11712 bp, 14 predicted proteins | sample 712P3MmetaG_FD_120478 | JGI IMG/M metagenome (GOLD analysis project Ga0182015, IMG submission 120478) | Permafrost microbial communities from Stordalen Mire, Sweden - 712P3M metaG | ecosystem: Environmental > Terrestrial > Soil > Wetlands > Permafrost | place: Sweden: Stordalen | collected...
CGGGCATCTTAGCCAGCCGCCTGCTGCAGCACCTCGTCTATCAGGCAAATCCGCGGGATCCCGTGGTCGTGGGCGGCGCGGTACTGACAATGGCGCTACTGGGCATTGCAGCCTCTGCCATTCCGGCCCGGCGAGCCCTCGCCGTCGATCCATCCAACCTCATGCGCGAAGAGTGAGGCTGGGGGCACTCGCCCTCTATCGTGCCGATGGGTGGCCCATTCAAGCCGTTTTTTGGCTTGAGTGGGGAAGTTGCCGGGGCGTAACCTGACCTCGTGCCTTGGGGTCTGAAACGATTTCAAGAATCCGGACAAAGCCACTTCGTTACGTTCGGTTGCTATCATCGTCGTGCATTGTTCATGACGAACGCCAGCAGGCAGACGTACGAGACAGCGCTGGAGCGTGTCCGAGGCAGCTTCGATCTGTGCGTCTACGGGTATGTGGTGATGCCCGAGCATGTTCATCTGCTGCTTGGAGAACCGCATCGCAAGACATTAGCCGATGCACTCAAGTCGCTAAAGCAGGGTGTATCGGTATCGAAGGACGCGTGGAGATTGAATCTGAGTGGACCGCAAGAAAGCGCGAACGAGCTGGGGGAAGCTCTGTGCGGCTGTCGAACTGCCCCACTCAAGCCAAAGGAAGGCTTGAATGGGCCACCCTCCCGCCCAGGCCCTGCCGGCCAGCAGAACACCTGCGAGCACCACAAATACAACAAAGCGCCATCGCTGCCGATGACGAGCAGAGCCCAGTCATTCCGGTACTCCTTGGGTTGAGTAGCACAAGCATACGTCCGGAATGAACGGTTGGCCACAAGATCGTTACCGGGAAGGGCGCGAAGATACCTCGGTGTCTGCCCTGTTCCGCGCTGTCCTGCCGCTTTATTTAGGTGCAGGCGAAGTCTTCTTCATCTGATCCAGCAATGCTTGAAAGCGCGGGTCATTGCGCAATGGCTTCAGCCCCTGTCCGAGCACCTGCTGGATATGCCCGAATTCCCAGGAACCTTTCCAGGATCAGCTCCGTATCACCCGCTATGAAGACGAAATATGCTGTGGCCCTGGCCGGGCTCGCCATACTCTTCTCGTTGACCGCCCTCGCGCAGGATGCCGATCACTCCTGGTCCAGGACCTATCCGGTCACTGGCAAGCCCACGCTTACCCTCGAAACCTCGGATGCCAGCGTTGAATTTCATCCCTGCGCAGACTGCCATGAAATCCGGATCCACGTCGAAGTGGTGGGGCGGAAGCTGAGCGACTATCGCCTGGAAGAGGGCCAAAGCGGCGATGAGGTTCACTTTCTCTTCAAAGAGCTGCCGCACATTGGCGGGCACATCGTTTGGCACAGGGAGCAAACCCGGGTAACCGTCGAAAGCCCCGCCCAGCTCACGTTGCAAGCCAAGACCTCTGACGGAAATGTAACCCTCTCCGGGCTGCAGGGCGACCTGAGTCTGACCACTGGTGACGGGAACTTGACCCTCGATCATGTCAAGGGCAATTTGCGCATCAAGTCCGGGGATGGCCAGGTGAAGGTCACCGACGCCGATGGCGCAATCGACGCCCACACCAGCGACGGCAACCTCAGCGTCGACGGCCTCTTCCACGCTCTTGCGCTTCACACCAGTGACGGTACGCTGGACCTCAATTTACGCGAGGGAACGAAGTTCGCTGGGACCTCGACCATTCAATCGTCTGATGGCTCGGTGACAATTCGCGTCCCCCAGAGCTTCGCCGCCGACCTCAGCGTGCACACCAGTGACGGCCACGTGGATTGTGCACTTCCAATTGCCATGGACCATTACCAGTCCGGACGGGAAGGCCACGAGTTGCACGGAAGGCTAAATGGCGGAGGCACGCCGCTCACCATCAACACGTCCGACGGTAATGTAAAGATCGAAAAGCTCTAGTACTGGCACTCAGAGAAGCGCATCGCCGTTAGAGTTTCGTGGGAAACCTGGGAACAGTCCGAACCCCCCAAAACGGGATGATCGGAAATCCCTGGTCTGGCGTTTTGACAAGTGTTAGGCTACGGGCTACAGTAGAACAGGTGATAATTCGAAAACTTTGTCCATAAGGGCCTCAAGAAACTCTACGAGGATGATGTTGCGAAGGGTGTTCCGCCGGATACGGTAGACAAACTGCGCAAGATGCTTGCATTTCTGGACGACATGGAAGACCCGGAGGAACTGCGGGCGCTACCTTCGTGGAAGGTGCATACCCTGACCGGAGATCGCAAAGGCACATGGAGCCTGAGCGTCACGGCCAATCGTAGATTGACGTTTCGTATCGACACCGCCGAGCGCGAGATTTACGACTTGACCTTAGAGGATTATCACTAGGAGAAATGATCATGCCGCTGAAGAATCCGCCGCACCCTGGAGGTTTCATCCGGACAGAGATTATCGAGGCCGCCGGGCTGACGGTGACGGCAGGCGCCAAAGCTTTGCGCGTTTCTCGGCCTACGCTGTCCACCCTGCTCAATGCCAAGGCCGGCCTTTCCGGGGACATGGCGCTTCGCATCGAAAAAGCCTTCGGTGTAAAGATGGACACGTTGATGCGGATGCAGTCCTCCTATGACATTGCCCAGACGCGCAAGCGTGAAAAAGAAATTCACGTGCCGCGCATACCTGTATTGGCTGCCACACACTAGAGCTTCTGATTTTCTCGACTGCAGTTGACCTTGGGGAACCTAGAACTGGCAGTTAGAGAAGCGAGTCCATCCGGGTTGTAGCCGAATGTCTGGATGCGGCGGAAGGGCGGACCCTACGATGCGTTTGCATGGCCCATGGGCCACAACTTAGTTCGGCCTTGTTGTCCCGATCGCCACGCGGTCGCAACCAAATACCACGCCGGGCAAATCAATGCCCAGTTAGGAATCCACAAAGCGTTGGTGCTCCACGCGGAGATCATCAGCACGCTCATCGTGAGTACCAGAAGGGAGGCAGAGCGCAGTGAGATGCGCGCGTTTCGCGCTCCCAGGCACACTCCGAGGAGCGCCGGTAGAAGAAACAGGAACGAACACAGCCTCGGGAGAGGCATACAGTCCAAAAAAAGAGCAGGGGTCAAACACAGTGCAGCGCTTGCCCACAGGGTCCGCCGGGAAACCGACCCAACGATGTAGCCACCTGACCAGGACCAGGCAATGAGTAGAAAGATGTGGCACAGCAGCAGAGGGAAACCCTCGTGTCCCGTTGGCGCGTGCCAACCGTAGACCTTGTGATGGACCAACCGTTGGTAGGTGCAGCTTACCGAGATGGAAACATACATCAGGAGGTAGCTGCCCGGTAGCGTAACCGCAAATACCGCAAGCCATGGCCGGGGATCTTTCCAAAGATCGGCTTGCCTGCGGATGACCAGGCCAAACACATCGAGGAATCCTCGCCAGCCGTTTTCGTTTGTCTCCAGCAGATCGCCCAGCACTGCCTCGCGATCATCTTGATCGAGCAGCTTGGAGGTAAGCTCTACCAGCGGCCAGGTGGTCATGAAGTTCTTCCCCTCCGATTTTCTATCCACGACGCACTACGGCTCACGCGCATGACTGTGTCGTAGAACTGTTTTGCGGCGCGCACGCCTTGAGCGGTCACGCGCACCATGCGCTTGGCCCGGCCGCCGCGCTGTGGCGTGGCTTCGCCCATCCATGTCTTCAGCAGACCTTTTTTTTCCAGGCGATCGATGGTCGTATACAGCGCACCCATAGAGTATTTTCGTTCTGTAGTGGCTTCCATCTCTTCGCGAATCGCCGCGCCATAGGCGTTCTCTCCGAGTCCGGCCGCGGTGGTGATCAATACGTATTCGAATTCGCCAAGCATGATTTAAAATACATTGTAGTACTAACAGCGGGGCCAGCCAAGACACTTTGTCTCGAATCCGCGCCGCAGCGACCAGCCCTGACCCGCGAGGCATGCGAGCCGCTTCATGTGTGCTAACGAATCAAGACAGTGCCATCCCCTGGAATTACGTCTACGAGGTTTATGGAATCGAGAGTGTGCTTCCAATGAACGATCAGAAAAGCTGTGGGCTGGCCGTCCAGATACAAATCCTGGCGCAGTAGACGCCACACGGCGAGGGGCTTGGCGTTGAATGCTGCTTGCTGCGGATCGTCCGGGTTGTAGCCGAATGCCTGGATGTCGCTGACGGCCTCTCTTTCCACGGCCAACGCCCTCTCGAAGGGAGGGGGAGGGTTCATTTGACTGTCATTATCGATGGTCCGTACCCGCTCTCGCAGATTGAATGGGGCCCGGGAATGACGCCGTACCCGAAAAGCGTAGCGGGCGATGGCCATTCCACCCACAAAGCGCTCCAGGCAGCCTCGGTCTTCCTCGCCGTTGGCCGAGTAGCAAAAGGCGCGGTTCGTCAGGCGATCGCGGAAACGCAAGCTGTCGGTCGAAGAGTTCGCGAAGAATTGCACCGTCATGCGCACTTCACATTCAGGTGTTAAAAAGTGGTAACTCGACTCGGTACGCTTCTCAGACTGCAATGCTTTTGGGGTTAGTCCCAAACAGGCCAAAGACCAGAGAAAGGATCGCCTGTTTGGGTTTTGCAAAAACGGCCTCGTCTTTGGAGGTGCTGCCATCGCTTCTCCGGAACGCCAAGTGTTGTCTGACACAAGAGCCCTGCGCATACGAACCATTATAACTACATCGTAGTAGTAATGGTCGCGCGCCGTCAAGCTTGTGCGTTGTGCAAGGAGTGCCTGAAGAGTCTGGTTGTTCCTTAACTCCCAGTTGACCTTCTCGCGGAAGGTTGGAGGTATAGGTAATCGTGCCGAAATTCGGATCGTCGATCGAGCTATCCGGCGTTCCGAAGATCGGGTGATTGAAGGCGTTCTGTGCTTCCAGGCGAAGCTCCAGGCGCATGTCTTTGCGCAGGCGCTCCGGGGAGAAATCCTTCTCCATCGATAAGTTCACACTGAACGATGTGGGCGTCCGTACGCTGCCAATCGTTCGCGGCGCATTCCCCATCGCGTATACCGGAGGCAGTTGAATCACTCCAGGGTTGGTAAAGTAATTGTTGATCCATCCCTTCTGATGTGCCGCTCAAGTCACAGCCGGGAACAAGGGGGAAATGCATCCCGAGGATCGAACCCAGGAAAACTCGAGCAAACCTGTCGCCGCGAAAGCGAAGCCTGTCACCCAAGATCCACCGGGCAGCATCCGCGGCTTTACGGTACTCTGCAAAGAAATGATCCAAGAAAAGGATTGTGCCCACAATGGCATCGCTGAGTGTGAAGTTGCTCGATGAGTCCGCAAAGGCGCCGACGGTGGCTCACCCCGGCGAAGACATCGGTTATGACCTCTACGCCAGCCAGGACCACACCCTTGTTCCCGGGCAGGTGCATCGCGTGCATACGGGCGTGGCGGTAGAGGGTGAAGCCGGCGGTTTGCCTGTCGGCTTCCTGGTGAAGGATCGCTCGTCCATGGCGTCGAAAGGCGTGTTCAGCCACGGCGGGGTGATCGACTCCACCTATCGGGGAGAGATCGTGGTGCTAATGACCACCCTGGCCGATATTTACGAAATACGGTCAGGAGACAGGATCGCGCAGTTGCTGCCTACTCCCGTGCTGACCGGAGACGTAATCGTGTCGACCGACCTGGCGAGCGGCGCCAGGGGCAGCCGGGGGTTTGGCAGCTCCGGACGTTGAATGCGAAAGACGGCTGCGGACGCACCCATAGTTCCAAGTTCGAGAACGCCGACGCGTCTTCACCGCTGGGATGCTTTGCCGGCTACTCGAGAATTTTCCCGATCAGCCACATGTGCCCAGAGGGGTCAAACACGGCTCCCTGGAGCATGCGGCGAATGGGGCGAGGGCCGAGCGTAGCGTGCGCATGTTCCATTACCGGATCCTTAAGAACGGCGCCAGCGGCCAGCGCCCGGCGTTGTACGGCTTCCGGATCGTCCACGAAGAGCTCGATTCTCACAGTCGTAAAACCTGCCGCAGCAGGACCGCATGTGCCGAAGGGCAGTGACTCGGTAGCGAGAAAAAATGGCGCGCCGTGAATCGAAAGACCGGCGACAACATGCTCGCCGCCTGCCAGGTGCCAGAGCACGTCGGCATCGAAGGCAGCCTTGTAGAACGCGATCGCGGCGTTCGCGTCGCCGACGGCCAGCATCGGGGAGATTTGAGGCTTCAGAACCGCAGCGTGCGACACTGTTGCTCCCCAGTGCTCAGGGCGCAAGTCACGAGCATGACGGGAGAACAGCCAGTGGTGGCCGTCCAGATCCGTCGCGCCATATTGCAGTTCGCCGTAAACCGTTTCGTGGACATCTTCCACAATCTTGACGCCAGCAGATTTCGCACGTTCAAAATGGGCGTCGACGTCATCGACGAAGACCGTGAGACTCTGCGTCGCAAACCCGAGCGCCATTGGAGTTGCATAGCGATCGCCCGGCTTTTGCAGCATGATCCAGGCATTGCCCGCACGCATCTGCGCTCCGCTGATGGGATCGCCGTAGCGGTAGTGCTCAACGAAACCGAAGGCGTTGCTGAGCCAGGCAATGGCCTCCTCCAGATTCCGATAAGTAACGTGAGGAAGCAGCGTGTCAGCCGGTACGGAGCGATTGGAAATCAACGTTTGTGTCCCCTTCAGCAAGATTCACCATCCGGTGGGCTTGGCTATTCGGCATCCTGTTCCAGCGCTGGAAAGCCCCAGCGCAAATGCGACCTGGAGCGGTATTAATCGGATGAGGTTCCCGTGCATTTGGCTACGATCAGCGTGATATCGTCGTGCTGCTCGCAAGAGCTGAACTTCTGTATTTCTTCCACCACCGACGTGAGCATGCGATCAGCGGACAATGCGCGGCTTTGTTGAAATGCCTCGGTCAGGCGCTCCTCTCCGAACTCCTCTCCCGCAGCATTGAATGCTTCGGTTACGCCATCGGTGTAGAGCGCAAGCGTGTCGCCGGGGTAGAGTTGGCATTCCGCTGCCGGACTGTCCCAATCCTCGAATAGACCCAGCACCGTGCCCGTCGAGTGGAGTTTCTCCAAAGTACCGTCGTGCCGTAGCAAAAGCGCCGGCAGATGCCCGCAGTTTGCGTAGCGCAAGTGCTGTGCGCGGTCGTCGTATTCGGAAAAAAAGAAGGTGGCATAGGCGCTGTCTACCGTGTTCTGGTAGAAGAGCCGGTTCACCGATCGTAAAAGAAGCCGTGGCTGTTCGCGGGCGAGGGCAAACTGGCTGCGCAGGTTGGCCTGCAGATTCGCCATCAGCAGTGCAGCAGCCATGCCTTTGCCGGAGATGTCGCCAATCAGCAGCCCAAGGCGCTCTTGTCCCAGAGCAAGAAAGTCATAGTAGTCGCCGCCGACATGGCGAGCTTGAATGCAAACGCCGGCGTAGTCGAGGGTCTTGAGCGCGGGAAGCGTTTGCGGGAAGAGCCTGGCCTGCACCTGTTTGGCAATTTCCAGCTCCTGCGCCGCGCGCCGCTCAGACTCCAGTTTCGCCGCGATGGCCTGCCGTTGGGCCTCGATCTCCCGGCTCATCGCATCGGAGCCGAGCAGTTCAAACGAGTTCCCGTCCGCATCGGCGAAAACGGCAGACGCGCCGCCGAAAAGAGACTTTTGTGGCGGATGGCGAAAGCGGACCCCGCGGCCACTCCAAAGCTCGAACGTAGCGTTGATATCCTCGGCGATAAAGGCAATCTGCGTATGCCGGCCAATGAGCTTGTAGTTTTCAGAGCCTCGCTTGGGAGCGACCAGGGCGAGAACAGAACTGCCATCCGGGGGAGCCACCGCCACCCAGCGTCCATCAAACTCAAAGCGGGCATCCGCCACGACGCTGAATCCTAACTGGCCCACGTAAAACTGCAAGCTTCGATCATGGTTACGAACGAAGACCGTGGACTTGAAGATACGAAGATAGGGACTCTCCTGAGAGGGACGAACGGGATCGACCGCGTTTGCTGAACCGTTCGACGGAGAGATAACTGGTTCCGGGTTCAAGTTGGGTCTCCCTTAAGTACACGCCTGCGGGGCCTGTTTGCATCGCTCCGCCAGCTTGCCGTGGACCGGCGTGTCCATTCTCTCCCATCGCCGCTCCCATCGCCGCTCTTGGGGCAGGTTAAGGCCAGTGGCATGGCTCTGGAAGACTATCTTATCGCTGTAGTCGAAGGGGTGGTCATTGCTTTCCACTGTTCAGTCAGCAGTGGCGAAAGCTTGTTCAGGTGGCTCAGGAATGTGGTCACCTGCCACATCTCCTGCTCGTTCAGGGAACCCTTCCATGCAGGCATCCCACTCAGACGTACTCCATGCTGAATGATGTAGAAATTTTGGTTCTCCGGCATGTCGGGTGCGTCCTCCATGAATTGAGGCACACGCGGATAGAATTCGTCCCCAAACAATGCGTGGGTTTGATGGATATCCCCATGACACCCGGCACAGTTGGTCTGATAAATCTTCATGCCGGCAGTCAGGTTGGCATCCGTCGCATCGACCGGGTTTCGCGCCTGGGAAGCGTGTCGATCCAGCGAAGCATCGAGCGACGGCATGGCGACCGCCCGCTCAAGCTTGCTTTCCGCAACATCTGCCCTGGGGTCTACGAAGCCCAGCCGGACCCACAGGAACTCGGCGAGAAGTACGATGAAAACGGCTGCAATGAATCCAAGCAAGAACCCGCGCATGGGAAATCCTCTCTCTGTGACGTATACGCTGACAAATCCGCGAAGCAATGTACGCACCCCCATCGCCATTCCGCGTCTGGAAGCTTCAGAACGGCATCAGGCCTTCAGGACCACGTCTTCACCCCGGTCGCATAAACAGCCCGAAACTCCCGAGGTCGCATCTTCTTCAGCGCCTTGAACTGGCGATTGAAATTGGCAAGATTGTTATATCCAACCTCATCCGCGATCACAGAAATCGGCTTCTGCGAATGCATGAGCAGCGCGCAGGCGTTGCCGATTCGTAATTGAACCACGTAATCGCTGATCGGCATCCGCGTGTGCAGCTTGAATAAGCGATGCAGCGAGCTGCGGCTGATGGCGCCCACTCGCACCAGCCTGGCTATAGCGATTCGCTCGCGATAGTGCGCATGCAGGTAGGAGATCACTCGTCCAATCCGTTCCTCGGTAGTCGCAGGCAAGTCCGCGGTCTGGTTCGCGGAGGTCAGAGAGCCGGGGTGTGGATCGCTCGCGAGCAGCAGCAGAAGATCGAGTAACGAGATGATTCGCTTTCCCGGTGTTTGCACCAGCATGTCACAAATCGCCGTCTGCGCCCTGGCTCGTGTGGTTTCGGAGAATGTGACCGCCCGTCCTGAATGTGCCAGCAGCCTCCGTATCGGGTGCAGTTCGACATGCGGGTTAATCATCCCGCGGACGAATGCTTCGGTAAACCAGAGCACGATCGCCTGGTGCATTTGACCTTCGTTCACCGCTTCGGTGGAGTACCACGTATGCGGAATCTTCGGCCCGATCAGCACCAGGTCGCCGTGATCGTACGCAGAGATATTGTCGCCGACAAAACGCTGTCCCCGGCTGTTGAGCGTGAGGGTCAGCTCATATTCAACGTTGTAGTGCCATTGGAAGGGAATCCGCTTCAATCGCCGATCGAACAGTACCCACGATGCATCTCCCGGGGCCGCGATGTGTTCGAGGAAGGGCTTCATCGAAAAGGTGGAACTAGCGTGATTGTATCTCCTAGGTCCTCTGTCGTGGGATTCCAGTATCAGTATTTGCCACTCCAGGCTAACCATTGCGCCTTCCAACTCGCTAGAGTCCTTGCATGCGCTAGAGCAGTTTCGCAATTACTGTGGCCTGATAAAGATCGCGAGGTGTGGTTTTCCTTGGGAGAAAACCACGAAAAGGTCCCCGCTTCCCGGATTTCCTGCTGCGCACCCTTGGCGGAAAACAGTTATGTGCGACTTTCTTCGCGGAAAGTCGCATGCGGTTCGGCGGTTCCACCAACATCTACAGGAAATCCGGGTTCGTTCTACATTAATTGCGAAAACTGCTCACGCGCGGAGGTTTGGCAATGCATACCGCGACAGAATCCCCGGCTAACTCCCCTGCTCAAGCAAAGCCTGAGCCGGCGCCCAACACCCTGGCTGCGAATTTCCTGAAGACACCGCTACGAGACATTCAGAAGACGCTGCCGCTACGCGTACTCTCTGCGAAAGACTTCGTCCACTGGCAGACCTATGGGTTTGTGGTCGTCCCCCAGGCGGTGCCGGCAAGCAACGTAGAGCGCCTGGTGAAGTTTTTGTGGGAGTTTCAGGAAATGGACCCGACGGATCCGCAGACCTGGGGCGGGGGACAGCTCCGTGCGCATGCCATGCAGGAGTTGAACAACAGCGGCATGGTCGAGGTGTACAACCACCAGACTCTTTGGGATAACCGCCAATGCAGCCGAGTGTACGACGCATTTGTCGACATCTGGGACGAGGAGCGACTCTGGGTCACCATCGATCGCGCCAATCTCAACCCACCGAACCGCGGCGGCCGGCCCTTCGGCGGCTTTATCCATACCGATATCGATACCACCCTTGAGCCTCTCCCGGTGAACGTACAGGGGGTGTTGTCGCTGGTAGATTCTGATTCGGAAACCGGGGGCTTTCAATGTGTGCCCGAGTTCTTTCGAACCTTCGAGGAGTGGAAGAAGAAACAGCCTGCAGGGCGGGACGGTTTCAAGCCCGATGTCACGGAATTTGAGGTCTACCCGGTGCCGATGAAAGCCGGGGACCTGCTCCTCTTCAATAGTCTCCTGGCCCATGGAATTCGCCCCAACACCTCTGAGAACAAGGTGCGCATGGCGCAATACATTTCGATGACCCCGGCCGATCCGAAAAATGCTGCCCTTCGCGAGCATCGCATAGACTCATGGCGCGAACGCCGTGCTCCCGAGGGCTATGCGTTTCCGGGCGATCCTCGCGAATGGGAGCGCACGAAATACCCGGTGGCCGAGCTGACGTCGTTGGGCCGTCGCCTTCTCGGTATGGAAGAGTGGTAGTGGGTTTGGGCAGCACTCGCTGAGGACAAACCAGTCATTTCTGACTGGGTAGATAAAAGGATCAGGGCATCAGTTAGAATTGCGCTCCATGAAGACCTTTCCTCTACTGCGCGTTGTGCTATTGGTTGCCGGAGCGGCCATCGCCGGCCTCGTGCCTGCTTCCCTCAACGCCGCCACGCCGGAAGAAGAAATGGTGCTTGCTCCGGTGAACGCAATGTTCGACGGCATGGCGAAGCGCGACGCCGAGGCGATCAAGAAACCAACCTTGCCGGGAGGCACCATGGTGCTCATGCGCGACGGTAAGCCCACCCAGATGACGTTTGAGGCCTTTGCCGAGCGGGTCGGCAAGCCGGGAAAGAACCACATTGAGGAACGCATTCATGATCCGCTGGTGAGGATCGACCGCGACCTGGCTGTGGTGTGGGCTCCCTTCGAGTTCCTGGTCGACGGCAAGGTGGACCACTGCGGCACAGACTTGTTCAATCTTGTCCAGGACGATGGCAAGTGGTTAATCGCCAGTGTGGCGGACACCGGGCGTAAGGATTGCTCAGCGAAATAGCGGCCGCCGGCCTTGCCAGGTTGCCGGGAGAGCGTTTCTTGCTGGACGTTGCTATGTAAAGCAGATATTCTTTACTGTAAGGTATGGAGGTAAAGAATGCCTAACAGTACCATCAGTAGTAAGGGGCAAATCACAGTTCCTATTGAAATTCGTCGCCGCCTTGGCCTGAAAGAGGGGGATCGCGTCGAATTTGTTGTGGAAGGTGAGAAGACCATCATGCGTCCCGCTCAACC
>Ga0182015_10006500_pt1 | contig 11707 bp, 10 predicted proteins | sample 712P3MmetaG_FD_120478 | JGI IMG/M metagenome (GOLD analysis project Ga0182015, IMG submission 120478) | Permafrost microbial communities from Stordalen Mire, Sweden - 712P3M metaG | ecosystem: Environmental > Terrestrial > Soil > Wetlands > Permafrost | place: Sweden: Stordalen | collected...
CATTTTAATGATCTTCATTTCTCACCCGTCAGCCATAGGGCCAGATCGTCCGTCGTCAAGTCGCCTTCGACCACGCCAGCGTTGTGTCCAGCATCCGGTTGGAGAAGCCCCATTCATTGTCGTACCACGCACACACCTTGACCAGCGTGCCCTGGATCACCTTGGTGAGCGTCGCATCATAGTTCGATGAGTGCGAGTCATGATTGAAGTCCACGGACACGAGAGGCGCGTCGTTATATGCAAGGATGCCCTTCAGCTCGCCGCCGGCCGCCTTCCTGACCGCGGCGTTGATCTCCTCGACGGAGGTCTTGCGCGCGGCGTTGAAGCTCAAATCGACCATGGAAACATTGATGGTCGGCACTCGAATCGCGAATCCGTCGAACTTGCCCTTCAATTCCGGCAGCACCAGGCCGACCGCCGCGGCCGCCCCGGTCTTGGTCGGAATCATCGACATGGTCGCCGAGCGCGCGCGCCGCAAGTCGGAGTGATACACATCGGTCAACACCTGATCGTTGGTGTACGAGTGCACGGTGTTCATGACGCCGGCCAGAATGCCGATCTCGTCATGCAGCACCTTCGCAAGCGGCGCCAGGCAATTCGTCGTGCAGGAGGCATTGGAAATGACGGTGAAGGTCGATTTCAGTATCTTGTGATTCACGCCGTAGACGATGGTGGCGTCGACGTCGTCGCCGCCGGGCGCCGAGATCACGACCTTCTTGGCGCCGGCGCTCAGATGAGCCGCCGCCTTGGCCTTGCTGGTGAAAAGGCCAGTGCACTCCAGCACGAAATCGACGCCGAGTTCGCCCCACGGCAGCTTCGAGGGGTCACGCTGCGCGACCACGCGGATGCGGTCACCGCTCACCACCATCGAATCGCCATCGACGTGCACCTCGCCGCCGAATCGGCCATGCACCGTATCGTAGCGCGTCAAATGAGCGTTGGTGTTCGCATCCCCAAGGTCGTTGATCGCGACGATTTTGATCTCGTCCTTGTGCCTGCCCTCGTACAGCGCGCGCAGCACATTGCGGCCGATGCGCCCGTAGCCATTGATGCCCACTTTGATTGTCATCGTCTTGTCCCTTTATGAATCCTGCTGCTCTAAGAACCCTGCTTCTCCAAGACTTTTTCGATCGCCTCGGCCACGCGATCGGCCGTAAAACCGAACGCCTTGAACAGATCCTTCGCCGGCGCCGATGCGCCGAAGTGATCGATGCCGACGACTTCGCCCTGCAGCCCGACGTATTGCCACCAAAAATTGGTGGTGCCGGCCTCCACTGCGACGCGCCGCGTGACCGTGGGCGGCAGCACGCTCTGCTTGTACGCGGCGTCCTGCCGCTCGAACGTGGTGGTGCTCGGCATCGATACGAGCCGCACGCGCCTGCCCTTGGCGGCGGCCTTGCGGACGGCCTCGGCCGCGATGCCGACCTCGGACCCCGTGGCGATGACGATGGCTTCCGGCGGCCCGTCGGAATCGATCAACACGTAGCCGCCGCGCCTGATCGCCGCGACCTGGGAGGCGCCGCGCGCCTCGTGCGTGAGCGATTGCCGGGTGAAGATCAAACAGGTCGGGCCGTCGCGATTTTCCAGCGCAACTCCCCATGCGGTCGCCGTTTCGACCGCGTCGCAGGGTCGCCACAGGTCCATGTGCGGGATGATTCGCAGGCTGGAGACATGCTCGATGGGCTGATGCGTGGGGCCGTCTTCGCCCAAGCCGATGGAATCATGGGTGTAGACGAAAATGACTCGCAACCGCATCAATGCGGACATGCGCACGGCGTTGCGGGCGTAGTCCGAGAAGGTCAGGAAGGTTCCACCGTACGGGATGAACCCGCCGTGTGCGGCCACGCCGTTCATGATGGCCGACATGCCGAATTCGCGGACGCCGTAATGCAGATAATTGCCGGCCGGGGTTTCGGGCGTGAGCACCACCGAATCCTTGCGCAGGGTGCCATTCGACGGCGTGAGGTCCGCCGATCCGCCCAGCAGCTCGGGCATCGCAGGACCGACGGCGTTCAGCGTCGCCTGCGATGATTGGCGGCTCGCCAGCGCCTTGCCCTCGGACTGGGTGCGTCCGACGTAGGCATTGATGAAATCGGCGAAGCCGCTCGGCAGGTCGCCCGTCATGCGGCGCTCCAGTTCCGCGGCCAAGGCGGGAAACTCGGCTCTGTAGGATGCGAATCGAGCGCGCCATTCCTGTTCGACGCGTGCGCCCTTCTCGCGCATGTCCCACGCCGCGCGAATGTCGGCCGGAATCTCGAATGGCGGCGCGGTCCAGCCCAAATTCACCCGTGTCGCGGCGATCTCTTCGTTCCCCATGGCCTCGCCATGCATGGCGGCGGTGCCCTGCTTGTTCGGGGCGCCCCAACCGATCACCGTCTTGGCGCAGATCAACGACGGCCGTTGGGTGTCCGCGCGCGCCGCGGCAAACGCCTTCGCAACCGCATCGCTGTCCTGACCGTCGACGCCGCGCAGCACGTGCCATCCATACGCCTCGAAGCGCTTCGCCGTGTCGTCGCGAAACCAGCCCACGACCTTGCCGTCGATGGAAATGCCGTTGTCGTCGTAGACGCAGATCAGTTTGCCGAGCTTCTGCATGCCGGCGAATGACGCAATTTCATGCGACACCCCCTCCATCATGCAGCCGTCGCCCAGAAACACGTACGTATGGTGATCGACGATGCAGTGGCCCGGACGGTTGAAGGTCGCCGCGAGCGCGCGCTCGACGAGCGCCATGCCCACCGCATTGGCGATGCCCTGGCCCAGCGGGCCGGTGGTGGTCTCGATGCCGAGGTGAGTTTCGCGCTCGGGATGCCCGGCCGTCTTCGAGCCGAATTGGCGAAAATTCTTGATTTCCTCCATCGACAGGGGATAGCCCGTCAAGTGCAGCACGGAATAGAGCAGCATCGAGGCGTGCCCGTTCGACAGCACGAATCGATCACGATCGAGCCAGGTGGGGTTTCCCGGGTTGAACTTAAGCACGTCCCGCCACAGGACCTCCGCGATGTCGGCCATCCCCAACGGAGCGCCCGGATGGCCGGAATTGGCCTTTTGGACGGCATCCATCGACAAGGCACGGATGGCATTGGCTAAATCGCGACGGGTAGGCATGGCACGCTTCTAGTGTGATTCGAGCCGCATATTGTGGCCGATGCGGGCGTCGCCAGCAACCGACACCCGTCCGCGCCAAAGTGAACGCGACGGTCATGAGCCTGTCAGACTTTCTGACCCAGTTCACCGAAGCGCCTGGGGCGCCTTTGCTAGAGTGCATTGATGGAAATTCTACAAATCACCGATCCGCACCTGTATGGCAATGCCGGCGGAAGTTTGCGCGGCGTGGAGACCGATTCGAGTCTGCGAAATGTGCTGGATGACGCGTTCTCGCAGGTAGCCGATTATGCGGCCATTTTGGTGACGGGAGACCTCGTTCAGGACGATCCAACCGGGTATCTGCGCTTCAAGAGCATCTTCGGCGGCCTGCAAAAACCGGTGCTGTGCATTCCCGGCAACCACGACGAGCCGGAATCCATGCAACATAGTCTGGCGCAACCGCCGTTTCGGTATTGCGGCACACACAAGATTGGCGCGTGGCAGATCATCATGCTGAACAGCTGCGACCCGGGGCACGTGGGCGGCCGGTTGTCATTCGACGAACTCACCCGGCTCGATGCCGCGCTATCGGGTTCACCCGCCCACGCGCTGGTGTGCCTGCATCATCACCCTGTGGACATGGGCAGCCGTTGGCTGGATGGCATCGGCCTTGCGAATGCCGAGGACTTCTGGCGCGTCGTCGACGCGCATCGCCACGTGAGGGGGGTCGCATGGGGTCACGTGCATCAGGTCTACGACGCCGAACGCAACGGCGTGCGCCTGTTGGGAACGCCCTCGACGTGCGCGCAATTCCTGCCGAAGAGCGAGCGCTTCGCCCTCGACTCGAACCCACCGGCGTACCGCCGCCTGGATCTGCTCGATGACGGCGGCATTCATTCCGAGGTTCGCTGGGTGGAACTCGTGCTGGCGCGGCAAGCCGCTGCGCGGTGAAGCCTTGCCGCCTAGGCCTGGCGCTGCTCCTCTGTGCGCTCGCACTGCCCGGGCGCGCAGATTCGGCGCTGCACTGCCTGTGGGAACTTCACGGCAAGCACAACACCGTGTACCTGCTCGGCTCCATCCATGTGCTGCGGGCTCAGGATTATCCGCTCGCACCCGCCGTGCTGAAGGCCTATGCGGACTCGAAATCGCTGCTGATGGAGATCAATCTCGGGGACATCGACGCCGCGGACCTGCAATCGGAAATGCTGTCGAGCGCCATGCTGCCGGAAGGCAGCAACCTGGCGCAGATCCTGGGACCGCAGCGCTATGCGCACGCGGCGAGCTTGGCGCACGACGTCGGGGTAGACCTCGCGACCTTTGACCAATTCGCGCCCTGGTTCGCGGCCGAGGCAATCTCTCAGCTGCAGCTCATGGAACTCGGCTTCGACGCACAGTCCGGCGTCGAAATGTACTTTCTCGAACGCGCGCGCAACGACGGCAAGAGCATCGCGGGCCTGGAGACCGTGCACGATCAGATTGCGCTGTTCGAGGGTCTGGCGATGAATGAGCAGGCCGAGTATCTGGTATCGAGCCTGGAACAGGCGCACGACCTGCCGAAGGAAGTCTCCGACATGGTGCGCGCGTGGCAGCGCGGCGATACGGCCTGGTTCGAGAGCCAGATGAAAACCGAATTTGGGCGCGATCCGGCGCTTTACCAATCGGTTCTCGCGGCGCGGAATCGCAAATGGACGCCGAAGATCGAGGCGCTGCTCAACGACGACAAGAACTACCTCGTGATTGTCGGCACGGGCCACCTCGTGGGCTCCGGCAGCGTCATCGATCAACTGAAGAAAGACGGGGTCGGCGCCACCCAACGCTGAGTGGAGCCGACCTCGGGCTGGGTCGAACCGGCCGCCGGGTTGCCGTCTATTGAGCCGTCTGCCGCGCCGCCGCCTTGGCGGCCCATTGCGCCTGCAGGGTCGCCAATTGCGTCTTCTGAGTCGGAGTCAGCACGGCATACGCCTGAGCCGCCAGTTCCGACGCCTGAGTGGTGCGCTGCGAGGCCAGCGTGGCGTTCGACTGCGCGACCTCCGCAACCACGCTGGCGTAGTTCGGATCGCTGGGGCTGGTCTGCAGCATCTTCAAATGATTGGCCATCATTTGTTGATGCATGGTCTTCATCTGCGGCCTCGCCGCCGTCATTATCGACTTGATGGACGCCTGTTGTTCGGTCGTCAGGCCGAGCTTGCTGTAGAGGTGCAACATTCCCCCACGGTGATGGTGCCAATGGCCGCCGGACGGCGTCGTCGCGGCGGGGGCGGTTGATTCATCCGCGGCGCTCGCGCTCGAAAGACCCACGGCCGCAGTGAGCAGCGCCCCACCCGCGAGCAGAGTTCCCGCCAGCACAGTACGAATCGATGTCATGTTCATTGCTCCAATGCGTTTGAGAGTTGGTCCACGTCTGCATCCTAAGCTGACAACGGCCCGCCTTGTGTCAGAGAGGACGAAAGAGCATGCAAAGTTTTGTGAGGGCTCCTGGGCTGTGTCAAGAATTGTCAATTGACGCGTCGGTCCGCGGGAGGCCGCGCGAGAGTAACATAGCGGCATGCAGAGCCCCACCGCGCCATCGACGGAGATACCGGCAGCCCGCGAGGCGCGGGTGTTGCTCGTGGATGATGACCGTGAGCTTTGTCAAATGCTGGGCGAGTATCTCGAGGCCGAGCATTTCGACGTGACCAGCGTGCACGACGGCGGCGATGCTCTCGCCGCGCTCCGCGCCGGCGAGTTCCAGATCCTGATATTGGACGTGATGCTGCCGACTCTCGGGGGCTTCGACGTGCTGCGCAAGCTCGGGGCGTCCTACGAAACGCCAATCCTGATGCTCACCGCCCGCGGCGACGACGTCGACCGCATCGTCGGTCTGGAACTCGGCGCGGACGATTACCTGAGCAAGCCGTTCAATCCGCGAGAGTTGGTCGCACGCATGCGAGCGATCCTGCGCAGAGCAAGCAGCCGCGGCGCGCGCGGCGGCACGCCCGACGAACTCAACGTGGGGCGCATCGTGCTCAACACGGGAACGCACCAAGTGCGCGTCGCCGACGCTCCCGTGAACCTCACGGGCGCGGAATTCCGGGTGCTCGAGTTGTTGATGCGGTCGGCCGGTCAGGTGATCTCGCGCGAGGCGCTGACCGAGCAGGCCCTCGGCCGCAAGCTCGTGCCCTACGACCGAAGCATCGATACGCACATCAGCAACCTGCGGCGAAAGCTCGATCTCGAGGCCGGCAAGAACCCCGAGATCAAGAATGTCCGCGGTTCGGGCTATACGCTCACTTGGGCAGGCACCGATCGGCAAGATGCATAGCCTGTTCGTCCGCATCTTCGTCTTGTTCTGGATCGCGATGGCGCTCATCGTCGGCGGCAGCATCGCCATCACCTTCACCGTCGCCTCCCGTGAATACGAATCGCCCGAGCTGCAGCGTCGCCCGAACGTGGCCATTCAGGCCTCCGAGGTGCTCGGGCTTGGCGGGGTCACTGCGCTGAAGCGCTGGCTCGACGCCAACAAGAATGCGGTGGCCGATCGCGACGTCTTCATCGTCGGGCCGGACGGCAAGGACATCCTCGGGCGGCGGCTTTCCGACAGCGCCGTGCGGCGGCTGGAGTATTTCAACCGGGACGCCCTGAACGGCCTCGAATTGCGGCCCCAGAATCCCCCGCCACCGGGGAATTTTCGTGCACCGCGCTTCGCCCCGCAGATCGTGGGCCCGGACGGCTCGACGTATACCGTGTTGCTGGTGCCGCGGCGCCCCAGCATTTTCGGGGCGCTATCCCTGCCGGGCATCTCGCTGACCATTCTGTGCATCGCGCTGGGGGTGAGTGCGTTTGCCAGCTGGTGGCTCGCCCAACACCTCTCCGCGCCAATTCGCCGCATTCAGGAAGGCGCGCGCGCGATCGCCGCCGAAAGGCTCGACATGCGCGTGGGCGACGTGCGCGTGAGCGCCGGGCTCGAGGGGCGCAGGGACGAACTGGCGGTGCTCGCCCGCGACTTCGACGCCATGGCGGATCAACTGCGCGCCAACCGCGGCGCCATCACGCAGCTGCTGCGCGACATCTCGCACGAACTGCGCTCGCCCCTTGCGCGAATGCGCGTCGCACTCGGGCTCGCGCGCCGCCCGGGGGGCGATCTGCAGCGCCAATTGGATCGATTGGAACGCGAGATAGAGCGCCTGGACGGGCTCATCAGCCAGGTTCTCAAATTGGCGCGGCTGCACGGCACCGATGCGCCCTTCGAGCGCGAGAAATTCGATCTCGACGAAGTGATCGAACACGTCGTGCGCGACGCCAATTTCGAGGGAGCGGTGAAAGGCTGTCACGTGCTGCTTTCCGGCGCGGCGCGCGCCACGCTGCACGCCAACCGCGAGCTTCTCGCGAGCGCCATCGAGAACGTGTTGCGCAACGCGGTGCGCTATAGTCCCGACGGCGCGCCGGTGGAGGTTTCCGTCGCGCGCGCCGAGGCCGCGGGATTGTCGATCGTGATCCGCGATCATGGTCCCGGCGTGCCTGCCGGTGAATTGGAGCGTATATTCGAGCCGTTCCATCGGGTGGCGGAGTCGCGCGACCGCGACACCGGCGGGGAGGGCATCGGCCTGGCGATCACGTCGCAGGTCATGAAGGCCCATGGCGGTTCGGCCAAGGCGGCCAATCGCGCCGACGGCGGCCTGGAAGTCAGCTTGAGCTTGCCGCGTGCGGTCCTCGCCGCGTGAGCGATGCGAACGTCAATTGCGCTATGCGGAGGATCGATGTTGAGCCTGTACCAAGAGGCCTGTAAGTACATCCCGGGCGGCGTCAATTCGCCGGTGCGCGCATTTCGCGGCGTCGGCGGAGAGCCCATTTTCTTCAAGAGAGCTTCCGGCGCTCATGCCATTGCGGCCGACGGACGGCGCTTCATCGATTACGTGGGATCGTGGGGCCCCATGATCCTCGGCCATGCGCATCCCAAGGTGATCGCGGCCGTGCAGGCCGTTGCTGCGGACGGACTGTCGTTCGGCGCGCCCACGGAACTCGAGACGGCGCTGGCGCGCCGCGTGATCGAGCTCATGCCGTCCATCGAGCTGGTTCGTTTCGTCAGCTCCGGCACCGAGGCCACCATGAGCGCAATTCGCCTGGCGCGCGGCTTTACCGGGCGGGACATCATCGTGAAATTCGAAGGCTGCTATCACGGGCACTCGGACTCGCTGTTGATCAAGGCTGGATCGGGAGCGCTCACCTTGGGAGTTCCCACCTCCCCCGGTGTGCCGAAGGAACTGGCCGCGCACACCGTGACGCTCGACTACAACGACGCCGCCCAGGCCCGCGACGCGTTTGCCCGGATCGGCGATCGAATCGCGTGCGTGATCGTCGAACCGGTGGCCGGCAACATGAATTGCGTGCCGCCGGCTCCCGGCTTTCTGCAAACCCTGCGCGAGGAATGTGACCGTGCCGGCGCGCTGCTGATTTTCGACGAGGTGATGACTGGTTTTCGCGTCGCACTCGGCGGCGCACAGGCGCTGTACGGCGTGCGCCCCGACCTGACGACGCTGGGCAAGATCATCGGTGGCGGCATGCCGGTGGGCGCTTTTGGCGGACGCCGGGACATCATGGAGCGGCTCGCGCCCCTGGGCCCCGTCTATCAGGCGGGAACGCTGTCCGGCAATCCGGTGGCCATGACCGCCGGACTCGTCACCCTGGAATTGATTGCGGCTCCCGGATTCCATCAACGCCTGGAGGCGGCCACCGCCGGCTTGGTGCGGCGGCTTGCCGCCGCCGCGGCGCGCGCCGACATCCCGCTCGCGGCAAATCATGTTTGCGGCATGTTCGGATTCTTTTTCACCGCTGAACAGAACGTCGACTCGTTCGCCAAGGTCATGTCCTGCGATGTGGGGCGATTTCGCCGCTTCTTCCACGCCATGCTGGACGCCGGCGTGTACTTCGCGCCGTCCGCCTTCGAAGCGGGATTCATGTCGGCGGCGCATTCCGCCGGGGACATCGATGCCACCGTCGCCGCGGCGGAGTCCGCATTCCCCGGATTGCACGCCTAGCGTGCGTGCATTCGCCTGCTTCCTGGGGCTAATACTCCTGGGATTCGCCTCGATTGCGGCGTTCACCTATCCGGCGTGGCTGCTGCTGCATCCCCACTTCGATTTCCCGTTCCACCGCATCGGCGAGCGCATCGGCATGCTGGCCCTGGCGATGGGCTTTGCGCTCGGCGCGCGGCGCCTGGGTCTCGCCGACAAGGTCAGCCTCGGCTACGGAATTGCGCGGCGTCCGTTCCTCGGGGAAATGGCGATCGGTCTTGCGCTCGGCGTCGCCACCATGGCGGCCATGGTCGCCGTCATGAGTGCGCTTGGACTGCTGGATTGGTCCGTGGCCGCCGGATTCGGCGCGGCCGCACTCGCCCGAATCCTCGCCGGCGCTCTGGCGAGCGGCATCGCCGTGGCACTCATCGAGGAGACTTTCCTGCGCGGCGCCATGCATACCGGCATCGAACGCGAGTCCGGAGCCGGCGCCGCGGTGCTGTTGACCGCCATCGTCTACTCGGCAACGCATTTCTTCGCCGGCTACAAAATAGCCGCCGGCCAGGTGACGGCATGGAGCGGCGTCGACCTCGTGGGCGGGACTTTGCACCTTTTTGCGCATCCGTTCGGGCTGGCGGACGCTTTTTTGTGCTTGTTTGCCGTGGGCATCGTGCTCGGCGCCGTCCGGGTGCTCACGGGCAACATCGCGGCGTGCATCGGACTGCACGCGGGCTGGGTGTGGGTGATGCTGGCGACGCACGCGTTGGCGCAGCCGTTGCGAGAGGCGCCCTTGGGTTTCCTCATCAGCCGCTTCGACGGATTCACCGGGTGGCTGGTGCTGGCATTGACGATTCCGATCGGCGTCGGCTTGCGCCGCTTCTACGCAGGCCGCGCCCGCAACGCAAGCGGCGCGATCGCCTCGAGCCGCTGAACGGGATCGTCGAGCTCGAGAAGCGCTTGTTTTTCGTGTGGCGGAATGGGCAGGATCTCCGAGAAGCGATGACCCACCCACGCCGCATCGTCCAGGCGCATGTCAATGTCGGTGTACACCTCGCCGAGTTGCGGCAATACGGTCCGCAGCAAATCCACCAGGGGCGCGTGGCGGGCGGGAACGGGGACGGCGGGCTCGGCCGCGAGCCACTCGACCTCGGCCAGATTCAATCCGTCCTTTGCCAGGGATTTCCTCGAAATGCGAAATCGCTGCTGTCCCACGCACGAGATCCCCAGCAATCCGTCCGGCAGTTGATTAAAATCGACGATCTTCGCGAGCGTGCCGACGTCGTAGGTTTCCGCGGGGCCCGTTTCCCGGCCTTCGCGGATCAGGACGACTCCGAAGCCCCGGCCCTCCCGCATGCACCGCCGCACCATGTCGACATATCGCGTTTCGAAAATCCGCAGCGGCAGCGGCCCGTCCGGGAATAGCACGATGTTGAGCGGGAATAGCGCGATCGGCGTCACGCCGGGCCGCCCTGCGCGGCGGCCGGCTGCCGCCTGCGTAGTTCGGCGAGCAGCTTGTCGTGCAGGCCCCCGAATCCGCCGTTGCTCATGACGAGCACCTGGTCGCCCGGCCGGCTGTCGTCGGCCAATCCCTGCACCAGCGCATCGACACTGGCCGCAAAACTCGCGCGCGCCCCCAACGGCCCCAAGGCCGCCGGCAAATCCCATCCCAAGTCGGGCGAGCTGAGAAACCACGAGCGGTCCGCGAGATCGAGCGACGGGGCCAGCTGATCGCGGTGCACCCCGAGCTTCATGGTGTTGGATCGCGGTTCGACCACGGCCACTATCCGCGCCCCGCCGGCCCGCGCGCGCAATCCGTGGAGCGTGGCCGCAATCGCGGTCGGATGATGCGCAAAGTCGTCGTAAACCGTCACGCCGCCAACCACGCCGCGAATCTCCATGCGCCGCTTCACGCCGCGGAACTCGCGCAGGGCGACGGCGGCGCGCGCCGGATCGATGCCCACGTGATGAGCCGCCGCAATCGCCGCCAGCGCATTCATCACGTTGTGCTGGCCGAGCAGCGACCACTCGACCTCGGCCACGCGGCGGCCCTTCAGATGCACGGTGAACCGGGCGCAGTCGCCCGCCTCGTCGCGCGCGGTCCAATCGGCGTCGGTGCGCGGGGCGCCGAATGTCTCGCACGGCGTCCAGCATCCCATCGCCAGCGTCGTCGCGAGTTCGGCGTCCTCGCCGTTGACGATCAGCCGGCCGGACGACGGCACGGTGCGGATCAATTGATTGAATTGCCGGCGGATGGACTCGACGTCCGGGTAGATGTCCGCGTGATCGTATTCGAGATTGTTGAGGACGGCGGTGCGCGGCCGGTAATGAACGAACTTGGCGCGCTTGTCGAAGAACGCGGTGTCGTATTCGTCCGCCTCGATCACGAAGTAGGGTGCGGACCCCAGCCGGGCCGTGGAGTCGAAATTGGCGGGCACGCCGCCGATCAGGAACCCAGGATTCAGGCCCGCATGTTCCAGAATCCAGGCGAGCATGCTGCTGGTGGTGGTCTTGCCGTGGGTGCCCGCGACCGCCAGTACGTGCCGGCCGTTGAGCACCTGTTCGGCGAGCCACAGCGGCCCGGAGGTATAGGGCAGGCCGCGGTCCAACATGGCCTCCACGACGGGGCTGCC
>Ga0182015_10006502_pt1 | contig 11706 bp, 7 predicted proteins | sample 712P3MmetaG_FD_120478 | JGI IMG/M metagenome (GOLD analysis project Ga0182015, IMG submission 120478) | Permafrost microbial communities from Stordalen Mire, Sweden - 712P3M metaG | ecosystem: Environmental > Terrestrial > Soil > Wetlands > Permafrost | place: Sweden: Stordalen | collected...
CCCGATGCTCGGGCTGCGCGGATGCCGTCTTGGCATCGCGTTCCCAGAGATCACCGAGATGCAGACGCGCGCCATCATTGAGGCTGCGGTATCGGTGAAGATCAAGGGAGGCGATCCGCATCCTGAGATCATGATCCCGCTGATCAGTACGGTTGAGGAGATGCGCAACCAGACAGCGATCATCCGCCGGGTAGCTGAGGAAGTATTCAAGGAGAAGGGTGCAACCGTGGACTTCATGGTGGGAACCATGATCGAGCTTCCGCGCGCAGCCCTCACCGCCGACCAAATCGCAGAAGAGGCCGAGTTCTTCAGCTTCGGGACAAACGACCTGACGCAGACGACCTTCGGCATCTCGCGCGACGACATCAACAACTTCCTGCCGGCTTACATGAAGTACGGCATCTTCAAGCATGACCCGTTCTCCACTCTGGACCAGGCAGGCGTGGGGCAGCTGGTGAAGATGGCCACGGCCAAGGGCCGCAATACCCGCGCCAATCTCAAGGTGGGCATCTGCGGCGAGCATGGCGGCGATCCCGAATCGGTGAAGTTCTGCCACAAGATCGGGCTCAACTATGTGTCTTGCTCACCCTACCGGCTGCTGACCGCGCGGCTTGCGGCGGCACAGGCGGCGGCAGAAGAGAAACTGGCCGGAAGCGTACACACAACCAGCTAGTTTTACCTTTTCGATGAAAGCGCGATGGGCGTCCGCAGTCGCGGACGCCCATCGCGCTTTCAGGGGCCAATTCATGCGGAATTAACCAGGTTAGCTATATTAGCTAAAATACTATTAATTTAATTAATTCTGCTATAATTCGACTCATGAACCGGCGTACCAACCCATTTGCCCCTGGCGCTGGCCTGCAGCCGCCTGACTTGGCCGGTCGCGGCAAGCTGCTTGAGCATGCGGCCATTGACATGGACCGCGTGCTCGACGGACGTCCTACCAAAGGCATGATGCTATTGGGTTTACGCGGCGTAGGGAAGACTGTTCTGCTCAACCGGCTGCACGCCACAGCCGAAGAAAAGGGCTTTCGCACGGCCAAGGTCGAGGCGCCTGAGGGGGGAATGCTCCCGCAGCTTCTGGCCCCGGAGTTGCGCCAGGTTCTCTACAGTCTCGACATCAAATTGGGCGCGGGGCAAAAGGTGCGCCGGGCTGCATCGGTTCTTAGGAACTTCGTCTCGGCTTTCAAGGTAAAGGTCGGCGACATCGAAATCGGCATCGACCCGGCCCGCGGCCAGGCTGACACAGGCAACCTGGAGCAGGATCTTCCCGACCTGTTGATTGCCGTTTGCGAAGCGGCAAAGGAGCGCAACGCTGCCTTTGGTCTGTTTCTCGACGAGGTCCAATACCTCTCGTCCGAAGAGCTAGCATCGCTGATCGTCGCCTGCCACCAGGTAGCACAGCGCAATCTGCCCATGTTTTTTGTCGGTGCCGGACTGCCGCAAATGGCGGCATTGGCCGGGAATGCCAAGTCCTATGCCGAGCGGCTCTTCAACTACCCCGTCGTCGGGCCTCTCGACCCGGAGGCTGCGGGTGAAGCCCTCGCCAACCCCGCAAAGAAGGAAGGGGTTTATTTCGCGGACGATGCAATCGAGGAGATTCTGCACGTCACCGAACGCTATCCATATTTCATCCAGGAGTGGGGTTTTCACGTGTGGAACCACGCGCCGTCCACAACCATCCTGCGCCACGACGTCCTCGACGCGACTCCCGGGGTTATCACTCATCTTGACGCGAACTTCTTTCGAGTTCGGTTCGATCGCCTCACCCATCTCCAGCAGAAATATCTCCGCGCGATGGCCGAGCTTGGCCCAGCGCCACTGCAGACGGGCGCCATCGCGGCCGCGCTCGGTGTTGAGGCTGGATCGGTGGCAACCGTCCGGCAGCAGCTCATCAACAAGGGCATGGTCTGGAGCCGGCGTCACGGCGAATCCGCGTTCACAGTTCCTTTATTTGGCGACTTCATGAAGCGGCAGATGCCCATCGTTGAAAAGCACGAACCGAAACGCCGCGGCAGCTAAAGGACTTCCGGGCGTTCGAAGAATCCTTGATGCTCTGTGTCGGATGGATACACGACTGCCGATAGGAGATATAGGCTATCGAATGAAACGACCCAGGAAGGCCCTGATTTCGACGATTAGTCGACTGATTCCAGCCGTCGCGCTCATTCTCGGATTGGCTTCGGCAGCGCACGCTTCAGCACCCGCCCCCGTGACCACACTGCGCGCGATTCATGCCATGACCAATGCGGAGGCAAGCAAGGGGATTCCTGTCGCCTTCGAAGCTACAGTCACATACTACCGGGGATATGAAAACACGCTGTTCGTGCAGGATGGCGATGCGGCAATCTATGTTTTCGCTCCAACCGATCTCCATCTGACTCCCGGCGACCGCATTCTGGTGCGCGGAAAAACGCAGAAAAGCTTTAATCCAATTGTGATCGGCAGCAGTTTTACTTTGTTGCGCCACGGGGCATTGCCGACCCCGCAGCGAGCCACTTTTGACGAGATGATCCGCACTGAAACCGACTGCAAACTGGTGACCGTGCATGCGGTGGTCCACGCCGCGGACATTCTGTTGAGCGCGATGGCCCCGGTGCATTTCCTTCGGCTGCAGTTGCTCATGGATGGCGGATATTTCGATGTAAATGTCGACGACGAAGATGCGGGCGCTCCGGAAAACCTGCTGGACGCCGAAGTGGAGTTGACCGGTGTGGCATCGGAGCAGTTTGACAGCAAGATGCACGAGGTCGGCGTGTTAATGCACGTTCAATCGCTTTCCGACATCAAGATCATTCAGCGCGCAAACACCAGCCCGTGGACTCTTCCCGTCACTCCGATGGATCAGGTGATCAAGGTCTACCATTTGCGCGATTCCACGCCGAGGATTCGGGTCCACGGAACGATCACTTACTACCAGCCTGGTTCAGCCGTAGTGATGCAGGACGGCAGCCGAAGCATTTGGATTTCAACCGAGACTCACAAACCTTTGCGGGTCGGCGACGCAGCGGACGCAACCGGCTTTCCCGATGTTCACGATGGCTTTCTTAACCTGACGCATGGCGAAATTCGAGACAGTCTAGCGCCCGCGCCCATCACTCCGCTGCCGGCGACCTGGGACACGCTTACCCCAAGAGGCTTTGACTTCCCCGGCCATCACAACGATCTTGTTTCTATCGTGGGCCAGGTCGTAACCAAGGTTCGGGAGGCATCGCAGGACGAATACGTACTGGCCGTCGGGAACAACCAGTTCTCCGCCATTTATCGCCATCCGGATCACCCCGTCGCGATCACCACAGATATTCCCCTGGGTTCCAGGGTCCGCGTCACCGGCATCTGCGTTCTTGAAAACTCCAACCCATTCATGGCCCAGGTACCGTTCGACATTCTGCTGCGGTCCAACGATGACATTGAATTGATTGAGAACCCCTCCCTGTTGAACGTGCGCAACCTGATTCTCATTGTCGGATTGCTTTTCGCAGTTGCCGTTGTTGCTGGCGCGAGAGGCTGGATTCTGGAACGCAGGGTCCGCCAAAAGACCGCCGCGCTGGCCGCCCGCATCGAGGCGGAAGCCGCGCTGGAACGCCGGGCGGCGTTACTCGAACAAAGACGCAGCCAGATTCTTGAACACATCAATGACGAGCGGCCGCTCTGCGAGACTCTTGAAGAGATTGCGGCCATGGTCTCTTTCACACTGGATGGCGCCCGATGCTGGTGCGAGGTCGCCGATGGAGCGTGCCTGGGCGACAGCCTTCAGGGGCTGCTCGGCCTGCGCATCGTGCGAGTGAATATCGATGCTCGCTCCGGTCCGGCGCTTGGCGTGTTCTATGCCGGAGTCGATGCCGCGACACCCCCTTGCGCCGCCGAAATCGAGGCTCTCCAAAAGGGCGGGCAGCTTGCCACGCTGGCCATCGAAACTCGCAGGCTCTACTCCGATCTGCGTCATCGCTCGGAGTTCGATCTGCTCACCGATATTCCCAATCGCTTCGCAATCGAGAGGTTTATCGATGCGCAAATCGACGAGGCACGCAAATCGGGAGCCATCCTCGGCCTCATTTACATCGACCTGGACAAATTCAAGCCGATCAACGACAAGTATGGTCATCGCATGGGAGACCTTTACCTCCAGGAGGTGGCCCGGCGCATGAGTTGCCAGTTGCTCGGCGGCGATATGCTGGCGCGGTTGGGCGGCGATGAATTCGCCGCGCTGGTTCGGGCGCCGCACGGCCGTTCCGACCTGGACGCAATCGTTGCAAGACTGAATCGCTGCTTTGAGGAGCCGCTGGACCTCGATGGGCATCTTTTCCACGGTACTGCGAGCTTCGGCGCTGCCATCTATCCTGACGACGGCGTCACCAGAGACGATTTATTGAGCGCCGCCGACGCCGCTATGTACGCGGTCAAGAACGTCAAGCACCAATTGGGAAAGAGTGTGGCATAGAAGCTGGATTCCGATCTCTCACGCAAGGACTACGCGAGCAGATTGGTGCGCAAGGGTTGTACGCGCTTCCGGCTTTTCTCACGGCGGAGTTTTCGTATTCGGAGCCATGTCTGGCCTTCGTTGCAGCTACATGAAAGAACCTGACATAATTCGATTCTGTGGACACGAACCAGACCCAAGTGTTTAAGCAGGAAGTGAGCGGGTTGTAGTCGGCCACCGGGGAGTTTCTGAATGCTGAAGGGTCAGAGCGTCTTGCTCCCGCTCGCGCTGATGGTGGTTTCGTGTGCTTTCCCGGTCGAACGATCACGCGCAGAAGAGGCTGCGCCCGCAAAAGAAATGCACTTGGGGATTATCGTCACACGCACATCTGAGGCGGCGCAGGCAGTACTGAAGCAATTGAATGCCGGCATGGATTTCGGGGTGCAGGCCAAGGAACACTCGATCAACCCAAGCGCGGACAATGGCGGCTATCTGGGTGAATTGAATCCCGCGAACCTGCCGCCCGCAGAGCGCGATGCGCTGCAGAAGATGCACGGGGAGAAGTTTACCGGCATAGTGCCCGTGCCCTCAGGGTTTGCCATTCTCACAATCCTGCCCGGGCCTCCCAAGGTTCAGAATCTGAATGCGGACCAGATGAAACGCCTGGCTAGCTCTGGCGTGATACGCCAGAGCATCAGCGTTGCCGGGCTGGTGGAGTCGGATGCGGGATTCAGGCAATATCCAAAGCCGGACGGTTGGGAATTGGACTCTCGCGAACAGTGCAACCTTCGCAACGAATCGCACGCAGCGGCAGTGGCGCGACTGGAGAAGTTTTTGTCCGATGCGGAGGGTCAAACCGAGAACAAGCCTGCTATCGGCGACATAATGCACGCCTATCAGGCGCTCGCCCAGTTACATGCCTACACAGGCGACCTTGAAGCATCGATCAAGGAATGGACGAAGGCATTGGAGATTTCCAAGTCGGAAGTGCCTGCTGGGGTTCCTTATCTTGAAGAAGCGCTGGGCATCTCGTACTTCCAACTTGCAGAGATCGAAAACGAAGCGTTCCGATATCCAGGCGACAATGAAATCTTCCCGCCTCCCGAGCAGATCAAGCCTTACGAGAAGCAAGAGAACTCGCGCATGGCCATCAAGTATTTTCAGGACATTCTGGAAACGTTCCCGGAAGACTTGCAGGTCAAGTGGCTGCTGAACGTTACTTATGAGTCAGTCGGCGAGTATCCCGCGGGTGTTCCCGCGAAGTACCTCATGCCGGCAAGCCTGTTTGGGACAAAGGAAAACATTGGCCGGTTCATCGATGTGGCGCCCGCCGCCGGCCTGAATGTGGTTGGCTCAGCGGGAGGCGTGCTGGTGGACGACTTCGAGAATAACGGCCAGCTCGATGTGATTACCTCGAGCGAAGCACTCTGCGATCCGCTGCACTACTTCCACAATAACGGCGATGGGACGTTTACCGACCGAACCGCCCAGGCTGGGCTTTCGGATCAACTCGGCGGACTGAACATAATCGAGGGCGATTACAACAATGATGGATGCATGGATTTCCTTGTGCTGCGCGGGGGGTGGGAGTTTGGCATGCGCATGTCGCTGATGCGCAATAACTGCAATGGAACCTTCACCGATGTAACTCATGAGAGCGGACTGGATAAGACAGTGTATCCGACGCAAACCGCTGTGTTTGCAGATGTTGACAATGACGGCTATCTCGACCTATTTGTCGGCGCCGAGAAGGTGCCGAGTCATCTGTTTCATAACAAGGGCGACGGAACGTTTGAAGATATATCGCACGCTGCCGGGATTGATAAGATCGCGTTTACCAAGGGAGTAGCTGCGGCCGACTTCGACAACGACGGATATGTCGATTTCTATGTCACTAATTTCGGAGGCGGCAACTTCCTATATCACAACAATCACGACCTTACCTTCGTCGATATTGCCAGGCAGGCAGGCGTGCAGGCGCCCTACTCGAGCTTTGCAACCTGGTTTTTCGACTACGACAACGACGGCTGGCCGGACATCTTCGTGGCATCGTACGCGAATTATACTGACGAAGAAGTAATGCGCAGTTATCTGGAACTTCCAACGAATGTTGAGACACTGAAACTCTATAGAAACATGCACAACGGCACCTTCGAGGATGTTACTGAGCAAGTGGGTTTAAACAAGGAATACATGCCGATGGGCGCGGGCTTTGGCGACGCCGACAACGATGGGTATCTGGATATCTATCTGGGCATGGGGAATCCTTCGTTCGCCTCAGTTATGCCCCATGTTCTGTTGCGGAACGACGCGGGCAAGGAGTTTGTGGATATCACAGCGACCTCGGGCACGGGAGAATACCAAAAGGGGCACGGCGTCTCCTTTGCCGACCTGGAGCGGAATGGGCACGAGGATATTGTTACGGAGATCGGCGGAGCCGTTCCTTCTGACAAACATGCAATGCGTGTGTTCCGGAATCCGGGCAACGACAACGACTGGATCAATGTGCGGCTGATCGGGGTGAAGAGCAATCGCAGCGCGGTGGGTGCGGAGATCAAGGTCACGGTGGAGAACGACGGAGGCAGCCCACGCTCGATCTATCGCACTGTTGGAGAGTGGAGCTCGTTTGGAATGAACCCAATTGAGCAGCACATCGGGCTGGGCCATGGTGCTCGGATTGTCAGCATGGACGTGTTTTGGCCGGCGACGAATTCGCACCAGAAGTTTTCCGGCGTGGCGAAGAACGAGTTTATTGCCGTGAAGGAATTCGATAAGAGTTATACGAAACTCGAGCGGAAGACAGTACGCCTGGGCGGAAGCAAAGCAGCAGAGGCAGCAAAGTGATGTATGGGCTCACAGGACGGCTTAAGCGAGCGGGGGCATTGGCGTTCGCGATTCTGGCTGGAGCAGGCGGCCTTTGGGCCGCCGAGGAACATGCGGCGAAGGGGATTGTGACCGGGCTCGATGCGAAGAAACAATCACTGGTTGTGTCGTGCGAAGCGATTCCCGGCTACATGGACGCCATGGAGATGCCGTTCACGGTGCGCGACGCAAAGATGTTGCAACCTATCAAACTCGGGATGACGGTGCTGTTCACGATGGTAGAGGAGAATCATGTGCTCTATGCGGACCATCTTGAAGTGAGCACGGCGGCAGACTACGGAGCGGAGCCGCTGCAAGCAGGCGGCCTGACCGCGCTGGAAACGGCAATGGATCCGGCGACCAAAGCCAATATTGTTCAACCGGGGCATCCGGTTCCGGATTTTGAGTTGACGGATCAGGCGGGAAAAACAATTCGCCTTTCCGGCCTTCGCGGAAAGGTTGTGGTTCTGACATTCGGGTATTCGCGTTGCCCATTTCCGGATTATTGCCTCCGGCTCTCAAACAATCTGGGCGCTGTGGAGAAGCGTTTCAAAGCGCGTACTGGACGCGATCTGGTGTTGGTCACCATTGCCATCGATCCGGCACACGATCAAGGCGCGGTGCTGAGCGACTATGCGGCAAGCTTTCACGCAGACCCTATGGACTGGCACTTTCTTACGGGGCCGCTAACCGTGATAAAGCAGGTGGCCAGTACGTTCGGAATGAACTTCTGGGGCAATGAAGGATTTCTGACCCACTCGCTGCATACGGCCGTGCTTGATCGAAACGGCAACCTGGTTGCCAACATTGAAGGTAACCATTTCTCGGCTCAGCAGTTAGGCGACCTGACAGAGACGGTGATGAATCAGCCGCAGTAAGGTGCTCTCCAGGGCTGGATTGCACTCTGGCCCATTGATGTGCGAGCAGCAGGCCGCTGATTAATTCACATTCGTCGACGCACTTTCCGTCCCGATTCTCAGGCATGTGCAACGAATCGGCTCCGTTCGCGCATCTCAATTCGTGAGATGATGCACCTACCGCAGTGTCGTCCGAGTCCGAGCAGGAACTGACAACACACAGCGGAGCCAGAGCAGAAGCATCCCGAAGCTGCAGCATTCGCGCTGACACTCGATGTTCTTTATGACACAGTTCCACTGATCCCGCTCCAGTACCTTCAAGACATGAGGCTCCAATATGCTTATCCGTCTTGCATACGATATTCAATTCGATATTCCTGCTCCAGTTGCCATGGTGGCAGCCCTTTACGTCCATCCATCGCGCGATCACGACCTGCTGGAGCCGGACGAGTTGCACACCGAGCCCCTGCTCCCGGTCACCAGCTACATTGACAGCTTTGGGAACCGCTGCGCCCGCATTCTGGCCCCGCCGGGTCCGCTGCGCCTGCACAGCACTACGCTCATCCGCGACACGGGCTTCCCGGATACGATTAACCTCTCAGCGCGCGAGTCTCCGGTGGAAGACCTTCCCAACGAAGTGCTCAGCTACCTGCTCAACAGCCGCTACTGCGAGGTGGATCGCTTCAGCAACATTGCCTTTGAGCACTTCGGAAATCTGAACCCCGGCTGGAACCGGGTGCAGTACATCTGCAACTGGGTCCACAACCACATAACGTTCAATTATCAGCATGCGCGGCCAACGAAGACGGCGCTCGACGTGTACACGGAGCGCGTGGGCGTGTGCCGCGACTTTCAGCATCTCGCCATCACTTTTTGCCGTGCGCTCAACATCCCCGCCCGCTACGCAACCGGTTACCTCGGCGATATCGGTGTCCCGGTGGTGTTGCCGATGGACTTCAGCGCATGGTTTGAGGTGTGGCTCGACGGCGCCTGGTGGACATTCGACGCCCGCAACAACCAGCCCAGGATTGGCCGCGTGCTGATGGCAACGGGCCGGGATGCCTCCGATGTGGCCATGACCACCTCATTCGGGGGCGCTCATCTGCGATCGTTTTTCGTGGTCACTGAAGAGGAGACCGCAACATCGGTTCCCGATCAAGTCGTTGAACCGCACACGGCCCGGGCGTAAGACTTATCGCCCTAGGCCTCTACTTCGAATCACCGCCCGGTGCGAAGTAGCCTTCGCGCGTGACTACTTGGAGATCGTCTTTGCTGGCCTTGAGCGCTATCTTATGGAATCCGCCGTCGTTGTCGACCACGTCGGGGGTGTAGGTGAGCAGGTATTGGCCGCGCAGCTCCTCGGCGATCTGGGCGTAGATCTCGTCTAGGTTGTCTTTCTTCTTGGCCTCGAAGAAGCGGCCGCCGGTGCGTTCGGCAATCTTCTCCATGATTTTTTTGCCATCGACGCCGGCCTCGCTCCGGGTGTCGGGACGACGCTGGCCTCCGCCACCGCCGCCGGGGTAACCGCCGCCGCCTCCGGGATAGCCACCGCCGCCCATGCCGCCGTGGTGCCCGCCGCCTCCCTGGTTGCCGTTGTTGAAGCCGCCACTCTCCTGTTCGCCCTTAAAGTAAACCGTGTAGACAGCCACGCCCGCGCGATCGGCGGCGTCAACTGCGTCGTTCAGCGTCTCTTTGCTGCCGCGATCTGCGCCATCGCTGAAGACGACGAGGGCTTTGCGGCCCTCTTTCGGCTTCATCAGCTCATCGGCTGCAAGAAAGATGGCGTCGTAGAGTTGCGTTCCGCCGCGACGGGTGCTCGGTCGAGAGCCCCGGTCGTCGCCGCTGGTTTCAGGGCCCTGGGTGTCGTTCTGCGCCGTGCGAGATGGTCCCATCTCATCAAGTTCGTGATGGAGCTTGTCGCGCGAGTTGGTGAAGTCTTCGAGCAATTCCACCTCGTGGTCAAAGTGGAGCAGGAATGCCTTGTCGCCTGCTTTTGCGTCTTTGGGATCGGCGGGAAGCATCTGATCGACAAACTTGCCGGCAGCCTTGCGTTCGGACTCCATTGCGCCGGAAACGCTGCGGCTGGTGTCAACGAGCAGGCCCAGCAGGAAGGGCAGATTGGTTTCCCGGGTGAAGCTCTTGATGGTTTGTGGGCGCCCGTCCTCTGTGAGGGTGAAGTCGGTCTTCTGCAAACTGGCGACGAGGGCGCCATGCTTGTCGCGGACAGTGACGGGCAGGACCACCTCGCGGGCCTGAATCTTCAAAGTGGCCGCAGGCTGATCTGCCGGAGAGGGCTGAGCAAAGGCCATAGGGGGGGCCAGACAGGGGCTCACAACGGCTACGCACGACAGAAGCAAACCGGAGGCGAGAGTGGAGGTTGCGCGGACGGTAGATGTTATTGGCATCGTCAAGTTGTACACACTTTCACCCGTTTAGACGGGCCGGGCGGCGGAGTGTTGACTGGGCAGGTAGAATCCTTTGAATCAAAAGCGCTTTCCCGATAGGATTCAGCCGGGCGGGCAGCTCATTTTGGCCGCGGGACCGGCTGCTCACTCCGCCGCCATGGCTCTGCGGAGAAGCCGGCGGCGCAGCGCCTTTGACCTGGTATAGAAGAACAGCCCCACCCACCAGACCCAGCCAGCGGCAACAAAGAGCATGGGGAGCGCAGCGAACTGAGTGACCGCATCGGCCACCGGGGGCGCAAGTGAGTTCGGGATGCGGGAGATGGACCAGGCGATGCCAAGAAGGAGCATGGCGACGAGCGTACAAAGAGTCATGAAGATGCCAGGCTCGGTGTACCAGCGCCGATGCTTGCGGCGGACCATGGGAAAGCCGCCGACGATGAACCATAGCACCAGCGCCGAAATGGCGATAAACCTGCCAGTGACCTGTTCGGCCTCTTGCGTGAACCCGTACCAGGACTGAATCTTCCTGTCGAGCCGGGATGGCTCGGAGCATGGCAGGTGCCAGCCAGTGATCAGGGCAACGGGAAGGTTGTCGATGGCGGCAATCTTTTCCTGGGACGAAGTCGGGCGATCGGAGACGTTCGCAGTCTCGCAAGGATTCGGGGGAGTGCGGTCTTCGGCGTTGGAGTCTTCTTCTCCAAGCTGAGTGGTTACCTCGTGCGGGACCGTTCTTTGGGTGGTTGGAACGATGGGAATGTAGTCCCAGAAAGGCGCTTCCTGCCAATAGACAAGCCCTACCGTAACGCCCAAGTGAACGGCGGCGAACATAAGACCTCTGCGTAGTCTCATGGGAACAAGAGTACAGCGACATGGATGCGGGAATCAAAGAGTTTTCTGGCGAGTATAGAGGGCAGGCTCAGACGAGAGGTGAGGCGCGATGAAACTGAATATTGGAAGACCATCGAAGCCGCCGACCTCAGCTTCTTACGGCCACTTCGGCCAATGCCAAATCTTTTCCGTCGCGGACACGGTTTCCGACGCGGAGCATGTTGAGAATGGGCGTCGTCATCATGGTGGTGACCAATGCCATAACCACAAGCATGGTGAAAAGAGTCTGCGAAAAAACATGCGCGTTGTAAGCGATATTCAACACGATGAGTTC
>Ga0182015_10006503_pt1 | contig 11705 bp, 5 predicted proteins | sample 712P3MmetaG_FD_120478 | JGI IMG/M metagenome (GOLD analysis project Ga0182015, IMG submission 120478) | Permafrost microbial communities from Stordalen Mire, Sweden - 712P3M metaG | ecosystem: Environmental > Terrestrial > Soil > Wetlands > Permafrost | place: Sweden: Stordalen | collected...
ACTCTCACGCGGTCAATGACGTGGCGTTGAGTCCAGACGGGCAGCAGGCGGTCTCGGCTTCCTGGGACGGGACGCTCAAAGTATGGGATCTGGAGACCGGCTGCGAGTTGCGCTCGTTCGCCGGCCACTCTTCTCCGGTCACTTGCGTGGCCGTGTGTCCGGACGGTCGGCGGGCGGTCTCCGCTTTCGCCGACAGCACGCTCAAGGTGTGGGATTCGGCTCAGTCGGCCCATCGAGTATCAGTGAGCACAGAGGCGATGCCGGGCAGCATCATTGGAGCATTGCTCGGGCATATGCATCCGCGTTCCCCAGGCATGCCGGTTCCTAACTCACAACCAAATTCATAACCAGAGTTACTTAAGCACGTATCTTCCCTGCAAATCGCCTGAGCGTGGTTGCTAAGTCTGGCTCCCAAACTTCTCAATGTCGCATCTACCCTGGAAGCAAGTGTTAGGCGTTTACTTGCAGTTAACCTCCCTGCATCCTCATCTTTTTTAATTACGCCCATGAGACTACTTCGGGGCTGGGTACTACGGCTCGAGCCTGGGCCGGTTCCTTAGCCCGGACTGGAGCGCTAGTCCCGAAGCCGTGCCGTATGCCGATCTGATGAATCCCCAGTCGCTCAATCTCTATCGTTACGTTGGCAACAATCCGCTGAGTCGCGTGGACAGAGACGGTCACTGTTGCCAAGAATCAAGCAATGACGTGCCGATTGCCCCGCGTCTACGCAAGCATTAATAGGCGTACAGGTTGCGTCAATCCTAATGGATAGAGTGGCGTGTTTCGAGTCCAGGCTAGGGCCGTTCTATTGTTCGACAGGGATTTCATATAGTCGCCGAGAGTCGACACGACCCTTATAGTGACCTCGTTTTTCCCTGGCGTCAGCGCATCCGATACGTCATAGGTGTGCTTGCCGTACCAACGCGTGCCGATGAGACGGCCATTGATCTCCAACCGCGAAACACTGTGGAGGTGCCCCAGGTCGACGATTACATGCTGGTAGGGATGGTTGATCCGGAAGTGGTTGCTGTAGATCATGGTACCCGCAAAAGACTTCAAATCATCCTGCTGACTGAGGTCGATCAGAGTCTGCAGCACGCGTGACTGAGTCGTTCCGTTCACATGAATAAGCTTGAGATTCCATGGTCCGGCTATTGTGTTGTCCGAGAGAGGGTCAGTGGTGGCGGCGGGAAGGAGCTTCGATGCGCTGACTGCACCGGGCGCAACAGAAGCTGCTGTGGATGGTTCGAAGATAATCAGCCTGGATTCGGAAGGACCAAGCGTAATGCTCAGCACATTCTCTGAATCGTTTGTTGGATAACGCGCTCGCTCTCCTGACTCCGGGTTCCACAGCCAAGGAACCTTGGCCTTGAAAGGAACGGTAGCTTCAAACGTGTGCGTTTGTTCTGGACCGTAGTTGCTAAAGAAAAAGATGTCGTGGCTTCCGCTGACGTAGTGTAACTGGCTGATGAAGTCAGTGGGCGTGCTTATTAAGACATCGGGTGCGAGCGCGTAGTTCTTCTGCACGTCGCGATACCAGTTCACCATGTCCCTTTCGTTGATAATCAGGATCGGAGTGCGACGGGGATAGCTGCTCCGCAGGGATTGAAATACTTCATGGACAATTCGACTCTCCGGGGTGTTATCGACGAGCCCGGAGGCCTGATACGGGACCTTGCCAATACACAGCAGCGTTCCACCCGATTCGACGAACGTCTCTAGCAGCTTTGCTGTGACGGGATGGATCGATGCGACATCCGGTAGAAAGATAGCTTTGTAGGATCGATCACGAAACCGTAGCCTGCCTTGGCTAATGGTTGATTGATGGATGATTTCTTCGGTGAGGTAGTCGCATCCGCTTCCGTTCTGATGGACGACCTCCCACAGTTTATAGAGATAGGACGGGTCGACGGTCTTTGGAAAAGGATCGCGCTGAAAACCGTATTGCGATGCTAAATCTGCGAATGGAGGCAGGATCGCGATATCAGCCTGCATGACTGACTGCTGAAAGAGGGCCGAGAGACGAGCTTTATAGTCCACCCATAGCTTGAAATAGGGCCACCATGTATTCCGCTCGCTGAAGTAGGTACCATATCGGACCCAGCCGGGAAATAGGACATTGGCAGGACTGTAGTTGAAGCCGTGCAGGACGGACTGTGTGACCCCGGACAGCATGCTTTGATCTCCGGCGACCTTGATCCTCTCGAGAGAGGCATGGAACGGGTCGTCGGTATTCGTCATCTCCTCGCAACTGATGAGCTGCTTGCCGGACAGATGAGCGGCGGAAGAGACGAACTTGTTGATCATGGTGTAGCTGCGACCCTGGCGATAATCGCCGGTGCCGAATGCCTCGTTCCTCTCCGATCGGATCCATGTTTCACATTCAGGAATATCGACCATCATGCCGGCGGTGATGGCATCGAGGTCCATACCGTAGGCCTGCATTCTGGACTTGACCCCGTTCCTCTTGCACCAATTCGCAAAAGTTCCTACGAACCTTTCCTGGAAAAGCTCGTGTTTGGTCGTTTCAAAGTCGTAACGAACGAGATCGGTCTGCGCCTTGAACTCAGCAGAGAACTTAGCCCCGTATTCCTCCGTCACGGCGTTTCCCATCTCTCCGACCTTGAAGAGGACGAACGGAAGCCACGGTGAGAGGTCATAGCCCCTTCTTTTGCGAAACTCCGCAAACATGTCGTCACACCAGTTAGCTCCCTCCAACTCGATGCTGTCGGTGAAGAAAGCCCTGAAATTGGCCCCCAACGGGCCAATTCTTGCCGAGAGCTTTGTCGATAGACGGTTCAGATACCTTGCGACAGCCTCTTCGCTGTAGTGGTTTAGCACGGGTCCGGTCGCGCCGGGGGCGCCGTTGATGACCGCCATAAAGCCGGTAATTTTTACAAGGAAGTAGAGTACGTGATCTCCCGCGGGCACATCGAACTCGATGAAGTCATTGCGCACCTGTTCGTCCATGCGGATGCCATGGGCCGTCGCTGCGATCAGTGATGGAACCAGCACGAGACCAAAGAGCTCTTTCTCGCTGTCCTTGTAGGGCGACACAAGAGCCGGATTGACACTATCCACCAACTCCGCACGAGCCATCCGAACCCGTGCCGGCCCCGTGAATTTTTTTGTGCCGAGCGCCACCATCTGCGTCTGGTCTTCCCTTGAGAGAAATTCACCCCCATACGGCCAGCCGGAACCCACGATCATGTCACAGGTCATGCCGCGCTCTTTCGTACCTTTCAACGCCACCTCTAATACCTGGATCCACTCATCGCTCATCCAGATCAGAGCTTTCGTGTTCATTGGGTCGGCTTCGGCCGGAAAGCGAATCGGGTTGATCTCCACACCTCCGATTCCCGCAGCTTGCAGCACGTCGAGTTCTCTCAGAATCTCGTCCCCCACCACCCGGTCGCCATTCCACCACCACCGGACCATCGGACGATATTGATTTGCTGGCTCCCGGAAGATTTCATAGAGACTGATATCCGTGCTGGATATTCGGGGTCCAGGACCCGACATGGCCTCACCATCTTCCAGGCCAACGAAAGGCAATCCTCCCACAGCAAGCGAGGCCAGTCGAATAAACTCTCTTCGGATCACAACAACTCCCAACTTTTTACGGTTTCTGCCGCAATGAACTCATCGCCCGCTCAATCACGACTGCGCCATGTTCAATTGTAAGACACCGTGACCATCGGACGTAATTCTCACTCCATCAACTAACTTTGCAGCACTGCCGTTCACAACTTGGACAGCATAATCGAACTCACGAAAGAGATAGTTCAATCGGTTGGGTGTAACGCTTCGAAGCGCGGCGCGGTCAGGCACCCATTCAAATACCAGAGCGAGGCGCGAACGACTAGATCTTTCACTCAATGTGAACACGATCTCTCGTTCACGGAATGAGACCTTGAGACTTCCGCCTCCAAGTAGCGGCACATCGGCATCCAGAGTCGTGCTGCTCTGTGCGACACGTGGCAGGCCGCCCATTACGGGAAAACTCTCCTCTCCACTTACTCCGAGAACCACAAATCGTCCCACAGCGCGCTTGCCGGCGCGACCAGACCGGACTTCGTCATCACTCCAATGATAGCCGTCGAGTACAGCCAACATACGCTGCTCGATACCGTGTTGCCGCACAGGTTCCGTAAGATACGGCTGCGGAAAACGGTCATCATAAACATGCAAGTCCCGCAAATAGAAATGATCATCACGAAAATGCAAATTCGCGCGAAAGTACTTGCTCTGATACCAGACGGTGCGCTGTGGCGTCTGATCCTTGCCGAATGGATCTTTCAGCATCACCTGCGCTTGCGTTGGCGTTGACTTGAAGGAGCGCTTAAAGCGACGTCCTGTCTCGCCCATCGTTTCAATAATCACGCCGCCCCCGCTATGCACCTGTGTGAGCTTGTCCATCTGCATCGAATAAGCTTTGCTCATCATTGGCCAACCGAAACTGTTTTCCTGGCCGAGTTGCGCATAGGCAAGAGATTGGGCCGGTGCATGAGCAATCATGTCGAAGAAGCTGTCGACAAACGTTGGCGACTGGCCCGAAGCCCAGACGGGCTCCATTGTGTCTGGATACGGAAGCTGATTGTCGTAATAGTAGACCGGGTCCTGCCCCAAGAGGCGAAACATCGGAGTCGAAATCTGATTCTTCGCCTCCAACGCAGGACTCCACGCGTTCTTCCGGTTCGGATAGTAAGCTGCGATTGGCGCACCCCAGATCGTGAAGCCGTCAGTAGCCAACTGATCGCGGCAATTGCCAAAGGCGTCGATACCATAGTGATCCGAGAGATGCGCAATCGAGACTGCATCGAGATTCCATGAAGCCGCTGTCGTAGCATCGTGGCCAAAGACACGATTGAAAGTCGCCATGGCCGTGTCGGCGAGCTTGCGACGCTCATCCGGCGTGTAGCCTATGGCATAGGCGATGGGCACATGATAATCCCACTCCCATTCCGGATTTCCTCGCCACGCGATCCCCGCATCGTCGCAGATCTTTCGATTCATCTCGAACCAGATACCGGTCTCGTGATCGGGAGGCATTTCGGCTTTGAGGAACTCGACGAACGGTCCCTCGACCAGCGCATCATATTGCAGGAGCCACGTAGCCGGGAATTTGTGTGCCTTGATCAGCGCCATCTGCTCTCGCACTGGCAGGATCAAGTCTGTGCTCTCACGCGGTTCCTCCGCACGGATAAAGTTCATGATGTTGATTACGCGCAGAGAGTCGCTCGTCCCAAATGCCATTGTTGGTATTGCGGGGAGAGCGCTCGAAACGACCAGGGTCTTCAGGCCGCCAACCAGCACTTGACGTCGCGTGGGAAACTTTCGCCTATGCTCTGCGAGTATCTTCGTCATATACATTTCCCTCTCAACGTCCGCGGAAGATGATCAGTCGCGACTGATATTTGTTATGTGAGCACACGGAAAACGCCAGAGGAAAGATCGGGAAGGGCACTCCCCCTAAATACCCCTGCGAAACTACGCATCTGTTGAAGAAGGCCCTCTCGCAAACCGGACACCACCGCAGAGGAGTGATGTCGCAGCAGTGCGAGGAAGGCCGTCGAACTAGAACTTCAGCTTGAGCGCTGCTTGCATCACCCGAGGGGGGATTGCGCCGCTACTCGTGATCTGCCCGAACGTCGAAGACGTCGGGTCAGTGTTAGGACCTCCGAAGCTAGGGTGGTTGAAGGCATTGAACATCTCCCACCGAAATTGCACGCCATATCGTTCCTTGAACCTCCAGTTCTTCATCAACGCGGCATCGGTCGTGTTGATCGTAGGGGTAACAAATGGATTCCGCCCCGAATTGCCGAATGTGCCCAGAGCATTCGTCACAAATGCAGCCGGATTTATGTAGTGATTCAGCCAATTTTGCTGACTGCCTTGATGGGGACTAGGCGACACGCCGGGCACTGCGTCGGCGCGATCACCATACTGATCAGAACCCGAGGCGTTTTGTCCATTGCCGCACCCGCAGATTCCAAACGGAGAGCCACTATATGCATTGATGATAGCGCTGACTTCCCAGCCTCCAAGCGTATTTCTTCCGATTGCGTTCCATCGCTCAAAAGAGGGCACGGTGTATACAAAGTAGGAGGTCGACACATAAGGAACATTGAGTTGTGAGATACCCCTGTTGTATCGAATATCGAATGGGTTCGGCAGACCGCCCTGAACAGCAATATTTCCGGTGGCTGATAGATCAATCACCTTGGACCATGTGAAGTTTGTCCTGGCTTGAAAGCCATGCGACATCCGCTTTTCCAATCCAACCTGCAGGGATTGATAAGGAGCGGTTCCGAGGCTGGTCTCCTCTTCAATTTGGTTGAAGTTCATATAGGTCAACCGTTGCCCACTGAGCGCGGGGTTTGTCGAGTAGATTCCAGGGTTTCGATCGAGGATAGTCCCCAGATGGTAGGACTCTTTGCCGACATAGGCGATGTGCAGAGCGATATCTTTTGAGAACTGCTGGTCGATCGCTAAATCCCAGCTTTGGGTCATCAATGCACGAAAGTTGCTGGCAAAGACGGCCTCGATGCTTACGGGCAGCAAAAACGGGGAATCAGTCCCAGGCCTGTAGCCGGTCGTTGCAAACGGTGGAAACGGACTTGCATAATTGGTTGTCGCAAAGGTCGACCATGGACTGTCGAAGGGGATCGTATATCCGGCGCCTGGGGCCGCGTTCATGTTGTACACGGGGCTGAACGGCGCGATGTCGGCTGTGTGGTTATAAGTCGAGTAGGGTAGGGGCCCGGTAAACATCCCATATGCGCCCCGTACAGCAGTTTGCGGCAGACTCTTAGGCTGCCAACTGAAACCGACTCGCGGTTGAAAATATCCGTAGCTAGTGGGCATTAGCGCAGCATTGACGCCGGCATCCCCCGGAAACACAAGCCCTAGAGGGGCATTCGAGAATCTTTGGCTCTGCTGACCGGGACGAAATGCAGCACCTCTCCCCTCTCCGGGAGTAGAAGGCGGAAGATTTGGATCCCAGCGTAATCCGGCCGTGACGGTGAAATTCGGCAGAACCCGATACTGATCCTGCGCGAACAGACCGAGTTGCCATCCCTTTACGCTGGCGATCTCTCCACCACCTTGGGTGAAGTTGTTCAAGTAACCCAGGAGATAATCCGCCAGACCGAAACCTGTATAGTTTCCAAATCCTGCAATCGGCGCAGCGGGATAATCGGCATTTTCTTGCGCGAATTGCTTCCAGATATTACCGCCTAGACTGATGGTGTGTAGGCCTATGGTTTTACTCAGGGCATCATTCAATCCGTAGGAGTGGCGATTTTCAGTCTGAAGAGCATTGTATCCAGAGCCGAAACCGCTGGTTTGTAGGCCTTCCAGATAGCAGTGGCCTGAGATCTCATTGACGTCGATGTACTTCGACATGCAGACCGGATTACCGTTTTTGTCCTTGGGCTCCGCATAGGAGGTCACATAATTCTCGGTCCAGAAAACAGTAGCCTCATTCACTGTTGATTTATTGATGATCCAGTCGTGCCCTAGAACAATGTTGTAGTCCCTGCCCTGCTGAGCATCCTGGATCGCCAGAAGATTACCGTTGATGGAGGATGCCGGCTCTTCTTCCCAAAGGGTGAAGCTGCGCAGGTACAGACGGTGTTTGTCATTGAGAGTGTAGTCGAGTCGTGCCGTTCCTTCGTCGTAGTTTATGATCTGCTCGGGGCTCACATAATTTACCTGTCCGGTAGCAGCGATCTGGCCCAGAGGCAAAGCTGTCGTTGCGATCTTGACCGCTGCGGGAGAAAAGAGCGCGGGATTGATCTGGTCTGGTATTCCATTGATCGTGGCGAATAAATTTGGCTGATTGGTATATGGGGTGGTGCTCACTATTTGGCCGGCGGGGAGAGCCGCTCCCACCGCACTGAAGTCGCCGTTCAACATGGCCTGCGTAGGAGTTGCCTGCTGGTTATACTGAGCCGCATAGTGCTGTCTGGTGCCCTGATAGTTCGCGAAGAAAAATAGCTTGTCCCGCACGATCGGGCCGCCAAGGTAGCCGCCGAACTGGTTCCGCTTCAGCGTGTCGACAGTTTGGGCGAAATAGTCTTTGGCATTGAGAGCGTTGTTGCGAAGAAATTCGAAGCCCCCCCCATGAAACTGGTTGCTTCCCGACCTCGTCTTGATGCTTACCACTGCGCCGGGCGCGTATCCATACTGGGCGTCGAAGTTGGTGCTCACACGAAACTGCTCAGTAGCGTCTGCATTCGGAAACGGTGCGGTCTCCGGCATGTAGGTATCCATGTTTGGCGAACCATCCAGTAGGAAAAAAGTGCTTCCTTGGCGTCCTCCTCCTGCCGAAGCATTGATTTCCACAGGAATCGCCGTTCCTCCCGGTGAGAGGCCGATTGGAGATTGCAGGACGTTCGTGACGCCGGCACTCAAGAATATTAGGCTCGCGGGATCTCGGCCGTTTATAGGAAGCTCCGTTATTGCTTGCTGATTGATAACTTCACTAACCTCCCCAGAGGTAGTGTTGATTAGTTCCGAGTCTCCGGAAACGGTCACAGTTTGCTTGGACTCGCCAACGGTTAGCCGAAAGCTGAGACCCTTCTTTTCGCCGATGCTCAGTACGACCCCCTCAGTAATGAAGGTCTCAAATCCAGCGGACTCAATCGTGATACGGTAGTGTCCCGGCTCGAGTGCTGGGGCAATAAACTCTCCAGACTTGTTCGTCTTCACCTGACGAGTTGTGCCCGTATCCTGACTGACGATTAACGCACTGGCGTCCGGTAGTACTGCGCCCGTAGTATCTGTGACGGTACCGGTAATCTGCGCAGAGGATTCCTGCGCGTGAACAGGAAGACTTGCGAGCAGTGTTCCCGCACAAAGTCCGTATAGCAGAAGACGCTTCGTAGATAGCCTCATAAGAGTGATTCTCCTCATTTCAGATCTGTTTCATGTACTTTCTGGTCGAGGGCCTGCAGTTCATTTTGTAGCTGGGTCAAGGATGTCCGGAGGTTGACTTCTATTGCGTTCGCGTCGTTCCGATCGCTTGGCTGCGAACTACTAAGTAGAGCAACCACGGACTCGTGAACGGCTTCGGTCGAGGAGTGAATCCGACGGATTCGATCTCTCCAGTCTTCCGATAATTCCAGAGCATTTGCGGATTTAGATTCCAGTGGTGATGTGACTGACGTGTTGGCTGCGGGAGTATTTGAAGATCCAGGGAGAATTTCAGCCACCTGATTTTGAAGAGAGCTGACGTCTTCACGCAGAGCGGATACGTGATCTGTAAGCAGCACCTGTAACTTTCGCCGTGCTTCGTTGTCGAGCACCGCCACCCCTTTGGGCGGGTAGCGATCTGCGAGCCGATTCAAGGCCCACGCGCGCGCTGAGGCCAATTGTGCCAGCGATAAAGCCTGGTTGACATACGCAATCCGCTGGTCTTTATCCGAAAAGCGAGCACTAAGCTGGGCTTCAAGCAGAGGCGGAGCCGCAACCATGACCTCGACGGAAGGAACCGAAGACTCCACATGGCTAGGGATAGGAGATGGCGCCCGCTGTGCCTCGTCGATCGTCAAAATATGCAGCCGCGTATGGGGAATGTTTTGAAGGGCCGAAACCACCTGCAGCTTGCGAACGTCGTCGTTAACGATACCTTCAATAGATACTTCATGCCCATCATGAGTTGTGAGATTGATTTGTTCGCCAAGGTCCGCGCCTAGTTCGTGGAGTACAGAGTCTGCCTCGATCTCCGCCTCCGCCAATTCGGCGCCGCTCGGGAGCGTGGATCGCAGTATGGATGTCACGGGAAGTTGGACCGCCCCAATCTGGGCCGGGGCTCCGAAGATGTCCGCTGACAGAGACGCGAAAGGAATGACGTCATACGAGAGTTCTGCAATCTCAATCTCGCTGTGATCCTGGAGATGGAAACTCTCCGAAACCGCGTGGTAGTCCGCGACGCGGACGGTTAGATCGGCCTCGGCGACCGGACCTCCGGAGGATATCGTTTCAAGCTTAAGTTCATCCTGTCCAAGCCGCACCACTCTGTCCCTGCTTGCCGGCTGGGCCGCTCGCCAGCGACGGTATGTATTGGCATCCAGCAGGGAGTCCCAGTCCAGCGAAGATTTGAAGTAGGCTGCCTTGACTTGTGCCTCTCCGCGCCTATTCGTATCCGTTCGGCTCGTAATTCGGTTGTGCGCAACATCGCGATACACGGTTCGTCTGAGCGATGTTTTTCCCAGGCTGATACGAAGCTTCTGGACGACAACCGGCTCGGCTGCTGCCTTTGTCGATCTGACCTCGGACGCAGCCGCGAGATTCAGCAGTTCGTCTGCGGATACAACGGGAGGAGTGCGCAGTAAGTAGTAGAAGGGGACTAAAGCGATCAGGGTTAGAGCACCTGTGATCCAGGCTAATTGGTTGATCTGACCCAGTCTGAGAAGCCTGATTGCTCCACTGCGCAGCTGATTCAGGCGCGACGGCTGCCCCATCTCAGTAGCTAGTGCATCCAGCCGGGCAACGAAGACAGCTCTTTTGTCCGAGGGCGGCGGCAAATACGGAGCGGTCGCTGCGTTCTGATAGGCAACCAGATCGGTAATGCTTTGTTCCGTCGCTTGCTTGCGGCCGCGACAAGACCAACAGGACTGAACGTGTGTATCAACCTCGGCCGCTTCCTTAACTGAGAGCTCCCCATCGAGCGACAGAAGAATAGCATCATCGGTCAGATGGCTTCTTAGAAAGAGCTTTTCATGCACGCCGGTGGGGTTGCTATATCTCTTCCTCATGCGCACCCCTTTGTGAGTCTGTTGATTGCATTTCTCAGCGAACTGGAAACGGTTGAGGTTCCGACATTCAACATTTTGCCTATCTCTCTGTAGCGAAACCCCTCTACGCGGAGGTAGAGGCAGTCCCGCTGTAACTGGGTGAGCTTGGCAAGCCCTTCATGGACGCGAAGGATCCGTTCCTGCTGGAGCAGTTGCTCCTCGGGGCCCGGGGCGCTGTGAACAGTGGACTGGCTTAATTGCTCCCACAATTCGGGAGACGTATCGACTAGACGATGCCGGCTCTTGCGCAAGTTAGAAGACAGATTGTGAGCGACTTGGTAAATCCAGGCACGAAGGTTCTCTTCGTCACCTCCGCTGCGCATATGGCGGTAAAGTCGAAGAAAGGTCTCCTGGACGACCTCTTCAACATCTTGCGGCGAGAGGCCACTACTGATGAGGTATCGATATAACGACGGGCGAAGAGCGTCGTATAGCAGGGTGATTCTCTGCTCCGGGCCGTCCGCTCTCCGACTGGTGACGTCTTCCCTCGCGACATTCAAACGTAGTCCGACAACACCGCCCGAGGTGGCATCTAGGGGCGCCGAAAAACAAAGCCCCCCCTGCTGGAATAGGTTCCAAGTGTCTCGCGTTCGACTGAAGTATTCCAGCGACATGTCCTAGACCGGAGCGGCTTTTCTTCTTGTTACACGTATAACAACCGAGCGCCCTCTTTTGTGCTTAGCTCTGGAAAGATATTTGAAGTTTTTTCAAATCACCCGGTCAGGTGCTTGGATGGGCGAGACTAGAAGAGGTCACCAGCCCTTCTGGCGGCTGGAGGCTAGCTGCGCACTCTCGTCGGCCACTCTCACGCGGTCAATGACGTGGCGTTGAGTCCAGACGGGCAGCAGGCGGTCTCGGCTTCCTGGGACGGGACGCTCAAAGTATGGGATCTGGAGACCGGCT
>Ga0182015_10006504_pt1 | contig 11705 bp, 9 predicted proteins | sample 712P3MmetaG_FD_120478 | JGI IMG/M metagenome (GOLD analysis project Ga0182015, IMG submission 120478) | Permafrost microbial communities from Stordalen Mire, Sweden - 712P3M metaG | ecosystem: Environmental > Terrestrial > Soil > Wetlands > Permafrost | place: Sweden: Stordalen | collected...
CACTCCGAGGAAAAAAGCCATCGGACGATAGACCCCCATGCCTTGAAAATCCCCGCCCCGAAGGGGGCGGAATCTAAACTAACGGAGAACGCCCCTTCTCCATTTCACGCTGAGCCAAGACAAGATGACATGACCGCCCTCGTGTTAGTGCGCGACGCTTAATCCCAGTTGTGGCCGACTTCGTAAGGCTGCGCTGAAAGAACTACCACAAAGCGCATCAAGCCCCACCTCTTCGGAGGCGGAGCTTGATGGCGCACGATCGGGTCGGTTCGGATGAGAGATCAAGTCGTCACGGGAAGCTCACGACGGTGACCGGAGTATCCGGGTTAGCGATGGTTGATGACCCTCCTGTGTTGTCGATCACGTTGAGGATTCCGCCCGAGCCAGCCGTGCTGAGGAAGATCGTGAGTAGATCATTCATGCTTTCCGGCGGGAGCGTGGTGGGGACCTCAAACGCGTTCGCGGCGTAGATGTTCACGCCCTGGTTGAAGAAGCTGTAGCTGCCCATACCGTATCCCTTGAAGCTGGTCACGGTGTTTGCGACCTTGAAGGCTGCCCAGCCATCGACACCGGGAGCCTCCATCCAAGCCGCCTGGCTGGGCGGATCGTAGGGCATCTCGTTTTGGAAGAAGATGTCCGTGCCGCCATTGCCCTTCCAGATCACTTCGTATTTCTGGTAGTGCTCGACGAAAAGACCGTAGGCGGTTACGTTGTTACCGTTGACGATGAGGCCGGTGTCGGCGGTGTTGTCGGTCCAACCCACCCCATTGCCATGATCGGCCCGCCATGCCCAGACGTCATCGATGATGACATTGTCACTGTTGACCATCAGACTGGTCGTCGCTTTTCCCGGCTCGGCGCCGCCGATACGGAAAAATACATCGTAAACACCCGACGGGTCGGAGGCTGAGTTATCACTGCCATGGCCACAGAACCAGAGTCCGCAGTCGATCCCGACCTGCAGTAACACCGGAGAGTTCTTCGGGCCCGCGTCGAAGATGATCCCCGAGATCAATACCCCCTTCGCGTTGGCGACGGTCATTGACGCGTTTCCGTATTTAGGGATCAGCGTCGGGAAACCGAGACCCAGTACCACGGTGTCGGGACGCGTGACGACGATACTTTGGTCCAGGTTATAAACGCCGGGGGTCAGGATGAGGTCGAAGCCGAAAAATAGCGCGAGATTGATGATCTCTGCGGAGTCTGTCGCCCGGGCAATGAAGAACCTTTGGATTGGTATGGATGAGCCGGGTGTCGGACCGGTGGCCCAAGTTGTTCCCGAGGAGTTATGCTGCACCGCGGGCACGAAGACGTTGTAGTGCCCATTGGAGTCCACGTACAGGTAGGGCGCTTCTCGTGTCACCGGGCTAGTCGCGAGCGTGGTGTACGGGTTCCCCACACATGCGGGCAGAGTCCCGGGGAAACACTGGGCGGGCGCACCCACGACGCCTGAGAACACCTGATTCCAGACGCCGTTGGTCCAGCCATCAAGAATACTGTTCCTGGTTAGCCATTGCTGCTGGGAGCCGTTGATCACGGTGCTGCCGGCGAATTGGGAATCGGCGATGAAGCCGCCGCTGGCAAATGCCGGACCGCTGCAAAAATCGAAAAGGGTGACGAGCCCGTTGACCAGGACCCGGCGAATCGGCGCAGCCTGTGACACCGCCCAGAATTCGGCACCGCCTTCACACCCCAAGGCCGGGTTGTTTACTTCATTGATAGTCAGGTTCGACAGCGATCGCCAGAAGTTATCAGACGCGTTGCAGTTCACGACTGGGGTGTTTGGGGGGGTGGTATTGAAGCAGAAGTTATTGGACTCGATGCAACCACTACCGAGGCACTGGTTGTACACGTCGATGGATCCGTTAATGACCACCTCGCCCGGGGATTGCCCAAGGCCGGCCACGCTGGTGTAGTAGCCAACCGGAAAACTGAGGGGGTTGGTGGCGGTTCCGTATATGCCCGGCTCAAACAGCAACGCATAGCGCTGAGTACCGAACTGGTTCGTGACCTGTTGGGCTGCGACCGCATCGACCGTCGCCTGAATCTGGCTCAGCGGCATGTTTGGAGTGAATATGTAGACGTTCGGGCCGAAATTGGGTGTGGTGGCGGCCCGGGCTACGGGGGTCAGCGTAAAGAGCGACGCCATAAGAGCTACGATCATAGTCGCTCCGCATATGGCGCGCGGTACTCGTCTGGGATCAGCTGTGGCGGGGGAATGGGAAGTAACCGGAGACCGAATCCAATCTGCACACAACATGGTGTGTTCCTCCTTATTCTCATCGAGTTGAAATTTTGAGTTGAAATGCTCCGCAGGGATTCAGGGATTTCCCGCCGGAAGCGCGTACGCACCACAGTTTAATGTAAGACCGTCATTGACGCCAGAGTATAAGGCTTACATGATGGCAAAGTATCGCTGTGAGAATCCGAATGCTGACCGTTTCAACGACTACGGCGGGGCGTGGAATCCAGTTTTTGTTTACCAGCTTTCCCGAGTTCTATGCTGAGATCGGCCCGCGTCCCAAAACGTTGTCGAGGTCTGTGTGTGTCTTGTCATCACGCTATTGATTGCTTCGGAAGATTCGCAAAGTAACTGAATACGTGCATACCCGTGGCGTGGTGGCAGGTCCGCAAACAAACATACCCCGTGCTGCCTTTGAAGTCTAAGGGCTTTACTTGCCGTCGCCGCTGCGACCATTTTTACACGTGGAACCACAATGATGTTGGGTGTGTTTTCAAGGAATGGACTGGTTACGACGCTGTCAATCCCAAGGTCTGCGTGTCCGGCACATCGTCCCCTTTCTAGCGAAGCGCAACACCGAAGATGGCAGCGGACTGGGCGATGGCGCTGGGTAGTCGAGCGGACCTTCGCTTGGCTGAATCAGTTCCGGTGACTGCGCGTGCGCTACGAAAAGCGGGCGGACATTCGCGAGGCATTTCTCTCCCTGGAATGCACTCTGATCTGCTGGCACTTCCTGCGATTCGATTGGGTGGCGGGTTGAAGCTAGCTTTGCCCGCAATGCATTGACTCGCCACAGTTTCTCCACCAGACCCTCTGCGTTTGACCTCCCCCTCATCCCCACCTAACATGTCTAGCCAGTGGCCACGCCCTCCCAACCCGTTGGGCAGACCGTCTCCCATTACCGCATACTCCGCAAGATCGGTGGCGGGGGCATGGGTGTGGTGTACGAGGCGGAAGACCTGAAGCTCGGTCGCCACGTCGCCCTGAAGTTCCTTCCCGACGACCTTGCCCACGATGCACAAGCTCTCAGCCGTTTCCAACGGGAGGCCAAGGCTGCGTCCTCGCTGAACCACCCGAACATCTGCACCATCTACGAGATTGACGAGGCCAATGGGCGAACCTTCATCGCCATGGAACTGCTGGAGGGCCAGACCCTCCGCCACCGCATCGCGGGCAAGGCTATGGAGATTGAGGCGGTGCTCGACATGGGCATCCAGATCGCCGACGCGCTCGACGCGGCACACTCGAAAGGAATCGTTCATCGCGACATCAAGCCCGCGAATATCTTCGTCACGAATAGAGGTCAGGCGAAGATTCTCGATTTCGGGCTCGCTAAAGTGTCGCTGAAGCCGGAGAGCGTTGCCACGAGTGCCCCGACCATCGAGTCAGAGGAGCATCTCACTAGTCCCGGCTCGACGCTGGGAACCGTCGCCTATATGTCGCCTGAGCAGGTTAGAGGGAAAGAACTCGATGCTCGCACCGACCTGTTCTCGTTCGGGGCTGTGCTGTACGAGATGTGCACGGGCATGCTTCCGTTTCGCGGTGACACGACAGGCGTCATCTTCAAAGCCATTCTGGATGGGACACCAACATCGGCGGTACGCTTGAACCCCGACATACCGGCGAAGCTGGAAGATATCACCAACAAGTGTCTGGAGAAAGATCGGAATCTCCGCTACCAGCACGCTTCCGAAGTTCGCACCGATTTGCAGCGACTGAAGCGGGACACGGAATCTGGTAACAGAGTGATGACCGTGCCTGAACAGGTCAATCCGTGGCGGCGTGGCACAGTAGCCATTGGTGTCATCGCGGTCGGGATAGTCGCGTTGCTGGTGGTGGCGGGGCTTATGTACTTCTCCTCGAATGCAAGCAAAGCCAGCGAGATCGATTCTGTCGCCGTCTTGCCGCTAGCCACGGACACCGACAATCCAAACACACGATTTCTCAGCGATGGCATTACCGATAGCCTCATCGACAGCCTCTCGCAGATTCCCCATCTCAGGGTCATGTCGCGGAGTTCTGTTTTTCATTACAAGGGCCGGGAAATTGACCCTGAATCGGTCGGTCGGGAATTGAAGGTCAAGGCAGTGCTTACCGGACGTTTGATGCAGCAAGGTGACAATCTGTTCGTGAGCACTGAACTGGTGAACGCAAGTGATAACAGCCACATCTGGGGAGGAGACTACAACCGAAAAGTTTCTGACATTCTATCCCTCCAAGAAGAACTGGCGCATATGATTTCGGGAAAACTCCGAATCACCTTATCCAATGACCAGAAGCAAAAACTTGCGAGGCAGATCACGTCGAACCCCGAGGCTTATCAGCTATACGTCAAGGGGCGATACTATGCAGACAAATGGACGTTGGAAGGGTGGAATAAGGCAATTGAGTTCTTTCGCCAAGCCATTGATAAAGACCCGAGTTACGCTTCGGCATATGCAGGAATGGCAGAGTCCTACACGCTGCTCGCCTTTGATACATACCTTCCCCCGAATGAGGCATTTCCTAACGCGATGGCGGCAGCAAAGCGAGCGGTCGATCTGGATGATGGTTTGGCTGAAGCACATGCCTCGATGGGTCTCGTTTCACTCATGATGTGGGATTGGGCACGCGCCGACCAAGAACTGCGGCGTGCTATCGAACTGAATTCCAATCTCTCGGATGCTCACGAATATCGCAGTTGGTATCTTGCTGCCGTCGGGAAACTTCCCGAGGCTGTTAACGAGGGCAAACTGGCGCAAGACCTTGATCCGCTCTCAATCTCAGTAAACACGGGATTGGATACGCTGTACTACCTTCAGCGTGACTACGATAAAGCGCTGGCACAGTGTCGGAAGGCTCTTGAGATCAGTCCGGATGCAGCAACGATACACCACGATTTGTTTGATATTTATTCCGCAAAGTCGATGCGTGGCCAAGCAATTGATGAACTGGAACAAGACATCAGATTGGAAAATGGGCCAGAAGAAGCAGCCGCTATTGATCAGATTTACAAACAAAAGGGCTACGAAGGGGCGTTGCGCAGGGCGATTGAGATCAGCAGTAACAGTTCTGTCGCGGCATATGACCCTTACTTTGCAGCCAAGGGCTATATGCTCCTTGGTGACAAAGGTCAGGCGCTCGTCTGGCTGAATAAGGCGGCCGAGGCGCATTCTCAAATTCTCTTCATCAAATCCGAACCCTACTGGGACTCCATCCGCTCCGACCGCCGCTACGCCGACCTGTTGCGCAGGATGGGGTTGCCGCAGTAAGTACTGCACACGAGTGGCCCGAAGGTATACCTGTGCACCAGCGACCAACTTGCCCAAACAGGGGGCGAAAGGCCGCATAAAATGAAGTCGCCGCAGACACCCTTTTTGACCACCCCGTAGGCAAGGGCACAGAACGCTTGAAAATGACAGGATTTGCCCTTTCCTCCGTCTATCGGTGTGCCGTCCTCGTTGACTCTGCCTCGTCACATCCCTAACATTGCACCCTGAGTCCTGCGCCACCCATGATCGGACAAACCATCTCGCACTACCGCATCATCGAGAAACTCGGGGGCGGTGGCATGGGCGTGGTCTATAAAGCTGAGGATGTGAAGCTGGGACGGTTTGTTGCGCTCAAGTTCCTGCCCGACGACGTGGCCAAAGACCCGCAGGCGCTCGCCCGTTTTCAGCGCGAAGCCAAGGCTGCCTCGGCGTTGAATCATCCGAACATTTGCACCATTTACGAAATTGACGACCAGCACGGGCAAGCGTTCATCGCCATGGAGTTTCTGGATGGACTGACGCTGAAGCATCGCATCGCCGGGAAGCCAGTCGAGTCCGAAGTGTTGCTCAGTCTGGCGATTGAGATTGCCGACGCCCTCGACGCGGCGCACGCAGAAGGCATCATCCACCGCGACATCAAACCAGCCAACATCTTCGTCACCAAGCGCGGCCACGCCAAGGTTCTCGATTTCGGCCTGGCCAAGGTCACGAGCCCGACCAGCTCTTCGAGCCAGATCGCCGCCGCAAACACAATGACGGGCACGGCGGACGAACCTCATCTGACCAGTCCGGGAACAGCGTTGGGCACTGTGGCTTACATGTCTCCCGAACAAGTGCGAGGCAAGGAACTGGATGCCCGCACCGATCTCTTCTCGTTTGGCGCGGTGCTGTACGAGATGGCAACCGGGGTATTGCCATTCCGGGGTGACACCTCGGGCATAATCTTTGAAGCTGTCCTCAACCGCGCTCCGGCATCTCCCACACGCCTGAACCCTGACGTGTCGGCAGAATTGGAGCGCATCATCAACCGGGCGCTGGAAAAAGACCGCGATCTGCGCTATCAGCACGCCTCCGAGACGAGGGCGGAACTGCAACGGCTGAAGCGCGACACAGACTCCGGACGCAGCATCCATATGCAGGCAAACGCAGATGCGGTTAGCTCCCATCCCTCTGCACATAGTGGGGCTCAACCAGCGACACCCTCGAGTCCACGGAGTGTTGCCGCGGCCATGCCACCTGTGGACAGAAGCAACCCCTTGACGCGGCATTGGAAATCTCTCGTGGCGGTATCCCTAATAGCGGCCGCTGTCGTCGGCACGGGTTTCTACTGGCGCTCCACAAGAGGGCCCCATCTCACCGAAAGAGACACCATTCTCCTGTCTGATTTTGTGAACACAACGGGGGATCCGGTTTTCGACGAAGCCCTTAAGCCAGCCCTGGCGGTTTCGCTGCAGCAGTCCCCTTTTCTAAGTCTTGTATCCAATGAACAAGTGCAAGAAACGTTGCGTTACATGGGACGCCCACCGAACACGCCGTTAACCCAGGACGTGACACGAGAGGTTTGCCAGCGCACGCAGTCCAAAGCAATGCTGATGGGTACGATCTCCGAACTGGGCAGCCAGTATGTTATCGCTCTCGAAGCCGTGAACTGCTTCACGGGCGCTTTGCTTGTGCGGGTCGGCGCCGATGCCACTGCTAAAGAGAATGTTCTCGCGGCACTGGGGAAAGCAGCCTCTGAACTTCGGGGAAAGTTGGGAGAATCGCTAGCTTCCATTCAAAAATTCGACGCGCCCCTTGAACAGGCAACCACCAGTTCACTGGAAGCATTGAAGGCGTACAACTTGGGCCTAAAGGCCGTGGGCGAGAAAGGAAGCGGGGCAGGGATACCATTTTTTGTGCGTGCTACCGAATTAGATCCCAATTTTGCCGGTGCATACTCAATCTTGGCGGTTATGAACGGCAATATTGGGGAAACCGTCCAAGCCAGTGAGTACGCACATCGCGCCTACGAACTACGGGACCGGGTCACTGAGCACGAACGACTTGCTATTTCGATTCTTGAATCCTCATATGTAACAGGGGATTTGGTGAAGGACGAACAGATCGCTGAGCTCTGGAAACAAACCTACCCACGCGACGGCGGCGTCTATAACGACGATGGTGCGGACAAGAACCTCCGGGGTGACTATCAAGGAAGCGTTCCGGACTTTCAGCAGGGTCTTCGGCTGATGCCACACAACTCTATTACCTATGACAACCTCGCGACTTCCTACTTCGCTCTGAACCGGCTGGGCGAGGCCAAAGCGGTTCTCGACCAAGGGCTGGCACACGGGATCGCCCCCGAAGCGCTTGCCGGGGACTATTACACCCTCGCCTTCTTGCGCAACGACGAGGAAGCAATGCAAAAACAACTCGCCTTGGCCATGGGCAAGCCAGGCGACGAGGACACCTTGTTGTCGGTGCAATCGGACACCGAGGCGTACCATGGCCGGTTGAAGAAGGGGCAAGAGTATTCGGAGCGGTCGGTTGAGTCCGCGCAACGGAATGGAACTGGAGAAGTAGCGGCTGGCTGGGCGGTGAGCGAAGCGTTCCGCGAAGCGGAAGTCGGGGATTCTGCTCTCGCTCGGCAGGCCGCCGCCTCGGCGCTGCGACTTGCTCCGCGTGGCCGCTATGTTCAGGCGATTGCCGCTGTGGCTCTGGCGCGAGCCGGCGATACCACCCAAGCGGCAAAGATTGCGGACGATTTGGAGAAGAACTATCCTCACGATACGATCGTGAATTTCTATTGGTTGCCCGTGGTCCGCGCAATCCTGGAAGTCAATCGGCATAATCCCTCTAAGGCCCTCGAGATCCTTCGGGCTACCCAGGCGTATGAGCTTGGAAACCCATCACCGCCAGTAGGGCCTCTGAGTCCTGTCTATTTTCGTGGATACGCATACCTGCGGGCAGGTCAGAGCCACGAGGCCGCAAGCGAGTTTCAGAGAATCATCGACCATCCTGGCATCGTCGAGAATTCTCCCCTTGGGGCGCTCGCACACCTCGGGTTGGCGCGGGCATCCGCTGCCAGTGGCGACCTAGCCGAGTCTCGCACTGCGTACCAGGATTTTCTTGCTCTTTGGAAGGACGCCGACCCCGACATCCCCATCCGGAAGGAAGCCAAGGCGGAGTATGCGAGGCTGCAATGACCTCCTGGGACGTGTTTGCCCTCAGGATAATGCGCTACGTTCGTGTAACCCATGGCCGCCAATTCACGGGCGGCGTATTCGCTGGCGTGTCAATGCAGGCTCGTGCAGTAGGTGATGATCTCAGCATCCTTGTTGGGCAACAACTGCGGCGCGAGTTCTTTGATTTGTTCTGGCGGAATGTTCAACGCTCCGGGAAGGTGCGCTTCGCGGTAGCGTTCAGGCGCAAGCGTCTCGACGACCTTGACAGGGTCTCTTCGGTCTAGCTTGGCTTTTAGGTCTTCTGTAGAAATGGTGGTTTCCATTCTGACCTCCGTGAGAATCCGCTCATCGTTTGATTTGGTGCTGTCGAAAAATGGTTTGCAGACGCGGGCACAAAGGGTTCTAGCAGTCGAGTTACTTAACTTGCCGTGTGAACAACCGTTCAAAAAGTAGATGTGGCGCAGCGGGTGGATGAGCTACTTTTCCTGTATACGAATATACGACTGCGCCACCAGAGGAACAAAGTTCCTTCATATCTGCCAAGAGATTACAACGGTGGGTACTTGGTGACTGCTCAGAATTGCTCAGGTTTCGGAATATAGGTGTCCACACTCCGTGAAGTGCTTCAGCGAAAGCAGGTTGTTGAAGAGTCTACTTCGATAGCATCTCCGTGGAGGGAAACTGGGCTCCCCGCTACAACATAGCCCCCACGCAGTCGATCCCCGTCATCCGCCAGCACCCCAAGGAGCCCGTCCGCCACCTGTCGCTGATCCGCTGGGGGCTCATTCCGTCATGGGCGAAAGACTCGTCTGTCGCCGCCAAGATGATTAACGCGAGGTCGGAAACGGCGGCCACGAAGCCCGCGTTTCGCGATGCGTTGAAATCCCGCAGGTGCCTGATTCCAGCGGACGCGTTCTACGAGTGGATGCGGACGGGGAAAGCCAAGCAGCCCTACTGTTTTGAAGTCAATGACGGGGAGTTGTTCGCGTTTGCAGGATTGTGGGATAGCTGGAAGGACGCACGCGGCAACACGGTAGAGACATGTTCGATTCTGACTACGACGCCAAATGCGGTGACCGCACCTGTCCACGACCGTATGCCAGTCATCCTTGATCCAGACGGCTACGATCTGTGGCTTGATCCGGGCATGAGAGATGCGAATGCGGCGTCCGATCTGCTGAAGCCCTACGATGTTCGGCTGATGCGGTGCTACCCCGTAAGCACTCGGATCAACCACCTGGGTAACGACGACGAGGAATGCTCCGCGCCCGTGGAGCTTACAGAAACTCAAGGTCGGATGTTCCCGTAGCTGGAGTGTGGAGCTAGCTCCCGGTCGAAATCAGAGCTTTGCTGGGCTATTTTAGTACGGATATTGTTGCCTCACATGATATTGGCTCGGTAGGGGCTCTGCTCACGCAAGTGAGATACACTTCGTCCGTGCTGGTAGCGGTAATGGTTTGATTAAACTCAAGGTACATCTTGCCATCGTTTTCGTATTTCAATAAGCACACGTTACCGTCCTTCTTCGGCTCGACGTTCGTACAATCCATGAGGCTGCCTTCGTGAACTGGCTTGTGATCTATTTGATCTACTTTGCCCGGCTCATTCTGCCAACTTTTGAGAGTGTAGCTGGAGACCGCCTTTGGCGTTTGTGACACTGAAACGCAAACGACTCCCGCCACGAGCAGCACTGCGAGAAAAGCACGCCACATTTCCAGAATGCCTCCGAACCGAGAGATTGATCCGTAGTGATTGACTGTCCTTTTGTTGACGCATCCCCCCGGCTATGCGGCGTGAACTCTTGCCAATAGCCATTCCTTGGGCACTGACTGAAAAAGTAGTTCCTCTCCACGGACGGTGAAGCCGATTCCGCAACGCGGGCACGTGAACTCCAACCAACTCTTGGCATTGTCGCGTCCCGAGCGGTCCGGTGGACAGTAGGCAACCACTAATGCACCGCAGTCGAGGATTGGGCAAATTGACCCTGTCGCAACTACATCATCGCGTTCATCCCAGGCATCAGGCATGGTGTCCATTTTTCAACTCCCTATCTTATGCGACTTCCGAACTGGTCTGGCACCCATAACATGCCTCCTTTGGACAGTTACGGGTAGGGTAGCCTCAAAGCGAAATGTAGACTGAGCAATATCGACCGCTTTCGGATTAGCGTGGGGGGCCGTGAAACATGAGAAAATCAACTGGAATCCGTATTTGCAGGAATGGTTCTGCATCGTGTGCGGTCGCACTTCGGGTCACGCGAATGAAGAAGACGCCCGAGCCGAGTTGGAAAGGTACGAGTGCCGATTGCCAGCAAGGGACAGTGGTGGGCAATGAAGTCCACGACCGGATGCCAGTCATTCTTGATCCCGACAGCTATGACCTGTGGCTAGACCCCGGCATGAGAGACGTGGGTGCGGCATCCGAAACTGTTGAAGCCCTGCGATGTTCGGCTGATGCGGTGCTGTGCGGTGAGCAATCGGGCAATCATATGGCTAATGATGATCCTGAATGTTCTGCGCCTGTGGAACTAGTCGAGGTTCAGAATCGGCTATTCTCGTGACGGTTCAACTAAACCGAAGGTTTCCGTTGATCTGCAATCGAACCCGAAACTGACATAAAGGTAACAAGAGTGGCATTACGAACGGGTCATTGTGCAGATGCGGGTCAGACCGTAAGGTGATGGTGAGCAGTTTTCGGGGGAGGGCTGTTCGAACGAGCGTCCTTGACTCAATCGAGTCTGGGGCGCTTTCGTTTCTCAGACGGCGATGCTGAACTGCGCTGGCGGCTTTAAACGCCATCTGGCGCTCAACAAAGGGAGAACGTGCATGACACTTGAACTGTACAACCCTCGGCAAACGGGTGCGCGTTTGCCAGCACGCCAGATGCAGATTCCTCCATGCGGAAGGGACTGTGCGCGGAGACTCGATCGGTGATCCATAATGACAGGGATTGGCTCGACTTTTATAGAGCCGCGGCAATGGAATTCGACCGGAACAAGTTGCCAGCGAGCATCGACGTGGCTGAGAAGGCTATCCAACAACGCTTACG
>Ga0182015_10006505_pt1 | contig 11704 bp, 8 predicted proteins | sample 712P3MmetaG_FD_120478 | JGI IMG/M metagenome (GOLD analysis project Ga0182015, IMG submission 120478) | Permafrost microbial communities from Stordalen Mire, Sweden - 712P3M metaG | ecosystem: Environmental > Terrestrial > Soil > Wetlands > Permafrost | place: Sweden: Stordalen | collected...
CTAGCGTTCCGACGATGACTCCGCTGGCAGCGCCGACGACGAATCCAAGGAAAAGTCCTAACGCGACTGACATAATCCCGAGAATCCACGCCAGCGTTCTCGTGCCCTCAGCGGACATCACATGCTCAACGCATCGACTGCAATAGGGGAAATCCCAAACATTAGTCCTCTTGTGGACGACTCGTTTCCCAGCTGACTTGGTAGCTGAAGCAGCGAGCTCAGTATCCGCAATGTCGCCACAACACGCGCATTTGGGAGGAAACACGAAGCTGTGACCAGACACATCGATTCGCATTTGGAGGACAGCGTAGTGCGACGAAAGGGCGATGTCAATTTCGCCTGAGCGATGCGGGATCGGCACGCAAGCACGAGATCGACATGAAATCATTCTGTCGCAGCCCTGCCTATGCGGAGAACGGCGCGAGCGCACCCCCCGCGAGCGCCGCGAGCGCCGCGCGGGCGGGCCCCGACCAGAACCAACACCAACACCAACCCCAACCCCGGCAGACCGTGGGGGTGGGGTAACTTCTGGGGGGATGTAATGATCACCCCCTGCGGCGTTTGACCCTCCGCCTGCAAGCCCTTAAACTGAATGGTGTTCTCCGCCTATCTTCATTTTAATGGGCTTTGCATGGACATCCTGCGGGAGGGATTCCTGGGTCGTGTATTTCGAGGTCGGTTTCCAGGTCTGATGCTGGCGGCCGGGTTCGGGCTGCTGGCGCCGCTATGTGCGGCGGACAACAATAGTCGGATTACGCTGGATACCAGCGAGACGGTGTTCGCCGTGCTCACGGCGATGAATACCTGCGGGTATAACGTGGACCTGAATATTTCCGATGCGCAGCGGCTCAACATCCGGGCCGAGGTGGAGAAGAACCTGAGGAGCTCGGCGGATGCGCAGACGGTCACAAACACAATGTGCGAGTGGTACCTGGCCCACCAGGCGAGAGATCCGGCGCACGACCTGTCGCAGTACGTGTCGTTGGCGCTGTATTTGCAGGGACCTCCCCACTTTCTTCCTCGGGTGAAGGAAGAAGACTTGCCTCCGGATGCGTTTCCGATCGCAGCCTTCGGAGCTCAGCTGGAACAGTTCTACGACAAGGCCGGGTTGCATGCGATCTGGGAGCGCCACCGGGCGAACTATGCCGCATTGGTGGAGCGCTATCACATTCCGCTGGCCAAAATGGTGTTCGATACCGATATCTACCTGAAACTCCAGTCGGGGGGATATCTGGGTCGTAACTTCACGATTTACCTCGATTTCATGGGTGATCCGAGCCAGGCCAACGCTCGCAACTACGGCAGCGACTATTACGTGGTATTGTTTCCGTCGCCGGACCCGAACTCACTCGACCCGCTGAAGATGCCGCAGATCCGGCATACCTACCTGCATTACCTGCTTGATCCCATGGCGGACAAACACTTCAGTGCGATCAAGCGAATCGAGCCCCTGCTGCAGTCGGTGAAGCGGGCGCCGCTGGAAGAAAACTTTAAGCGCGACATTTCATTGCTGGTGACGGAATGTCTGGTGCGAGCGATTGAGATTCGGACTACGGGCACGAAGCAAACGGCGGAGGCGATGCGTTTGCAGGCTGTCGATGACGCGGTGAAACAGGGCTACATCCTGACGAAATATTTCTATAACTCACTTCTAACCTTCGAAAAAGATCCGGCCGGATTGCGCAGCGCGTACTCCGAGATGCTGGACAATATGGATGTGAGGGCGCAGGAAAAGGCGGCGAACGAAGTGCAGTTTGCCGACGTCTCGGCGCCGGAATTAGTGCAACTGTCGCGGATGGAGGACCGCCGGATGCTGGTCACGGCCGAAAAACGGCTGGCGGCGAACGATCCTAAAGGGGCGCAGGAACTGGCGCAGCAGGCTCTCGACCGGAAGATCGGAGATCAGGGGCGGGCGCTGTTTATCCTGGCCCAGGTGGCCGTAGCGAACAAGAATCGCGAGGGAGCGCTGGATAATTTCCAGAAGGCAATCCAGGCCACCAAAGATCCCAAGGTGGTGGCGTGGTCGCACGTGTACCTGGGAAGGATTCTGGATATGAAAGAGGACCGAGAGGCAGCGATGAATGAGTACCGCGCGGCCTTAACGGCGGGGGCAGAACTGCCTGAAGTAAAGGCGGCTGCGGAGCGCGGGCTGCAACAGGCCTACGAGCCTCCGGCGAAGCCCCAGTAGAGTCTCGCAATCAGCGGCCAGTAAAACCTGCTGGTGTTCCAGTTCGCTACGATAAAATGCACGGTCGAGAACTTCGACAGCGGATTAGAAACCCAAGATGTCTGAAATCGAGGAGAACGCATGAAGCGAGCAGCGATCATGATCGCCGTGCCGGGCGCAGTTTTGGGCGCGGTGTTGGCAATGTGCAGCTGGAGTCTCGGACAGAGCAACGACAAACCGGCAGCGCAGAATCCGCCTGCTGGGCAAGCTGTGCCACCCGCGGGACAAGCGGCGGCGCCGGCGGGCAAGCGTCCACCCAAGGTCAACAGCCAGGAGGAGTTTACCGCCTACAAGGCGGCGGCGGCTTTGACGGATGCGCCCGGGTTAGAAAAGGCGTCGGACGATTTCGCTGCGAAATATCCGGAGAGCGAGTTGCGACCCTTGCTCTACCGGTCGGCGATGCAGCGCTATCAACAGGCCAACAACGGCGACAAGATGTTGGAGATGGCGAAGAAGGTCGTGGCGATCGATCCTGATGATCCCGAGGCACTGGTGGGCATTGCGCAAGTGCTGGCGGAACGTACGCGCGACACAGATCTGGATCGGGACCAGCGCCTTGCGGAAGCCAGAAAAGACGCCGAGCGGACCTTGACCACGGTGGATACCGATATTCCGACTTCAGGTTATCCGCCCGAGCAGTTGCTCGCCTATAAAGGTTTCTTGCGGTCGGAAGCGTACGCGGTTCTCGGTAAGCTGTCCGCCGACGCTAAGAATTGGCCGGAGGCCGAAACGAGTTTACGGAAGTCGATCGACGCCTTCCCCCAGCAGGTGGATTCCATTGCGGTGTTGCGACTGGCGGTCGCGCTCGACATGCAGAACAAGATTCCAGAGGCCTTGAAGTACGCCGATCAAGCGGTGGAGCTGACCAAGGACCGGCCAGACTCGGGCGCCGGCAAAGCGGCACGCGATGAGAAGGATCGCCTCACCAAACTGAGCGTGGGCACGGCGCCGGGACCAACCTCGACGCCCCCGAAACCCTAGACGGCGAAGCGTCCGATCGTTCTGCTCTGCGCTTGTTGACGCTACTTGGTTGTATGCAGCTTTACTGTATGAAGGAACGGGAAATTACGGCGCTGGAACAAGGGCTGGGCTATCATTTCCGGCGGCGGGCCGTCATTGAACAGGCAGTCACGCACAGTTCGCAGGCGCGGGAACAGGAAGCGCAACAGGCGGGCGAGAGCAAGTACAGGGTCAGTGACAACGAGCAGTTGGAATTTCTGGGAGACGCGGTTTTGCAGTTGGTGACGAGCGAGGAACTATTCCAGCGCTTCCCCCATTTTCGGGAAGGCGAGCTTTCGAAGTTGCGGGCGCACCTGGTGAGCGAGCGGCATCTGATCCGGGTGGCACAGCAACTGGAATTAGGCCACTACTTGCGGTTGGGGCGAGGCGAAGAAAAAAGCGGCGGTCGGGGCAAGACTGCGTTGCTGGTGGACGCGCTCGAGGCAATTCTGGCGGCGATTTATCTTGATGGAGGGCTGGAGGTGGCCCGCGAGTTTGTTTTGCGCAACGTGATTGCGCCGGAACTGGAGCGGATGGAGCGCGGAGGCGGTACGCTGCCGGTCACCGACTTTAAATCCGCGTTGCAGGAAGCGGTGCAGAGTCTGGGTCTGCCCCAACCCGCGTACGTGCTGGTGGAGGAAGCGGGTCCGGAGCACAGCAAGACGTTTACCGTGGAGGCCCGTCTCCAGACCAAGAGCGGCAAGGACCGAGAGTTTGTGGGACGCGCTCGGGGCTCGACGAAGAAGACGGCCGAGCAGGATGCTGCCCGCCAACTGCTGACATCCCTGGCTTCCCGCCCGAAAACTGGGGAAACGAAAACGGCGGCGCGAGCCTCACACTCGATGGATTCGCGGCCAATGGATGCGCAGCCGATGAACTCGCGGCTCATCGATAAGTAGCCCATGCATCAGTAGATTCCATGGATTTGTCAAACCATCCCATTGCTTCGCCGGAGCGCCCTCGAGCTGCGCCTGACGGTCTGGCAGGTCCGCCCCAAGTTCCGGCGACCTCGCCCAATCGCCTTGTCGCCGCGCCACGCCGCATTGAGGCTTCGCTGGGTGCCGACCTGATCGGTTCGCTGCAGTCGCTGCTGGGCACGGTGGTGATTGCAATCTTCGTGATCACCTTCATTGTGCAGGCGTTCCAGATTCCTTCGGAATCGATGGAAAATACGCTGCTCGTGGGCGATTACTTGCTGGTGAACAAGCTCTGTTATGGAGGACACGGGCTGGGCGATCATCTGATGCCGTATGAGAAAATCGCGCGCGGAGACATCATTGTGTTCCACTACCCGGTGGACCCGACGCAGCATTTTGTGAAGCGCGTGATCGGAGTGCCGGGAGACCACCTGCGAATGATCAGCAAGCGGGTCTGGATTAACGGCAAGCTTCTGGACGAACCCTACGTACGATTCCTGGAACCACCTAATAATGTGTTCCGCGACAATTTCCCGCGAACCGATATTCCGGCTTTTGGCTTGGAAGGGAAATGGTGGCTGGAGATGCGGAAACTGGTGGAGGACGGCCAGTTGATCGTTCCCCAAGGGCACTATTTCGTGATGGGCGATAACCGCGACGATAGCCAGGACAGCCGCTATTGGGGGTTCGTACCACGGGAGAACATTATCGGAAAGCCGCTGGTCATTTACTGGTCGGTGCGGGACTGGGATCGGAATCCCTCGGCGTCGCTCGAAGGCAGGCTTTATCACCTGGCGTATGCCATCACTCATATCTTTCAGATCACGCGCTGGAACCGCACGCTCCGGCTGGTACACTGAGTACTCCATCGGCGGGCGCACTGTGTCCGCCCCGAAATTCAGTTCAGCTCGAAAACCTAAAGTGATTACCGAAAAAAAAACGGCGAAGTTGGCGAAGAAAGATAAAGAAACGGTCCTAGTAGACGACTTGGCGGAAGAGAAGCCCAAGGAATCTACAGTCGAATTTCTCTCGTCGCTGGCCGCGGTGTTAGTGACGGGATTGTTCATCATCACGTTCGTGGTACAGGCGTTTGAGATTCCATCGAGTTCGATGGAGAATACGCTGCTCATCGGCGACCACGTTTTCGTGAACCGCATCCAATTCGCCCCCCGTAGTTCCTGGGTGGGGCCGCTGTTGCCCTACCGGGATGTGCGTTTTCGGGACATCGTGGTGTTTCTTTCGCCGGCGGAGCCGGGTCTTTACGTCGTGAAGAGAGTTATTGGACTGCCCGGAGACCATATTCACCTGCGCAACGGTGTGGTGTATCGGAATGGCGAGGCTCTGGACGAACCGTATGTGTTGCACGACCGGGATACTTACGATCCTTACCGGAATAATTTTCCCGCGGTTCCTCCCACGGATGATCCCAATGTTTATCCCAACTGGATGGTGGATTTGCAGTCCTACATCCAGGGGGATGACATTGTCGTTCCTCCCAACCACTACTTTGCCATGGGCGACCATCGCGGCGTGAGCCTCGATAGCCGCTACTGGGGATTCATCCCAAAGGAAAACATCATCGGGCGTCCCATGTTCATTTACTGGTCGTTTGAGACGCCGGATGACCAATATCGCAAGACCGCCTGGAGCGATCGCGTTTTGTTTCTGGGCAAAGTTGTGCTGCACTTTTTCGATGAGACCCGCTGGAAGCGTACTTTCAAGTTTGTCTTGTAATTTGTAAAGTAGTTTCCAAAGTAGAGATCGTTTGTAAAATAAATGACGAGGCCCCTCGAAGTTCCAGTAAGGGCGCGGTGAAGCTCTTCTCCTCCAAGCGGCGAACGGTTGTGGCGGCGGCATTGCTTCTGCTGGCGCTTTTTCTGCTTCGCCCCGGCGCCTCCTCCCGTTTGAAATCGCGAATTACTTTCTCCATCAGTTCGGCAGTGAACCGTCCCGTGGATATTCACTCGGTTCATCTGCGGCTGTTGCCGCGCCCCGGATTCGATCTCGAAAACCTGGTGGTATATGACGATCCGGCGTTCGGAGCCGAGCCCATGTTGCGGGCCAGCGAAGTGACGGCGGATCTTCGTTTGATTTCCTTGCTGCGCGGGCGCCTGGAAATCGCCCGGCTGGACCTGAGCGAGCCCAGCCTGAATCTGGTACGCGCCGAAAGCGGACGCTGGAACCTGGAGGCTCTGCTGGAGCGCACGGCGCACACGCCGCTGGCGCCGACGGGGAAAGCGAAGTCAGAATCCCGTCCCCGATTTCCTTACATTGAAGCCACTTCGGCGCGAATCAATTTCAAGAGTGGCCCAGAGAAAAAACCGTACGCCCTGACCAATGCCGATTTTTCCTTGTGGCAGGAGTCCGAGAATAGCTGGGGCGTACGGCTGAAGGCGCAACCATTTCGCACCGATTTGAATTTGAACGATATGGGCCTGCTGCAGGTGAGTGGAATCTGGCAGCGGGCGGACTCCCTGCGCGATACTCCACTGCATCTCAGCCTGGAATGGAGCCGAGCGCAGCTCGGGCAGTTCACGAAATTCTTCACCGGGAACGACCAAGGCTGGCGGGGAGAAATACTTCTCGATGTGACGCTGGCGGGAACTCCGGCGGAACTGCAGATCAGCAGTAGCGGATCGATTCAGGATTTTCGGCGCTACGACATTGCGAGCGGCAAAGCCCTGCGCTTGGCGACCCACTGCGATGGCGAATATAGTTCGCGCGATCGCGTGTTTCATGAGCTTCTGTGTAGTTCTCCGGTGGGGACTGGCCGGATCAGCTTGACGGGGAATATGGGCCTCCCTGGAAGTCATACCTACGGGCTGGTACTGACGGCGGAGGAGGTACCGGTGAGTGCGGCGGCCATATTGGCGCAGCGGGCAAAAAGCAATTTGCCCGACGATCTGGTTGCGGCGGGATCGGTGCGCGGGAGTCTCCGAATCGAGCAGAATGGGATCGCGGCCGCGCCTCGAATCGAAGGAGGCGGAGAGATTACCGGCTTTAGTCTGACTTCGGCGGAGAATAAGGCAGAGATCGAAGCGGAGACGTTTCCCTTTCTATTAACCACTGGCGATTCGTCGGATGGCGCGGCGCGAGGTCGGCGGACGATTCGCAGGAACAGACCGACTACTCGGATTCCGAATGGTCCTCACCTCGAGTTCGGACCGTTCCCGGTCGCGGTTGGACGCTTGGTTCCTCCAACCGCTCGGGGATGGGTCAACCGCGGCGGTTACAACATGGCGGTGGCCGGAGAAGCCGAGATTCCGAAGGCGTTGCGTGTGGCGCGAATGTTCGGACTTCCGGCCCTGCCGTCGGCCACCACGGAAGGTACAGCCCAGATTGATCTGCAAATCGCCGGGTCCTGGGCGGCGCCGAGCCATGGCGCGGCGTCGGGCTTCTCCGCACCGCAAGTGACCGGGACGGCAAAGTTGCGCAACGTTCGCATAGCATTGCGCGGCGTTGGCGGTCCGATCGAGATCGCTTCGGCGGATATGCAACTTTTGCCCGGCGAGGTTCGCGTCGCGAAGTTGAGTGCGAGGGCGGCGGAGACATCGTGGAGAGGTTCGCTCACGATGCCGCGCGGGTGTGGAACTCCCGGCGCATGTCAGGTGAACTTCAAGCTGCATGCCGATCAGATTGCACTCGGCCAACTGCGCGAGTGGGTAAGCCCAAGCCCGAAGGCGCGGCCATGGTATCTAGTTCTGGAACCGTCTGCGCGGATAAGGCCGTCGTTCCTGGCGAATGTGCGCGCGTCCGGGCAACTGGCCACGGAGCGATTCCAGATCCAAGGTCTGCAGGCCACCGGAGTTTCCGCGAAGCTGAGCCTGGACAACGGGAAATTGCAGATCTCCGACTTGACTGCGGATTTTCTGGGCGGGCAGCATCGTGGCGAATGGCAGGCAGACTTCAGCCTGAAGCCAGCGGTTTGCAAAGGCCGTGGGAATATGACCGGCACTTCGCTTGCCGAGCTTGCCGATGCGATGAAGGATGGATGGATCGCGGGAACTGCGGACACGAGTTACGAAGTCAAGGGACCATGCCCTGCGGAGTTCTGGAGTTCGGCGGAAGGCACGCTGCAGTTTGACATCAAGGATGGAGCCCTGCGCCATGTCTCGCTCGCCGAAGATGGGGAGCCAATGAAAGTCACCCGCTTGGTGGGTGTGGCGCGCCTGCGCGAGGGCCAAATCGAAATGAGAGACGCCAGGCTGGACTCTCCGGAGGGGAAGTTTCAATTGAGCGGCACCGCGTCTTTGAAGGGCGAACTCGATCTCCAGCTGGCCAGAGTTCCGAACAACGCCGCGCTTGCCCTCTACACGATTACCGGGACGCTGGCTGAGCCGCAGGTGAATCGGTCCTCGAGTGCAGAGACCCAGGCTCGTCTCAAGGCTGATCCGGCAAAATAAAATCTACGGCATATATCCCGCCCCGCGCAGTACTTTTCCGGGCAGAGCCCCCGTCATCTTTCCCTGATCGATCACCGGTACACCGTTGACCAGTACGTACTCCATCCCTTCGGAAAGCTGGTTAGGATTATCGAACGTGGCCCGATCATGCACGCTAGCGGGATCGAAAACTACCACGTCCCCCCACATGCCAGCTTTGAGCACGCCGCGATCCGTCAGGCGCATGCGCTGCGCCGGCAGCGCGGAAAATTTGCGGATCGCATCTTCCAGGGGCAAGACCTTTTCTTCGCGGACATATTTCGCCAAAATGCGCGGGAAGGTTCCGTAGGCACGGGGGTGAGGGTGGGCCCGCCCGAGAATTCCGTCGGGGGAAGTGCCTTCGGAATCGTTGTCGATCGAGACCCATGGCTGTTGCAACGCCAGCGTCACATCAGGTTGCGACATGGCGAAGACGGCGACTCCCGTGGATGGATCCTGAATAAGAAAGTCGAACAGCGCGTCCATGGGATCCTTGTTCCACAACTTGGCGATCTCTGAAAGACGCTTGCCCTGCAGCGGGAGTAAATTCGGATTCTCGACCGCGCCGATCATGATCGCGTCCGGGCCGGGAATCTCCTGCCATTCGTTGTCCCAGTCTCTGGACGCAGTCAACATGTCCTTGCGAATCTTTTCACGCGTCGTCGGATCTTGCAGTCGCTCAACCAGCTTCGCGGTGCCGCCATCGTGCGCCCAGGGCGGAATGAAGGCGGAAAAATCGTTGTACCAGGCCGTGTAGGCGTAAGTGTCGGCGGTTACATCGGAGCCGGCAGCGCGGGCGACATTGATCTTGGCCACAACTTCCGGCATGCGCCCCCAATTGTTTTTGCCCGCGACCTTGATGTGCCAAATCTCTACGGGAATGTGGGCTTCGAGGCCGATGCGCAAGGCTTCGTCAATCGCTTCCAGAACCGAGTCGCCCTCGTTGCGCAGGTGGGTCGCGTAAATGCCGCCGAACTTTGCCGCCTCGCTGGCAAGCGCAATCAACTCCTCCGTCTTAGCATAGGGCGCAGGCGGATACTGCAGAGCAGTCGAGATGCCCACGGTGCCGTCTTTCATCGCTTCGCGTACCAGCGCCTGCATCTGCTCGAGTTGCGCGGGGGTGGGCCGCTTATCGTCGTCGCCAAGCACCATGCGCCGGACTTGCGTCGCGCCCACATAACTTGCGAAGTTGATTCCCATGCCTTGTTTTTCCAGCCGCGCGAAGTACTGACGGAAGTTTCGCCAGTCCGCAGTGATCTTGTAATGCTCGTAGCCAGAGCGGTCCGACTCGATGATCGCGTCATTGAGCGGCGCGACCGAATCGCCTTCCCCGGTAATTTCAGAAGTGATTCCCTGGTAGATTTTCGACGGCAGCCGCGGGTCGACCAGAATCGTCAGTTCCGACTGCCCTAGCATATCGATGAAGCCGGGGGCAACGACCTTGCCGGCCGCGTCAATCGTGCGTTTGCGCGACGCGGCAGCCAGATTGCCAATCGCTGCGATCTTTCCCTCGCGGATGCCCACGTCTCCGCCATACCAGGGCGAACCGGTCCCATCGATAATGTGTCCGCGGGTGATGACCAGATCGAAGGCCGGCGCCTGAGCGAACTGGGAAGCATGTGCTGCGAACAGCACAAAGAAAGCGATGATTGCGAATCGCGGTCTCGCGAAGACCCAGTTTGCCAAGCTCTTCTCCTTCGTTTTTCACCGACGCGGCCGGCGGGGAAGCGCGCCGAACAGCCGCCCGAAATCAGCCCTAACTCTCACGTACTCTACCAGCCATTCCGGCCGCCACACCCAGTGCAATCCAAATTCCCAGGGCCATCCATTCGTTGACTGTGAAATGGCCGGGGACGAAGGGGATGACTTTCATCAGGGCCATTGCGATTCCGACCGCCAACCCGAACCACGCCACGGCTCGTTCGAGTGCAGACAGCATCATCACATCCGGCCGCACTCGTGTCAGCGCCAGGCACGAGGCACAGGTTGCCGACCATCCGACGGCGCAGGCCACCGATCCCACCTCGGTGACCGGAACCAGGATTGAGTCTCCCAGCAGCATACAAGCGGCGGTCGCGAGGCCCACGCACAGAACTGCGGTCGCCGGCGTCTGATAGCGCGCGTGGATCGCTCCGGCGCGCGAGTCGACCATGCCACGGCGTCCCAGGGCAAAGAGCAAGCGGCTGGCGGCCACAAAATTTCCGTTGAAACATTTGAACAGCGAAAGCAAAGCGGCAGCCAGAATGATTTGTACAATCCATCTGGAACCCAGCGCCCGCTGGAACGCCACTGCCGTCATGAATTTTTCACCGGTCAATTGCCGCCACGGCGCCACAAATGCGACCGCCGCAACGATGCTGGCGTAGAAAAGAATTCCAGTAAAGATTGCCATCCAGATGGCGCGGAAGAACCCTCGCGTGCGGAAATCCGGACTGGCCTCCTCTGCCGCCTTGCCCACCGACTCGAAGCCAGTCATGAAATAAGGCACGATCTGAATCACCAGCAGAATCGAAATCCACGGGGTATGCGTAAACCGCGGCCGGATATTGGCGGGCGAGCCCCGGCTGACGCCGAGAGCCACAAAGACGATAAACAGAGCCAGCGTGCCGAAGCTGGCCCAATTCTGAAAGGTGGCGCTAAAGCGGATACCGCGATAATTCAGCAGCGTGAGCAGCGCGGTGAGCGCCAGGCCTATGACCAGGTGCGGCAGGAATACGGGGCGACCAGCGATGCGATAGAGTTCTATCGAATCCAGGCGGGGAACGATGTAGCCGGCGATGCGGCCAACGGCCACGGCCTCCCATGGGCACACGATGAAATAGGCGAGAGTCATCATCCACCCGGTAGCGAAACTCACGGGCCGCGAAAAGACAGCAGAGGTATAAGCAATCTCGCCGGCTGCGTCGGGCATGGCGACCACCCACCTGCCATACACCCATCCGATGGGAAGCAGCAGAGCGCCTCCGATCACAAAGCCAAGCAGCGCCCCCAGCGCGCCGCCGCGTAACAGCCAGTCATCCATGATGACCAGCCACCCCACCCCCACCATGGTCCCCCACCCCAGCGTGAAGTAGTCGGTGGCGCGAAGCTGGCGGGCGAGAGTATTCACGAGGCGGAAAGATATTCCCTGACAGGAGAGC
>Ga0182015_10006506_pt1 | contig 11704 bp, 9 predicted proteins | sample 712P3MmetaG_FD_120478 | JGI IMG/M metagenome (GOLD analysis project Ga0182015, IMG submission 120478) | Permafrost microbial communities from Stordalen Mire, Sweden - 712P3M metaG | ecosystem: Environmental > Terrestrial > Soil > Wetlands > Permafrost | place: Sweden: Stordalen | collected...
GCCGTGTTGAGCGCTGCGCTTTGAGGCGATCCACTCGTGGCTGCGATCGCTTCCGCCGGGGTATTGAAGTTCGAACTGTTGCAGTTCGTCAAGAAAACCAGGGCCACTAGAATTAAGCCGAGGATGCCAGCCTGACCTTGGCGGCTCATCGCGATGCCGCTTTCTGGTCCGCCTTCGGGCCAGCGCGCTCACGCGCCTGTGGCGACACTGGGAATCCGTGTTCGTTACGGATCGTATAAACTTCGTTGCCCACTTTCATAGTGCGGACCAGGAAGAATGTCTTCTCCCTAACTGTTTTCATGACACCAGTTGCCTCGATTTGCTGACCCGCTGCAACGGAGACGGCACCGTTGCCTCGCAAACCGAACCGTCCCAGACTTGCGTCCACGGGACCGGAGAGCGTTGCGAGAAGCAGGTGAGACCCCACAATCGTTCCCGGAGTGGCTTTCGTGAGCACGCTCGACACCGTACCAGTAAGTGTGATTTCTTCCGTGAAGTTGTAGCTGAAAGGCCTGGCGGCCTTCGTCGCAATTTCCGTTGTTTGCGCCTGTACTGGCCGCAAGAACGAAATAAAAATGATGGCCAAGGTGCATAGGCCGGTCGACAACGGTCTCATCGTTCGCCTCCAGGTTAAGCCTTGCTTTCGAATTTCCATTCGTATCCCTGGCTCGTGCATCGCCCGCCTGGGCCTCTTCTTCTGAGACTGGCAGAAGACGGCGATCTGCCCTCTCTAAGGGTTCTCGCCGCCGAAGCCCAGTCCGCCCCGGTTTCGGAAAGAACTGACCGTCCAAATGTGTAACTCACTCTGAGTCAAGTTGTCCAGTTAAACCGACGGTCAGTTGGGGCTGCAATGCGGACGACCTCACGGCGGTCGTGTGCTATGTGCACACATAACGTCATTGTCTTAATAGTTACTACTTCCGGGAGCGTCGGCGGGGTTTATCGGCAATTAAACCAGAGGGGGCGCCCCCAGCTTCTTATTTCACGGTTCCGGACAATACATCTCGGCCACGCGATCTGCGAAGACTTCAGGCTTGGCGTCATCGAGATTGGTCAGAACGACCACCGTGAGTTTGTCATCCACAAAGCGGGAGATCTGTGTTTCGAAGCCCTGCCACGCTCCTTCGTGTTCGACGACCCGGTGACCGTTTTTGGTGACGACAAACCAAGCCAAAACCGTAGTGCCCGGAGTTCGGCTGCCCATTGTTAAGCTTGGCCACCGTCTACATCTCGTCCAGGCTCGATCGTTTCAGAAGCTTCGCTCGGAGCTGGTGCAATGAAATGTGGGCTGGATTATGGGTTGAGGTTTTCAGGCTGCTTGCTGCTAACCCGTTGAAAGAAATGGCAGGCACGAGGAGACTCGAACTCCTGACCTCTACCGTGTCATTCCATCCCGATTAGGCTTTTCAACGACTTAACAGACCGCGGGGAATCAGAATTTGTGGGTTGGGTTGTGGTTTGGAAATTAAGGCCCGGTCACTTCTTGGGTCTCGCCATATTCGCCATTTGATTGAGCATAAACTGAGGGGCGATCCGGCTCATAGCCTTCAGCACGTTGCTCGGCCAAGACGGATTTCCAGTTTGCCCGCCTCAATTCCAGCAATCGCTTTCTGGCAAGCACAGTGTTCTGCAGTTCCGCGTTAATGAGCCGCTTCAAGCCTGAAGTCGCTGAATTTGCCCTTCCTGCGTTATCGCTGCGCCCCTCGTTGACTCTGCCTCGTCACATCCCTAACATTGCACCCTGAGCGCCATGATCGGCCAAACCATCTCGCACTACCGCATCGTCGAGAAGCTGGGCGGCGGCGGGATGGGTGTGGTTTACAAGGCTGAGGATGTCAAACTCGGACGCTTCGTTGCCCTCAAATTCCTCCCCGACGACGTAGCCAAAGACTCGCAGGCACTCGCCCGCTTTCAGCGCGAAGCCAAAGCTGCCTCTGCTCTAAACCATCCGAACATCTGCACCATCCATGAAATTGACGACCAGCACGGACAAACCTTCATCGCCATGGAGTTTCTGGATGGCACGACGCTGAAGCACCAAATCGCTGGGCGACCGATGGAAACCGAGTTGATTCTGTCGCTCGCTATCGAGATTGCGGACGCACTCGACGCAGCCCACGTCGAAGGGATCGTCCACCGCGACATCAAACCTGCGAACCTATTTGTGACCAAGCGTGGACATACCAAGATTCTGGACTTTGGGCTGGCAAAAGTCATGGTCGCAACCAGTTCCTCCAGCAACATTGGGTCTCTTAACACGCAAACGGGCTCGGTGGACGCGGACCACCTGACCAGTCCGGGCACCATGGTGGGAACGGTGGCATATATGTCGCCGGAGCAGGTGCGGGCGAAGGAGTTGGACACGCGGAGCGACCTATTCTCGTTTGGGGCGGTGCTCTACGAGATGACCACGGGGATGTTGCCGTTCCGTGGGGAAAGTTCTGCGGTTATCTGCAAAGCCATTCTCGATGCGGCTCCCACCCCCGCAGTGCGGCTGAATCCCGATGTGCCAGCCGAACTGGAGCGCATCATCAACCGGGCACTGGAGAAAGACCGCAATCTTCGCTACCAGAGCGCAGCGGACATGCGTTCCGAGTTGCAACGGCTGAAGAGGGATACTGAAACGGGGCGAACCATGGCTGCGAGTTCCGGTACGGTGGCTGTGGCTCTGGAGTCCGGCTCTCACGTCGCTCAACCGCCATCGCCAGCATCCGGTTCCTCGCCTGCGCTGGCTCCATCTCCGTCATCAACTGGGGTGGTCGCCGAAGTTCCTGTCGCGGGCAGAAAACACTGGAAGGTTCTGGTTCCCGCCGCCGTGGTACTTGTCGCTGCTGCAATCGCGGGAGCGTTCTACCTCCGCTCCCGCCAGACCACACACCGCCTGACCGATAAGGACACCATCGTTCTCGCCGATTTTGCCAATAGCACGGGCGATGCAGTCTTCGACGACACGCTGAAAACGGCGCTCAGTGTTGCTCTCAACCAGTCGCCGTTTCTGAATGTGCTCCCCGAGAACAAGGTCGCGGCGACCTTGAAATTAATGTCCCGTCCGGGGAGCACAAAACTCACGCCCGAAGTCACCCGTGAGCTTTGCCAGCGGGCGGGCAGCAAGGCATACATTGCAGGGTCTATTGCCAGTCTGGGCAGCCAATACGTTCTGGGATTGAAGGCGGTGAACTGCCAGAGCGGAGACCCGCTGGCCGAGAAGCAGGTGACGGCGGCGTCCAAGGAGAAGGTGCTGGACGCGCTGGGCGAGGCGGCAACCAAGCTGCGCACCGAGTTGGGCGAATCACTGGCCACGGTGCAGAAGTTTGATGTTCCGCTGGCAGAGGCCACTACGTCCTCGCTCGAAGCTCTGAAAGCGTACAGCCTTGGACAAAGGGCCTTTAACGAGAAAGGCCCCGCCGCAGCCCTGCCTTACGATCAACGTGCCATCGAGCTTGATCCGAATTTTGCCATGGGCTACAGAGCAGTTGGCAGTTCCTACGAGAGTCTCGGCGAGGTAGCGAGAGCCAGCGAATACAACACCAAGGCTTTCCAGTTGCGGGAACATGCCAGCGAGCGGGAAAAGCTGTGGATCACAGCCAACTACTATCGAAGTGTAACCGGAGAACTGGACAAAGCGGCCCAGACGTATCAGGAGGAGATTGAGAGCTACCCGCGAGAATCCAGAGGTTACGGCAATTTGAGCATAGTGTACGGCGCACAGGGGCAGTATGAGAAAGCCGCTGAGATCACAAGGCAAGCCTTGCGCCTTGCACCGGATCAGTCAGCTAATTACACGAATCTCGCCAACTACACTCTTGCCTTGCAACTATTTGATGAAACGCGGCAGATCATCCACGAGGCACAGGCGCGAAAGCTGGATGTTTTCACATTCCACAACACTCTTTACGCTCTTGCCTTTGTCGGGGCGGACTCCGGGGCGATGGCGGAACAGCAACAGTGGTTTGCAGGCAAGCCCGAGTATGAACACGTTGGGCTGGCGCTGGCATCCGACACCGAGGGGTATGGCGGTCATCTGGGCAAGGCACGGGAACTGACCAAGCGGGCGGTGGACTCCGCAGTGCGAGCGGACAGCAAAGAAAATGCGGCGATATGGCAGGCGAATGCCGCTATCCAACAAGCGGCTTACGGCAATGCCACAGAAGCCCGGCAGTCAGCGCCAGAGGCTTTGAAGCTTGCTCCCACGAGTCAGGGCGTTGAGGTCGAAGCCGCGCTAGCGTTTGCCATGGCGGGCGACACGGCACGAGCCGATTCCATGGCACAAGACCTGGGGAAACGCTTTCCGCTGGACACGCAGATGCAGTCGCTCTGGCTGCCCGCGATTCAGGCGCAATTGGCGCTGGACAAAAAGAATCCGACTTCCGCCCTGAATGCTCTGCAAACTGCTTCATCCATCGAGTTGGGGGAAATTCAGTTTGTCATCAATAACTCCTGCTTGTATCACCTGTATGTACGCGGGGAGGCGTACTTGGCAGCCGGACAGGGCACCGCTGCGACCGCCGAGTTTCAGAAAATCATCGACCACAGCGGCATCGTCTGGAACTGCTGGACGGGAGCGTTGGCGCATCTGGGAGTGGCACGTGCCAATGCCTTGCAGGCGAGAACCTCGCAGGGTGCGGATGCCGATGCCGCCCGCGTTCGGGCGCTTGCCGCCTACAAAGATTTCCTCGCCCTCTGGAAAGACGCCGACCCCGACATCCCCATCCTGAAAGAAGCCAAGGCGGAGTACGCGAAACTGCAATAAGCGACTCTCGTCATTGCGCTTCTGTGGCGCAGCCCTTTCTTGACCAGCAGTTACAGCCACCCAAAAATCAGATATTTGCGTGATTCCGGTGTGCCGACGATGATCCGGATACGGAATCACGCAGCTTCGCTGTGCTGCCAAGGGGTTGTAAACGCATGGAGGGCATATAGTGCGTCATCCAAGGCTTCTTTTTCTTCGGGGGTTCCGTCAGCGTAAAAGATTTCTCGTCTTCTTGCGATCACGGCTGCTTCAGCCTCTGAGACTCGCTGCGAGAGAACCCCTCTGTTCGTTTCCAGAATGACCGCCGCGTACAGAGATTTCCAAGGCCGTAGTTGGTAAGTACAAGTGTGTCGATCCACGGGAAACGGCTGATCAGGGCGAGATCGCCCTGTCACTGGCGAGAGTTCAGAGAGTGCCCGGTGAGTCAGCGGCGATCTAAGAGCGGTTCGTCGGACTGTCTGTCTTATCCGCCGTAGCGTTTTGTGCGGGTTGACCGGAGGTTCGTCGCTGAGTGCAGGGGTCGCGGGTGCTGGCGAACTCAGCGAATCGACGATGGGCGCTATTTGGAGCGCAGCTGGAACGCCAAACCTGAGCTCATCCTGATTAGACTCCGGCCGCGCGCCGAGCATCGTTCCATTCCGCCTCGATCCTCAACTCCGAAATCCACCTCTCTAGATAAGCTCGATCCAGTGAATCCCATCGCATTCTGAATATGCCCGCAACGTCCTCAATATGCCTTTCGGACTGCGCCAGTTTCGCCCATTCGAGCTTGGAGACGACCACATCCTCGGCGCTCGCTACAAAAAGAGGTCTACCTTCGAGATTCGCCAGTGTCCGCCGGCGGAATTCTTCTTCGCTGAAGGGACGGGATTTGCGGATGATGAAGTCAATCCTCCAGCCCGTTGCCATGTCAACCACGTTGAATAAGGATTGGTGTTTGTGAGCTTCGAGCGCCGCATGCAAGTCCACATCGTACTGATCCGGCGGCAAAATTTGGACGAATGTTCGCAATTGATCCGCGGTCGCTCGAATGACGAGATCAACGCCTTGGGTTGTCCGCGGGGCGCCGTAGTAGGCACTGGCAAATGATCCGGCGAGCATGTAGGCAATGCCGGCCTCACCAAGCGCCGACGTGATCCTATCGAAAACTTCCGAGACCCTCATCGTAACCGCGCAGGTACCGGAGCGGGCAGGAAGGCTAGCCGAACGAGTTCTCGCGCGATCTGCGCGTCCGACCATTCTGGATACTCTCGCCGGATTCGCTCCTTTGCCAATTCGCGAGCAAACAGGCTCATTTCCAGCGCCAGGAGTAAGCGCTGTTCCCCTGGCATCCCCCGTTGAATTTGGAGCTGGAGAGCTTGTGCGGCAGGGCTTGTGTCGCTGATGGGCACGGCCAAAATGTTATCACGTGGGGACGGGCGGATGTTTTAAGCCCTCGAGCTGCGGCCGGCCGCTACCAAACGGGGTACCACCCGTGGTGCCTCCTGGCACATGGATGCTCTGCGGAATCTTGGCTGTCTTCTCCTCCGCTCTTTTATGGCTGCTCGTAATTTCCCGCGGATGCATGGAGAAGATCGGAGAAAATCTATTTCGGATTCTGTACCATCAGCGCCACCCTAGGACTTCTGCGAACCGCCGACGCCGACCCAGCCCTTCACTCGGGCCTCTACGTAAGGGTTATCATGCTGGTGAGTGCGGTGCCGGTTCGACTGCTGATCGTGCGCGGGCATTCCCGCACCCATTCGGAGTGGGCTGAAGGCGGTTCGTAGCTGATCCTTTCACCCATTCTGTTGACGAAGCAGTTGGCGATTATCCGTAGTCGAAGTATGCTTGGCGAGTGCCATACTTGGACGAATCCTACCTGGACGATCAGCGAGAACGGCGGCGGCTGGCGGACAACTATGCCAGCATGACGGACGGGGAGTTGCAGCGTCTGGCGCGGAGCGCGGAGTCGCTGACCGAGCTGGCCTGGGACGCGCTCGAAGATGAGATGGATCGCAGGCACCTGGAATTTCCTGATGACGAATGTTCCGACGACCCGCGCACAGAGCCGCGGCAGGAGATGGAAGTTCGGGAGCTTGTGACCATCCGGCAGTTTCGCGATCTACCGGAGGCGCTGCTGGCGAAGGGCAGTCTGGAGTCGGCCGGCATCGAATGTTTTCTGGCCGACGACAACCTCGTCCGCCTCGACTGGTTCATTTCCAACTTCATCGGCGGCATCAAACTCAACGTTCGCGCCGCGGATGCGGCAAACGCGCAGAACCTTCTCGACGAACCGATTCTCGAAGGTCTCTACGTGCAAGGCGTCGGCCTCTACGAACAGCCGCGCTGTCCCAATTGCCAGTCGCTCGATGTGAACTTCCAGGAGTTGGACCGTCCCATCGCCTACATGAGCGCATTCCTGCGGGTGCCCATGCCGGTGCAGCGCCCGGCTTGGCGCTGCCACGCGTGCGATGCCGAATGGGAAGACGATGGGACTGAGGGCGGCAGGGCGGATCCGCCAAAAATTAGGTGACGTAAGGGCCTGTCTGCGACAATCACAGGCGATCCCTCGGCAAGTTGCTAGAATCTACGCCTGCCGAACGGCAAATGCTCTCCGAGACAGTGACCACGCACCTTCTCTGATTGCTTCCTATCCCCTAAGCGTGTCGCACCCGAAGCCGCGATCTGAAGCGCCCTATGGCGAGTTCGCTTGCGTACTGATTCCTAGCCTTCGAAATCCCTTGCGGATTACGTCGAGCGTGTCCTCTGCGAGCTTCAGCGCCGGCAGTTGTTCCTGACTGAACCAGCCGACCTCTGCCGCGTCGCTGGCCGCGGCGAGATCTCCCGCAACCCGGCGGCAGAGAAAATCAATCAAAACATAGTGATATTGCACACGCTGCTCGGTATCGCGCAGGACCCGGTCGTAGACGCCGAGGAGTTCACCGGGCTCGACGGTGAGTCCGGTTTCTTCGCGGGCTTCGCGGATGGTGGCTTCGCGCACCAGTTCGCCGACTTCGAGCACGCCTCCGGGGATGGACCATTCCGCCTGCAGCGGCGGATGGCCGCGCTTCACGAGGACTACGCGAGCGTCTTCGATGATGATAGCGCCCACGCCGACCAGCGGAACTTCGGGGAATTCGCGTTGCATGGTGCAAGGATTCTAAAGCATGTTCAGGCCTGAGAAGAGGCAGCTCCGGTCGGGATGACAAGTCATTCCTTGTGATTTGGTTTTCTCCCTGACTCCGTGTCTCCGTGGTTAAATGGTGTTGCCATGGCACTGGAAGAATACAAACGAAAGCGGCGATTTGATCAGACGCCGGAGCCTCCGGCGAAAGTCGAGACTAAGGCGGGACGTCGGTTCGTGGTGCAGAAGCATGATGCCACGCGGCTGCACTATGACTTTCGGTTGGAGATGGAGGGCGTGCTGAAATCGTGGGCCGTACCCAAGGGACCGTCGCTCGATCCGGCGGACAAGCGGCTGGCCATGCAGGTGGAGGATCATCCGGTTTCGTATTTCGATTTCGAAGGCATCATTCCGGAAGACAACTACGGTGCGGGCACCGTGATGGTATGGGATGTGGGCACGTGGCAGCCGCTTTCTCCGGTACCCGTGCAAGGCAAATACGTGCCGGGAACGGAGGCGGAAGCGGCGGCGATGCTGGCTAAGGGCGATTTGAAGTTCCGTCTGGAGGGTAAGAAGTTAAAGGGAGACTTCGCACTGATAAAGATGAAGGGCCGGCGTCCGGGGAGCAAGGGAAACGAATGGCTGCTGATCAAAAAGCACGACGACCACGCGGTGGAGGGATACGACATCGATGCGTTTGACGAGTCGGTGCTGAGCAAGCGCAGCCTGGCCGAGATCGCCGGAGACAAAGGATCGGCCGAGTGGAGGAGTCGTGCGGCAGGCGGCGGGAAGCTGAAAGCGGCCTGGCTGGCGGATGCCGTGGCAAAACTCGATCAGAAAAAAAAACAAAAAAAACTGACCACCGAGGGCACAGAGAAACGCCGGGTAAATCAAGCTGAGCGTTCGAAGAGTTTAGCGAATTCTGCCCCTTCCAAGCTCAAGAACGATCCTGTGTCCTCCGAGCCTGTCCGGAGCGAAGGGCCCCCTGTGGTGAATGCGGTCTCTTCCGCGTTCTCTGGCGCGGTGAAGCGCCCTATGCCCCCTACGATTCATCCCATGCTGGCCGAGGCCGTCGGCGAGCCATTTGATGGCGCCGAGTGGCTGTTCGAGATCAAGTGGGATGGCTACCGGGCAGTTGCTTTCATCGAGGACGGCAAGTTGCGCCTGGTCTCGCGGAATCAGAACGAGCTGACGGAGCGTTTTCCTGAGCTCAAGGATTTGCCGAAGTTCATCCAGGCCAAGAGCGCGATTCTCGATGGCGAAGTGGTCGCGCTCGATGAGCAGGGGCGGGCGTCGTTCAGCCTGATGCAGCAACGGACCGGCTTTCGTCCCGGCGGACGGCGTGTCGCGAACAAGGCGGATGTGCCAGTGTTGTATTACGCATTCGATCTGCTTTATCTCGATGGGTATGATCTGCGGCGGGTGCCGCTCAAGGAGCGGAAGAACAAGCTGGCTTCGCTTTTGGTCACGGGCGATTCCGTCCGCTATTCCGATCATTACGAGAAGCAAGGAAAGGCGCTGTTTGAGATGGCGCGCGCGAAAGGCCTCGAAGGCATCCTGGCCAAGAGGCGCGACAGCCTTTACCAGGAGCGGCGCACCAGCGAATGGCTGAAAATCAAGGTCAGGCACCGGCTGGAGTGCGTGATCGGCGGATACACTGAACCGGAGGGCAGCCGCGCACATTTCGGGTCGATTGTGCTGGGACTCTATGACGGCCAGGGCCGGCTGATTCATGTGGGACAAGCGGGCAGTGGATTCGACCAGAAGTCACTCGATGCGGTCTCGAAGCTGTTGAAGAAACGCGAGACCAAGAAAAACCCGTTCTACGGCGAAGTCGAGGCGCTGCGCAAAGTGTACTGGGTCAAGCCGGAGCTTGTAGCCGAGATCGAGTACGCGGAATGGACCGATGGAGCGAACACAGGAAGCGGCCCGAAGTTGCGAGCTCCGGTGTTCCTCGGTCTCCGCGACGACAAAGATCCACAAGATTGTCTGCTGGACGAAGCCCGAACAACCGGGAACTGAGAACTGTTACTTGATCTCCTTCATCGCGAGCATCGTACCGAAGTCGTGGCCGCCGGGGTCGACTGCGCGGGCGACGACGGCGGCAAATGCGTTTCTCAGTTCGGGATACTTCGCCACCAGCGCCTTCATCACGGCAAGGTTGGTCTGATAAGCCTGGTTGGTGTTGGAAATGTCTGCCGCCTGATACCTCACAATCAAGTCCAGATCATCGCCCACGACCAGGGGAAGAACCGCGGTGAGCTTGTAGGTTGCGGCCCCGGCGGAGGTTGCGGCGGCGGTCCCGGAAGAGGTTCCGGAGACAGAAGTTCTGCCGAAAAGATCTGCGGTTTTGCCCTCGATCGGGAAATCGGACGGCTGTAACTTCTGCGACTGGTCGTAAAGATCGTCGGAAGCCTTGGTGCTCATGAACGGCAGGGGCGAGACCAGAGAGATCGCCTCCAGATAGTAGAGCCAGGCGTTGTGCAGCTGGCCCTTGACCTGGAAGTCGCGCGCGCGCGAAACAAACCAGCTGGTGTCGTGACCGGCAGACTGCAGGGCTTGGATATACAGGCTTCCCAGCTTCCAGTCGGAACCCTGTTGCTCGAGGATCAACGAAACCGCATAGGGGCCTTTGGATGAGGCTGCGTCCAGGATGACAACGCCATACTTGCCGGGTGGAAGATTGTTCAAGGAGAATACCGCGCTGTCGTGGGTCTGGCCTTTGCTCCCGAAGACACCGCAGAAAAACTCCGCGCGAGGGATGGGCCCTGGGCCTTCTGCTTCCAACAGAAAAGGCGGACGAGCCGTAGCCTTAGAACTGGCAAGGGCAGACTGGCTATCCTTGACAGTGGCCTCAATCCCTGAAAAATCGGAGGCGACGCTTGCCATCGCGCTCTGGCGGAGCGAAGGCGTATCGCCTTTTGCGACCAGGTCGAAGGAGCGAAGAGCCGCGCCGATGAGGACGGCACGCGTGGCTTCGCCCATATCGCTGGCCGTGAGGCAGTTCTCCGCCAGAACACTCGATGCGGAAAATACCAGAAGAGCCAGGATGGTGACGGACCCCTCGCTTTTCAGGAAACAGCGTCTTAGGAGGCAGCCCGCGTCCCTCACGTCTTACCCCTCTCCAAGAGACAGATTGTACGCCCCATGCGAATTCCAGTAAGTGCAAGAAGTTGCACATCTGGGTCTGGGGTGGTATCGAAGTTCGGCCTGCAAGAGAGTGGAGTCAGCACGTTCTATGAGTCAGCACGTTCTATAGCGTAGCGAAGCTGTTGGGGGGTGGTTGGCGCGCACGCAGGGCCAACAGCGGTGCTAGAATTGCAGCAGTACATCTGCCGTCTTTTCCAGCATAAGTCGGGTCAAGGTCGAAGTGGAGGTTTCTCATGAGCGCAGGATTGAAGTTTACCGGGCTGCTGATAGCGGGCGTCCTGTGCCTGCCGGGCATGGGACGGGCTGACACGCAGACAACGCCGCATCGCGTACACAAGGCGAAGAAGCAACAGCCACCACCCTTGCCACCTCCACTACCATCGGGACCGCAGGGTCCCGTGCCCCAGGTTCCGCTGGATGCTATACCGGCGGTGGCGCCCCAGGTGAGTTACCAGGATGGACTGCTGACCATCGTCGCCCCGAACTCCACGCTGGCTGACATTCTGCGTGGCGTGCGCAAGCACACCGCAGCCGATATCGAAATCCCGTCCACCGCCAGTGAGCGGGTGGTGACGCGCCTAGGTCCGGGGCCAGCGCGAGAAGTGATGGCCGAGCTGCTGAATGGATCCCGCTTCAATTACATATTGCTGGGCTCCCCGGACAATGCCAACCTGCTGGTGCGGGTAGTGCTGGTGGCC
>Ga0182015_10006507_pt1 | contig 11704 bp, 8 predicted proteins | sample 712P3MmetaG_FD_120478 | JGI IMG/M metagenome (GOLD analysis project Ga0182015, IMG submission 120478) | Permafrost microbial communities from Stordalen Mire, Sweden - 712P3M metaG | ecosystem: Environmental > Terrestrial > Soil > Wetlands > Permafrost | place: Sweden: Stordalen | collected...
CCCCTGAGCGGCTTGAGCGGGGTAGTAAAATTGGCTCCCCGAACCGGTGTGGACGTCCTTGCCCTCGTCGTGAGAGGCCCCGAACGAGGAGAGCACTGTTCCGGTCGCCGAGATCGTCTCGACGTAGCCGTCACCCGAAAAGAGGAGATCCCCGTCGGACTCCTGGGTCACATAGTCGAAGTCGTCGAACAACGGGAAGGTGCCACTCACTGACCCGTTGGCAAGATTGACTTCCTCGCTGCCTGAGTGGTTCTGCGTCACCGAGACCATGAGTTGAAAACCCGACCCCGAACCCACCGAGAAGATGCCGGTCGGGTTTCCGCCTTCGGGATCGACTGACCACAGCAGCTGGCCGGTCGGGGAGAATTTGGCCAACTTGGTCTGGTAGTAGCTGGCCAGGTAGATGTTTCCCGATGGGTCGATGACCGGATCGGATACGGCGTCCCCACCACTGAACCCGGAGGGCAAGGTAAATGAACCGACTTCACTGCCAGACAACGTATAGGTGATCAGCTGGCTTCCGGTGTTCACATAGATGTCGCTTGATGTAGTAGTGAAATTGACCACCCCACCCGGGGGGGTGACCAAGGTGCTGGTTGGGTCGGCAGGAAGGCTGGGCGCCGGACCGAGGTTGCCCGTGGGGTCGGGGGCGTCGCACATCGGGCTGACATCCGCAGCGGTGGGCGCAGCCACGCTTCCTGCGATCTGGGGTGTCGGACTGTCGGCATGGGCGTTGCCCATGAACAGCGCAAAACCCGATGCGATCACGACCAGCACGGCCAGGGGGGCGACAGTGAGCCGCCACGAGCGGGCCGACAGCCGGCTCTCTGCACTCTGCACAATTCTCCATCGGCATCGGAGTGGGGGCCCTTTAGCCCCGGCCTGGATCCACCGATCAGCCGCGGGTCATGCCCTGATGAGGGGCACCGTTTGAGTATCCAGTCGCCGACGCGATCGGAGCGGGGGCGAACGCTCGAGATCGGGTGATGAACCCGTGGTGCCGCAATTCCGGCCAGAGGCCTGCCTGCGCCTAGTTGGAATGACGGCTCGTCGCACGACGAGGCGAAGTGACCGAGCGTTGCCACTGCTTCCGGTCAGATAGGCGGTCTCGGGCACCTGGGCCTTGCCTCCATCGGGTATAGAAGATCGTCGGCCACGCCGATTCGTCGACGGCCTCGATACACGCTCTGAAATCTGCACCGATGCTCACGGTGACCGACCATGAGATCGCAGTCGGGTGATGGCGTCGACAAGGCGTACGGAGAAGAACCCGGTATCGGCCAGCGGCACCAGCGGACCGCCTGCCCCGGCCCGGCGCGCCACCCGTCCGGGTTACGATGCGCCGGGTGCAACTAGAACCCCCGGACACTGATTCCCGCTCCGACGCCGCGGAACTGCGGGTTCTCCGGGTCCTCCGGGTGTCTAAAAGCGGGGTTGTTACCGCGTGGAGGGAACGCGAGCGGCAACTCCGTAAGCGCGGGGCTGATTTGACCCTCGTGACTGCGGCCCGCTGGGAAGAGGGCGGATCGATGGTCGAGTTTGATTCGGCCGGGGACGAATTCGCCGTTCCGTTGCGAACTCTTGGTCGACACCCGAACCTATTCCTCTTCGATCCGCGCCCCCTTTGGCGCCTACTCGGATCGTCCCAGTGGGATCTGATCGATATGCACGAAGAGCCGTTCGGTCTGGCTGTCGCCGAGGTGTTGTTCCTGCGGTGGCTGCGTTCCTCCAGTACCCCCTATGTCGTTTCCTCGGCGCAGAACATCGAAAAGAGGTACCCGCCTCCGTTCCGTTGGTTCGAGCGCTGGTCGCTTCGTGGTGCCGCGGGCGCCTACACCTGCAACACGGAAGCCGGGGACATTCTGCGCCGCAAGGGTCTTGCGGGTGCTCTGGTGCTCCTGCCACTCGGTGTTGATGTCGGCCGGTTCGAGCCCGACACGCGGCCTTCACCATCGGGATCGTTGCGCGTCGGCTTTGTCGGTCGCCTCATCCATCACAAGGGTGTCGACGTACTACTCGGTGCGATAGCTCGCGACAGTCGCCTCGTCGTCGATATCTTCGGGACTGGCCCGGAGCTGGACAGGCTCGTCGACCTCTCCGAGGCGCTCGGAATCGCGAACCGTGTCACGTTCCACGGCTACGTGGATGAGGAGGCGATTCCGGGCGTCTATCGAGACATCGACGTCCTGGCTGTACCGTCGGTACCTACGCCCGGGTGGATCGAGCAGTTCGGAAGGGTGGTGGTGGAGGCCCAAGCCTCGGGTGTACCGGTGGTGGCAAGCGCCAGCGGTGCCCTCCCCGATGTGGTCGGTGAGGACGGGCTTTTGGTTCCTCCCGCCAGCCCTTCTTCCCTCCAGTCGGCACTGAGCCGGTTCCTCGACGAGCCGGGTCTGTGGGAGCATCTCCGGTCATCGGGAATCGCTGGTGCCCATCGCTACACATGGGAGAGGATCGCCGACACCCAGATCGACCTCTATAGGCGTGTCTCGCACCGCGGGGAAGGCCGCTCGAGGCGGAACCCTTCTGGAAATTAGCTCGCCGGACTCCGGTCAGTGGGCGTGCCGTCCGGGTTCGTCGATGACCTGCCGGTACAACACCTCAAGGCGTTCCACGTGTCGTCCAACCGAGAACATTCGTTGTTGCCTCTCGCGGAGACCGACTCCCACACGAAGCCGAAGGGAGCGGTCGCAGCACAGTCTCCTCAATGCCTCAGCTGCCGCAGCTCCGTCGCCGGGTGTGAAGAGGACTCCGTCATTGCCGACGGTCTCCAGGTTGGCGCCCCCACGGGCTGCCACCACGGGAACCCCATGGGCCATTGCTTCGACTACGGACAGGCCGAAGGAGTCCTCGGGTCCGGGAGCAAGAAGAACGGACGATCCCGCCAATAGGCTACTGGTGTCGGTGACGTGACCGAGGAACGTGACACTATCGGTGACTCCGAGGTCGTGGACCAATGCGGCCAGGGACGGCTGCATAGCACCATCACCGGCGATCACCAGGCGCCAACCGTCTGCCCCCAAGCCGCTCGCCGACCATGCCCGGATGCCGACATCGGGTGCCTTCTCGGACTCCAGCCGCTGCAACATCAGCACCGTGGCCGATCGCAGTTCGGCTTGGAGCTGATCCGGAACACCGCTTGGGATGAGGACGGAAGGTCCGCTGATCCTGTCGACGACGTACTGGCTTATGGCGACGTCCTGAGAGATGGAGCGGCTGGTGATTCGAGCGAGCAACCTCGCCGGAGCGCTTGAGCCCCGGTCACGGGCGAAGTGACGGGTCGCCACCAACGGCGCCCTTTGCCATGGACGGGCGAGCCATGCCGCCCCCTCGGCCGACGTCATATGGAGGTGGACAATGTCCGCGCCGCGCTCTCCAATGAGGGCATGCGCTGCTTGGATCAGTGTGTTTGCCGGACGGTTCGGGATGGAGCTATCTAGTTCGACTCGCATCCGCTCATGGTCACCACCGATGGTGGTGACCATATGTCCGCGAGCTGACAGTGCGTTACCGACCTGGCATACGTAGCGTTCCACGCCGGCAAAGACATCGGTGACCACCACGTGCACCACGGCCAAGCGCGGCAGGTCGTCGAGGGTCACCGCTGGGATTCGACGAGGCACGGTCCACGTCGATACAGGTTAAATCTGGTCGCGGCGGCGCGTCCGCGTTCCCCACGAAGGGTGAGGGCACGAATCAGGCATCCGGTCATGACACCGGTCCGGTAAACCTGCCACCCACCTGCCCCGTAGTGCTTGCGGATATATCGCTCATGTGACCCATGGAAGTGGATGTCACGTGTCGTGGAGTCACCTCCGGTGCCGCCACCAACATGGGTGGCGGTAACGTGCGGGCAGATGGCCGTCTTCCATCCGAGTTCCAAGGCGCGACGTTGCCAGTCTGTCTCCTCTGCGTAGAGGAAGAAGCGCTCGTCGAAATCGCCAACCGCCGCCAGCGCCTCGGCTCGGAGCAACAGCACGGATCCGATAACGAATGTGTCGCCCCGACGCAGGCGACCAAGCCCGAATGCCTCCGCCCACGCCCCGAACGGTGTGGGGAACGGCCAGCCGACTCGAGCCGCGCTCCCGCCCTCCGGATCGACCTGGATCGGGGCCCCACAGGCCAGATCCGGCCGATCGTGCAGGAACCGGTGTAGGGCGGAGACACCTTCGAGAGTGACAGCGGCGTCGGGATTCAAGAGAAGCACGTCGGCATCCGGCCGGCGGCGTTGGGAGAGGCCAAGGTTGACTCCGCAGGCAAACCCGAGGTTTGCCCCCGGGTCGATGTAGCGGGCTCCGTGCGCCTCGGCTATCCCCCGCACCTGCTGGTCCGATGAGTTGTCCACAACGATGACGGGCAGCTCTCCGCCGAGAGCGGTCAAGCACTCGGCAAGCAGTGCGGGTGCGCCGAAGGCCACCACGAGGACCTCGATGTCAAGGGATGTCAGGTCGCTTCCGTGGTCTAACACTTCGGAAGGTGGACAATCGACCGTCCCATCCTTGCCGTCGCCCCCGATCTCATTGCTTGTAGGCATAGGACTTGTAGGAGTCGGCGGAGGAGCGACGAACCCGATTGAGGGCGATACCAAGCACGCTGCAGTGGGTGGTCTCGAGGCGGCGCATTGTCCGTTCCAGGTCGCCGCGATCGGTCTTTCCCTCAGAGGCGACGATCACCGCCCCGCGGGCCATGCTCCCAAGGATGGCAGTGTCCGGAACCGCCAATACCGGCGGGGTGTCAAACAAGATGATGTCGGCCAACAGGGGAAGTTGGTCGATGACGGGCTGCATGCCGGGGCTACCGAACAGCTCACTAGGGCTGTCGAGCTGCGTACCGACCGGAAGCACTTGGAGCCCGAAAATGCCGGACTCCACCAGTAGCGACGCCGTGGACAGATGGTCAGGCACCGGCGAGGCGCCGCGTGCGGCCGGGTTGGTAGAGGGCCTTCCGTTGGACGGGGAGCGACGTTCACCGGGTCGATTCGGAGCACCGGGCTGCCGGCGTGCCACGGGGCGACTATCGGGATCTGGCTTCTTCCAGTTGGCCCTGATGAGATCGGCGAGACCGGGCTTACCGGTGGTTTGTAGTCCGAAGATCTCCTCGAGTCTGGGCCGCCGGAAGTCGGCCGACACCACGATGACCTTGCTGCCGCTCATAGCCCAGGCGGCGGCCAGGTTGGCGGTGACGAACGTCTTGCCGTCCCCCGGCTCGGGACTGGTGACGACGATGACCGGGGACGGGGTGTCGTGCAGGATAACCCTCAGGCTGGTCCGCAATTCCCGGATGGACTCCGCCATCTGTGACTGAGGTGCCTGAACCAGAGAGATCGCCACCTTGCCCGAGCGGACCTCACTGTCATCAGGTAGCTCCGCGAGGATGGGCGACTCGGTGACCGCCTCGATGTCGGGAGTGTCGCGGAGTCGGGTGTCAAGTTGATCGCGGGCGAGGGCGATGCCGCAGCCGGCCAGGAGCCCGGCAACCAATCCGATGGCGCCCAGCTTGGACTTGCTCAGCCCGGTCGGTGACGTTGGAATGTCGGCGGCCACTTGGATCTGGGCGTACGGCTCCCCGACCTGGATGTTGCTCTGCTCAGACGACAGCGTGCCGTAGGTCTGCTCCAACGCTGTCACCTGGGCAGTCGTCAACGCAGTCGTCGGCTGCGCCTGTAAGGCGAGGATCTGGGACTTGACCCCGCTCAAGACGACGCCGATCTTGTCGATCTGGGCCTGTACGACCGATTGGATGTCGTCGATATAGGCCTGGGAATAGGCCTTGGCCACCGCCTGGGCCTGCTTCGCATCGGCGTTCGATGCGGTGATGGTGAGGGCTCCACTGACCGGATCCACCGTTCCAGTCACCCCAGCGGCAATGCCAGACACATCGGGATCGTCGAGCAGCTTGGCTGCCTGCAATTGGACAGCGGTGCTCCCCAGGGTCTGCACCGGGTCAGGGAGGGTGATTGGCGCCGGCGATTGACCGGTTTGGCTGGAGACGGTGTTGATCTGGATCAGTGCCGACGATTCGTACATCGGAGTCTGGAGCTTCGAGTAGGCGAGCGCAGCTACGACGGCAACGAGGAGGCTGACCGCGACGGTCAGCCTCCTTCGCCATATCGTCGAAAGGAACTCGGGTAACGTCAAGGGATTCTCACTTTCGGTGGATCACACCAGCGTTGTTGAGGATAGGGCGTTCCACCGCCTGTGGTCGGCACCCGCAGGCATGCCGGGAGCATATGGTGTCCGGGGGCCGATCACACCCCTCGGTCGGGCGGGTCGGATCACCAGACTTCCTGCCGGCAACGTGCCCGATCCATCAACGACGCCATCGATTCTGCCCGCTGGCGCCATGACGGGAGCGGAGTGTCGTCGAACACTAGCGGAAGCCCCGCCGGCACCGTTTGTTCCAGCGTGGCAGATACGACCTCAGCGAAGCGCTCTCGCTGAGCGATTGCGATAGGGGGCCCGATCTGACGGAATCTGTCCACCGGTGTGGCCACGGTGGGACGACCGGTAGCGAGGCATTCGTAGACCCAGATCGGATCGAGGCTCTCGGTGAAGGGACTGACGAGGTAGGGGATGACCACGAGATCGGCGTGCTGGAGGAATGCCGGAATCTGGTGGTAGGGGTGGACCCCGAGGAGATGGATGGTGGGTACGTTCTCCAACTGGGACACAACCTCATTGGGCAGGGATACCGGGCCGACTAGGACAATGTGGAGGTCGGGCAGCGATCGGGCCAGATCGAGAACGAGGGGGATGTCTATCTTGCCGGCATCGACCGTTCCGACGTAGAGCGCCGTTGGTGCCGGCGGGAGATCGGCTGGCCTGGGCCGGGGCGTCCGGAAGAGCTCGACGTCGACTGCGTTGGGAATCAGCTCGACCGTCCGGGTCCTTCCCCTACTCTTGGCCAGGGCAGCCGAGCACACCACCACCGCCTCGCTGTGCTCGAGGAGGATGTCGTCGTTGGTCTCCAGCCTGGACCGCATCCGGGGAGCGAGCGGAGCGAGCAGTCTGTCCCCGGTGATGTCGTAGAGGGTGGGCCATCCAGTGCGAACGGTGAACTGCGCATAGGCTGCATCGTTGACCCATAGGAGTGGCTGACGCAGGCCGAGCTCACCGACCGCATCGAGGACTTGGCGCTCCAGAGAGCGGTCGGCGAGCGGACCGATCGATCGCGGCAGCCACCTCCGGGGCCGGAGCACGTGGATGCGGGGATGGACCTTCTCCAGCCGGGAGGCGCTCGCGTTTGCGATCTTGCTGTGACTCAACCGGCGAGGGATGTTGGTGGCCGGGCAGACATAGAGGACCTGGAGGAGAGGGTCGAGGTCCACGATCTCGTCTACGAGAATTCGCATCCTCCTCCGAACCTCTTCCCATGGCTCGAGGGAGAACACCACCAACGACATGGCATCATGATCTCGCTCATCGGAGATTCTGATGCTGGCCCGAAGGTTCTGGGTTGCCATGTCTGTTCCTTAGATTCTCGTCAGGTAATCCTCCGGCCCCCCGCACGATCTGCCGGTCACCCCGGCCTGCCATGGGGTCGTACTTACCCGTCGACACCGTACCGTCTGAGCTTGAGATGCAATTGACGAAGTGCCAAGGGGCGGAGCGAGGAAGAGTCCGTCAGTACGCGGGGCACGAGCGACAGGCGGCTACGCTGAGGGTTGCTGCAATCAGGGGAAGATTCCGAGGTCCAATGAGCAAGGGCGCGCCCGTACCATGAGCCGGTTCAGCACCTGGGACCCGCACCCGGTAGCCGGCAGCCGGCGATTCTGGGCCGGGCGGAGGCAATTGGTCAGCTGGTTGGCCGGCTGGATGGCCACCGTCGTGGCCGCTGGCGTTGTCGGGTACGTCACCGTGGCCCACCGCAAGATCGGCTTGGCTCTGGCGGCGCTAGTGCTCCTCTTCGGCGTATTGGTGGCCGATCCGCTCCTGGTGGTAGTGATAGCTCTGCCCGGTGTCCTATTGGTTCAGCGGTTAGGCGGGAGTAGCACCAACCTCAGTGCCAGCGATGTCCTGGTCTTCGTGGGTGGCGTAGTTTGCCTCTTCTACGTTCGATGGGGTGAGGCACCCAATCTTCGGAGGTTTCTCCGTGGAGTGGTCTGGTACCAGGCGATCCTTGTGATGGTGGTGATCGCACACCCCAACCGGTACAACATCGTCGAGTGGTTTCACCGATTTTCCTATCTGGGCGCCAGCGTTCTGTGCGGCTGGGTTATCGCCACGTACGGACGAACCCGCCAGGCGTTCCGCATTTTCCTCGCCGGATCCTCCGTGCTAGCCATCATCGCGATGGGGTTCGCCATCAAACTCCACTTCCAACCGGCCCAGTGGGGCGAGTACCAGAAAAACAGCATCGGCGCCATCATGTGGGTGGCCATCGTGGTCGCTCAGATCAACCCGCCCTGGGCCGGCATCGGTCGGCTCCTGGCCAGGGCGACCAAGTACCTCTGCGTGGGAGGACTGCTCGCTTCGCAGTCCCGTCAGGCCGGGATCGAGCTGGTCCTCGCACTTGGCCTGGCCTATTTTCTGAATCCGGATCTGAGGCGCCGATCGAAGCTCATCATCCTCGGTGCAGTGCCAGTCGTAATTCTCCTCTACTACAGCTTCGCCTCTCAGTCACGGAACAATCCGAAGTTCAACTCGGTCTCGATACGATTTGGGCAGATCGGCGCCGCCATCCACGTCTGGCATCTGAGCCCGATCTTCGGCGAGGGAATGCGCTTCTACAATCTGCCCCAGTGGGTGAGCGTGACTGCGCCGCCCAATGTTGTCATCGACAACCTGGCTTCCACCGGCATTGTCGGATCGCTGGCCTTCCTCTTTTTGGTCTTCGTGACCGTGCGAACCATGTACAGGTTGCCGTACGCTCTCGGAACGCTCGGCCTGGTGGTGCTGATCAGCCACTATGTCGACGGCCTGTTCGACATCTTCTGGATCGGTGGTCCGACGGTCGCGCCCTACATCATCTGCGGCGTATCGCTGGGAATGGCTGACCTGCACAAGGTGAGCCGAGCTGGAATCTCGTCCGTTGACGTTCCGTCTACGCAGGTGACCTCCGGCAGCGTCGCACGGTCGCCGGGTCCCCGTGCCTTGCGCGCCGTCGGGTTTCCGATGCGGGGGACGCGGTTCCGACGCTTGATCTGGCCAAAGCGAATCAATCCTGCGCGCTGAACGTACCGTGGACCAAGGCCTTCCGCGCGTTGTCTACAACGCGCTTCCTCTCGACCCCCGGGGCGGTGGAGTCAGCACCTATGTCCGCGAGCTCCTGAAGGCCATGAGCGAGGTGATCGATGCTCAACTCGTTGCCGCCGTTCGACCCGTCGGCCTCGCCGAGCTGCCTCCAGGGATCGAACCGCTGATCAGAAGGGAGTCCCACGGGGTTCGGCGTGCGATCTCTGGAGCGGTGGGATTCGGCGGGGCCGATCTGATCCACGGATTGGATGTGGACCTGCCGTTGAGACGGCCCGGGCCGATGGTGTCGACCGTGCACGACATGACGATCTTCGACACCCCCTGGGCGTTTCCTCGGCACCGGGTGGCTGGTGAGCGGATGCTTCTCCGACATTCGCTCCGACGGGCTGACGCTATCGTGGCCGTCTCCTCGTTCACCGCTGAGCGGATCAAGACGCATATCGGACTTGACGCTACCGTTATCCATTCGGCACCGAGTCCGGACATGGCTCCTCCGACAGCAAACGAGATCGCCCGGGTTCGTTTGCGCTACAAGTTGCCCGAACGCTTCGTTCTGCATGTGGGCAACATCGAGCCGCGCAAGGACATCGCCACCCTGGGCGAAGCGTGTCGGGCAGTCCACGTCCCGCTCGTCCTGACCGGGCATTCCCTGTGGGGTCACCGACCCCCGGCGGGGACGATCGAGCTCGGCCATGTGCCTCTGGAGGACCTCCCGGCACTCTACGGCGCAGCCACTCTGGTCGGTTATGCATCGATGTACGAGGGATTCGGCCTTCCCCCGGTGGAGGCGATGGCCTGCGGCGCTCCGGTGGTGAGCACGGAGGTCCCGTCCATCGTCGAGATCGTGGGCGACGGCGCCGAGACTTTTCGACCCGGAGACGTCACCGGCCTCGCCGCCACTCTTCACGAGTTGATCGAGGACGACCCAAGGAGGTCGGAACTGGCTCGGCGAGGCCTACGTCGGGCGCAAGCGCTGAGCTGGGAGAGGACGGCGCGGGCCACTGCGGGCGTGTATCGGTCCCTGGGCCTGAAGGTGTGACGTCAGGGTAGTCGTCAGATCACCCGGATCCACGTCGGTGCCGGCCCCACCTGCGTCGGTCGCCTCATCGGCTCTTTGCGGGGTGCACTTCAGCTGGCTCCTCGGGGTGCCGAGGAGAAAAGGTGATATCAAAGTGGAGGACTTGGGCTCCGGCCACTGAGGGAGCCGCTCCCGATGGATCACTCTCGGCCTACGGCTTGCTGGATGTGGACGGCACGGGCAGCGCCGTGGACATCCATCTGCCGCCCGGAGTGCTCGACGATCTCCATGACCCCAGCCTGATCATCACGCCAGGGTACGTGGGACCGGAGCGTCGGGACCGGGCGCAACGGTACCGCATCTACCGATCCAAACGAGCTCTCCGTCGCCCTAGGCGTGGCCTCCGTTTGATCGAGGCGGTCGCGGTGGTGCTGGCCGTCGTCGCCGCAACGGTTCCCCTCACGCTGGTCGCTTCCCATTCCATGGTGGAGGCATCCGCAGCCCGCCCGGCGCCGAGCCACCACACGGCAGAGGCCACTGGTACCCCTCGTGCTTCTCGAGCTGCTGTCCGGCAGCACCAATCGGCCGGGCTCGGACGTGGGCACGTGCGACTGGCGGCCAACCGCCGTCGGGTTGCCACTGGACCAGCAATAGCCGTGCAGGCTCCATCCACGTCGTGCGGTCTGCCGGGCAACGTAGTCCTGACGGCGCGTTGCTCGGCCCGACTGGCTCGGACCGACCGGCAGGAAAAGCGCACCTCTCTTCGAGCCGCACGTGCCTCCCTTCGGGTGGCACGTGCCACCCAACGTGCGTCGAGGCATTGAGCCTTCTCCCTGGAAGTCTCCGGAATCGACCCGTCCTCGACCCGGAGGCCGGGGTGCGGTCATCGAGGGTCACTGCGACAACCAGGAGGAATGTTGCCCTCCTCGTCATGAGGGGTTTTCTGACGATCCGGCAGCCGGGACCTGGCTGCAAATCTCGAGTGTGAGAGCGACACGAGACGCTTCGCCCTGGATTCCGCAGGCGCTCTGGTACGGTGCGCAGGGGATTCGCCTGCTCGATACATCCGCTGGAGGGGTTCCATGCGTTCACGACTTTCAAACGCTGCGGCGGTGAAGAGAGTGCTCGCCGCGGTGATCATGCTGAGCTCTTTGGTTGGCCTCGGCATTGGCCTCGGCGCTGTACTCGACGTGCATCCCGCCGCTGCGACTACCAACCCCATCCTCGCCTACGCCGCCAACGAACAGGGCGTGGCGTACTGTGACGGTGGCGGGGGCATCAATGGACCCACGCACGGCGTGGGCACCCCACTAGGAGGGTGCCCGGGGACCACGGTCGGTTTCGACTGCATGAGCCTGGCCCAGTATGCGGTCTATCAAGGGACTGGGGGGGCGGCCGTGATCCCCGACAGCGGTAGCCCGGTGGTGGACGGCGGACAGGTGATCAGTGAGGCTGACCTAGAGCCGGGAGATGCCGTGTTCATGGGTGGTTCGGG
>Ga0182015_10006508_pt1 | contig 11704 bp, 10 predicted proteins | sample 712P3MmetaG_FD_120478 | JGI IMG/M metagenome (GOLD analysis project Ga0182015, IMG submission 120478) | Permafrost microbial communities from Stordalen Mire, Sweden - 712P3M metaG | ecosystem: Environmental > Terrestrial > Soil > Wetlands > Permafrost | place: Sweden: Stordalen | collected...
CCAGGCCTGGGAGCACCTCCGTTATCCCGACATTATTCAGGGGCTTGTCAAGCCGCTCTTTTCAGGTTTCATCATTGCCTCGATCGGCTGCTTTTATGGCATGAGAACCTCGGGCGGCACTGAGGGAGTAGGCCGCTCAACTATTCAGGCGGTCGTCACTTCTTCGGTCCTCATCATCTTCGTCGACTTTCTTGTTACTCAAGTACTTCTCACCCTCTTACCCCCGCTATGAGCGAGACCTCCTCCAACGCCTCGCCCAATCCGGCTCCCTCGGGGCGACACCCTGCTCTGCCCGCGGATGCCGGTCCCGTCGTCGCCTTCAGCAATGTCTCTATCGCCTTCGACGGCAAGCCGGTTCTTCAGGAGATCAGCTTCTCCCTGGCGCCGGGTGAGACGCGCATTTTGCTTGGGCCCGCCGGGGTAGGCAAGAGCGTCCTGCTCAAGCTGGTCAATGGTTTGGTTCGGCCCGACCAGGGAAGCATCCAGCTCTTCGGCCAGGAAATCGCCGACATGCGCGAGGAGACCCTCTTCGCCCTCCGCACTCGGGCCGGCATGGTTTTCCAAGAGGGCGCGCTCTTCGATTCGCTCTCCGTCCGGGACAATGTGGCCTACCAGTTGATTGCAGAACGTGTCCGTGATGACGAAATCGATGCCCGCGTCCGAAGCGTTGCAGTTCGTCGAGCTCGACGACACTTTTGCGCTCTTTCCCAGCAGTCTTTCTGGCGGCATGCGACGCCGCGTTGCCATTGCGCGCGCTCTCATCCATCAACCCGAGCTCATCCTCTACGACTCTCCAACGGGCGGTCTTGACCCCGTCACTTCCACAACGATTATTGAGCTGGTGATGAAGGAGCGCGACGTCTACCACACCCCTTCAATTTTGGTCACCCATCGCCTCCAGGACGCCTTCACCCTCTGCACGCATCAATTTGATGAGGATCAGGGACACATGGTTACCTTGCCTCAGGGTGTGACCAACCCGAACACCACGTTCCTCATGCTCGAGGATGGTCGCTTGATCTTCGACGGCTCTTTGCACAATCTGCTTCACACCGACAACAAGTTCGTCCGCGAGTTCCTGGAATAGTCTTGGACCAAGAAGACCGCTAAGGCAGACACGAATGTCTTTCAAATTCCAAAACGTTGACTTCCTTCACCTCGACTCCAGCTTCTCTGAGGACGAGCTTCTGGTCCGTCGCACAGCCCGCGACTTCGTTGACGACAACCTCCTCCCCATCATTGAGGATTGTTTTCGCGAGGGCCGCTTTCCCAGAGAATTGGTCCCGCTGATGGGCGAGCTTGGTTTCTATGGCGCCAACCTTCAGGGTTACGGTTGCGCCGGCATGTCTAACGTAGAGTACGGCTTGGTGATGCAGGAGCTTGAGCGCGGTGACTCAGGTCTCCGTAGCTTCGTCAGCGTGCAATCCGCGTTGGTCATGTATCCGATCTACACCTTTGGCTCTGAAGACCAGAAAAGCACCTGGCTCCCCGTTTTAGCGAGCGGAGAAAAGCTCGGCTGTTTCGGCCTGACCGAGCCCGGCTTTGGATCCAACCCTGGTGGCATGACGACCACTGCCCGCCGATCCGGCGATGAGTACATCCTCAACGGCGAAAAAATGTGGATCACCACTGGCACCATCGCTGACGTCGCTATCGTCTGGGCCAAGGTCGCCGACGAAAGCGATCCCTCAAAAAGCATTGTTCGCGGCTTTCTTGTTGAGACCGATCGTGCCGGCTTCTCCGCGCACGAAGTCCACGGCAAGTGGTCTCTCCGCGCTTCAGTCACCAGCGGCCTTGCTTTGCAGGACGTTTACATTCCCGTTTCCAACCTGCTGCCTGGTACCAGTGGCCTCAAGAGCCCGCTGATGTGCCTCAACCAAGCGCGTTATGGAATAAGTTGGGGCGCCATTGGCGCAGCCATGTCTTGTTATGACACCGCTCTCCAATACGCGAAACTCCGCAAGCAGTTTCACGACCAGCCCATTGCCAGCCATCAACTTATTCAAGAAAAACTTGTGTGGATGGTCTCTGAGATATCCAAGGCACAGTTGCTCTCGCTGCACGTGGGCCGCCTCAAAGACGCAGGTACTGCGGGTCACGAGCACATCTCGCTAGCCAAGCGGAACAACGTCTGGATGGCCCTGGAGACGGCTCGCATGGCCCGGGATATCCTTGGCGCCAACGGAATCACAGACGATTACCCTGTGATGCGGCACATGATGAATCTTGAATCGGTAAAGACCTATGAGGGCACCCACGACATTCATGCCCTGATTCTCGGTCAGCATATCACCGGGATTGCGGCGTACTGATTCTTAATCCTACAAACTCCGAGTTCCGCTGATTGTCGGCGGCTCTTCAATGTGTTGTTCCTGTTGAATCGTCATCTGCTTCGATTTGCGATATACGTTTGCAACCGCAATCGTCCAGAAGGGAACCAGGTCAACCCCCGGCACAAGCTTGCCAAGAAACGATGGCAGAAACTCCCAGTGCCAGCCGAGAAGGTAGACCAGCACCCCTGCAACACCGAAATCGACTACGTCGTCGGCCGGCGATTCAGCACCCTCGACGAATATCGGAAAAACGGCGAGTTGCAGAGCGTCCGCGATGACGGCCAATATCAAGGCGGCTCGAAAGCGAGCAACCTGCGAAATCTTGATCGTGTTCAAAGCCACGGCAGCCTCCAGCCTTCAGATTCGTGCTCAAGTGAATTTCGTCCCTTGCGGCCCGCTATCTGAGCTTACATCCGCTCACAGGTGAGACGTCAGCGAACTTGCAATTGAATCCTTTCAAGTCGAAGTCATTTTTCACCGCCTCAGGGTTGAGCTGCCGCCACGCGCGTTGGCAAAAGGTCTGCCTTAATATACGCGGGATCGAGAAGGCTGTGCACCGCATGATCGAAATTTGAAAAGGAGCAGGGCTGACTCGAATGGCAACCGGGAGGCGTCAAATTCACTTCGACAGGCGGACTGGACAGCGTCAGATCCTCACTGAATCGCAACTGGCCTATTGTCTGCGCGCGGAATCTGAGACGAACGGTGTACTCCTTCGTCCTCGCGCTTTGCCATAATTCAAAAACAATCTGCGAGTCGGGCGGCGTATCGTCGGTACGTCCATCCGCATCCCAGCGCACATCGAGCAAGCCGCCAATGTTGCAAAGATTCGAGTCGTGCCCGCTCACATAAACGAGACGGGTACTGACGGGACCAAGGGCTCCCGGCACGGGCTTGTGCTCACGCGACTGCGCCGCCTGCTCAAGTGTCCAAAGAATGTGCGCCATCAAATTAGAACCCTCGGTGCGGGCATTCAAAGGGGTGCGGGTGCCTAAGCTGAATTGCTTCGTATGCAATGGCAGAAGACGCCGGAGGGCCGGCTCGTCAATGCGACCCCAGCCCACCTCGGACATCGGCTTGTCGTCGAGATACTCGAGCAGGAGATCCTCGATCAGTGTTGAAGCCGCCGTTAGAGGCCTGGCATCATCGAGGATTGGCTTGGCTGCTGGATGCGCATGATCTGGGGCCAGAATACGCCCAAGCTGGTCGAGTCCAGGGTTTGCGGCAGATGAAAAAAAAGCCACGGGATCGTTCCCCACCGCGGCGTGAAAGTCTGCGTCCGCCGCATCCTTCGGCGGCGGTGCGAAGGTCGAAGGAACAGCCGAGAACAGGGGATCCTTTACGCCCAGCGCTGGATCAATTGTGTTGATCGGCACCGAGTCACAACCTGGTTCGAGCCCCGCGAGAGTAGCGCGCGTGCTTTCGACATTGCGCTCGTCGGTGTCGGCATAGAGATAGATCTCACTGCTGTCGGGACACCCTGAACGGGACAGGAGCCCGCGGCGCGCAAAATCCAGGCGCATATATGTGCCCATTTTTTTGATTGCCAGTGCGCCATGCGGTGTCAGGTACCCCAGCGGGACTTCCCACTCCGGCCACGGGTCGGAGGCGCGAAGATTCAGATTGGATGCGGCGACGAGTGGCGGCCGAATACCGTGCCGAGACAGAATCAGCGTGAAACGAAGATGGCTCTCAGGCTCCTCTTTGTTCGCCGGCGATTGGGATTCGGCGCCGGCGCTGGCAAAAAGCAGAGCCACTGCAATGACCGTGCTCAACGTTGGTTGAATGGTGCGGGGGCTCCGATGATGGCTAGTTCCCAGCAACCGTTGTAAAGGCAACCTGCCCTCCCTTTTCTGGGACGCCGTAAGCTCTACGCGCCAGACAAGGTCCATTGTATTTCGTGTGCGTGATCTTGATCTATTTCAGCCACTTGGACACGGGCCGCGCAGGGGACAGCAAGTCATGAATGGGCTTTCAAGGTGTAACGAAGAGTGTTAGGTGGTTCTGCTGATTTCTTAAAGGGTGCTTGCAGATGTATGCAGGGCGTCGAAGCTGTCGCGAATGGCGAAAAACGCATCTTTCGGGCGATAGTCGCGACCGAAGGGAAGCGAGCGCTGGGGGCGGTTCGGTTGCTTGCGATGGTGTGTCGGCCCATCATTTAACCAGGTTCGCCGGTCGCTCACGCCCCAGGTCAGCATGGCTTTTACAGCAGAGTTTGCAAGCGCAACATCGAGAAACGCGCGGTAGGTCTCGGCGATCGCCTTGTCCCGTTGCTGAACGTCATCGAACGCGAGGTCGTCTTCGTTAACGTCCATCTCGATAAGGTAAACCTCTAGTCCCATCTGGCGCACGCTTTCAATGAACTCAGCCAGGCCTTTACCCATGGGAGACTGCGCGCCCGCCTTGATGTGCGACTGAATGCCGACCGCATCGATGGGCACGTTGTGCTGCTGCAAGCGGTGAAGCAGCGCCAGGATCGATGCGCGCCGGGTAGCCTGTTCCGGATTGTCGTACTCCACCCCATAGTCGTTATAAGTGAGGCGCGCGTGCGGGTCAGCTTCGCGCGCCGCGCGGAAAGCTGTCTCGATGTAATCCGGGCCGATGCATTCGAACCAGAACGATTTGCGAAGATTGCCTGGTTGGCCGTCCGCGGGCAAGCACCGGCCTTGGCGCCGGTGGCACAGTCTGTGACAACACGAATTACACTTCCTCCTGCAGCTTTGAGGTTGTGGGCACGCAAGCCAGCGCCACCGCAAGCACTGCACCAACCGTCTACACCGGCCTAGGCCTGATGCAGCGCAATGCCGGCACGGGTCCGGGCTTCGCGGATATTGACCTATCCGGGCAGAAAGACACGAAGCTATTCGAGGGCCTCACCTTCGAATTGCGCGCCGATGCTTTTGACATTCTCAACCACCCCAACTTCGGGCAGCCGTCGGGCAATGTCCAGTCCTCTGCCTTCGGCCAGATCTCGGCAACTCGCTTCGCCGTCAGCGATGGCGGTTCATCGCGCCAGCTTCAGGTAAGCGCCAAGTTCATCTTCTAGGAGTCAAAAAAGTGCGGCGTGGGCTTTGCCAATAAGGCTATCTTGCACAACCCACGCCGCCTTTTTTGATCCGGACCAGGTGAAGAGCCCCGACGCTCTTAACATCCGCATTGTTCTAGCTGCAGCCGCTTGATTGTCTACATAGAGAGTACTTGTCTTTATATGCAGTTCTGCTTTCCTTAATTGTTCCATTGCTGCCAACGACAATGGAAAGCCGCCATTCATGCAGGTAATTGTCTTCAAGGGCTTCAATTCCGGGATAGATCGGCCCGCCGCACTATGCCGTCTTACTGCGCTCCGGAACACAGCGGTTCCGGCGACCCGATATAGACACTATGGCGGTCTTCCGCTTGAAACAGAATCTTCCAGACTAAGTTCAGGTGATATTCAATACCCCCAAAGCTTTGAGCTTTGCGTGGCGCAACACCGCGCATGAAATTGATGTTCCAGATCCCTGCGGTCGCACAATACTATGTGCATAAGCGATACGCCTGCTGTGCCAAATCTGGCTCGATGGTGTAGAACTCTGAATAGCCCCTTGCGCAATTTCGAGAAAACCCGAACGGAATTTCAAGAGATACTCGCCAAGCCCATTCGCGAACTCGGGCTCAAGCTCGAGGGTTCTCCGCTCGAACGATTTGTTGACCAGCTCTATCGCGAATTGGATGCCAAGGGCCTGCACAAGTTCCGCCCACTTTGCTACCTCACCGATGAATGGGGATGTCCCTCAGGCGAGCCCGTTATCGGCATGCCGTTCTATCTGGCCAACCCGGACCTGGCAAAGCTTGAGCGCGAAATGAACGACCTGGAAGATGCTCGCGAGATCATGATATATATGCGTCATGAGGCCGGACACGCATTCAATTACGCGTACCAGCTCTACAAGTCAGCTGAGTGGCGCGATCTCTTCGGTCCGTTTCGCCGCGCCTATCGCGATAATTACCGTCCCATCCCGTTTTCGCGGAAGTTTGTTCGCCACCTGGCCGGGTGGTACGCGCAGAAGCATCCGGATGAAGATTTTGCAGAAACGTTTGCGGTCTGGCTCACGCCTCGTTCGCAATGGCGAAAGCGCTACGAAGGTTGGGGCGCCCTGGCCAAGCTCCAATACGTGGATCGCTTGGCGCGAAAAGTTGGAGATGTCGAACCCATCCGGCGTCGCGGCCGCACCGACATCACCGTCGACGAGATGGAGTCGACGGTCGGCGAGTTCTATCATCTCAGCCTGCCAGAGGAGATTCCGGTGCAGGAACTCGCGCTCGATACAGACCTTGCGGACATCTTCAATGTCTCCCGTAAGCGACAAAAAGGTGTGCGACCCGCGCAGGAGATGTTGCGTCAGCATCGCAAGCCCATTGTCGACAAGGTCGCATATTGGAGCGGTGTTCAACGTCCGATCGTCAACCGACTCGTGGAAGCTATCTGCAGACGTGTCGAGGACCTGGGTCTGCGCGTAGACATTCGACGTGAGTCCGAGTACCTCACGGAGTTCGCGGTCTACACAACCGCACTCTCAATGAATTACCTGATCCGTGGAAAGTTCATTCATCCGTGAGGCGTGCCGGCAGATGCCGTCACGCCGATTGGAGGTCGCATGACTGGAACGAAGTTGAAAGTCACCGTGCTGTACGACATGTGGGAAGAAGAACCTGCTGAAGTACAGGAAGAGGTTCCCGCACCTCGCCAGCGCAAGGGGCAAAAGAAGCGCAAGAAGAAGCCGGTTAAGCACGACCGCGAAGAGATCTTCGAAGCCCTGGAAAAGCTAGGTCATGAGCCGTCATATCACGTTCTCGACGGCCGCCCGCAATCACTGCTCGGACTCGCCAAAAGTGGCGCCGATCTCATTTTCAACCTAACGGAATCCTATGCGGGCGATGACACCAAGGAGATGCACGTCACCGCATTCCTGGACCTGCTCGATATCCCCTACACCGGCGCGGGCCCGCATGCGAATATTCTTGCGCAGGACAAATCGATTGCCAAGAAGATGTTCGCTTTTTACGGGATTCAGTCTCCCTACTTCGCGACAGCCTATCGTGGCACCATCGACCACGCACATGACATTTCGTTCCCACTCATAGTGAAACCCACATCCGAAGATGGGTCCATAGGCATCGATGCCTCTGCCGTAGTGACGAGCGTGAAGGAGTTGATGGAGCGCATCGACTACATACAGAAGGAATTCGACTCTCCGGCGTTGATCGAGGAGTACATCGAAGGCCGCGAGATCTATGCCTCCATCCTCGGCAATTACGAGAACGCTCATGTACTCCCACTTGTTGAACTTGATCTTTCGAGGCTTCCGAAGGGCACGCCCAAGATCGCCAGCCAGGATGTGAAATTCGAGAAAGACACGGAAGCATATAAGCTGACAAAATCGGCGATCGCCGACGACCTCGATGAAGAGACCGTAACCAAGCTCACCGAGATCGCGATCAGGGCCTATCGCGCCGTCAAACTGCGCGATTATGGCCGGATCGACATGCGCGTATCAAGCAAGGGTGAGGTTTATGTCATCGAAGCAAATCCGAACCCATGGCTCTCCAGCGGACAGGAGTTTGCCATGGCAGCCAAAAAATCTGGTCTCTCTTATACACAGATGATCGGGGAAATCGTGGACCTTGCGATGGCTCGGCAAGCGTGAAAGTTGGCAAAAGTTCAGGTGAGTGGAGGCGCAGGAGTCAAGTCAAATGGGCGCCCGAAGGCGCACCAAAAGCGAACACCGCCCGGAGACGACTGACAAGTTACGGTTGGTGGACCGAGCCTGGATGCTTCCTGCGCCCAGACCGGTTGAATGACGCACTGGCTTCTAGCCCATAAGCGCTTCATCAAGCGTTTGGATGTCTACTAATCCCTTGCATCCGTAGATTGTCGACAGCACCAGGTCGGGAGGATAAGTTCTCCGCAGTTCTGCAACCCGTTCCGTGCCGGCGCGGTAGGCCGGAAGATACATTCTACCCAGCAACGGATGGCGTCCCCAAGCCCCCGACAATTTGTCGGCGCGCTCTTCCGTTACGAGAAAATCACGTCGCAGCGTCGCCGCCACCTCCGCCTGTGCTCTACCTTCACCCCAGGTCATATACGATGACTGGTTCTTGGCATCATCCTGCAACAGGGCCAGCAGCACGCCTATCTGCATATCTTCATCGGGCAATTGATCCACCTCGGTGACGTCATGAGCGATCAGGATTGCGTTGTTGGCAATTCCTTCAAACAGAGTGGCAGCGCGCGTGTTCATTGTGAGAACCGTAGCTTCGAAACCGGTCATTCCGCGTACGTACAAATCTTGCAAGTAGGCAAAGGTGGTCACGTGCCCAGGAACAACCTCATGGCTCACGAGCTGCTCAAATTCAGGATAAGAAATCTGCAACGAGGCATTAATCTCGTAACCTGCTTCGTATTGCGGCGTGCCATCCGCATTGCGTGCCCTGCCGATGTAGTTCATCGAACCGGAAAACCAAGCGTCCCGAATGGGGAGGAAATCAATGTTGGCGCGTGGCACCCGCGCAAGCTCCGGTGGAAGGTATGGCAGTAGATTCTTCGCACTGAGGCTATCGAAATGAGCGATCACGGCCGCACCCAGAGAGCGCACTGAAGCCATCGGGATGACACGATCCCGGCGCCAAGCATCCACCGCCTGCAGCAATTCGCCCGCACTGGCCGACGAGTAGCCGGCGCCGCCCAGCAGTTCGGCCACGCGTTCCCGCTTTCGCTCCGGCTGGGATGGTTCAGGAGGCTTCGAAGTCGACGCTTCGACGCAGCGCGCGTAGGGTACCGGATCGCCTTTGCCTAGGACCTCCATTGCAAGATCACCCATGGTTTCCAGGCTGTCTGCGAGGCCGGTAAGATAAGGCCGTCGCAACCCGCTCATCCGTTCCGCCTCTGCGCGAAGGCCGTCGATGGCCTGAGGAAGATTCACCGCACGCAGGTACTCGTCTACTGTCTCGGGATCGACGCTTTTGCCGGACACCCCGCCGCATTCCCGCAGACGCACCGCTGCCGGATGCGTATACGCGATAGGGAGCGGTTCATCGGAGAACCATGAATCGGCAATAAACCGGCCGGTGCCCGACGAACACATCACGTCACCACCCCAGAGTGTGTCTATGCCAAGAACAGCGTCGGCAACATATTTTCCTGCTTGGTCCATCAGACCTCCCTCACTTTCTTCAACGAGCCAAACCATACATAAAGGCAGAGGCCAACAAACAATATGGCGGAAACAGATTGCGAAATCGCCTCGTCCGAATAAAACGGAGTCTTGACCAGATCCTCCCGATACCAGGGGAAGAGCCGCAGGGCCGCACCCATCACGCCTCCCAGCGCTCCGCCGGCCATAAGTCCAGAGGCAATGATGACACCACGCTCGCGAATCGTCTTGCCGCGTTCACCTGTGGCCCTTTCCGAACGCTTGTTCAAGAAATGTGATAGGAACCCTCCCACCAATGCGGGAGTGTTGAGCTCGAGCGGGAGATACATTCCCAGAGCAAAGATCAGAGAAGGCTGTCCGAGCATCTCCAGCACCAGCGCGACCATTGCCCCTACACCAAACAGAAGATAAGCCACCGGCTGGTGGCTCATGAACCCCTCGACAAGAGCCTTCATGATGGAGGCTTGAGGCGAGGCCAAAACCGGCCGCAAGTCTCCAGCCGCGGCTTCTCCAAATTGAAAGGTGTGGGCCAGCATGACGATCGTCAGTCCGGCGGCGATCGCCGATGCCAGAACACCCAGGAACTTGACCTTCTCCTGTGCTGCCGGAGTAGAGCCGAGCCAATAGCCTGCTTTCAGGTCGGTAATGGTCTGCCCTGAGATAGACAAAGCAGTGCACACCATACCGGCGATGGCCATCACGAAGAACATTCCGGCGGTTCCCGACAGGCCGAATCGTAACAAGACGGCCGAGGAGATGATGATGGTCAACATGGTCATTCCCGACACCGGATTGCGGGCCGTGGTGGCAATGGCGTTGGCAGCCACAGAAGTAAAGAAGAAGGAAAACAGAAGCGTAAGAACCAGGCCTACCGTCACGACGGTGAAGGAGACCGGGAAATGTCCGAAAAAGATTGCCACTGCAATTGCGCCCAACACCACTCCCAAGAGAAGAGAAACCACGGGCAGATCGCGGTCAGTGCGCACCGATTGTGCAGCCTCTCCGTGGCGGAATGAACGCAGCGCAACTCCAAAGGAACCGGCTACAACCCGCAGGGATTTGATGATGCCGAAGATGCCCGCGGTGGCAATGGCGCCAACACCGATAAAGCGGGCGTAATTTCTGTAGATTTCAACCGCGGTCATCTTTGAAATTGGAAGGACAGCTGGATAGACGGAGACGTCAACGTGCTTGCCGACAAACCAGATCAACGGGACCAGGACGAAGTTCGATAGCACGCCGCCTGCACATAGAATCATCGAACTGCGCAGACCCATCACATACCCAAGGCCCAGAATGAAGCCGATGGCGTCAAAGCTGAAAACCATGCGGGCACGATCCGCAATGAGACGCACCACCGGGATAAACTGAAAGTTCACATACTCCTTCCACACTTGAAAGGTGGTCACGAAGAAGTCGTAAATCCCGGCAATGACAGTTGCCTGGATCAGAAGTGTGGCCTGCGAACCGCCCTTCTCTCCGGTGACCAGAACTTCGGTAATCGCTGTAGCCTCGGGATAGGGTAGTTGGCCATGCATCTCGCGCACAAAGTACCGGCGCAGAGGAATCAGGAACAGAACCCCCAGGCAGCCGCCTGCCAGACAGATAAAGATGGTCTGCACCGGGTGCGGATCGAGGTGCAGGATGTACAGCGCAGGAAGGGTGAAAATGGCGCCGGCAACCACGCCGCCCGCTGCACCGCCAATTCCTGTGATGATCACGTTCTCAAGCAGGCTCGAACGGCGACTGTAGGCGCGTGCCAAGCCAATGGCCAGGATGGAGATCGGGATGGCAGCTTCCATCACTTGTCCGACCTTCAGCCCCGAGTAGGCAGAAGCAATGGTGAAAATCACGCAAAGCAGCACGCCCCAGAACACCGATCGCAGCGTGAGTTCCGGCACCTTCGCTCCCGCAGGCACGATGGGCATATAAGACTCGCCGGGTTTCAGGGGGAAAGAGGCGTTTTCAGGTAGAGACTTCTTTTCGTTCTCCGTCATTGGTAGGTATTTCCCTTCTCGGCGAGGCTCAGCGCCCTACTAAGCGAGCAGTGTGGCCTACGCCAACCAGACTCGTCTCCGCCTACAAGCACGACCTGGGATGAATCATGCAGTTCACCACCCCCACACATTCAAAGCAAGTGTAAGTATCACACCGGACTGTGACAGTCTGCATCTTTGA
>Ga0182015_10006510_pt1 | contig 11702 bp, 12 predicted proteins | sample 712P3MmetaG_FD_120478 | JGI IMG/M metagenome (GOLD analysis project Ga0182015, IMG submission 120478) | Permafrost microbial communities from Stordalen Mire, Sweden - 712P3M metaG | ecosystem: Environmental > Terrestrial > Soil > Wetlands > Permafrost | place: Sweden: Stordalen | collected...
AGCGTTTCCGCTAAACTAGTGGATGCAAGGAGAGCGACGTCATGAAAGTTTCCAAGAGTTCCCTGGTGCTCACGGCGGCCTTCACTGGCCTGCTGGGCGGCACTGTGGCTCGTGTCAACGCGGCTGCTTCCGCGGGTTCGGCAGTCAGCGCCATCGCCGGCCAGGCGGCGGACACGCCGGTTGAAAAGCACGGTTGTAAGGGACTCAATTCCTGCAAAGGCAAGGGCGGCTGCAAGTCGAGCGATAACGGCTGCAAAGGCAAGAACTCTTGCAAGGGCAAAGGCGGCTGCGCCACCGACGGGAAGTAATTGACGCCGTCCGGGGCGCGAATCCATGCCCGCCAATCGCTTCAATGGACAGACCGACTTCGGCATCGGGATCGGGCTGCGCGTTCCGCATTACCAGCACATTCTGGAACGCCGGCCGGTGGTCGACTGGTTCGAGATTATTTCTGAAAACTACATGCTCGACGGCGGGCGTCCGCTCGCGATTCTCGATCGGATTCTGGAACAGTACCGCGTGGTGCAGCATGGCGTGTCCATGTATTTCGGCTCGGCCGAGCCGCTCAATCGCGAACATCTGCGCCGTCTCAAAGCGCTGGTGAAGCGAACCAAGACGCCGTGGCTGACCGACCATCTTTGCTGGGGCAGCGTGGATGGGCGCTATACGCACGATCTGCTGCCGATGCCCTACACCTTCGAGGCGGCGGAGATCACCGCGCGAAAAGTGCGGGAAGCGCGTGATTTCCTGGAAGTACCCATAGCGGTGGAAAACGTCAGCAGCTACGCCGAATTCCACATCTCGGAGATGACCGAGTGGGAGTTTCTGAACGAAGTGGTTGAGGGCGCCGATTGCGGCATTCTCCTGGACGTGAACAACATCTACGTCTCGTCGCAAAATCACGGTTTCGATCCGTACGATTACTTGAACGGTGTTCCCGCCGAACGCGTCGCGCAGATTCACATCGCGGGGCATTCCAAATTCGAGAAGTACATTCTGGATACGCACGATCATCCGGTGCTTGATCCAGTCTGGAAATTGTACGAGCACGCCATCCGCCGCGTCGGCCCAACCGCCACGCTGCTCGAATGGGACGACCGCATTCCGTCGTTCGATGAAGTGCACGCCGAGGCGCGCAAGGCGGAACAATTCATCGGAATTCCGGTGGTGGTGTCTCAATGACGAATTTGCTGGAATTTCAGCGCCGCGTTGCCGGCGCGGTGATGAGTCCGCTGAATCGCTCAATTAGCGCGGAGGCCAACCAGCTTGTCAAACCCAACGACCGGCTCACTTCCACTGAGCGCCTCAACATTTATCATCGCCAATACTGGTATCGCATTCTCGATTCGTTCAACGAAGACTTTCCCGGCCTGTGCTCGATCCTCGGCGAGCGAGCGTTTGAGCGGCTATCCCGCGCGTATCTTGCCGACTGCCCATCGCAATCGTTTACGCTGCGGAACCTCGGCTCACGGCTGGCAACGTGGTTAACGGAGCATCCCGAGTTCGCGGGCCAGCATTTCGCGCTGGCGATCGATATGATTCGTCTGGAATGGGCGCACATCGATGCGTTTGACAGTGCCGAGCGGAAGGCGCTTGGACCTGAAGACCTGCTGGAGCTGGGCCCCGAACTTCGTCTTGCGCTTCAGCCCTACGTTCGACTGCTTGCGCTCCGATATCCTGTCGACGATTTACGCGTGCAACTCAACCAGCACCTGAACGAACACGGCGCAGCCAGTAACGCCGTCAGCCGGCCGGCGCGACGCCACATCGTTCGCCGGTTTGCCCGGCTGAAGCCACAGCCGATTTTCCTGGCCGTCCATCGTGTCGACTTTACGGTATATTACCGGAGATTAGACGCTGACGAATTCCGTCTGCTTGAATCTTTCGGAGAAGGGCAGTCAATTGGTCAGGCACTTGATTCCGCGCTCGCCGGCACCGAGTTCGAACCGGCCGAGCTACAACAAAAGATCCAAACCTGGTTTGCCAATTGGGCTCAATTGGGCTGGCTTTCTTCCCGGCCATCGTGATGATGCAGGGCCGTGTCCTCGGGATGGTTCAGCCAAACTTGCAGACCCTCGGGATTCAGCTTCAGCCCCACCACGGTCGCTTCGTGCGGCTCCAGCGTCACTACCAGTAACTTGCAGTCGCGCTCGGCGTCCCCCTTGGAAACATCCGCCATGTAGACGATGACCGTTTCCTGGTCACCATGTTTCCAGGACCGAACCTGTATAAACGGCTTCCAACTGCCGTTGGCCGTTCTGCGAATTGCCTCCGCCACATCCCTGGCAGCTCGCTCGTCGAGATCCAAATCCTCAAAGACGGCCAGATCAAGATGTTTGACGCCGGCCGGATGCGCCACGGACGTAGCGAGATTCACCAGGCCGAAGAAAGGAATGTGCACCGGGCGCGTGTGCAACTCATCGGAGATGGCGCGAACGATATCGTCAAACCCGCGCTCGGCGCCTTGAAGGAGCGCGCAGGAAAGCATCCAAGAGGCTGCGACTATCAGCGCGGTCTTCATGTTATTCGTCCTTACTCGGCTTGCCGTTCTTATGCTGGGAATCAGGCTCGATCTTGGGGATGCCGAAATGTCCGCCGAGTTCGCTCAACTGATCCGGATCGATGGAGCCTTCGATGCTGACGATGGTCAGCTCCTTCGGTTCCGTTGAGACGATTGCGAGTCCGCCGATCTTGCCGTTTTCCGTTTTAATGTACACTTCGGAATTCTGGCCGGATTTCTGGCTGCGCACGCCGACGATCCGCGACCAGGCGGGAGACCGAAGCTGCGCGCGGAGCGGTTCAACGTCGGAATCCTGATATTCTCCGGCCTTCTCAAACTCGAAGCTCTTGACGTAGATCCCTTTCAGACCGGCGACCAGCTTCTTGACCTTGGCGTCATCGGCGTCTTTGTCGGAGAGGAACCGGCCGGCGAGCTGAAGCAGATTCGCGTCCAGGGTGACATCCACCACTTCACTGGCCTTCGCCGCCAGACGATCCAGGTTGGGCGGCATTTTCAGCTCTTGTGCGCCTAACGGCGCGAGCGCAATGCACATGATGAGTGCGATCTTGATAGACATCAGTCTTTCTCCTTCACTCTTGCTCCGTCGATGTTCGTACCGTTTTCTGAATTCTCGCCAACTGCGTCACAGTGACCTTGAGAGCCAGTTGCAACCGGGCCTTCGCGGATTCGCCGGCAGCGCGCTCTCGGACCTCGCCCTCATGCCGTACCCAGAATCCGCCAGCGATAACGATCACAGCCGCCACCTCTGCTGCCCAGCGCCAGAAGATGCTCCGGCCAGATCGCCGCGCGGCCACGGCGGCGAAGACCTTGGCCTCGAACGATGCGGATGGTTCCTTGCGGTCCAGCGCGCTCTTTAATAGCTGTTCAAAATCTTCCATCAGCGAATGTCTCCCATGCTCCGATCGATCTTTTCGCGCAGCATCCCGAGCGACCGCTGCAAATGACTCTTCACCGTCCCCACCGGTATTTCCAGCACCTCGGAAATCTCCTCCGGTGTTAAGTCTTCCTGATAGCGGAGCACCATCACGATACGCGGCTTTTCGGGCAGCGTCGCGATCAATTGCCGCAGCCGGCGGTTGAGCAACGGGTCGCCGTGCTGCGCTGGGATGGAAGGCTCCGCGACGTCTTCCAGCGAAATAGTGGATTGCGATCGCCGCTTTCGTACATAGTCGATACAACGATGGCTGGTGACCTTTCTCAGCCAGAAGGTCACGTGTTTCGCGCTCTCCAGTTCATCCATCTTGCGATAGAGCCGCAAAAACACGTCCTGCGCGATCTCTTCGGCAGCGGCTCGGTCCCGCAGAAAGTGATACGCCAAGCTGAAAACCATCGATTGATTCGCGCGCAGCACTTCTGCGAAAGTCATCTCCAGCGCGGTCTCCGCGTTCGCTTCCGTCATTGAGGCCGTCGCCATGTTTCTATAGAAGAGTACGTTGAACGCGAGCTGCGAGGACGCAAAATATCGTGTCCGGCATGCTTTAGCGCGCCCCAGATCGCCGCTTGCCCGCGATCGCCGCGTCAAATCGTGCCGCGATCGCCTCGAATCCAGGTGACGGGCCGTCCCAGCGCAGTTGGTCCACATCTTCAAAAAGCTTGATTTCGGTGCGAAGCGTGGCGAGTGTTCGGAACAGCAGCGCTTGCCCGCGCTCGCGCGAGAGAGTATAAGCCAGGGCGCTTGCGTTGGTGGCGTTCACGTGCCACTCGCGCCAGTCGTCCGGTATGGACTCGATGTGGCCAAACTTGGCGAGAACCGCAGCCGTTGACTTCGCGCCCCAGCCCGCCAAGCCCGGGTAGCCGTCGGAAGCGTCGCCGACCAGCGCCAGGTAGTCGGGGATCGACGCCGGTGAAACGCCGAATTTTTGGATTACGCCGGCTTCGTCGAACGTGACCCGCGTTCGCCGATTCAGTTGGACGATACGCGTACCGCGCACGCATTGCGCGAGGTCCTTGTCTGGCGTGCAGATAATCACTTGGTCGACTCGTGGATCCCGATCGGCCGCAACCGCCGCGGCGCCGAGAGCGTCGTCCGCCTCAAACTCCACCATCGGCCAGACGACCACGCCGGCGGCCGTCAGAGTCTCTTCCAGCAACGGAAACTGGGCCAGCAAATCGGGCTCGATGCCCTCGCCGGTTTTGTATCCTGGCCACAGTCTGTTGCGGAACGATTCAATCACGTGATCGGTCGCGACGGCGATGTGCGTGGCGCCGCCGCTGATCATACCCAGCACCGACGCGAGTACGCCTCGGACTGCACCCACTTCGTGGCCATCTGAATCGCGCGCGGACGGAAGCGCGTAGTAATGACGGAACAGTTCGTACGTGCCGTCGACCAAATAGACGTTCAGGATTTACGCTCCCGCCAGACCGCCGACTCTCAGGCTAACGCACGTAGGCCGGTAGACCCTGCAACTCCGACTCCTCCACCTTCACCCAGCCGCCCTCGAACGCCTCCACCACGCTGCCCTCCAGGAACCAGCTCTTGGGCGCATGGCCGCCCCACAGGGCTTGACGCCGAGGATCGTGCAATTGCCAGCGGATGGGCTCGAAATCCGGGTCGACGCTCAGGTAGTCGGAAGTGTAGAGCTCGATGCGATGGCCGTCAGGGTCGCGCAGGTATAGGAAATACGCGTTGGTGATTCCGTGCCGGCCGGGGCCGCGCTCGATGCGATCGGTCTCAAATGCGCCCGCCAGAATATCGCACAATTGCGAAATGCGCGCGCCGTCCGGCAGCCAATAAGCGAAGTGATGCAGGCGCGGACCGGCCCCGTTGGTGGTGGCGAGATCGTGCGCGTGACCTTTGCGCTGCATCCAGGTGGCCCAGATGCGGCCTTCATCGTCGTCGGTGTATTCGGTCAAACGAAAATCCAAATGCCGCTGGTACCACTCCGAGAGTTGCTTCACTTGCGGCGACAGCACATTAATATGATCGATGCGCTGGATGCCAGGGCCGCGGTGCAGATCGAAGCGCTGCAACAGCCAGGGATGCTTCACCGATTCGTAGTAGAACGCGATCGGGAATCCGAACGGGTCTTGCAAGCGCAGCACGCGCGGCCGATCGAGATCGCTCTCCCAACGATGCGGCAGGCCTTCTGCTTGGGCGATCGCTGCTATCTCATCCAAGGCCGCTTCCGATCCGGCCTTGTACGCCAGTTGCCTGACGCCCGGCTCGGCGCCGAGCTCCAGTTTCAAGCTCCACTCGCGATCTTCGACGCCGCGGAGATACAGCGCGCGATCGGTTTCGTGGACAACATTAAAGCCGAGAAGTTCGACGTAGAAGTGGCGCGATGCGGCCAAATCGCCCACGGACAATATGACGTGGCCAACGCGAATCACGCGAGGAAAAGTAAAGGGCATAATTCATCCCTTCCCAAACTTCGGAATGGCATGCGATCCCAGCGGCACGGCGATGAGCTTGAGCTCAGTGTAGAACTCGAACGAATGTTCCCCACCCTCGCGATGCGTGCCGCTGAACTTGATGCCCCCGAACGGCGTCGGTAGATGGCGCACGTTGTGGCTGTTGATCCAGGTCATGCCGGCCTCGAGCGCCAGCGCCATGCGGTGCGCGCGGGTAACGTCCGAGGTCCATAGATAGGAAGCCAGCCCGTACTTCACGTCGTTGGCTTTGGCCAGCGCGTCGGCTTCGTTCTTGAACGGAATCGCCGTCAGCACCGGACCGAAGATTTCTTCCTGCGCGATGCGCATGTGATTCTCGCCCGTGAATAGGGCAGGGGACACGTAGTTGCCTTCCGAGCCCACGCGCTTGCCGCCCACCAGCAACTTCGCGCCTTCCTGTTTGCCGATTTCGATGTAGCCCAGCACGCGGTCGCGATGCTCGGGATGGATCAGTGGGCCGACTTCGGTGTCAGGATCCAGCGGACTGCCTACCTTCACCTTGGCAGCCCGCGCCGCCAAACGGCCGGTGAATTCGTCGAAGATCGATTCTTCGATCAGCGCCCGCGAGTTGGCGGTGCAGCGCTCGCCATTAAAACTGTAGATCTGGAAGACCGTGGCGTCCAGGGCGCGGTCGAGATCGGCGTCGGCGAAAATCACGGCGGGCGATTTGCCGCCGAGCTCGAGCGACAGGCGCTTCAACTGATCGGCGGCTGCCTTCATCACGATGGAGCCGGTGGTGGTTTCGCCAGTCAGCGTGATGAGCGGCACCAGCGGATGAGTCACCAGCGGCGCGCCCGCTTCTTCGCCGAAGCCTTGCACGACGTTGAACACCCCAGGGGGCAGGTCGGCCTCCTCGAAAATCTGTGCGAGCTTCCACGCCGTCAGTGGCGACCACTCGGCGGGTTTCAAGATCACGGTGTTGCCGGTGGCCAGCGCCGGAGCGATGCGCCATGTCGAGAGCATCATGGGCGCATTCCACGGAGTGATGATGCCGCAAGGGCCGACGGGCACGCGCAGGCTGTAGTTGAGCCACTCGTGATCGACCGGGTACGTGCGGCCATCCATGGCCTTCTCGGCGTACTCGGCGTAGAAGCTGAAGTTTTCGGCCGTGCGTGCGATTTGCGCGCGAACGATCTTGAGCGCCTGGCCGGCATCCAGGCATTCGATGATGGCGAGTTCGTCGCCATGTTTTTCGATCAGGCTGGCGATCTTGAGCAGATACTTTTTGCGGTCCTTGGCTTTGCCGTATCCCCACTTTTGAAACGCCGCATGAGCCGCTTTGGCCGCGCGATCGATATCTTCCGCATGTCCGCGCCAGACGCGCGAAAGCACGCGATTGGTGGAAGGGTCCAGCGTTTCGAAGGTTTCGCCGCGCGCCCCTTCGGTCCATTGGTTATCGATATAGTGGCCGACCGTGGTGCGGGCAAGTTTGGCTCGGATTTGGTCGATGAACTCCGGGCTGATGCCCGCTGCTGGGGACGCCGTGGTCATTGACCTATCTTACGCTCCGCTGGGTGGGGATGATCCTTACTATACATTCGACTATACATCCAACCGCTGCACCAGAGATTTGCTCCAGATTTGACGCGCGAGTGAGCATCATTGTAATCCGATCCGCGTTCGCAACGGTAGCTACCACCATTCCGTCGTTCGCGCAAATGCCGGCTCCTACGATGCTCAACGTAGTCCACTATCAAGTGAAAGCGGATCACCTCCAGGAATTTCTGGAAGTAGAAAAACAGATCGCCGGCTCGTACAAGAAGGCGGCGTCAACGGATCAATTTCGGATCATCTACCGCGGTAGTGTTGCCAACACATTTGAATTCGACGTGTTCACTCCTCTGTCGAAATTTGCCGACCGGGACGGCGAGAATCCTTACACCAAGATGGCGACCGAGGAAGAGCGTTTGACGCGCACCGCGCGGCTGTCTCAGTACCTGGAAAGCGTGCAAACCAGCATCGACCGGCCGCTGGCCGACTTGACCATCAACGTGCCGGGCGCCCGGTTTCCGCCTACTTGGTTGCAAGGCGTCCGGGTTCGCGTGAAGCCGGGGAGCGCTGACAGCTTCAGCGCCGTGGCGAAGGCCGATCTTATTCCGGCCATCAAGAAGGCGGGAGTAAAGGTTCTTCTGGGCCGCCGCACCGTATTCGGAGGGAACCCCAACGATTTCTTTTTTGCTGTGGGGTTTGAAAAGTGGACCGAATTGGACAGCCCGATTTCTTTGCCGAAGATCATGGGCGAGGAAGCTTCCCGCAAGTTGACCGACAAGTTAGGTCAAGCGACCGCGGGTATTGAAGAGACGGTGTGGCGCTATCAGGCGGATCTGAGCTACTATCCCGGCGCGACGCCGACCACCAGCAGCCGCTAGGAAATTTGGAGCGCTGGCGAAGGGGCGGGCATGGCTGGCCCTTTCAGCGGCACGAGCTGCGGTCGGGCTAATAGTAGGCGTTACGCGCTGACCGCTTGTGGTGCCGCGTCCTTGCTCCCGAAAATCTTGTTGCGCAAAACAGCAAACCGGCCATCCTTGCGCAAGGCGTCCAGTTTGGGATCGACGTCCAGCATGAACAGGACCGCGGACTTTTCGTGGTAGGCGCGTTCGAGCTCCTGGAACGCCTGATCGCGATCGCCCAGCGCATCCAGCAGCAGCGCCATGTAGTACGCGTCCACGTAGTGCGTTTTGCGAGTCTGGTTTAACTCCGCCAGGATCTTCTGGGCCTCTTTGCGGCGTCCATGCTTCGCCAGACACTTGGCTTCGAAGGCGCGCAGCCAGCCCAGGTCCGGCGACATAATGGTTGCCAGCCGGTATTGCTCGATCCCCTCGCTAACGTTGCCGGCGTATTCCAGCGCTTCGCCGTAAAAGAGCCGCACAAGATAGAGGTAGGGGTGCAGCTCGACCGCCTTCTTTCCGCACACCACGGCGGCCTCGTATTCGCGCCGGCAAAAGCGGATCAAGATCTCGTTGGCGGGAACGGTGGGCCACAGCGAGTGGGTGTTCCGCGCCGACAGTAAAATGTTCAAAGCATCGTCCAGGCGGTTCTGCGTAAGGTACAGCATCGTCAGCCGGACGTAGACCTCCGGCGATTCCGGACTTTCCCGCTGCGCTTGCAACAATTCCGCCTCGGCCTCTTCGAATTTATGCTCGAATAAATGCAAGCCATGCGCCCGATCGGCGCGGCGCTCCGGAGTGAGTCCGCACAATTCCACCGCGCGCTTGTGGGCTTGCAGGAATCCGGTGTACATCTCGCGCGGCATTCGCATTCCGTAGGTCCCGAGCAGCAGGTAACACAGCGAGATGCCTTCGAAGGCCCGGAAATCCGAGGCATTCTCAATCGCCGCTTGCTGAAAGCAGTCCAGGGCCTTTTCGAAGCCCTCGCGTGTCCGCCGGCTCCAGAAGTGCCAGCCTTGCTTGACCAAGTCGTCCGAGTGCGGAACCTCGAGGCGGTATCCCAGCTTGGGCCGGTAGGTGATCCAGGAAAAAAACTCGCCCAAGGTCTTCTTGACCTCGCCGATGGTGACGGCCACCGTGTGCTTGGACACCAGATTGCCGTCCCAGGCCTGATTGATCATCTGCGCATAGCCGACATACCGGCCGCGGTTGTGGAGCAGCGCCTTGAGGGCTTGAAAGGCCTGGGGGCGAAGCTCGAGCTCGCGGCCATCTCTCAACAACGTCTTGGTTGTCGTGTCGAGCCGAAATGGCCCGAACGTAATCTGTTCCATAAAGCGCCTTCCCGTTACCGTCCCGTCTAAAATTGACGCGCTTTTGACTGTTTAGCGAATCATATCACACAATCCCTCCACCCGGAAGATTCTTGAAGGGCCGGCGGAGGCTTGGAGGGGTGTTGGTACCGGTCCAATCGAGCTGGCTGCCCGCAACACTGGCATCGAATCTTGTTCTTAGACGGGTTGCCAACAAAGTCCAAGCAAGCGCAAAGGTGCCCTAAGAATTGCCCCTGTTTTGACTTCATCTCCGTGAAACCTTCGAATACAATCCCAATAATGGCTCGTGGGGTGTGCATGCAGCTGTGCCTGAGTACTGCCTCGCCTCCAACCTCTAAGTTTTAGGGAGACTATGAAAACTACGACTTTGCTTCGTTCGCAAGTCACTGCCATCCTGGCACTGACCTTGTTGTTAACGCTGTTTGTTCCTTTCGTGATGGCGCAGTCCTCCGGCACATCCGGCTTGGCGGGAGTGATCACGGACCCTTCCGGGGCCGCGATTCCCAACGTGACCGTCACGCTCACAAGTAATGCCACCGGCGCGGTCCGCACCGCCATCACCGGCACCGATGGCACCTACAAGTTCTCCTTGCTGCCGCCTGGCGACTACAAGGTTCGGTTCGGAGCCAACGGCTTCAAGACGGCTGAAGTAGCATCCTTTACCTTGAACGTTACGGAAACGCCCTCGTTGGATCGGGTCATGGAGGTCGGCGCCCAATCCGAACAGATCACGGTGGAAGCAGCGGCCGAAGTGCTCCAAACGGAAAGTTCTACTCTGGGGACGGTAGTCACGGGACAGAGCATCAACGACGCGCCGCTGGCGGCCCGGAACTACACCCAAATTCTGAGCCTGTCGGCGGGAGTATCTTCCAGTTCTAACGACGCGACTGGGTTGGGCAGGGGCACCAATGACATGAGCGTAAACGGAGCCATGCCGGAGCAGAATAATTGGCAGATGGACGGCGTCTCGGTGGTGAGCGCGTTCGGCACAGGCATCGCGAGAGACTGCGGGATCTACGTCGGCATCGCGATCCCGAGCCCGGATGCGATTCAGGAATTTAAGATACAAACCTCCACCTATGACGCCAGTTACGGCCGCAATCCCGGAGCCAACGTCAACATCCTCACCAAGTCGGGCAGCAACGCGTTCCATGGAACGTTGTTCGAGTTCTTCCGCAACGAGGATCTGGATGCCAACGGCTTCTTCGAGAACGCCGAGAACACCGGCAAGCAAGTCCTACGCCAGAACCAATTCGGCGGCACTTTCGGCGGGCCCATCAAGAAAGATAAGTTGTTCTTCTTTGGAAGCTATCAGGGTACGCGCCAGCTCAACGGCGTTTCCGCCTCTAGCAGCGAGAGCGTCTTCTTGCCGCCGATTCCCGGCGGCGATCGTTCGGGCCCGGGCTTTGCGGCCGCTCTGGGCGCGGCCAACTGCGCTGCCAATCACCCGGGAAGTCCGAATTTTTCTACATTTTCAAGCCTGTTCGGCGGCATGCAGGTGGCCTGCGATGGTTCCAACATCAGTCCCGTCGCGATAGCCCTTCTGAACGCCAAGAATCCGAACGGTAGCTATTACATGCCGGGTTCCACCACGGGAAATTATGAGCAGACCACGTTCAGCATACCAGCCAAATACACGGGCAACCAATATATCGCCAACGCCGACTACGTGATCAACTCCAAGAACACTCTGGCAATGCGATACCTGTTTACCGAAGATCCGCAGGAGGTTCCCTTTGGTATTGCCAGTATTCCAGGCACGCCTTCCTTTACCTACTACGCCAACACCAACTCGGTCCTGAGGCTTACTACACTGGTCACCAACAGCTTCGTGAACGAAGCGCACGCCACCGTGCAGCGCAATATCGCGAATGGTCACGACGAGACGCCGCAGTACACACCGCAGTCAGTCGGCATCACTCCCATCATCCCGCAGCAGACCCAACCGCCGGTCATGATTATCGCCAATGCCTACGGTATTGGAGGAACCCTGGCCCCCTTCTACGGCCCGGCTACCCAGGTCAATTTTGGAGACCAGGTTTCCTGGTCGCACGGCAAGCACACCATTCG
>Ga0182015_10006511_pt1 | contig 11701 bp, 6 predicted proteins | sample 712P3MmetaG_FD_120478 | JGI IMG/M metagenome (GOLD analysis project Ga0182015, IMG submission 120478) | Permafrost microbial communities from Stordalen Mire, Sweden - 712P3M metaG | ecosystem: Environmental > Terrestrial > Soil > Wetlands > Permafrost | place: Sweden: Stordalen | collected...
CTGGCCGGGCGTGCCTCGGGCTGCGCGTCGTGTGATTCGAGTGCCACCAGAATGCAAGGTAAGCGTTTACAGCAGCGAATAACGTCGCATATATATGGATCCATCCCGGCGAGATCGGCCTGCTACAAGGCGAACTAATGGTTCGCTGTAGCTTTCTGTGAAAAAATAGAGTATCGTGCTCGCGAATGTTTATCTAGGCCACATAAAGCCGCCTGGGTTGAAGCGGTACCTGGGCAGGTTGGACGACGTAAGGGATTGGGGGCGGAGATGCGATCTGTTGGGGGATGTGCGGAGACGGTCTTCAAGGCTTTGATCTGCTGTGCTATTGCGCTCGGGTTGCTCCCAGCGGTTGCGTTGGCGGCAGAACCTCCCGCCGGCAGCATCCTCAACTCGCTCGTGGTGCCCAACGTGCAGCTTCTGGATGGCGCTCAGCAGGTGCAGGCGGCCGAAGAAGCGCGACGGGCGAGCCCGGAGGCTCGCGTGGCGCGCGAGCGATCCCGGACCGCGTTTGCGGGGCTGGGCGCCCGAGCCGCTGAGGCGCTCGCCCGGGAAGCGTTCCCGAATGTCGTCGATCGTCCGGTCGACGGGGCGCCGGAACTGTCGGCTGGCGAACGGATCGTCGCCTACCCGACCGATCACGCCGCCCAGGTCGAGTTCGGCGGCGGCAAGCATGGGGTCATCGAATCGATCGAACCGCTCGCGACCGAAATCTCCCGCGGGCATCGCGAGCCGATCGATCTCAGCCTCGATCAGTCCGGCGGCGCATTCCGGCCCGCACGCCCGGCGGTGGGCGTGCACATCCCGAAGCGGCTCGCCGACGGCGTGCAGCTGGCGAACACGGGTGTGTCGCTGACGCCGGTCGATGCATCGGGCGCGCCTCTCGGTGGCTCTGAAGGCAACGCCGAGGGCGCGACGGTGCTGTACGCGAACACGCAGACCGACGCGGACACGCTCGTCAAGCCGACCGGCCTCGGGTTTCAGGAGGACACGATCCTGCGCTCGACGGCGAGCCCGGTGCAGCTCTCATACCGGGTCGGATTGCCGCGGGGCGCGCGGCTCGTGCTGCAGCACCACGGGTTGGGCGGCGCCGCCGTGATCCAGGACGGAAAGGCGCTTGCGCTCATCCGGGCGCCGCGTGCCGACGACGCGACGGGTATGCAGGTGCCGGCCCGAATGGGCGTCTCAGGCGACACGTTGACGGTGTCGGTCGACGACTCTTCCGAAGAATACGAGTTTCCGATCGACGTCGACCCCGAAGTCATCGACGAAACCTTCGTCGCGTACGAAACGAACTGGCGTTTTGAAAGCGAAGGGACCAGCTTCAGTGGCGGCGAGGAAGTCGGCGGGGCAAAAGACTTCACGATCTACAGCGGGGGGAGCCTCAAAGCAGAATCATGGGGGGCTGTCATGTACCCGACGCAGGGCGCGTCACGGATCATCAAGTTTCAGTCCGAAAGCTCTGGCGAACAGGTCAGCGATGTCGACAACACCGTCGGGATCGTGAACTCATCGAAAAAATGGGAAGGCGACGAACCACTGCCCTCCACCTATGGCACGAGATCGGTGACGATCACGGCCAACGACCAAGGTAACGGAAATGTCGCCGAGTACCTCTCAAACGCGGTGTTGAGCGAAGAAAAAAGCAGTGCCGGCAAAAGCTCGATCTACCACGCAACCGTGACGATCTCGCAGACGGGAAAACCAACGACGAGCTTCAACACCACCTCGCCCACGACCAGCACTGGGGCTCCGAATCTGCTCTACACCGGTGGCTGGCTCACATTCAACAAAAGTCATGGCGAAATCGAAGAGGAAGCAAAAGACCCTGGCATCGGTGTCAGCTCATGGAAGCTCAGCTCTTCCGATGGGTGGTCCGAGGAAATCGGCTGGCCCCAGCTCGACAAATGCGAAGGTGTCCAATGTGAGGAGAAAACCAATCACACCATGGCCGACCCCGAATACCCGTTTGCATTGCCTCAGGGTGAAGATACGATCGAAGCGAAGGCATCGGACGATGCGGGGCTGACTGGCACTGCGACGGCGAAAGTCAAAGTTGACTCCGAAGGGCCCCATGAAATAACGCTCACGGGTCTCCCCAAGAACGACGAAATCGCCGATTCGCAATATCATGTGACCGTCAGCGCGACCGACGGCAACCCAGGCGTCCCCAGCTCTGGAGTCGCTTCGATCGCGTTCGCTGTCGACGGCAAAGAAGTAGGCAAACCGGGCGGCTCCTGTCCGTCGGGACCGTGCACCGCCTCCGCGGAATGGGTCATCAGCGGCAGCGAATTCCCGGTCGGCACGAACACGATTGAAATCACGGCCACCGACAACGTGGGCAACACGGCGAAAAGTTATCTGACGCTGTTCGTCTCGCGCCCGACCAACCCAGTGCCGGTCGGCCCCGGTTCCGTGAATCCGGAGTCCGGTGAGCTGACCCTATCCGCCACAGACGTTTCGCTTGGCGCCCCCGGATCGCCATTGACGGTCTCGCGCAGCTACGGGTCGATGCACCCGCAGGCCGGCACTGAAGGTCCGCTCGGGCCCCAATGGACGCTCGACCTTGCCAGCAGTCAGAACGTGACGAAGCTGCCCAACGGGAACGCGCTGCTGACCACGGGCAACGCCTTGCAGGCGGTCTATGTGAGCAAGGGCGGAGGCGAATTCACGCCGCCCACGGGCGACGAAGGCCTGAAGCTGACCGAAGAAGCCAAATCCGACGAATTCGTGTTGAGCGACGGCACCGGTGCCGTCACCAAGTTCAGCCTCGCGCCGGGGTCCAGCAGCGTGTGGGTTCCGACACTTCGCGAAGGCCCTGCCGGCACGAACGCCACTAAGGTCACGTATCAGACCGTCGCGGGGATCACCGAGCCGGTAAAAGAGATCGCCGCGGTTCCGGCTGGCGTCAAAAGCTGCTCGCCGACGCTCGAAAAGGGCTGCCGAGCCCTCGAATTCGTCTACGCGTCCAAAACCACGGCGACCGGAGGCGGACAGAGCGAATGGGGCGACTACACAGGGCGTCTGAAAGAAGTGCTGTTCATCGCCTGGCAGCCGGGAGGAGCCGAAACGAAGACCGCCCTCGCCCAATATTCGTATGACCAGGAAGGGAGGTTGCGCGCGGAGTGGAACCCGACGATCTCCCCGACGCTGAAGACGACGTACGGCTACGACGCGGAAGGCCATGTCAGCGCGGTCACGTCGCCCGGGGAGCAGCCCACCCTGTTGACCTATGGAGCGATCGCAGGCGACACCCGCACGGGTCGACTGCTCGCCTCCGTCGTACCGCCCGCCACAACGGCAGTCGGCGACGGCAAAGCTCCGGTCAACACCGCGGCACCGGCCTTGTCGACCACCGCGCCGACAGAAGGCGTGACGATGAGCGTAACGACCGGTACGTGGAGCAACAGCCCGCTTGCATACGAGTATCAGTGGGAAGCGTGCTATGGCGCCACGTGCACGCCGATCCCGGGCGCCACGAACGCGACGTACACCCCGTCGTTCAGCAACAGAAATCATGACTTCACGGTGAAAGTCACCGCGACAAACAGCGATGGGTCGACCGTCGCCGCCAGTAACACGAGCGGAAACATGTTGGTCATCGGCTACTACGAACGCAAACTTGAATTCGGTAAAGAAGGCACAGGCGAAGGCCAGCTGAAAAAACCGTCGGGAATCGCGATCGCGAGCAATGGGAACGTTTGGGTCGCGGATACGGGCAACAACCGCATCGACGAGTTCAAAGCGACCGGCGGATTCGTCAAATCCTTCGGCAAAGAAGGCACCGGCAACCTGATGTTCAAAGAACCGAAAGGCATCGCGATCGACAAAGAAGGGAACATTTTCGTCGCTGACAGTGGCAATGATCGAATCGAGGAGCTGAACAGGTTCGGCGAATACGTCAAGACGAAGACCTTCACGGTCGCGCCGGCAGGCGTCGCCGTCGGCGAAGGCGAAGACGGTGTCGGGATAAAAGGGGACGAGGTCTACATCACGTTCGCGACTGGCGCACCGAGCCTCGAGGCGTTCCTCCTGGAAGGCACGGAATGGGTCAAACAGGCGACGTTCGGTACGGTCGGGTCCGGGAACGGTCAGTTCAGCAGCCCGTCGGGCATGGTGCTCAACGAAGCGGCGCTGAAAGGTGAATATGGCAAAAACGGTCGCCTGCGGGTCGTCGATGCCGGCAACGACCGAGTGCAGGTGCTCGGGGCCTACATCGAAAGCAAATTGAGCCTGGAATACCTGTCGCAGTTCGGCACAAAAGGTGCTGGAGAAGGACAATTCTCGGCTCCCACCAGCATTGCAGAAGAGCCGGCCGACCTGACGACATTGCAGCAGTACAACCGCTATCTCGAAGGCTTGTCCGGCGCCATTCTCGTCGTAGATGCGGGTAACGGGCGCATTGAGCAGTTGAATGAAAAAGGGATTTACAAGCGCCAGTACGCTGAAAAAGGCGCGCAAGGCATCGCGATCAACTACGAAGACAACGAGACGACCGCGGGCGACATGTACGTCACCAATGCGGAAAAAGGTAAAGTCACGGAGTGGGTGCCGGCGGCACTGCCGGCAGCTCCTGCCCCCGAACCACCCAACTATGGCTCTAGCTCAGCGACGACGATCGACTACCACGTGCCGGTCTCGGGTAGCGGCGCGCCGTATGCGCTGGGCGCAAAAGAAGCCGAAGCGTGGGGTCAGACGGACGATCCGGTCGAAGCGACGGCGGTGTTCCCGCCCGATGAGCCGATGGGGTGGCCCGCGAAGGACTACAAACGCGCCACGGTCGACTACTACGACTTTGCCGGACACACGACCAACGTCGCGACTCCGAGCGGCGGTGTAGCGACGTGGGAATACAATGCGACGGGCGATGTCACGCGCAGTCTCAGCCCGAACAATCGTGCCACAGCGCTGACAGAAAGCTGCGAATCGAAAGAAAGCTGCAAATCGGCCGAAAAGGCGAAACTGCTCGACGTCGAGAGCACATACAATAAAGAAGGCACCGAGCTAGAAAAGACGCTCGGTCCGCAGCACGCCGTGAAGCTCGCCGCAGGAGGCGAAGTGCAGGCCCGTAGCGACACGCAGTACTTCTATGATGAAGGCGCGCCGGCGGAAGGCGGTCCCTATCGGCTCGTGACGAAGATGACCCAAAGCGCGTTGGTGGGCGGCAAAGAAGAAGAAGCGCGCACAACGACCACCTCGTACGCTGGTCAGAGCAACCTCGGCTGGAAACTGCGCGAGCCGACCGCGACCACGACGAACCCGAGCGGCCTGAAACTCACGCACACGATCGTGTACGAACCGAGCACCGGTGAGGTGACGGAAACGAAGTCGCCGAAGGGCAGTGCCACCGGGGGCTCGGCGGTCCACGACTCGAAGGTCGTCTACTACACGGCAGGCACCGAAGCAAGCGTCGTGGCCTGCCAGAATCACCCGGAATGGGCCGAGCTCGCGTGCGAGACGACGCCGGCGGAACAACCGAAAACGGCTGGCCTGCCGGAACTACCCGTGACAACGATGACGTACAACATCTGGGACGAGCCCGAAAAAAGCACGGAAACGGCCGGCGCGAAGACTCGTACGACGACCGAGACATATGATGCGGCAGGGCGCCTGAAGACGAGCGCGGTCAGCTCTACCGTGGGGACCGCGATGCCGACCATCACGGACGAATACAGCAGCGAAACCGGCGCTCTTGTCAAAGAGTGCGCGAACGAAGGCAAACCGTGCACGGAAGGCAAACCGAAGACGATCGCGAGCGTCTACAACTCGCTGGGCGAGCTCACGTCGTCGACCGACGCAAGTGAAAGCACTACGACCTATGAATACGACATCGACGGGCGGCTGAAGAAAGCCAGCAACAGCATGGGCACGGAAGCAATCACTTACAACAAAACCACCGGCCTTCCGGCAGAACTGCTCAACGAATACGGGGGAACACAACTGTGGTTCGGAGCGAGCTATGGTGTTGAAGGAAACCTCCTGACGGAGAGCTACCCGAACGGCATGAGCGCGGAATTCGGCTATAACGCGAGCGGCGGAGCGACGAGTCTTGTGTACAGAAAGCTGACGGACTGCACCGAAGAAGCAAAAGAAAAATGCGTGTGGTTCAAGGACTCCGTGATCCCTTCGATTCACGGCCAGTGGCTCGAACAGACGAGCACGCTCGCGCACGAGGCGTACACATATGACGCCGACGGACGGCTCACGCAGGTGCAGAGCACGCCGACGGGCGCCAGCTGCACGACCCGGGCCTACGCCTACGACGAAGACACGAACGGCACGAGCCTGACGAGTTACGGGCCCAATGGCAAAGGCGAATGTGCGACCGAAGGCGGGGGAACGGTCGAAAAACACACCTACGACGAAGCGGACCGCCTGACCGATACGGGCGTGAAATACAGCGAATTCGGGGACATCACGAACCTGCCTGCGGCCGACGCCGGCGGTACGGAACTGACGAGCGCGTTCTACAGCGACAACCAGTTGGCGAGCGAGACGCAGAATGGGGAGACCGTCGGCTTCACGCTCGATCCAGCTGGGCGCACCCTGGAAACGGACGCAACCGGAAAAACGACCCAGGACCTCGTGGACCACTATGCCCCCGGCGGCGCCTCGCCGGCGTGGACGACGGAAACGCCGTCCGGCGACTGGACACGGTATATCGATGGCATTGGCGGCTCGCTCGCGGCGATCCAGGTCAACGGCGCGACACCGGTGCTGCAGCTCGAGAATTTGCACGGGGACATCGTCGCCACAGCGGCGTTGAGCGAAACGGAAACGAAACTTCTGGCCACGAAGGAAACGAGTGAGTTCGGTGTGCCCAGCGGCAGCCCGGCGAAATACTCGTGGCTGGGCGGCGAACAGCAGCCGACCGAACTGGCGGGCGGGGAGATCTTGATGGGCGCCCGTTCCTACATACCGCAGCTCGGACGCTTCCTGCAGCCGGACCCGAGCCCCGGCGGGTCCGCGAACGCCTACAGCTACACGTTCGGCGACCCCGTCAACACGTTCGATCCATCAGGCGAACACACCGTCGGCACGCCGTCGTTTGCGATCGAATTCAACAATGAGGTCGCGCACCAGGCGACGGAAGTGGCGGAAGCCGCGATCCGCAAGGCGGCAGAAGAAGCGGCGGCTCGGGCGGCAGCGGAAGAGGCTGCCAAAGAAGCCGAAATCGCCGCACTCATGGCCGGGCCCCAGATCCACATTCCAGAAGGACAAACGGAGACGGCGGGCTGGGCGTGCGAACTCGGGGGGGAAGAGAACCAGGCGGTCTCGGGATGTGGTGGCGGTGCCGGGGGCGGTGAACGAGGAGGATTCGAGTACACCGAGATGCGCATCAACCCGCAGGACGTTCTAAACCCGGAGGGCTGCGGGACAAATGGCGTAGATTACAACGGGCGCCACGAACCCTATGACCCCGAACCGCCTAAGCCCTACAAAACGTACACGCCATCAGCGCATCCGCGTTATAGTGAACCCGTTGGGGCGCGCGGAAACATCAGCTCGGGCATTTACGAATATTTCGGCGGCGGGGAGGACAGGTTCCCGGAGATAGAGGACCCGAACGGATAGTCAATCTGCGATGAGGTCGGTAAGCGTCCGCTCAGGTGCCCCGCGCCGCTGCCGGTGCCGGTTCTGCGCCGCGAGCATCTGCTCGATGTCGTCAAGCTCTAGCTCGACTTCGCGCTCGGGGGAGCGCGTGGGCTTCCAGTCGAGCAGCTCGGCGTAGCCGTCGCGGTGGAAGTGCCCGGCGAGCAGCGCGACGGCGAGGATCACGAGCGGGAAGCCGAGGACCATCGCGAGAAAGTAGAGCTCCACGATCGGCCCCCGATGGCTCCGCCGTCAGGCGCCTTCGGGAGCCGGGCGCATCGGTGGGCGCGGGAGCGACGCCCGCGGGCTCGTCGACTTGGTCTGCGGCGCGCGCTTTTCGGCGGCCTGATCGGCGGCGTCCTGCCCGCGGCCCGCGGTCGCTGTGGCCCGTCGCGCGGCGCTGGCGCGCCGCGCGCTGCTCCGCCTGCCTGTGGCCTCGCGCGCGGCGCCGCTGGCATCGCCGCCGATCCCGTCGATCGCGGCCTGCACTGTGGCGAGGCGCCGCACGAGCATCGTGCGCACCTGCTCGAGCTCGGCCGCGTCCAGCAGCGCGGGGCCGATGCCGGCGCGGGTGGCCGTGCGTGCCGGCGCGACGCCGGGGTGTTTGGCTTCGATCTCGCCCAGCGTGCGCTCGAGCGAGGCGATCTGCCCGCGCAGCCCGCGCCGGCGCTCGGCCTCTTCGTCCACCGGCTGGCGTGTGGCGGCCGGCGACACGTAAAGCGCGGCGGCGACCTCGCGCGGGTCCACGCCGGTGTCGTGTGCTTCGCGCGCGGCGCCCGCGGCGATCGCGGTCACCGTCGAGAGCGGCTGCGGCGCGGCCGCGACGAACGTGCCGCTGCCCTGCTGGCTGTCGATCAGGCCCTCCTGCTCGAGGCGCTGGTAGACGGTGCGCGCGGTATTGACGTTTATGCCCGTCGCCTCCGCCACCTCGCGCAGCCCCGGCAGGCGCTGTCCGGGTTGGAAGCGACCGTCGCGGATGCGCGAGCGCAGCGCCCACGCGAGCTGCACGCCGATCGGGATCTCGGCGTCGCGGTCGACGCTGATGTCCAGTGCGGGGGGCCCCGACGCGCCGTGGCTCATGCGAGCAACTGTAGAGCGCCGCGACAACGTTGCCTAGTGTGCTGGTGAACTAGTACACTGTAGGAGTGTGGCGCGGCGGCGGGTCGATGTCGGCTCGCCCCGGACGGGTCTTCCTCCCTGTCAGGCACGTCCTCGAAGAATTCGGCGACATGATGCTGCTCGCCGGCAGGACGGTGTCCTCGGCGGTGCAGCCGCCGTATGTGTACGGCGGCGAGCTCGTCGCGCAGTTCATGTTCGTGCTGCGCCTCGTGTGGCTGCCGCTGCTCGTCTCCACGGTCGCGATCAACTACGGCGCTCCGGGCCTGCAGGCGGCCAACTTCCTGAAGCTGTTCGGCGCGCTCGATTTCCTCGGCGGTGCGTTCTATGTGCTGGTCGTGCGCGAAATCGGCCCGTTGATCACGGCGATTGTCGTAGCGGGGGTGGGGGGCACGGCGATCACCGCGGACCTGGGCGCGCGCAAGGTGCGCGAGGAGCTCGACGCGTTGCAGGTGCTCGGCGTGGATCCCGTGAAGAACCTCGTGGTCCCGCGCTTTCTCTCGCTGATGCTCGTTACCGGCCTGTTCAACATCTACGCGATCCTGTTCGGGCTCTACGGCGGCCTGCTCGCGACGATCGAGAACGGCGGCTCGGTGGGGCCGTTCTGGGCGACGCTGTTCTCCAACGCCGACATCACCGACCTGTGGGGGTCGGTGTTGAAGACGACGACGTTCGGCGCGATCATCGCGATCGTCTCGTGTTACAAAGGCATGACCGCGTCCGGCGGCGCGGAGGGCGTCGGGCGCGCGGTCAACGAGGCGGTCGTCGTCTCGTTCCTGGCGCTGGGCGCGTTCAACTACGTGTTCACGCAGACCTTGCTCGCGACCCATCCGCAGATCCTGGTGTTCAAGTGAACGATCTGCTTGCGTTGCCGCGCGAATGGCTCGCCGGCACGGGCGAGCTGGGCGGCTTCATGGGCGAAGTGATCCGCGACGTGTGGAGCCTGCGTGTGTTCAAGTTCTTCGGCGAGGCGCTGCGCCAGTCGGGGATCCTGATCGTCGGCTCGACGGGCGTGATCTGGGGGCTCGTGTTCATCAACGGCCTCGGCCCGTGCGGCATCCAGGCGGCTTACATCACCGAGGCGGCCGGCACGCCCGGCTACTCGGGCGTGTTCTCGGCGTGGTGCAACCTGCGCGAGGCGGTTCCGCTCGTGTTCGGCTACATGATGTCGGCGAAGGTCGGAACGGGGATCGTGGCGGAGCTCGGCGCGATGCGCATCTCCGAGGAGATCGACGCGCTCGAGGTGATGGGCGTCAACTCGATGACGTTCCTGTGCGCGACGCGCCTGCTGGCCGCGTGGCTGGTGCTGCCGTTCATGTACGTCGGCGCGATCGGCGTCGCCTATCTGGGCTCCTACATCGCGATCGTCCACCAGGTCGGCTACATCTCCTCGGGCGGCTACCTGCTGATCTTCTGGCAGTTTCAGAATCCCGGCGATTACCTGTTCAGCGTGATCAAGGGCATGACGATGGCAACCGCGATCGTGCTCGTCGGCTGTTACTACGGCTACAACGCGAGCGGCGGGCCTGTCGGCGTCGGGCAGGCGACGGCCAAGTCGATGGCGCTGAACCTGGTGCTCGTCAACGTCATCGACGCGCTCGGTACCCAGATTTTTTGGGGCACCAATGCGCGCGCCCCGATCGGCGGTTAGCTGGAGCGCGAATCGGCCGCGCCACTGCCGAGGCGCTAGCGGAGTCGTCCCCTGCGGTCTTCTACGGCTCTCCTCGCCGAGGTCAAGCCGAGGCTAGATTGGGGGCATCAGCTCCGCGATCCCGACCGAGATCGCGCCCGGCCTACTGCGCTGGAGCGCGCAGCACCCCGAGTGGAACCCGGGTGCCGAGCCGGGCAGCTCGAGCGACTGGGATCCGATGGTCGGCTCAGTGCTCTACGAGCTTCCCGACGCCGTCGTGCTGATCGACCCGCTGCTTCCGTCCGCTGAGCGCGAGCTGTTTCTCGAGTGGCTCGACCGGCGCGTCGAAGGGCGGCCGGTCAGCATTCTCACGACGATCCACTGGCACCGCCGCGACCGCGACGAGCTCGCGGAGCGCTATCGCGCGAACACCATGCGCGCGTGGAACTACCTGCCGCCCGGGGTGCAGCAGCGGCTGTTGTATCGCGCCGGCGAGACGCTGTTCTGGCTGCCCGCCGTGGCCGCGCTCGTGGCCGGCGACAGGCTGATCGGAGACGGGGCGGGTGGCGTGCGGGTGTGCCCGCAGAGCTGGCTCGCCGAGGTGCCCGCGAACCGCGCGGAAGTCGCCGGCCTGCTGCAGGAGCTACTGGTGCTGCCGATTGAACGGATCCTCGTCTCCCACGGCGAGCCGGTGCTGCGCCAGGGCCATGCGGCGCTGAGGCACGCGATCTCCGAGGCCAAAGGCGGCTGACGCTCAGCGCTCGATCACGAGCTTCGTCCAGCCGCGCTCGAGCAGCGCGTCGGCTGCGTCGCTCCAGCCGACGACGCTCGTCGTCACGAGCTCCGGGCGCAGCGCGCCAGAGGCGGCGAGCTCGAGCACGTGTGGCATCGCCGTGCGCGCGTTCACGCGACCCGTCTTGAACGTGATGCCCTTCGTGTACATCTCCAGCAGCGGCAGCGACGGCTGCTCGCCGAAGTAGATCGCCGTGCTCGTGCAGATGCCGTCCGGCGCCGTCGAGCGCAGCGCCAGCGCGAGGCCGTCCACGTCGGCACTCGCGTCGACCGTGATCGCATACGGCCCCACGCGCTTGGGTGTCTGCGCGAGCGTCTGCGCGCCGAGTATCGCCGCCGTCGCGCGCCGCGACGCGTCCGCGTCGACGTACAGCACCGACTCCGAGCCGAGCGCGACCGCGAGCCCGGCCGCGTACAGGCCGATCGAGCCGGCCGCGGCGCCGCCGACGACGAGCACGTCCGCGCCCGGCTGCTCTTCGAGCGCCGGCGCGATCGCGCGCCACGCGTCGCTGATGTTGTCCGACGCGCTCGCCACCGCCGCCGGCTCGAGGCCCGCCGGAACCGGCACGAGCA
>Ga0182015_10006512_pt1 | contig 11701 bp, 5 predicted proteins | sample 712P3MmetaG_FD_120478 | JGI IMG/M metagenome (GOLD analysis project Ga0182015, IMG submission 120478) | Permafrost microbial communities from Stordalen Mire, Sweden - 712P3M metaG | ecosystem: Environmental > Terrestrial > Soil > Wetlands > Permafrost | place: Sweden: Stordalen | collected...
CGTTGAAGTCGCCAGTTGCAATCGCGGTTGGGTTACCGCCCGTGCTTAGCGTTGGTCCCGCAGTAAATGTGCCCGCGCCATTCCCAAACAGGATTGAAACTGTGTCCACACTCTGATTAGCCACGGCCACATCCAGGTTGCCATCTCCATTGAAGTCGCCGGTCGCGATCGCAACTGGATTGTCGCCTACTCCCCAATCGTGATCACTGAGTGACACAGTGGTGACAGATGACGTCACCGGCAAGAAAACGGAGTTAGAGACGCCACCACCAGGAGTCGGATTGGCCACGGTAACGGAGGCCGTCCTTGCTGTAGTGATGTCTGTCGCTAGAATCGTCGTCGTCAAAGCGCTCTTGCTGACGTACTTCGTAGATCTAGAGCTCCCGTTCCAGCGAACAACCGAATGGGATGTAAATCCGGTACCAGTCACTTGCAGCGTAAAGCCGCTCCCACCCGGAACTACACTGGCGGGTACGAGTGGCTGGTTGAGATGTGGAACAGCATTGTTACTCGACTTCACTCCAGTCCCGATCAGTGTTACTGCCAGAGGACTGTCGGCAGAGTCAAACTTAACCAGTAATACTGAGCCGTTACTCAATAGGAGCCTGGTGGGGGTGAATGAAATCTGAATGGTGCACGTGCTGGTGGCAGGCACCGGGTTTGGGCAGTCGTTGGTCTCCACAAAATCTCCGTAATCCGCTATTCCGGCGATCGATATGGAAATAAGCGGAACCGGCGAGCTGCTCAGATTCGAGAGGGTGACCGTTTGAAGGGCGCTGGTAGTCAAGACCCCAACGTTGCCGAACTCCAGAGTATTGGTCGAGACGGAAAGATCCTCGCCGACCCCTGTGAGATTCACGGTTTGCGGGCTGGAGGCCGAGTTGTCGGTGATGGTAAGGCTTCCGTAACGAGTCCCCAGCGTCGTGGGAGTAAAAGTGACAACAATATTGCAAGTGGATCCCGCCAGCACCTTGTGGCAAGTATTAGTCTGCGAAAAATCTCCTGTGGCCACAACACTGGAGATTGTTATCGGCCCAGTTCCTGAGTTTGTGAAGACCGCCGTTTGGGCGGGTGCGGCGGTGCCCACGGGCTCACTACCAAAGTTCAGCGTACCTGCTGGTGAAATGCTGACGTGGGTCCCAATTCCAGTCAGGTTCACTACCTGCGGACTTCCGGCGGCGGTGTCCGTTATAGTGATCGTGCCCGCCCGGACACCTGCTGCTGTGGGTGCAAAGGTAACATTCATCGTACAGAAATTGTCACCAGTAAGTGGCACGTTACAATTGTTGGTTTCCGAGAAATCCCCGGTCACGCTAATGTTGGAAACCGTCATCGTCTGTTCTGTCGGATTGGAGACACCGATCTGGTAAACGCCACTCTTTGTCCCTACCGATTGGGGCTGGAACGTTTGCGACGCCTCGACCACTGGGCAGGAGCGCGTTGAGAGCACGACGGGTGACAAGGGCGTTTGTGTAAAGTCAAAACTGTCCGTTGTGTCATTGGCGTTTGCGTCACGTTCAGTAAGAGGTTGCAAACCCCAACGCTCTTCAATGAATTTTAGAACCGAAGATGGTTCATATTGCGTGTGCGAAATGTACGCTGCTTTTGCATAAGGCGAAATGATAAGCAGCGGTACCCGGGGGCCGAGCCCGAATTGGTCCTCGTACGGCGGAGCTACGTGGTCATAAAAGCCACCCGGATCATCCCAGGTGACAAAAATTGCCGTGGAATTCCAGTCAGGTCCCTGCATGATTGCATTGATCTGCTCAATGGTCCAGTTCTCGCCGTCACACGTGCTGAAAGGAGGATGCTCGCTTTCATTGTTACCCGATAGCCAAACCACCGCGGGCAGTTTGCCAGCTAGCGCGTCCGATGAGAATTGCGAGTAAGGAAGCATATGCTGGGCCCAGAGAGTGGGGTTGTTGTAGTAATGATTGATGGCTTCGTAGGCGTTGTAAATAACGTGACCAGGAGCGTATTCAGACCAGCTTACCCCGGCCGCAGTCAAGCTGTCGCCCAGAGTCTGAATGTCGACACAGGGGTATTGATTTGAGATGTTTCCATGTTCATCGATCACTTGAGCAGTTGAGGTCGGATCTGCCGAACACCCCACCTCGTGAAGTGACTGATTCGTGGGCAGATGGGCTTGGCCGATGAAGCCTGCCGAGCTCGCCGCAATCATATAGACGTGGTTTGGAAAGCTGGTGCCGTGGAGCGAGGAAAAGTTGTTGTCGGCGAGAGTGAAATTCTGGGCCAGGGCGAAATAGTTCGGGATATCCGCCTGCGTCATCTGCGAATAACAGTATAGTCGCCCGTCCTGGGTACAAGTCGGATCGAGATCGAAATGATCCATGCGACCATAGTCCATCATGGCAAGAAGGCAGGCCCAGTCGTGGCAAATGTCATTCGGCATGGCATCGTTGGTCTGGCCAAGGGGCACCACCTGACCTGTCGAGGTCAGTCCCGTGGTCGCCCCGTTGGCTCCCGGAAAGGATCCGAAATATTCATCAAAAGATCGGTTTTCCTTGACTATGAAGACGACATGCTGGATGTTTGTCAACCCTGGGGGCACCGTCTGCGCGATAGCGGTTTTAGAAGCTATGGGCAGCAACAAAGCGAAGGTTACGGGCAGCCACAGAAGGACGCCGCGCCTGAGTGCAAGAATGTTGAAGCTCACAGTCATTCTCCTTGAAAGAGGCTTTTCTCGGCAGTTTGGTCAGCCGATGATGTGATTTGATCGCGGTGACAGCGACCAATGAGTTAGTGACTACTTTCTGTATGGGTTCAACGCCGTGCCTGCCGACCGGGCAATTACCGGCATCCGAGGGAATGCATATTTACCGTCGTGTAATGTTGGTCTCTGTCTTGGACGTCGCCGCAACGGGCGCGGGATCAGCCGGCGGGGGAGCGAAATAGGCATCGTTCAGCTCTATGGTCGAGGACCCTTGGATGCCATGAGCGAGTTCGCTCATGCGCTGGCCTTGCACAGTCGAGGAAATTTCGTTTTTTACCTGTTCGAGAGGAAGCACTCCTTTGGAAACCATCCTGTACACATAGTGGCCAGTAGAATCGCTGATGACTTGAGAAACTTCTCCGGGCTTCAATTCAAATACCGCAACGTGTGCAGGTGGCAAGCTACTGCGCCGGACAACCCCCATATTAGTGGACGAAGTCCCCTTCACGCCTGCCGTCGCGAATGCTTCCTTCTGCAGTTGTTCGAAGGCTTCTCCGGCAACCGCGCGCGCATAAATCGAGTCGGCTTCCTGCTTCATCAGATCGCCTGCCATCGGCTCCGCCTTCTTGCTTTCCGGTTTGCCGTCATTTGCAGCCTGTTCGAGACGTCTGGTGCGAGGGATAAAGATCCTCTGCAACGTGGCTTGTTCATAAGTCGCGATACTCTTCCGGTAGTAGTCTGAAATGTCCTCATCGGAGATTCGTGCCGCCTCGTTTTGCAAAGTGCGATTTAATTTCTCCGTCAGAATTTGTAGACGGGCAAACTCCATCATCAGTTCGACGTCTGCGGACTTGTCCAAACCCCGCTTCCTCGCTTCGTGAGCCGTCACAATAAACTTCGAATACGCCGCACCCAGTTGCTGTTTCTTCGAGGTCGGCATGCCGGGTTGGAGAGCGTCTGTAAGTCTTTCAAACTCTGCGCGGGTTACTACGGTGGCACAAGGCACCGTGCGAGCACCACTTCCCGCCTTTGAGGTCGGTTTCGATGCCTGGCGGTCACAGATGCCTTTTATCGTGATCACAGGCGTCTGGGCCGGAAGGGTTGAAACGGCGCGAGAGGGAGTCGGTGCATCGTCATCATCATCCTCATCGGCGACAGAGGTTTTCTGCTGAGGGGTCCGCGGCGGCGCAGCTACCTGGGCGAAAGCGTTGCCCAGCAACAGGAGAAATAAAATCCACGAACAGCGCAAAACACACCTCCGATTATGACCAGAGAAACTCTCAAGACTCTTGGTCGCTAGATTCAAAGGTCGGTTAGGAAATGGAAACCGTTTCGGAATCCGCAGCAGGTTGAACCGTTCGGGGCACGGCTGCGGTAGTCCGACGCTTTAATGAGCGATAGCCTCGCAGCAGATACATAGGTGCGAAACAGTAGAGGAAGATGATCGCAAGATCATAGGTCCTCAAAGTACGGTAAATCAGACGATCCACTCCTCTTTCGAGCCAGGATGGTTTCTTCCGATCTGAAGCATCCGCCGAGGTGTAAACCGGCCACTGCCCCGCATACTCGTCTTTCCATAATCGGGCATATCGGGCAATCTTACTTTTCACCCGCAAAGAAAGAACGTCACGACTTTGTTGGGATGACACAATTTCGGAACTGTTCACCAACGCATGATGCCCCTCGTCGAAGACCGCGGAGCGATCGGCATTTTTCAATGAAGACATGCGGGGATCGTAAGCTATCTGCAGAAACTCACAGATACCCTTCATAGTAGCTGTAGGATTCGAGACCAGATGCTCATAATGGATCTCGTGAACTTCCACGCCAGCGGAAACCAGCCGGTCACGTTCCAACTTCATCCGGTGGTATCCCAGAATCGTCCGATGAATCATGCCAACGCGGGCAAACCAAGAAGGCCGCTCGCCCGCGCGAGTAACGCTGCTGCAAATCCCTGACAAGTCCCGCCAGATGATAATGAAACGGGCATTCGGAAAGATGCTCGCCAGAGTCATCATGGAGTCGAAATAATTGGGTGACTTGGCACCCCAGATGGCCGATCCCAGGCTTTTGTAGGTGAACTCCAAAGCGGCCTTCAGGCTTGGCGCCGTCGCGGAGATGCTGCTGAGGTCGATTTTATGCCGCTGCGGAGCACTATTCCAGAAGTTCCACCGCGCCAGCCAATCCCGTCTCGGCTTCCCACCCATGAACAGCGGCCACAGCAAAGGAAGGTCATCCTCGTACATCAAACTTATCTCAGAGTGCTGGTTGAGCAGGGCATACAGCAAAGAAGTTCCGGAACGCCACATACCGACCACAAACAACGGGCCGGAACCTAAGTTATGAGTCAGGCCTGCAACTTCTGCCTTGGTTTGAAGCTTATCTGCTGTCGCTTTCATCACGGTTCGCATTTGGTGTCGAGTGCTAGAAATCCAGGAAAGCGAAGCCGGGACCACAAAAGGTGTGCGGTCCCGGCTGTCTCACAACGACCGACCGAACGTCCAGCCCTCAGACCTGAGATGCAAGGACTGGCTGCTGAGCCAAGCGACCGGACTTGCGCAGTTCCTCCTCGATCCACGGATACGTGATCGCCAAACCTTCTTTCAAGGTAAGGGACGGCTCCCAACCCAGGACTTTCCGCAAAAGATTGTTGTCGCTGTTACGGCCGCGAACTCCTTGCGGGCCTTGCAGGTTATGACGTTTGCATATGCGCTTGTCGGCTGCTCCTGCAACCAAATCGACCAACTGATTTATAGTAACTAGCTCGTCCGTACCCAGGTTCAGAGCATCCCGATAATCCGAAGCCATGATGCGAAGCAGCCCCTCCACACAGTCGTCCACGTACATGAACGAGCGTGTTTGTTCGCCATCTCCCCAAACCTCGATCTCACCTGGATCAGATGCTAGCGCAACTTTGCGTGAGATTGCGGCTGGCGCTTTCTCTTTGCCGCCATCATAGGTGCCGAGCGGCCCATAGACATTGTGGAAACGTACAATACGCGTTTCGAACTTGTAGTCCTGCCAGTAATACCGACATAGTTCCTCGGCATACAGCTTTTCCCACCCGTAGCCGGGCTCCGGTTCGGCGGGAAACGCGTCTTCCTCCCGCAGCGGAGCAACTTCAGCACTCTTTTGCTTACTCTGCGCATATACACAGGCCGACGATGAAAACAGATACCGCTTGATCCCGTTGAGCCGGGCGGCCTCCAGCATGTGGGCATTGATCAGTATGTTATTTCGCGCTATATCAGCGTGAAACGCAGTGATGTAGCCGATTCCGCCCATGTCAGCCGCCAGGTTGTAAACCTCGTCGATACTGCCTCGAGTCGCGAGCAGGCAGCTCTCCGCTTTCCGCAGGTCCAATACCTCGAATTCGTCGGCAAGGCTAGCCTCGTATTCAGGGTGTTTCAGATCCACCCCTCGCACCCAGTAACCCTCGCTTTTCAGGCGGCGGACCAGGTGATGGCCGATAAATCCACCTGCGCCAGTTACAAGCACTCGTTTCCCCGTGTACATGTGTAGTTTTCCTTTCTCCTTGTCTGAAAATAATAGCTTCCTGTGGAGGGTGGGTCCAATCGCACACTACGATGGAAGCGCGATCGTCACTGACCGGTTCCGGATAGGCTCACGACCTGCGGACTGTTGTTGCCCGCCGCGTTGTGCGTTACTGTGACCGCGCCTTTTATTGCCCCTGTATTAGCGGGCGTGAACGTTACTTCAAAAGTGCACGATCCGGGAGTCTGGCCGCTCGCAGCAGCGACTGTCGTCCCGCAAGCAGAGGTGACCGAGTACTCGCCGCTAGGCATGATACTGCTGATACTTACGGCGCTGCTCGAGTAATTCCGCAGGGTCACGGTCTGCGGAGCGCTCGTGGTTCCGACTGCTTGCCCCGAAAATGTGAGAGATGGGGGTGACAACACGATGGGCCATACACCCGTGCCGGTTAAATCAAAGACCTGGGTAGTTGGTCCTGTTGTCGCGTTATCAACGATTGTGATTGAACCGTTTTCGCCACCTTGCAATGTGGGAGCGAATGTAAGAGATAAGGTGCAGGTGAGCCCTGCTTTTAGAACCGTTCCGTTTTGACAAGGAGTCTTGCCGGTTGCCGAACTAGAATAATCTCCGGTTGGCGACAGGCTCGTGATCGTGATTGAATTCGTCGTCGAATTCTTTACAGTCAGGGTTTTAGGTCCGAGGCTGCTTCCAACCACGACATTGCCGAACCCCTCATTTATTGGCTGGAAGGCTAAAGGCGAAGCAGCTCCGCCTGTGCCTGTGCCATTCAAGCTAACAATCTGTGGGTTGTAAGCCACGCCTGCAGCAGTATCTGTGATCGCAAGGGCGCTCTTGATCGAACCATTCGTAGTGGGCGAGAAGGTGACGCTGAGAGTGCACTTGGTGGAGGGATTGAGGTTGACCGGACTTGACCCGCACGGGGTCGCACCGCCCGATGAAACCCCGAAGTTGCCGCCGCCGATGTACGTAAAGGTTTGCGCAGTAGTTGCATTGTTGGCAATCGTTACCGCCTGAACCGCGCTGGTTGACCCAACCGTTACTGTGCCGAAGGACTGGCTAGTTGGGCTTACAGACAGAGTCGTCAGCCCTGTACCCGAGAGAGTAATCAGATGGGGGGATCCCGGCGCATTGTCGGTGATTGACACTGCTCCTAAGATTGTTCCCGTTACGGACGGCTTAAAGCTGACAGAGAGGGTGCAAGATGAGTTGGGAACGACAAAACCGGCAGTGGTGCAAGTGCCGCTGAGCGAGTAATCGCCGCTAGCCACGATCGAGTTGAGGGTCAGCGTCGCGCTGCCATTATTTTTCAGGGTGACTGACTTGGACAGTGTGTTTTGGACGAGCGTCTCAAAGCTAAGAGAAGTTTGGTTCAGGGCTAGGACCGGGCCCCCGCCTGTGCCCGTAAGGTTAGTAACTTGTTGAGCACTGCCGGCAGCATCGTCACTAATCACGATCTGACCGGTACGAGTTCCCTGTGCCGTTGGAGTAAAACTGACCGTGAATGTGCAAGTCCCCTGTGCTGCGACGCTGCTTCCACATGTGTTCGTCTGCGCAAAGTCTCCGCTCGGCGTTATTGCGCTGATGTTCAGTGCAACGCTTTGTTTGTTTGTCAACGTAAACGCTTGCGTCGGACTGGTTACTCCGATCGCATAGGCGCCAAAAAACAATCCCTCCGGGCTGAGCGTAACTGGGGGATTGCTGGTGCAGGAGGGGAACTTGAAGGAAGCGATCCGCGTGTGCCAATTGTAGCTTCCGGTTTCCGCCTGATATTGGTTCGTATAGAAGAACGTGCAATCGTCCACTGGGTCTACCGACATGGAGCTGTAGTCACCCCAACGATTGCTACCTTGCTCGGTCCCAGGACCCTCGATAATACTGTTTTCACTTTCCATCGTGTCCAGCGGATCGCTCTGCAACCGGGCGGTATAGCGGATGGCGGGCGCCATGCTGGAACTGGAAACACTGTATCCCAGTGCGATGTCACCCATTTGATCCATGGCGATGCTCGGCATCCAGCGCCAGCTTGAATCGGGCGAAAATGTAGCCTCCTGGAAGACTTCAGGCGTGCCTGCTGGATTCTGGATTTCATACCAACGAATCCCTGAGGGGGAAGAACTCACCGAGTGACTGGCCACTAACGATTCGTGGCCGTCTGTAAAGTGCCGATACGCGACTCGAAACATCAATCGATCGCCAATCCCATCCAGTAACTGGGTCGTTCCCACCTGAGGAACGCATGTTGAGGATCCTCCGCAGGCCTTGAGGAATGTAGAAACCGGCACCACAGTCGGACCGGTGAACGTTGTGTTGGCCGGCGTTTGCCAATCTACATGGAATCGCCACAAATTGAGTGAATTGGAACCCATGTTTAGGAAGTAATTAGGCGATCCTATTGGAGGCAAGATCGTGCCATCCAGATCCGATGGCAATAGGCTCTGATAGGTAATTGGCATCACGAAGCACTGGGCCGGGAGCGCCGTCGCGCCCGCGAGCATGTCTTGGCGATCAAGAGCGCAAACCAGGCCGCCGAGGTTTGCAAATGTTGTGGGGTTCTGTTCGTTGATACTTATATAGTAAGCATCCGGCCAGACTGCCAGCTTTGGATAATCTGGAAAGTTGCTTGGGAGCGTGAAAGCATAGAGGTTCCAGGTTCCGGTTGCATCCGAACTGGTAGATACTGCAACACAAAGATAAAAAGGCGCGTCGCCACTGGATCCGTAGGCGTGCTGAGACATAACCCACACGTTAGCAATCTTGTCGTATTCGGCAACAATGTCACCGTCGTCGCTGGTCTCGCATGGTCCCCCAAACCCAGCCCATAGAGTGTTGCCATAGATGGGTCCGTAAATCAGACTGCCAGAAGATTTCTCGAACACCTCAAACTGTAGATTCACCCACTGAACATACTGTGTAGCTCCCACCGCACCGACCGTGTCGGGCGTAGCTCGAGTACCATCAGCTTCGACTCCCTCCATATTGAACCCCGAGGAAACGTTGGCCGGCGCAAGCGAAGCCTTTCGGACGATGGAAGCGGAAGCAACATGAGCCGTGCTGCGCCGGCTGACCAGTGTCCGTCTCGGAGCTGCATCCGCATCGCTGTCCGGATCTGCACTGGCGGCGTGGGGGGATGCTGGGTTCATGTCCCTCAGGGGGATCGTCGTTTTATGCTTGACTTCAGGATACGGCCTCATCTGGTTAGACGAGTCTTGTGAAAGCAGCGGCCCTGCTATCAATAAAGCAGCCATCAACAGAACCGCTCGGAATGCTCCGGCTTCAGCACGAAGCCTTTTGCTATTCATACTATGTCTCCTCAACATACCGGACTTAACATGCGATCGCGCTCTCACTCTCCGGACGGAGGACCTAGTTATTTCCCTGTGCGTTCCACTCTTGCTCGGTTATTTGACTGTTCGGAGCGTTGTTCAACAGCCACACGAACTTGGCCGGAGACGAGAGCGTATAGGTATCGGGCGCAGCGATGCCACTGCTATTGATACCAAAAGTGTTACCCGAGCCGGTATATATCAGATTGCCAGCTGGGTAATTCTTAACGAGACCCGCGGCAAAACCGCTACTCTGGGTTATGTTGTTGTTGTAAACAATTACATCCTGCAAGGCGTAAGGCAGGCCGTTGGATCCATTTCCACGATTCTTGCTCTGCTCCATGACGCCGTTCTGGCAGTTCGTGAGCGTGTTGTTGTAAACCTGAACAGACGAAGAATTGGAAACAATGATGCCGCCACCCCACCAGGGGCCCGTGCCTCGGGTGTCGATACCATCATTCGTGATCGTGTTGTCGTGAATCGTTGCGCTATAGCTGATCTCGTGAATGATGCCCGCACCGCGATTGTTCGACAACTGGTTGAAGCCAATGTCTACATTAGAATTCTCGATGTCAGTCCAAAGACCAGGACCATTGTTATCATGGGAGTAATTATTTGTAACGGACAGGCCCGTTATCTGGACAAACTTGGCGCCACCCGCCCATGCGTAGGAGTATCCGACCGCGTTGTTAAACGCTATCTCATTGTTGGTTACCGATACGTTGTTCCCAGTCCCACCTACGCCTAGTTGCCCGTTGTGATGTAAGTAATTGCCCGTCACGGTCATTTGATCTCCGAGATTGACACCCGCTCCGTGGTTGTATCGAATCTCATTGTTCTCGATGAGCCAGTTATAGGATGGGATGGAGGTCACCTGATAATAGTCAATACCTTCGACTGCGCCGTTGTTGGCAGGGCTGCCATAGTACTCGATGGTGAACCCGTTGACTACGACACTCGTGACGTTCCCAGCTCCAATTGCAAACCGCGTCGTGCTGATTTGAACCGTTTGGCCAGTTGGGTTATTTGCCAGATATACATTTCCATCTGTGTAATTCAAGTACCACGAACCGGAGACGACAGCCGCATACGTGTTAACCCTCGTGTACAGTGCGCCGTTAAAGAACAGATCCTCTGGATGTATACAACCGATGACTCCCGGATAACACTGGCCCTTGGGGCTGGTAACCGGCGTGATCTGTATGTGACCCACCCACAAGTTTATCGTTTTGTTAAATATAAAGTTACTAACCACAGTCGCTCCGGAGAGTATGGCTGCCTTGGGCGTCGACGAAATGAACTGGTCGTAGTCGAGTGGCACCACAGAGAAATTGGTGTAGACGCCCGGCCCGAACGTGAACGTCGCTCCGCAACCGGCGCTAGTGACCATCGACTGCACATTGTCTCCTGGCACTACGGTTACTGTAGGACCGCTCCCCGCAGCACAGGTTTGAGCAGAGCCGATACGCGGAAATGCCAATGCGAGTAGCCCTAAAAAAAAGCAGCAAATCAAGAAACTGCGCCGGTATATCATGAACCTTCCCTCCACTACATGTTTTCGACATACTCCCCCGTCGGTTCCCGTTCTTACCAGGGAAACCAACGGAGGAGAGTTGCACTCACTGAACGATACAAAAGGGAAATAACTTCTGGTGGGTATCCGTCCTAGTTGTTGCCGGCAGCCTGCCACTGAGCATACGTAAGGACAGAATCCATAGCCTTGCCCTCCAACCAAATGAAGAACTCACCGGTTGACGGGGTCAATGTGTAGGTATTTGGAGCGGCGGCCTTGGTTGTCGGGTTGATTCCAAAGGTGTTGCCGGCCTTCGTGTAGACGGTGCTTTTTTCAGCGTATGTATTTTGCACCAGAATGCCGGCTGCCGCGGTGCCGGGCATGACCGTTTGGTCCTGCACGATCGTGTTGCTATAGACTGCGTTGTTCTGCAAGGGACACGCCACGGCACAGTCGGTCCGATCTTTTGCTTGCTCGAGGATCCCATTATAGTCATTGGTCAGTGTGTTGTTATAAACTCTAGTGTTTTCAGAGTTCGCAATCGAGATGCCGGCTCCCTCCCAATAGCCTGTTCCAAAAGGGTTTACCCCGTCATTCGTGCTCGTATTGCCGTAAATGGAAGCCTTGCCGCCGATCTCGTGCAGAATGCCGGCGATGAGGTTATTTTTCAGCGTA
>Ga0182015_10006513_pt1 | contig 11697 bp, 11 predicted proteins | sample 712P3MmetaG_FD_120478 | JGI IMG/M metagenome (GOLD analysis project Ga0182015, IMG submission 120478) | Permafrost microbial communities from Stordalen Mire, Sweden - 712P3M metaG | ecosystem: Environmental > Terrestrial > Soil > Wetlands > Permafrost | place: Sweden: Stordalen | collected...
CGCAAAGAGCCGAACTTCGCGAAAGAAGAAGAACCCGCGCCCGGACTCACGCTTTACAAGCCGTATCCGTACAAGGAAGAAGACTATGCCTGGGGCATGACCATCGATCTCAACTCCTGCGTAGGCTGCAACAACTGCATGCTGGCCTGCCAGTCGGAGAACAACATCGCCGTCGTCGGCAAAGAGCAGGCCGTTATTGGCCGCCACATGCACTGGATTCGCGTCGACGCCTACTATCAGGGCGACCGCGACAATCCCAAGGCATTCTTCCAGCCCGTGCCCTGCATGCAGTGCGAGAACGCTCCCTGCGAAGTGGTTTGCCCCGTCGGCGCCACCAACCACTCCAGCGAAGGCCTGAACGACATGGTCTATAACCGCTGCGTGGGCACGCGCTATTGCTCGAACAACTGTCCGTATAAGGTGCGGCGCTTCAACTTCCTGCTCTTCCAGGACTGGGAGACGCCGCAATACAAGATGATGCGCAATCCCGACGTCAGCGTGCGCAGCCGCGGCGTGATGGAAAAATGTACCTACTGCGTGCAGCGCATCAGCGAACGCCGCATCGACGCCGAACGCGAAGACCGCAAGATCAACGACAGCAATCACGAAGACGAACTGAAGACCGCGTGTCAGCAGTCCTGTCCGGCGGGTGCGATCATTTTCGGCAATATCAACGACCCGAACAGCAAGGTTTCAAAATTAAAAGCGCAGTCGCGCAATTACAGTCTGCTGGGCGAACTCAACACTCGCCCGCGCACCACGTACCTGGCGGAAGTAAGCAACCCAAACCCGGAACTGAAGTCTTAGGAGGGTTTGAAAGGGCACGGCTTCAGCCGTGCCGTTAAGAGCCGATTGAGATTGGGGCTTTAGCCCCTGAGGGCACCGCGTAGCGCATGGACGAGCAATACAAAATCACGGCGAACGCGCAAGAAGCTCCCGTAATCGGGCCGGGCTATACCTTCGGCACGGTCACGGAAAAAATCAGCGCCATCGTGCTGACCCGTCCCGCCTCGAACGGGTGGTTCGTGGGTTTCGGCATCGCGTTTCTGATGACGATGATGATGCTCTACGCCATCGGCTACCTGGTGTTGAAAGGCATTGGGATTTGGGGCGTAACCATCCCCATCGGCTGGGGCTTTGCCATCGTCAACTTCGTGTGGTGGATCGGAATCGGCCACGCCGGCACGCTCATCTCCGCCATCCTTCTTCTTCTGCGGCAGTCGTGGCGCAATTCCATCAACCGCTTTGCCGAGGCCATGACGCTGTTCGCCGTCGCCTGCGCCGGAATCTTTCCCGCCATCCACGTCGGACGACCATGGCTGGCCTACTGGCTGTTTCCATATCCCAGCACCATGGGCGTCTGGCCGCAATTCCGCAGCCCGCTCATGTGGGACGTCTTCGCCGTCTCGACCTACGCCACCATCTCGGCGTTGTTCTGGTTCATCGGCCTCATCCCGGACATGGCCACGCTGCGTGATCGCGCGCAACATCCCGCTACCAGAATTATCTACGGCATGCTCTCGCTGGGTTGGCGCGGATCGGCGCGCCACTGGCACCGTTATGAGACGGCTTACCTGTTGCTCGCCGGATTAGCTACGCCGCTGGTGCTCTCGGTTCATACCGTCGTGAGTTTTGACTTTGCCGTCGGCATTGTTCCCGGCTGGCATACGACAATCTTTCCGCCCTACTTCGTCGCCGGCGCCATCTACTCCGGGTTCGCCATGGTGCTGATGCTTGCCATTCCAATCCGTAAAATTTACGGTTTGGAAGACTTCATCACCGAGCGGCATCTGCAGAACGCCGCGAAAGTGATGCTCGCCACGGGATTGATCGTCGCCTACGGCTACGGCATCGAAGCCTTCATGGGCTGGTACAGCGGCGACCGCTACGACGCCTTCACGCTGTGGAATCGCCTGCACGGGCCGTATGCGATTCCCTACTGGGCGCTGCTCATCTGCAACATCTTCATCCCGCAGGTCTTGTGGGTTCGCAAGCTGCGCACCAGTCCGGTGGCGCTATTCTTCATTTCCGGCGTAATTCTTGTCGGCATGTGGCTGGAGCGCTTCATCATCGTTGTGGTCAGTCTGCACCGCGACTTCCTCACCTCGTCCTGGGGCATGTATTACCCCACGCGCTGGGACTGGATGACTTACTTCGGCACCATCGGCATGTTCCTCGCGGCCATTTTCCTCTTCGTGCGCCTGCTGCCCATGATCTCAATCTTTGAGATGCGCACCCTCCTGCCGGAAGCGGAGGTAAAGGAATGAAGCGCGAGCGCATATACGGCATCATGGCGGAGTTCGATTCGGCTCAAGCTCTGATCGACGCGGCCAAACGCACGCACGAAGCTGGATACAACAAGATCGATGCCTACAGCCCGTTTCCCATCGAAGGCCTGGCGGAAGAACTTGGCTTTCACCGGGACGAAGTTCCGTTGGTTGTACTGATTGGCGGCATCATTGGCGGCCTCACCGGCTACCTTATGCAGTACTGGATGTCCGCCGTGGACTATCCACTCAACATTGGCGGCAAGCCCTATCATTCCTGGCCCGCATTCATTGTGATCACGTTCGAGATGACGATTCTTTTTGCTGGAATCTTTGCGGTGTTCGGCATGCTCGCCCTGAATGGCCTGCCCATGCCTTATCATCCCGTATTCAACGTGCCTCGCTTTGCTCTCGCATCCAAAGATCGCTTTTTCCTAATCGTATTTTCTTCCGATCCTAAGTACGATCCGGCAGGCACGCGTGGTTTTCTGGCAGGCCTGCAGCCGCGCTCGATCTCGGAGGTGCCCAGCTAAATGTCGGGCCTCAGCCAAATTTCCGTCGTGGGTCTACTGGCAGCCGGGTGCCCCACTCTTGCGCGCTTTTTGCGCAAGGGTGGGATTCCACGCCCGCCTGGGCAATGGGATTTTTCGTTGGATCCTCAAAATGCAAGGGCGATTTCCCTCGGGATATTGTTGGCAACAGTCGCGTCTTTCGCCGGCTGCCGCATCGACATGCACGTGCAGCCGCGGGAGAATCCGCTTTCCCGTAGCGACTTTTTTACCGACCAGCGCTCCGAGCGTCCGCCGGTCGAAGGCACGGTAGCCCGCGGCCAGTTGCGCGAAGACACTTACTACTATACCGGCAAAGCCGGCAACAATCCCGGCGACTACATGCCGTTTCCGGTAACCAAAGAAGTTCTCGACCGGGGACGCGAGCGCTACAACATTTTTTGTACTCCCTGCCATTCGCGAGTCGGCGATGGCAACGGATTCATCCCTTCGCGTGGTTTCGCGCGCCAGCCACCATCGTTTCACATCGAGCGGCTGCAGAAGGCTCCCCTCGGCTACTTTTACGACGTAATCACCAACGGCTTCGGCATCATGCCCGATTACGCATCGCAGATTCCGCCGCGAGACCGCTGGAACATCGTGGCCTACATTCGCGCGCTGCAACTCAGTCAAAACGCGACCCGCGCAGATGTGCCCACCGGACAGAACTTTCCGTCGGAGCCGCCGAAGTTCCGCGGCGAGCCGGGATCGGGTGCGACCCTGCCCGTAGTTGCTCCGGCGACGCAATCGACCGCTGAGGAATCGAAATGAGCGCCGCAACCGCTCCCCTTCTCGATTTGACAGCACCCGAGGTCGTAAGAAAAATATCTCAGCGCTCGCTCGTGATCGGCGCGGTTTTCGCCGTGATCGCAGCCGTCCTGGCTTTCATTCGTCCCGACGAGTTCTATCGCGCCTACTTGCTCGGCTTCATGTGCTGGCTGGGCGTCGCGCTCGGCTCCATGGCGATTCTCATGATCCGCCATCTCACCGGTGGCGGCTGGGGCACGGTCATCCGCCGCATCCTGGGCGCGGCCATGCGCACGCTGCCGCTGCTCGCGATCCTCTTCATTCCCGTCATTCTTGGGATTCACCGGCTCTACATCTGGGCGCAGCCACTCGGCAACATCGAAGACAAGCATCTCCGCGAGCACCTCGAAAAGATCACACAGACTTACCTCACCGTGAACGGTTTCATCATTCGCGCCATCTTCTATTTCGCGATCTGGAACCTGCTGTCCTATCTGCTGTCGAAATGGTCCAAGCAAACCGACCACGCCGGTGCTCCGGACAACAGCGAGCGCTTTAAGGCGGTCGCCGGACCCGGCCTCATCCTCTACGGATTCACTATCTCCTTCGCCGCCATCGACTGGGTCATGTCGCTCGATCCCAGTTGGATCTCGACCATCTTTGGCTTGCTCATCCTCATCGGCGAAGTACTCTCCGCGATGTGCTTCGCGGTGGTCGTGGAGCGCATCCTTTTTAACTACAAGCCCATGTCAGAGATGCTGACGCCCGACTTTGTCCACGACCACGGCAAGTGGATGCTGACCTTCATCATGGTTTGGGCGTATTTCTCATTTTCGCAGTGGCTCATCATCTGGGCCGGCAACCTGCCCTCGGAGATCACTTTTTATCTGCGACGCCTGCATGGCGGCTGGGAATCGATTGGGCTGTTTCTGGTGGTGTTCGCGTTTGTCATTCCCTTCGCGATGCTGTTGTCGCGCCCCTTCAAACGCGATATCCGCCGCCTGGTGTGGCTTGCGGCGTGGCTACTGTTGATGCGCTACCTCGATCTGTTTTGGATCATCGAACCGAATTTTTCCAAAACCCTCGTTCTGACCTTGGCCGATGTAGTTGTCCCTATCGCCATTGGTGGAATCTGGCTTTGGTATTTTTTCCGCAACCTGTCTTTGCTGCCGCTGTTGCCGGCCTACGACCCGGATGCGCACGAAGTTCTGCAGCCGGCGCATGAAACGCATGCGTAACGAAACATGTGTAACGAAAGATGACCAACGCAAAATGACGAACGGGAAATTGTCAAAGAGACGATGAGCAACGAGACCCAACACGAGAACGCAACCGGGCACGGAAGTTTCGAGCGCCAGGATCTGCAGGCGCGCGGAATTCTCTATTTCCTGCTGGCCTTGGTGGTAGGGACGGTGCTCTGCCTTTTCGTCCTTAGAGGTCTCTTTGTATTTCTCGATCACCGCGAAAAGGCCTTGCAGCCCCCGGTGAATCCGCTGGTCACGAATGTTCCCCAGGACACTCGACACATCGCTCCCGGATATCCGCAGCGTGCCTTTCCAAATCCGAAGCTCGAGGAAGACGAGCGCGGCCAACTGAACGGAATTCGCCTGGAAGAAGAGCAAACTCTGAACAGCTACGGCTGGATCGATGAAAAAGCCGGCACGGTGCGCATCCCAATCGAACACGCCATGGACCTGTTAGTGCAGCGCGGTCTTCCCGTGCGTCCGCAAGGCGCAACCGGCGACGTGGCTGTTGCAACCGCGGAAACAGCCAAGAAGGAAATGGGCAAGGCCGGAACCAGCAAGAAGGGTGTGAAGAAGTGAGCTGTAAGCGCAACAATTCGATTTCCGCCGCATGCGTCCTATTGGCGCTCGTGCTGCTGGTGCCTGCTGCCACTGCACAGATGAACAATGGCGTTATGTCTCCGCCCGCGAACTCGCGGCCTCCCAGGCTGGAGAACGTTGGCATTGAGCAACATCTTGACGCGCAGGTTCCACCCGATCTCACTTTCCGCGACGACACCGGCACGAGCGTGAAGCTGGGAGATTACTTCGGCCGCAAACCCCTTATCCTCAACCTGGTCTATTACAACTGCACGATGCTGTGTGGTGAGGCTCTGGCCGGACTCGCCAGCGCCATGCGCCTGGTGAAGTTCGACGTGGGCGATCAATTCGACGTCGTCACCGTGAGCTTCGATCCGCGCGAAACTTCCGAGATGGCTGCGGCTAAGAAAAAGGACTACGTCGGGCGCTACGGCCGTCCGAATGCCGCCGCAGGCTGGCATTTCCTAACCGGCCAGCCGGACTCGATCAACGCGCTCACCAAAGTTGCCGGCTTCCAGTATCAATACGATCCCAAGATCAATCAGTTCGCGCATGCCACCGCCATCATGGTGCTCACGCCGCAAGGCCGCATCTCACGCTACTTCTACGGCGTGGATTTTCCGCCGAAAGATTTGCGCATGGGGCTGGTGGAGGCTTCGCAGGGCAAGATCGGCAATGCCGTGGATGCAGTATTGCTCTATTGCTACCACTACAATCCTGAGACCGGAAAATATGGCGCTAGGGTGGCCAACATTCTGCGCCTGGCGGCCGCCGCCACAATTCTTCTGCTGGGTACTCTCTTGTTTATTTTGTGGCGGCTGGATCGTTCGGTGACCCGAAAAAAAGCAGCGACGGCGGTGACGAAGACTGGGTATGCTCAATAATTTTCCATTATGGCCGGAGCAGGCCTCCACGATGGCGGGCCACGTGGATGCTCTCTACATTTTTCTGCTCATTGTCACCGGGATGATGACCCTGCTGATCTTTGTCTGTCTCATCTACTTCGCGGCCCGGTACCGGCATCGCCCCGGCGTTCGCGCCGAGCAGCTCGAAGGTTCCACCCCGCTGGAAATCACCTGGAGCGCGATTCCATTCGTCATTTTTATGGTCATCTTTGCCTGGGGCGCGACGGTTTACTTCAAGGAGCGCACCCCGCCCGACGACGCGGCCGAAGTTTACGTCGTCGCAAAACAGTGGATGTGGAAGGTGGAGCACGCCGAAGGTCAACGCGAGATCAACGAACTGCATGTTCCCGTGGGACGCGACGTGAAACTGATCATGACTTCGCAGGACGTCATCCATAGCTTTTACATTCCCGCCTTCCGCATCAAGCAGGACGTGCTGCCCGGCCGCTATACGGTGGAATGGTTCCGCGCCACCAAGCCCGGCGTTTATCACCTGTTCTGCGCGGAATATTGCGGCACCCAGCACTCCGGCATGGTCGGCGACATTGTGGTTCAGGAACCGGCTCAGTATGAGGCTTGGATGAATGGCGGCTCGACCGGCCCGCTCTCTGTGACCGGCGAAAAGATTTTCGCCGAACTAGGCTGCTCCACCTGCCATCGCACTGACACGCAGGGGCGCGGCCCCAATCTGCAGGGAGTTTTCGGCAAGCCGGTCCAGCTCGAAGATGGCCGCACCGTCACTGCCGATGAGAACTACGTTCGCGAGTGCATCCTCGACCCGGGTGCCAAGCGGGTCAAGGGATTTCAGCCGATCATGCCGACCTTTCAGGGGCTGGTCAGCGAAGAGCAGGTCAATGCCCTGGTCGCATATATCAAATCGATTTCCGCGGCCAAGCCGGGGCATGCGGATGAAAAGAGTAAGACTAGCGCCAGCACGGCCGCACCCCAGATACGGGAAGAAGTCCAACAAAACGCTCTACCCAATGCCCAGTCAAATGGAAGTCAGGTGCAATGAGTATGCCGACCCCGATGCCTCAACCCGAACGCGAGAACTACCTGAATAAAGAGTACGGCGTTTGGTCCTGGCTGCTTACCACCGACCACAAACGCATCGCTCTTCTCTATCTCCTCTCGATCACGTTCTTCTTCTTCATCGGCGGCTTTTTTGCGCTGCTCATCCGTCTCGAGCTGCTCACACCGGCGGGGGACTTGGTGCAGGCCGATACTTACAACAAGCTCTTCACCATGCATGGCATGGTCATGGTCTTTTTCTTTCTGATTCCATCCATTCCCGCGGTGCTCGGAAACTTCCTCGTGCCCATGATGATCGGGGCCAAGGATCTCGCCTTTCCCCGCGTCAACCTGTTGAGCTGGTATCTCTACATCATCGGCGGCGTGATGATGCTGCACTGCATGTTGACCGGCGGCGTCGACACCGGCTGGACGTTCTACGCTCCCTTCGCCACCAACTTCACCAACACGAAAATCGTTGAAGCCGGACTCGCGATCTTCGTCGCCGGATTTTCTTCCATCCTCACCGGCCTGAACTTCGTTGTCACCATCCACCGCATGCGCGCCCCTGGCATGACGTGGTCGCGCCTGCCCCTGTTTATCTGGGCTCATTACGCCACCAGCATCATTCAGTTACTCGGCACGCCGGTCATTGCCGTCACCATCGTGCTGGTCGCCGCCGAACGCGCTCTGCACCTTGGCATCTTCGATCCCAAACTCGGAGGTGATCCACTCCTCTTCCAGCATCTGTTCTGGTTCTATTCCCATCCCGCCGTCTACATCATGATTCTGCCGGCAATGGGCGTCGTTACTGAGATCATCGCCTGCTTCTCGCGCAAGCGCATCTTCGGCTACAGCTTCGTGGCGTTTTCTTCCATTGCGATCGCGGTCTTCGGTTTTCTCGTCTGGGCGCACCACATGTTTGTGGCCGGAATGTCGGTCTACGCCGCTCTGGTATTTTCGTTGCTGAGCTATGCGGTGGCCGTGCCCTCGGCCATCAAAGTCTTCAACTGGACGGCGACTCTTTACAAGGGTTCCATCCACTATGATGCGCCCATGCTCTACGCATTCGGCTTTCTCGGACTCTTCACCATTGGTGGCCTCACCGGACTGTTCCTGGCCGCTCTCGGCATCGACGTCCACGTTACCGATACCTACTTCGTCGTGGCCCACTTTCACTACATCATGGTTGGAGGCGCGGTGATGGGTTATCTGGGCGGAATGCATTTCTGGTGGCCCAAAATTTCCGGACGCCTCTACCCCGAAGGCTGGGCGCGCCTTGCCGCTCTGATCGTCTTTATCGGCTTCAACCTCACGTTCTTCCCGCAGTTCATCCTCGGCTACATGGGCATGCCGCGGCGCTACTACGATTACAGCCACATGCCCGAATTCCAGGTGCTGAATGTCTTATCGACGGCCGGCGCCACCGTCCTCGGCGTGGGATATTTGCTGCCCATGATTTATTTCCTCTGGTCGATGCGCTACGGTAAGCCTGCATCCGACAATCCTTGGAATGCCGCCGGACTGGAGTGGAAAACAGCCTCCCCGCCACCCACCTTCAACTTCGACGAAGAACCTGTCGTGACCTGGGAGGCCTATAACTACGAGGAACTGGACGCGCCTCACAGCGAGGAGGTCCCCGTTGGCCGATAACTCCGCAGCCGCCGTTCAAGTGAATGCCCACGGCGAAGCGCACAATCCGGCGCTCCTGCACCACTTCGCCGAACCGCAGCAGCAGCGCGATGCCGCCAGCCTTGGCATGTGGGTTTTCCTGGCCACCGAAGTCATGTTCTTCGGCGGCCTGTTCTGCGCTTACCTGGTTTACCGCCGCTGGTACTTCGGAGATTTTGCTGCTGCCAGCAAAACCATCAATATGGGCTACGGCGCTACCAATACTGCCGTGCTCATCTGCAGCAGCTTGACCGTGGTCCTGGCCGTGTGGGCCGCGCAGACCGCCCGCAGGACCCTCCTGATTGTAAGCCTCGTGATCACCATGCTCCTCGGTGTCACTTTTCTCGGCATCAAAGGCATCGAGTACCGGGAAAAGTTTGTGGAGCATCACGTCCCCGGAGCTTCCTTCAGTTTTGATAAGGTTCCGATCCCCGGGCATCCCGGTCAGTACGCTAACCCGCGCCACGCGCAGCTTTTCTTCTCCCTCTACTTCGTCATGACCGGCCTGCATGCCCTGCACATGATCATCGGCCTGGGCATTTTTCTCTGGCTCTTAACCATGGCCTGGAAGGGACGCTTCACTCCCGAGTGGCATACTCCCGTCGAGATCGGCGGCCTCTACTGGCACTTCGTCGACATTGTGTGGATTTACTTGTTCCCCTTGCTCTACTTGATCGACCGGCATCCGTGAGGCTCTATGTCTGAACACTCCAAATCGTCGCCGCTGCCCACTTACTTCGCAGTCTTCTTTGCGCTTCTTGTCGGCACCGCTCTTACCGTTTATGCCGCAACGCTGGACCTGGGCAAGTATAACGCCGCCGTTGCCCTCACCATCGCCAGCGTAAAAGCAACTCTGGTCGCTCTCTTCTTCATGCACGTCAAAGGCGCCAGCGAAAAGCTCACCAAACTGGTCGTGATCGCGGCCTTGTTCTTCCTGCTCCTGTTGCTGGGACTCACCATGACCGACTACGCCACCCGTCTGTGGAGCTAAGCCGGTGCCGTAAATCATCTTGGAAAAGCGCAGCTTTGGGTTGGAAAGGCATGACTTCGCAGGCTGCGGAAAAACTCAAATGTTGGCGGCAACGTGGAAGAGCGGCGCTTCAGCGCCGCGTAAGCGTCCAGAACTAATCCGGGCTTTAGCCCCTGAGGGAGCTTAGCTCTCTTTCCCATCCAATCTGCGGTATACTCCCGCCGACTGGGTATTACACTGCATCGGTATGAGGTGATTATGGCATTCTGCAATTCTTGTGGTGCGAATATCACTCCCGGAACCAGGTTCTGTTCCAAGTGCGGCGCGGCGATACTCGCTTCGTCGCTGCCGCCGGCGGCCACGCCACAGGCTGCGGCTGGCTCCATGCCTCCAGCCGCTTCTTCACCTCCCGCCCAGGGCGGCGGCGCTCTTAAAGTCATCCTCATTGTGGTGGGCGTAATCGTGCTCCTGGGAATTCTCAGTGTAGCTTCGATTGGGTTCTTCGCCTGGCGGGTTGCTCGCCACGCGCACGTTCACCAGGACGGCAACAATGTGACAGTGGAGACCCCGTTCGGCAGCGTTAAGACCACGCAGGATCCTGCAGAAGCAGCGCGCAATCTGGGAGTCGATCTCTACCCCGGCGCGGAAGTCTCCAGAAACGGCGCACAGTCGGCAACTTTTGGTGGCGTTCATACCGCTTCGCTAACTTCCGAGAGCACCGACTCCGTGGATAAAGTATCGAGCTTCTACAAGGCGAAATTTCCCAACGCGATGGTCAGCAGCTCCGACGCGGGCCGGTGCACCATCATCTCCAACGATAATAAAACCATGATCACCATCAACATCGAAGCGAGAGGCGACAAGACCAAGATCCAGATCACCAGGGTTAGCCGTAATTCTGACTCCACAAACTCGTCTTCGAACTAATTAAGTCAGGCCGATGCCAGGCAGATTCGTAGAACTCACCCCGGCCGCCAAGTCCGCACCAGTAGACGCGGAGCGCTTGGCTGAAGCTCTGCGCGCTCAGCTTAGTGGCGGATCGCGCGGGGACGTCCGTTTCGATCGCGGTACTCGCGCTCTCTACGCAACGGACGGCTCCAACTACCGCCAGGTCCCCATCGGCGTAGTGTACCCGCGCGATGCCGATGATGTTCTGGCAGCGGTTGCACTCTGCCGCAAGTTCGGCGTGCCCTTGCTCTGCCGTGGCGGCGGCACATCTCTTGCCGGGCAGTGCTGCAACGTCGCTGTCATACTCGATTTTTCTAGGCACATGGCGAAGATCCTGGAAATCGATCCCGCCCGCCGCATCGCCCGCGTACAGCCCGGAGTCGTGCTCGATCATCTTCGCGCCGCCGCTGAAAAGCACCACCTCACTTTCGCACCCGATCCCGCCACTCACGATCGTTGCACTCTCGGCGGCATGATCGGAAACAACTCCTGTGGCGTCCATTCCGTCATGGCCGGCAAGACCGACGACAACATCGAGGAACTCGAAATCCTCACCTACGACGGCACACGGATGAAAGTCGGCCAGGATCTAATCGAGCCATGTGGAGACAGCCGCCCTCGGCTGTCCGGCGGTCCGGAAGTATCGGGCCGCAGCGACTCCGCTCGAGCCGCTCAGATCTACGCCGCACTGAAGCAAATCGCCGGCACCTATGGCGATCTCGTTCGCCAGCGCTTTCCCAACATTCCCCGCCGCGTCTCCGGTTACAACCTGAACTTCCTCCTGCCTGAGAATGGATTCCACGTCGC
>Ga0182015_10006514_pt1 | contig 11695 bp, 9 predicted proteins | sample 712P3MmetaG_FD_120478 | JGI IMG/M metagenome (GOLD analysis project Ga0182015, IMG submission 120478) | Permafrost microbial communities from Stordalen Mire, Sweden - 712P3M metaG | ecosystem: Environmental > Terrestrial > Soil > Wetlands > Permafrost | place: Sweden: Stordalen | collected...
ATAGCTGTTCGTGGATGGTGGTCCGAAGCGTGTTCCATCCTGCGATGTCTCCCGAGACCCAGCCTTGCTCCACGGACCTGATCGCACGATCGACGGCGACCCAAGCCATCATCTTGGAGTGAACGAAATGCCGGCGCGGACCACGCATTTCCCAAATTCCATCATCGGGGCGCTCCCATGCGGCCTCCAGGAATTCAATCATCGGCTGTGCAACGTCTTCGCCTTCGTCCTTCGGCGGTTTGAGCCCTGCCTGGCGACATTGAAAAAGAGTATTGGCCACCTCTCCGAAAATATCCAATTGAAATTGGTTGCAAGCAGCGTTTCCGGTCCTTACTGGCGCTGAGTTCTCGTAGCCTGAGAGCCACGGCAGTTCCAGTTCCGTGAGCCTGCGTTCGCCGCGAAGGCCATAGACGATGTTGAGTTCGGAAGGGCTGCCGGCGACGGCCCGCAGGAGCCATTCCCGCCAGTCTCGCGCTTCATCGTGATATCCGGCATCGAGCAGCGAGTGCAGGGTAAGCGTGGCATCACGCACCCAGCAAAAACGATAGTCCCAGTTCCGTACGCCACCGAGCAACTCAGGCAACGAAGTTGTAGGCGCCGCCGCGATCCCTCCCGTGGGCAGAAATGTCAGGGCTTTTAAGGTGATCAATGAGCGCAACACCGCCTCGCGCCATTTGCCGTGATAAGAACAGCGATCGGACCATTCCCGCCACCAATTCTGGGTGTCTTGAGTAGCCTTATCAATGTTCAACGGCAAAGGTTCAGACTGGTGTGAGGGATACCAGGTAAGATCAAATGACACCTTCTGTCCTTCAGCCACGGTAAACGTTGCGACGGTTTTGAAGTTTTCCCCGCGAAGCGGCACTTCGGTGCGCAAACTAAGCTTATCCGGACCAGCGATTGCGGAGATTCCGTGATCGGTGCTTCGAACCCAGGGCACCACCGAACCGTAGTCGAATCGAATCACCAATTCGAGGTTCATTTGGACCTGGCCTCTGGTACCGACGACCACCCGCAGAAGATCTGGCGTTTCGTTGCGAGGTGTCATGCAATCGATGAGTGTTACCGATCCGCTTTCGGTCTCAAATTCGGTCTCGAGAATAAGCGTTCCTTCGCGATAGCGGCGGCGAATGCTCCGGATCGGTTCCGCGGGTGAGATGGACCAATGCCCGTTGTCAGCGCTACCGAGCAGCGCCGCGAAACAGGCAGCGGAATCAAAGTGCGGAAGACAAAGCCAGTCGATCGAACCCCGTTTTGAAACCAAGGCTGCTGTGTGGCAGTCGCCGATCATGGCGTAATCTTCGATAGCTATGGACAGGAATCGTCCTCCGTCAAAATCGAATCGATTGGTTCTACCCTCGTATTAGAACATGTAGTTTTTTGCGAGCACTGTCCCCGATTGCTCAGTCAGCGAAAGGTTCAAAGCATCAGAATCCTATTTAGGAGCACAAAAGTATGTCCAAAGATACAAAACAACCCGACAAGCGCGACGCGAAGGCCGAAGTCTCTCCACAAGGAGCGCTGCCAGTCTTAAGCGTACCCGGCGGCACTCAAACGGACTCGGAGCTGGCCGACAAGCATCGAGAAGACGCGAACGTCGAAGTCTCTCAAGAGGGAGCACTACCAGCGATAAGCGTCCCGGGCGGTTCGCGATTGTAAATCCTGCTTATCGCCACTTTGAACCTTCCTGATGCGTCGCATCAAATGACACCTCCCGAGGGGTTGCCTCCTGGAGTGTGCGTAGCATCCTCATATGCCAGCTTTCACAATGCCTCGGGGTAAGCGTCCGGAGTAGGCCGCCTTGATAAGGCGTATAAGCGAACAATGTTGGAGGGGCAGCTTTATGGGTTTCTGTGCGCGTTTGATCGTTATCGCGGCATACACCGTAGTTACTGTGGGCGCACAAACCGGGGTACCAGCTCCTGCTGCTTCGCCAAGGGCGACGACGCAACCAGCGGTGAAAACTCCTTCTGCGACGCTGTCCTCTTCCGCCGCGCCCATCGGGGCGCACATCGTCCTTGGCCTGACCTACGTACGCGGCAGCATCAATGGGTCGCGCCCGCTGGACATGGTACTCGACAGCGGAGCGAGCGTGAGCGTTGTCACGCCACAGCTAGCCGAGGAACTGCACCTGAAAACCGGGGAGACTGCTGCGGCCGCAGGACCGGGCAAGGGCGGCGACAGCATGCTGCACATGGTCCATGGAGCGACGTTGACGCTCGGCGGAACGACCATTGCGGACCAGACCATCGCCGCGCTACCGATTGATTACATTGCGCAACAGGCAGGTGTGCCAACGGAGGGCATCTTCGGCGGAAATTTTTTTACGCTGTTCGTGCTCGATGAGGATTACGCGGCGCATACCGTGCGCCTTCTCGATTCCGCCACGTTCACGCCACCAGCAGGATTCGTGAGCGTACCGGTAGATCTGGGCGACAACGTGGCGTTTACACAGCTTGACTTTCAGGCGCCGGACGGCAGCAAGCTTTCGGGGATTTTCGTGATTGACAGTGGCACGGTCGGCGACCTGATCTTCGCGGAGCCTTTCATCAAGGCGCATCCTGCGCTGTTTTCCGGCAAGCGCGTGGACCTGCCCTCGGTGACTGCGGTAGGTGGCAAGATGCAGCTCCAAGCGGGACGGATTCCCGCGCTCGCCTTGGGCTCCTTCGTTCTCAAAGAGCCGGTCGCAATTTTCCCATCGAATGCAGCCGGGGTGCTGGCGAACGCGCAAATAGCGGGCATCCTGGGCAATGGAGTGCTCAAGCGGTTCCACGTGATTTTCGATTGGCCACACCGGCGCATGCTGCTTGCGCCAGGGCCGGACGTGAATATGCGCTCTCCTGGGAATTGCAGCGGGCTCTCGCTCAGAGTTTCGCTTCCCGACTACCACAGGTTCCTGGTGAACGGCGTGATTGCCGGCTCACCGGCGGCGCAAGCCGGCATCCTCGCGGGTGACGTAATCGAAGCGGTCACGCGCGGAACCGGCGAGCCGCGTCCAGACGCGGGGCTGCAACTGGCTGCCGTAATCAAAGAGCTCGGCGAGCCAGACCTGTCGTTTGTCGTTCTCATCGAGCGCAACGGCAAGCCGATGCAGTTAAGATTTGTGACGCGGGAGCTTTATTAACCGCAAAAACGTTTCAACACATTAGGTGGGGCATGGGGAAGAACGCATCTTCGGTGAGCGCCTTGTCGTCTGCGATTAGCTCCGCGATGTTGAGCAGCGACAAGGAAGTTACGCCGGAGTTCCTTCCGGCTGCATTCTGGTCCCCGCTGCCGGTTCGATTGCGGTTGGTAGGCTTTCGGCGATCTGCCAAGGCAGTAACTCTTCGATTCGATCGACTGGGTGGTCTGCGATCTCGGACGCACCATTCGCAAGTAGGTTTCTGGATCACGGTCGTTCAGCTTGCTGTATTCGCCGCGGCCACACGTTCCTCAGCATTTAGAGTGTTGGGCTGAAAATTGATCGGCAAACAGTGCGGCGCAAAAGCATAGTTGAGCAATTTTGAACAGTTTCTTGAGCCGAAGTGTTGAAAATGGGTGAACCATGACCCTATCGGTTCATCCGGAACTCCCCAGCGGCGTAGTCCTTTGCATCAACGATAACCAGGATGTGTTGGAATACGAGAAATCGTTCCTCGAGACCTTCGGGTATACAGTTCTGACTGCTCCGAGCGGCGGCAAGGGATTAGAACTGGCCTCCATGCATTCGGTTGATGTTGTGATCGTTGACTTTCCCATGCCTGAAATAAACGGGCAAGAAGTTGCCATCGAAATGAAGCGGCTCAGGCTGCTGGCGCCCATCATCTTGCTCACCGAAGCGGCGGATGTTCCGGAGCAGACATCGAACCTGGTAGATGCCCTCATAGCGATGGATCATCTGGCTAGCGAGTTACTGCCCGCGATCGCACAATTACGCGAATGCGAACGTTTGCCACCGCTTTTGTATGACGCGTGATCGCGGTTCATTCTCTCTAATCTTCAAAACTGTGCACAATGCCACCGAGCACGCGGGATTGAGCCGCCGAACTCCGCGACCTTGTCGCTCACGCCCATTCTGCCGCCGCTTTCGCCCACGGCAAGGAAATCTTCTACCCGCTGAACTCACCGGACAGGCGCGCGAGGGACTCCACGAAGGTCGACAAGCTCGCTGAAGAACTCGCCGCATGTTTTCTTTTTATTCTTGAGAGTGTTCAGTTTTGAACAGTTTCAGATTGTGATTGATTTTACCATGTCGGCTATTTCGAGGAAGTAGCTGAGGAAACGACCGATGACACCGCTGAACTAGAACTGGGGATCACGAGTTGCCCGGCGGTGCGAAATGACGCCCTCGTTAACGAGATGCGATCAGAACATCGGGTGAGATGAAGCAGGGCGGCTTCGAATCTGCGAGCCCCAAAACATCTGTGTCACACCTTCCCGGCAAACCGCGAAGTTCGAAGGGAATGTGGTAAGACGAATGCCAGCGAATTCCAGCGCCACTCGAGTTCTTCTGTTCCTCGTTCTATCTCTTTTCGCTGTCGCATCCGCTCGGAGCCAGGCTGGGCAGCAAGTTGCCGACAAGAGCCCACAATCCGCCAACACATCGGCGGCCAGCGTGCATGGTACCGAGGTCGGAAAGTATGTGGGAGCGGACACCTGCAAGGCCTGCCACGGGGAAATTTACAACGCCTGGGCCAAGACGCCGCACTGGGTCACCACACTGAATAAAGAGGGCGGTCCCTCGAAGCAAGGTTGCGAGGGCTGCCACGGTCCCGGCGCCGACCACGTGGCGGGCGGCGGCGACGTAAGCAAGATATTCACCTTCAAGAGTGTTCCGGCCAAGGAAATCAACGCCCGCTGTATGAGTTGCCACGCCGGTGGCCCGCAGCACATGAATGCCATCAACTCCATACACACGCAAAACAACGTCAGTTGCATCTCCTGTCACTCGCCGCACCATTCGGAAACCAAAGAGTTTCTGCTAGTGAAGGCACAGCCTGAGCTTTGTTACACGTGCCATCTGCAGAAGAAGGCCGAGTTCGAGATGCCATTCCACCACCGGGTCAACGAGGGCCTGGTCCAGTGCACCGATTGCCATAATCCTCACGGCACGGTGGGGCCAAAGCAGGTGCGGACCTCATCAACGCAGAATGCGGTTTGCTTCACCTGCCACACCGACAAGCAGGGGCCGTTCGTGTTCGAGCACGAGCCCGTAAAAATCGAAGGCTGCTCGACCTGCCATATTCCCCACGGAGGAGCGAATGTTCACATGCTGCGCGTGAGCAACGTCAATTTGCTCTGCCTGCAATGCCACACGAATTCCGCTCCGAACGGGAAAACCGGTAACGCGCCGGCGGCACCTTCGTTTCACAGCCAGGAGACTTTCTTCAAGTCGTGCACCCTGTGCCATAACCAGGTCCACGGCTCCAACTTCGACCCAACCTTTTTCAAGTAGGAACCGCCATGAATCTTATCCCGACAGCGCAGAACGAACGCCCTCCATACACAGCCGGCCTTTCAATTCTCGTCGTGGCGATACTGGCTTTTTCGCCTTTCTCTCCTGCGCAGAACAGTTCAGGAGAAACGAAGGGGATTGATTCTGGAAACTACAATATTCAGCAGTCCATCGAGGCCGGCTACCGGAGCACGTGGATCAATGGGAACACCAACACCTACGATACCTTCGTGAACCTTGGCTCGGGCCTTCGTCTGTTCGATTACACGCTGAACATGCGCTCGCTGGATCACAACGGCCTCCTGTTCGACACTCTCGACTTCAGCAACTTTGGTTACGGCGGCGATCCGAATGACGTAACCCGCCTGCGCCTCGAAAAGAACAAGTGGTACGATTTTCGAGTGTTGTTTCGCCGCGACAAGAATTTCTGGGACTACAATCTGTTGGCTAATCCGCTGAACCCCTCGACCTCGACTCCGGCCGTGGGCATCGCAACTTCGCCCCATTCGCTGGATCTGGTTCGGCGCATGCAGGATTACAACCTCACATTGTTTCCCCAATCGCGCGTGCGTGTCCGGCTGGGATTTTCGCACGACCGGGACGAGGGACCTGGCTTCTTTACCACGGACGGCGGCACCATCCCGCAGTTCAATGAAACCTACAGCTACACGACGAATTCGTATCGCGCTGGAGTAGACTTCCGCATCTTGCCGAGGACGACAATCTCTTATGATCAGTTCCTGAGTTATTTCAAGCAGGACAATGTTGTCACCGATAATCCGCAGAATTCCGGTTTCCAGCTCGCTAACGGTACACCGGTGGACCCGGGGATTATCTGGAGCACGAACGGGCCAGTTGAAGTTTTGCCGTGCGCTGCGCCGATTGTGACTGCGCCAAACATATTCAATCCGAACTGCAACGGATATCTGTCGTACAGCCAGGCTGGCAGTCCACGAAATTTCATGCCGACTGAGCGTCTGCGTTTCCAGTCCAACTACTTCAAGAACTTTGAGACCTCGGGCTCGCTGGGTTACAGCACGGCGAACAACTCGGTCCCGAACTTCAGTGAGATCGTGAACGACTACGTCAGCCGGGACGGTTCGCGCGGAAGCACGACCGGTGGTCCGGCGAACGCCAAGCGCGTCTCGGTGAACGCGAATTGGTCAGGAGTTTATTCGGTCACCGACAAGTTTCGCATTCTCGATTCGTTTCGTTACGACAACTGGCGTACTCCCGGACTGTGGGACACGGCGGAGACAAATATATTCGGCCAAATGCAGCCCGGCCTGCTGGGTTTGGCGCAACCGCAATCAGTTTTCACTGCGGCAACGTTTCTTTCTCTTTGCCCCGCGCCGTACACTGCGGCTACTTGTCCGAGTCACAGTGCGAGTTCGTCCGCTGACGTGGTCAACGGGCCGACGTATAGTTTTCTGGGACAGAACATCCGATCGAATACCTTCGAGCTCCAATACGACTTCACGCCTCGCCTGACCGGCCGGATCGGTTATGAGTACACGGCTCGCACGATTGCCGACTTCGACGCTACGTTCTATTCGGCGGAAACCTTTTTTCCGGGCGGCACCGGTGGAACCGCTATGAACGATTATTTCGCCGCACGGGGAGACTGCGCAGTGCCCTCTGCCTGTACCGAAACGGTGGATCCCACGACTGGCCAGCTTATTTCGCTGACTTTTACCGGTCCCGCGGCGGGCAATGACACGTCGCGCAACATCACGGAAATTCACGAGAAGACTTTGGTCGCGGGCTTTACAACACGCCCCATGGACAAACTGGAGATCACGGGAGATTTCGCATTCGGCTACAACGATTACTCCTTCACCCGCATCAGCCCACGGCAGGTGCAAATCTATAAGGTCCACGCGAACTACAAACCGCGTAGCTGGGTCAACTTCGACGCCGCAATCGACTTCCACGAAAACCGGGACAACGTCGCCACCGTGAACGACCTCGAGCATGGCCGGAGTTACAGTTTCGTTATCACTCTCATCCCGAACGCAAAGGTATTCTTCGATCTCGGCTACACCTACACCGACATCTACAACCAGGCGCAGATCTGCTATTACGCTAATGCTTTCGGTCCTCCGCCCGCTACTCAGTGTCCAGCCGGTCTGGGCTACGCGCCGCCCGCGATTCCCGGCTTAGGCGTTTACTCCAGCAAGCAGCACTTCCTGTACGGCGACATCATGTGGAAGCCCATACCCCGAGTTACAACCGGCGTCGGATACGCGGGCACTTTCGTTGGTGGGAATACGCTCGCAATCGATCCGCTGCAAGTGCCCGGCACCCTCGCTTTCAATTATCAGAAACCCTATGTGAGGGCAATTTTCGACTTAGGCAAGGGTTTCAGTTACCGAATGACATGGAATTACTACAGTTATAACGGCAAGGGGCAGGCATCGAATGCGATACCCGGGCTGGCGGCGATTCCCATACAGGATTTCAACGGCAGCACGGCGGAATTCGCACTCCGCTACGCTTTTTAAAACGGTGGCGGAGAAATCGAGTTGAAAATGTGGAGGCCCGGCGAGTGAAACTTCGCGCGATTGGAATACGGCGGTATCTTCAAGTGTCGAGCATCCTGATTATTCTGGGCTTGCTCGTGGAATTTCTCAGCCTGCTGTGGGTTTATCCAATTTCGTTTGTGTTCTTTACTTTCGTTGGCACAATTCTAATAGGACTGGGAATCGCGGTCTATCTCATTTCGCTTGTGTTCGCTATTTCCCCGCCCGCCGAAAACCGCGGATGAAATGCCATGAGGGACAACTAACTTCAGATGGCCACACGTCTGTGGTCAAGAGCCCCAGGACTTCCGGCGCGTGCATCACAAGGAGGCATGGTGTTTGGACTGATTGGAGTCGTCATGGCACTGGTGGTGCTGACGATCGCGCTGGCCGGAGTGTTTCTCATACGTCCCTCGATCACTGTGGGAGCCACGGGCAAGATTCTCGCCTTTGTAAGCCTGTGCGTTCTGCCGGTGCTATGCATTAGCACGGGCATGTCGTTCCACATGCAGCGTTCTCAACAGACGAGCTCCTGTATTTCATGCCACAGCATGGCAAGCCACGGGCAGAGTCTGCACCTGGAAGATCCGAAGTACATCCCAGCGCAACATTTTCAGAACCACTTCGTTCCGCCGGATCAGGCCTGTTATACCTGCCACACCGATTACACCATCTACGGCCCGTGGAAGAGCCGGATCGATGGCCTAAGGTACGTTTATATGACGTACATCGGCACGGTGCCAAAGACAATCCATTTAAAGGGCCAATACAGCAACCTGCAATGCCTGCACTGCCATGCGGGTGCCCGAGACTTTGAGGAACATCTGACCCAAATGCCACCTATCGGCGACCTCACTTCGAATCGGATATCGTGCCTTTCGAGCGGTTGTCACGACATGGTTCACAACGCTTCCGAAGTAGGTCACCTGAAAATGTGGAACGGGGGTGCCACATCAACTGCGCTCGCTGCTGGGGCCTCCACACCCACGCCAGCTAAAGCGGCACCAGGTGCGACAGCCGGCCCGTCGAAAGCAGGAAGTACGGCAGGCGGTGCGCGCGCCGGAGGGAAGGCCGTTTTTGATTCTCACGGCTGCGCCGGATGTCATGGAGAGAGCGGGTCTGGCGGCTCGGGGCCAGCGTTGACACATGTTTCCAGTCAGTATCCCCCCGCTAAGTTGACCGCCGTGCTGAAAGCGCCCACGGCCAAGATGAAGGCTGCTGGCATGGTTCCTCTGACTCTGAGTGCTGCTGACATGAAAGGTCTGGTTTCCTACGTGAACAGCCTCGGAGGAACGTCGGCCTCCGCGGCGCCACCACCCAGTTCGGGGGCGCCCTCAACCGCGCCAGCTAAAGCGGAACCGGATGCGACAGCCGGAACGTCGAAGGTCAAAACTGGAAGTCCGGCGAGTGACGCAACCACCGTCCAGGGGAAGAGCCTCTACCATTCTCAGGGCTGCGGCCCATGCCACGGAGCGACGGGGGCTGGCGGCGCTGGACCAGCACTGACTCATATTTCCGATCAGTATCCTCCCGCTAAGTTGACGGCGATTCTGAAGGCACCCACTGCCGGGATGAAAGCCGCTGGCATGATTCCTGTGCCTTTGAATGCTGCCGACATGGACGCTCTGGTTTTCTACGTATACAGTCTCGGAGGAACTTCGAACGCTCAAACTGGAGGTGCGAAAGGCGGTGCAACTGCCGCTGGGGGGAAGGGCGTTTTTGATTCTCAAGGCTGCGCTGGATGCCACGGAGGAAGCGGGGCTGGGGGTTCGGGGCCGGCGCTGACGCATATTTCGAGTCAGTATCCCCCTGCTAAATTGACGGCAATTTTGAAGGCGCCGACTGCCAGCATGAAAGCTGCTGGCATGGTTCCTCTGACTTTGAATGCTGCCGACATGAAAGCGCTGGTTTCCTACGTGAGCAGCCTCGGGGGAAAATAGGCGGATACGAGCAAAAACCTTGCACCCCACGCCTAACGCAGATTATTGCGATGCCTTGACGCTTCCAGGCCGCGTTGAATTTGGCCAGCTGCGCGACATCTCAGATAATCTTATGATGCATCGCGTGCATAACAGCCTGGAGCCGGTCATGTGTTCCCAGCTTGTCGTTGACGTGGTGGAGATGGTTGCGGAGTGTTTGCAAGCTGATCCCAAGTTCCCGCGCGACTTGGGCAGAGTTCTTTCCGCCTGAAAACAGGCGTAGTACGCTTTGCTCCTGTGCAGAGAGCGAGGAAACGGGAGCCAGTCGCCCGACCCCGTTTCCATCCGTTACCGCGATAATTTGTTTGGAGAGGTGAAGCATCTTGTGCAGTAGGTATTCACTGTACTTCCTTTCGGTGATATCCCGGGAAAGATGCACGATGAGTCTCCTGTGAGTTCGGCGATCTTTGAAGATCAGTGTAGATAAATCCACCCATATTCGACGGCCCGAACGAACTGAGACTTCCAAGTCAAAGTTAGGGATTTTGCAGTGGTCCGCTGTGGCATGGCGGGCGTAAAACTCCCGGGTGCAAAGCTTAATGCCCAAGCTGCCATGGCACAGCAAAAGCTCATAACAGGACTTGCCTATGGCCTCCGAGGCTGAGTAGCCGAAGAGATTTTCCGCCGCCACGTTCCAGGAACAGATGTCGCCTTGCTGATTCACACAGAAGGCTGCGTCGGCGGTTTCCTCGAGAAATTCTAGCAACTCTTTCCGCAGCATCAGACGGCTTCCTCAAAATACTAGTACGTGACCAGCCAGTACGGAGTAGGCGGAAGTGCAAGCGCGACGAAGGATGACTTCTGTTCACTTTTGAACACTTTGTCTGTCAAATGCGTCGACGTGGGTTGGGACGATCTTCGGTATCTCCGGCTTTTGCTGGGGGAAAGCCCAACGCGGCGGCCTCGTTGGGAGGAGCGTGGCGCGACGTAGTGCAACACGGTTTAGATATCGAATGAATCCATCGGAAAGGACGCAAGGGATGGAGGATCGTCCGAGGTATAGCTTCGCGATCTGCAAATCCGGGCTGGGAAGTGATTTCTCGCAAGGTGTGCAACTTTGATCAGATATGCCACCGCTAAGAATGTTCTTATTGGTGCTTCGGGTTTCAAGAACGTGAAACAGCCGAAAACACTAAGTTGCACAGGTGAGTGAGGCTAGAAGGATTCTCAGAAATCCGCGCTTTCAACTTTGCAGCCAGCAGCGGGCATGCTCACGCCGCCCGGACTTGCCCGCAGACTTACGACAGCAGGTATGTGACGCAAAGTTAAATGTGGTCCTTATTGAACAGAATTGTCTTTCCTCAGTATTTACGATGACATCTTGGATCGTCCGCTTCTTCATCCAGCTAGGAGAAACAAATAGTTCGTCTCGCCTATCGCATTGATTTGCCCGACGATTTAGAGCTTGGAGAACTGAACTGATTGCTGAAATCAATCTATTGGCAGTCGTTCACTTTAGCGAGTCAAACCGTGTAGGAGGACAACAAATGTTGAAACGCATTCTGGTCGTCACAACGCTAACTCTGCTCGTAACTCTAACTGCTGTCGCCTCGGACCGCGAGGATGATGTGAATCGCACCGAGAAAGCTGCCCAGGTTTTCCAGGAGATCATGAATACTCCGGATCAGGGCATTCCTTCGGGTCTTCTGGAGTCGGCAAAGTGTGTCGCCATCATTCCCGGGGACAAGAAGTTTGCCTTCATATTCGGTGGCAGCTACGGCAGGGGATTAGCAACCTGTCGCACCGAGCATGGATGGAGC
>Ga0182015_10006515_pt1 | contig 11692 bp, 10 predicted proteins | sample 712P3MmetaG_FD_120478 | JGI IMG/M metagenome (GOLD analysis project Ga0182015, IMG submission 120478) | Permafrost microbial communities from Stordalen Mire, Sweden - 712P3M metaG | ecosystem: Environmental > Terrestrial > Soil > Wetlands > Permafrost | place: Sweden: Stordalen | collected...
ACTTTCCGGAGGACTCCGGGCCGAAGACCTCGATGATGCGGCCTCGCGGGAGCCCGCCTATGCCAAGGGCGAGGTCGAGGGCCATGGCACCGGTCGATATCACTTCGATGCCCATTCCGGTGTGCTCACCCATGCGCATGACCGAGCCCTTCCCGAACTGCTTCTCGATCTGGCCGAGCGCGGCCTCGAGTGCCTTGTCACGCTCCATCGTCTGTCCTCTCCCCTCTCCTGTTGCTCCTCGACGTTTTTCTTCCAGGACGACGTCTCCTTGGTGAAGCGTCGCCTTGTCACGACTCACGGGCACCTCACCGGCAGGCCGCAACCTACGAAACGGGTGTGTCACTCCCCCAACGGATCCCTGCTGTGAGTTCATGACATCACTGTAGTTCCAAACATATGTTCGTTGGTGGACCGGCGCGGCTGCTAGCGCACGCGTCCGATCGGGCCGGCAAAGGGCCGTAAATGACGGGACTTTTGCCTACTGGTGCGTGCCCGGCGAGGCGGTGAGCCTTAGCCGCAGGAGGTTAAGCGCCGAGATCGTGGCGAGCTGGCGGACCCGCTCGCGATCACCTGGCAGGCGCAGCTCGACGGCTTCGGGGACCGATCCCGGCACGGCCAGGCCGACCACGACGGTCCCGACAGGACGCTCTTCTTGCGCGCTCGGTCCTGCGATGCCGGTCGTCGCGAGCCCGACGTCGCTGCCGAGGGCCTTCCTTGCCCCCTCGGCCATCGCCATCGCCGCCTCGGGCGTGACCACAGGGCCCTGCGCGACCCCGAGCAGGGTCCTTTTCACGGCGGAGTCGTAAGCGACGATCGTTCCCCGGAACCATTGGCTGGCACCCGGAACGGCCACGATACGAGAGGACACGAGACCGCCAGTCACCGACTCAGCGACTCCGAGGCTCCAACCCCGTTCGGCCAGCAACTGGCCAACGGTGGACTCCATCGTCTCGTCGTCCACGGCGAATATCGAATCGCCGAGCAGGGAGCGCAGCTCGGCCTCCTCGGCCTCGAGCGACTTGGCCGCCGTCTTATCGTCGGCGGCCTTGACTGTGAGGCGGACCTTGATCCCTTCGACGCCGCTTGCGAGAAAGGCGATCGTGGGCACTCCGAGGCCGCCGCCCTCGAGCGCCTCCACGCGACCGGCGACGCGCTCCGCGAGACCCGACTCGCTGTAGCCCCAGGTCTTAAGGGTCCGGCTGCGGATCACCGAGGCCTGCCCGGAGCGCCTCTGCAGGTCCGGCAGGACGGCGCGCTCCATCATGTCGTGCATCTCGTGGGGCACGCCGGGAAGGGCGTACATGACCTTGTCCCCGAGCGTGCAGATGAGACCGGGAGCCGTGCCGAGGGTCTGTCCTATGACGGCCGCGCCCTCAGGCACGTCGGCTTGGCGCTCGTTGTTAGCGGGCATCGTCCGGTTCGGCCCCCGGGGGACGAACCGCTTCCTTATGACCTCGATGAGGTCGCTGTCGCGCCGAAGCCGCACGCCCATCACCGCGGCGATCGCCTCGCGGGTGAGGTCGTCCTGGGTCGGCCCGAGGCCACCGCAGATGATCACCGCTTCGTTTCGCTCGAGAGCGGCGCGAAGTGCCGAGGCGATCCGGTCGATGTTGTCGCCGACCCTTGTCTGGAAATTGCAGTCGACCCCGAACAGGGCCAGCCGCTCGCCAATCCAGGCCGAGTTCGTGTCGACGATCTGGCCGAGGAGAAGCTCCGTGCCGACCGCAACCACCTCTGCTCGCATGAAATGTGGTCTTCGCGCGCTCAGGCCACGTGCCGGCCGACATCTTTGTGCGCCGGTGCCGAGGCGCCGGCGAGCAGCTTGCGCGAGTCACGCAGGTACTCAAAGCCGGTCCACAGCGTTACGGCGACGACGAACCAGAGCGCCCAGCGCACGACGCCCGCATGGTGAAGGCCGACCGGCGGCAAGAAGGCGAGCCCGATGACCATGTCCTGGAGAAGGGTCTTGGCCTTGGCCGAGGTGCGAGCGGGCACCGAAACGCCGCGACGGCCCGCGTAGCTGCGGAACACGCTCATGGAGACCTCGCGGGCCGCGATCAGCACAACCGGCAGCCACCCCACCTCACCGATGGCCGCCAGCGACGCCAGCACGCCAAGGACCACGAACTTGTCGGCGAGGGGGTCGAGGAAGGCTCCTGAACGCGTCGTGCCGTAGCGCCTGGCGATGACACCGTCGAAGAAGTCCGAAGACGAGCAGACGAACCACAGCCCCACGAGCAGCCAGCTGGACGGCCCGGTCGCGATGACGAGGGCCACCATCACGGGCGACGCCAAGAGCCGGGCAAACGTGAGCGCGTTCGCCGGCGTCAGCAGCGCCGAGGGCCCGAACACCGTCTCTCGGCTCGTCATCGCGCGAGACCGCCAACCAGCTCGTGAGCAGGCACGGCCTCGAGATCGGGCCCGTTCGCGCTGACGAGTCGGACCTGACCGAGCCAGCCGGGCGCTAACGAGCGGGGCACTCGCACGATGCCGTCGATCTCCGGGGCCTCCCGGTAGGAGCGGGCCTGGCCGAGCTGATCTACGAGGACCTCGCAGCTCGTCCCGACGAGCTCCTGGCGCCGACGGACGGTGATGGAGTCCTGCAGCTCCGAGCACTCGCGGAGCCGTTCCACGGCGAGCGGCGCCGGGACCTGCTCACCGAGGCCGGCGGCCAAGGTGCCGTCCTCAGGAGAGAACTGGAAAAAGCCCGCCCAGTCGAGCTCGGCCTCCTCGATGAACCTCAACAGCTCGTCGTGGTCCTCCTCGGTCTCGCCCGGGTAGCCGAGGATGAAAGACGAGCGCAGCGCTGCTCCCGGTTCCAGGCTGCGGATCCGTCGGATCCGCTCGAGGAAACGGGAGCCGTCTCCCCAGCGGCGCATCTTGGCCAACAAAGGCCCGGAGGCGTGCTGCAAGGAAAGATCGAAATACGGTACGCCCGTGGCGACGACAGCCTCGACGAGGCGGTCGTTGAGCGAGGACGGGTACAGATACAGCAGGCGGACCCGGTCGACAAGCTGGGCGGCTGCGCCGACGAGCTCGATGATGCCCGGAGCCTTGCGCAGCTTCGTGCCAGCTGCCGGGGTCCGGTCGTGGCCGTACGAGGCGAGGTCCTGTGCGATGAGGACGATCTCACGGGCCTTTAACGCCTCGATCTCCTCAAGGACGGACCGAAGCGGCCGGGAGCGCTGCTTGCCGCGAAACGACGGGATGGCACAGAACCCGCACCGCCGGTCGCAGCCCTCGGCCACCTTGACATAGGCCCAGGGCGCGCCCGAAGCGGGACGGGGCAGCTCCAAAAGGTCGAAGCTCTGCGCCAGGGCGGCGCCCCCTGTGTTCGAGACCGCCCTCACGACGCGCCGAGCTGTCTTCATCTCGACGGGCACGCCGAAGCCGGCTACGAGGTCGATCTCACCGATGGCCGCCGCCAGCTCCTCGCCGGAGCGCTCCGCGAGGCATCCGGTGACCACCAGCCTGGAGCCGAGCTTACGCAAGCCGTCGAGCTCGAGGATGGTCTCGACTGACTCCTCGCGGGCGGCGTCGATGAAAGCGCACGTGTTGACCACGACCAGATCGGCGTCGCCCGGGCTCCCCGCCGGCTCGTAACCGCCCGCGGCCAGACGACCCACGAGCTTGTGCGAGTCGACCTCGTTCTTTGGGCAGCCGAGCGTCGTGATCCAGTAGCGCTCGTTCACCATCGAAGCGTACCTAATGCGAGCGGATGATCCGCCGGACCGCCTCAGAGCCGGTCGAGAAGTTCCCGTCGCTTCTGCTCGTACTCGGCGTCGGTGATGACACCGTGGCTGTGCAGATCGGCTAGTTCGCCCATCTGCTGAGCGATGCTTGGTCCCGCCGGGGACGCCGTCGCCTGCGGGGCGGCATACGGCTGCGCCGGCGCCAGATAGCCAGGCGCGGGCGGGGCGTAGCCCTGTGGGGGCGAGTACACGGGGGGAGGGTCAGCTGGTGCGCTTGGCGGGGCTACAGCACGCGGCGTCGGGTCCGTCACCGGCTGTGACACCTCCTCACCCAAGGGCTCGGGCTCCGGCGCGATCGGCCTCTGAGCGACATAGCCGCCAGCGCCCTGAGCCACGACGCGGTTGATGAGCGACTGCACCTCGGCCGGGCGGCTTATGTCCGGGAAGGGATCTTGCCCGTGCCGGCCGGCGGACTCGACCGAGAGGCTCCCGGCCCTCACGACACGCTCAACGATCGTCTGGTGGTAGGTCACGTCCTGCACGCGGCCGATCGGTATCTCCCGTCCCGTCCTGCGCAGCACGCCGGTTCGGTAGACGATGCGCTGGGAGGTGACGACAAAAGACGTCGTCCTCCAAGCCAGATAGCGAAGCCCGAAGTACCCGAGCGCTACCAGACCACATCCGAGCAGGATCTCTGCTGTGTAGGAAGGTGCGCTCGACCAGAGCACCAGGACCGCGACACAGCCAGCGACCACGATGAGAGTGAAAACAGCCGGCCAGAACAACAAAGACCAGTTCGGCAGGGAGTCGAGATAGATCTCCTCGCCGGGTCCCAAAAGCTTGGTCGGAAAGCTCATCGCGCCTGCCTCGGATCTGGTCTGGGACTCACCCGAGCTTGCTCGCGATCGGGCCGGCGACCCGCAGCACAGAGCCGTCTGAGCCCGCAGAGGAGTAACTCGCCGCAGGTCGCGCGCTTGCCTCTCTCAGCAGGTCCAGCAGCTGGCTCGTGAGGGCAAGGCGCGGGTCGATCCACAGATAGTGAGAGAGGGAACCGGGGATCGTGTTGATCTCGTTGATGAAAAGGTCCTCGCCGTCGGACAGGAAATCGAGCCGCGCCACCCCCCGCAGTCCTACGAGCAGCGCCACCCGACGGGCGAGAGTCCGGATGCGCTCTTCGAGCTCAGGCTCGATCTTCGCCGGGAGCTCACGCGGTGCTGACGTCATGCCTTCCGCACCGACATATTTGTCCTGGTAGCCGAGGATCTCACCGCCCGCCATGGTGCGAAGTGGCCGCTCGATGGCGGACAACTGCAGCTCAGGCCAGCTGCGGGCCGCCAGCTGAAGGTCGAACATCTCCGGGTGATACGGCTCGAGCACGGCACCGTGACCCAGGTGCGGGTTGGCCTGAAGCCGGGCGCGGGCAGTGGCGAAGTCCGCCACGACCTCGATGCCGATCGAAGAGCCGCCAAAGCGTGGCTTCAAAATGTAAGGAGGGGGAAAGGCCGGCGGCTCGCTGTCCTCGTCGAGTGGCACCCGGGCGAGGGCGGGAAGACCTGCATAGACCATGAGCGCCCCGAAGGCGAGCTTGTCCATCCCCAAAGCCGCGCCGATCGCCGTCGGCCCGCTGTAGCGAAGCCCGGTCAGATCGAGGGCGCCTTGCAAGCTGCCGTCTTCGCCGGGCCCCCCGTGACAGCAGATGAGGATGGCGTCGAGGTCGAGGCGGTCCTCCTTTGCCCGCAGCCCGCTCTTGGGCCTCACAAAGCCGCCCCCCGGGCCGCTTATGAGCCGCAGCCGGACGCCGTTGGAAGGGACCCCTTCGAGGAAGTCAGCTGCCTCGGTCGTCGGGTGCACCTCGTACCAGTCGCCCGACTTGGACCAGTACAAAGAACGTACCCTCCCGAGTCCCTGGGCCCGGCCCAGGGCGTGGACAGCCTGCAGGCCGGTGAGGATCGAGACGTCGTGCTCTGGCGAGGGTCCGCCGTAGATAACCGCGACCCGAGCGGGGAGGCCACCTTCTCGAGGGCTCTCCGGCGCCGCCGCGCCGAAGGATCCCCGGTCATCAAAACGCGGCTTCGCGCTCTTGCTCATCGTGTCGCCACTTTATGGCGTTGCCGCCCAAGGGGCCATGCAAGCCCTGCTCGGCGGCTCACGATCAGGCGAAGTGGTCGGGAAGGTCGTTCTCGAACAGCACCGCGTCTGCGGGGCCGAGCTGCTCGCGCGCCCACTCCACGGCTTGCTCACGCCTTCTTACGAGTTTGACGGGCGGCACCGCGTCCGCCCGCTGCCAGCCCTCAACGAGCGCGGTCCGATTGGTCGTGCCCACCACGACTAGATCGGTCCCCATGGCGGCGGCCGTCTCGGCCAAGGCAGCGTTCTCGTCGCGTTGTGCCTGGCCGAGCTCCACCATCCCCGGCGTGACGACCATCCGCCGCCCGGTGGGTGCTGCCGACCCGAGCACCTCGAGGGCGTGACGGGCACCGGCCGGATTGGAGTTGAACGTGTCGTCGAGCACGAGGTACCCCCCTTCGGCCCGGTAGGGCTGCAGGCGGTTGGGCACGCCGGGCAAGGTCGCGAGACGGCCCGCCACGGTCTCGGGTGCCATCCCGAGCTCGAGTGCCACGGCGGCTGCGCACGCCGCGTTCGTCCTGATCGGCGCTGGGGAGCCTGGAGGGTGGATCGCCCGGCCAACCGGGCGCCCGGAGATCCTCAGCTCCAGCCCCTCGCCGTTGGCGACAACGGCGACGTCAGCAGAGCCGTCGTCTCCCGAGACGCGGATCACCTTGTGGGTGGGGTCGAGACGTTTCGCCAGCCCCTCGAGCCGAGGGTCGTCGACATTGAGCACGACCACCCGAGCTCCAGAGGTGATCTCAGCCTTGGCGGCGAGAGTCCTGTCGAGGGTTCCGAAGCGCTCCAGGTGAGAGGGCCCGATCGAAGTGATGACCGCGACCTCGGGCCGCAGCCAGGCGCAAAGAGCCGCTATCTCGCCGGGGCCATACGCGCCCATCTCAGCTATGAGCACCTCGGTCCCGGCAATCAGCTGCTCGTTGACCGTTCGCGTGAGACCGGCGCGGTTGTTGAAACTGCGGGGACTCGCGACCACGTTGCGATCGCCGCCAAGCAGGTAGGCGACGTAGTTCTTCGTCGTCGTCTTGCCATAAGAGCCGGTGATACCGACCACGAGCGGGTTCACCCGGGCCAGCAGGTCACTAGCCCGGCTGACGTAACGCTGTGCCAAGAAGTCCTCAACGGGCCGCAGGGCCGCGAGGGCGATGTCGATGAACACCGGAGCGCCCACCGAGCAAACAGCCGCCGCCACGACGGCGCCCGAGAGGGTAGCGAGACTGGCCGCAAAGGCGACGGCGAGTCCCTCCACCAGCGCCGTGAGGCCGGCGACGAGCGCCAGGCGGCGGGTCCAGGCGAGTCGAGAGGTACGCCCTCGCAGGCCGAGACCGACGGGCCCGGCCGCCACCGCCGCAGCCGTCACGATGGCGGCGCCGGGAAAGACCGCAGCTGAGGCCGCACCCGCGACGCCGGCGAACGCGAGCGCGCAGTTGAGCGGAATGCGTGCCCACCAGCGCCACGCGAACCGCAGGGCTGCGCCGGGCAGGTAGTGCTCGCGCTGGGCGACACGGAGCCACCGCAAGTCGGCGCAGACGACCGAAGCGACCGACAAGCCGAGCGCAACCGCGCTCAGGGCAGTCACAGCTTGAGCGCACCCTCGGCCGACAGCGCGAGGGCCAAGTGGCAGGGCATCAAGGGCGCAACCGTTCCAGCGCGGCGCGCAGCTCACCGGGCACGCTCAGCGGAGTGATGTGCCCAGCACCTTCACAGACCACGAGGTGGGCGCCCGATAGCTCAGCTTCGAGCCGCTCGGCCACAGCCAGCGGAGCCGCGGTGTCGTTATCGCCCCAAACAAGCTCGACGGGGCACCGCAGCGCGGCAAGAGCGGGCCCATAGTCCTCAGACAGGGCGCGAACGAGGATGTCGCGCATCACTCCCGTAGCCACCCTGTAGTCCTCGGACCCGTACCGGCGTCGCATCGCCTCGATCCTTCCTTCGGAGATCAAGCCGTGCGCGGCCAGCCGACGAGCGAGTTTGAAGCGACGGGGTGTCTTCGACCGGGTGCCGGGTGCCTCGTGAAGGGGTGCTCCGCTCAGAACGAGGCCAGTAACCCGCTCCGGGTAGATGGCCGCCAGTTGCACCGCGACGCGGCCGCCGTAAGAGTGCCCGAGGACGACCACTCGTGCTTGCATCTCGTCGAGCACCGGTGCGACCGCGTTCGCGTAGTCCACCGAACCCCACACCTCGCCCGGGGCGGGCGCACTCCCAAAGCCGGGCAGGTCGAGGGCCACCGCGTCGATGCCCCCTGTGGAGAGCACGGCGTCGAAGTCGCTGTGGTCACGTCGCCAGCCGTGAAGAGCGAGGACCCACGGCGTTCCGGTGCCGTAACGCTGGCCGAACAGACGCGACCCGGCGAAGGACGTGAGCATCCAAGAAAGCTAACGCGTCAGGTCGCGACCGAGCGGACCAGGCACGGCTCGAGCTTGCGGCCGACTGAGTTCGGCTGTCACGCCTCGGCACTGAGGCAGCTGGCCGCTACGGTCTGTTCATGGAGTCGGCGACGACGAGGTCAAGCGATATCGCCGGGCGGCTGTTGGCCGGATGCGACCCTCAACAGCGAGAGGCGATCACCACCGAAGCACAGCCGTTGTGTGTCTTGGCTGCGGCTGGGTCAGGAAAGACCCGCGTCCTCACGCGACGAATCGCCTGGCGCGTGAACGAGGGCACCGCTTCGGCGTCTTATGTGCTCGCGCTCACCTTCACCCGCAAAGCGGCGTCCGAACTTCGCGGCCGGCTGGCGAGACTCGGAGTTGGCGAGCCCGCGACGGCGGGGACTTTTCACGCCATAGCGCTCGGGGAGCTACGACGCCTTGCGGCCGAGCGCGGCCGGGCCGCTCCTGTGGTCATCGCCTCCAAGGCCCGCCTTTTGGCCACGGCCGCCGGCTACGAGCTCGGGCGCAACCGGACCGCCCTCGCTGAGCTCGCCTTCGAGATCGAATGGGCGCAGGCCCAGTGCTTGACGCCGCGCGACTACCTACGGACCATGGCCGTCTCGGCCCGAGAGAGCCAGACGGACCCGGAAACCGTCACGGAGGTCTGGAGGCGCTACGAGCGGGAGAAGCAGCGCAAAGGCGTGCTCGACTTCGACGACCTTCTCCAGCGCTGCGCGAACGAGCTTGAGGCCGACCCCGAGTTTGCCGCCTCCGCCCGGTGGCGGTTCCGGCACGTCTTTGTGGACGAGTACCAGGACGTGAACCCCGCCCAGGTCCGCCTGCTCGATGCATGGCTCGGCGGGAAGCAGGACCTCTGCGTGGTCGGCGATCCGGACCAGGCGATCTACGCGTGGAATGGGAGTGATCCACGGGCATTGCTCGATTTTCCCCTGCGGCATCCCGGCTCGAAGGTCGTCCACCTGGCCATCAACTACCGGTCGACAGACGCCGTGCAGGCGGTCGCCTCGTCTGTTCTCCGAGCCGAGGAGAGAGCCTCCGGCCTCCCGGCGGGGGCAAGAAGACTATCTGCGCCCGGCGGCGACAACCTCGGTCTGTCTCCGAGCTCGGGGGCTCGGCCGAGCCTCACGATGCACCCGGTCGCCGTCTATGAGACCGATGCCGACGAGGCGTTCGGAGTCGTGAGCGCGTTGAAGCACGCCCGGTCGCCCGGCGCAGCTTGGTCGAGTCTCGCCGTCCTCGCACGGACCAACGCCCAGCTGGTCCTTTTCGAGCGCGAGCTCGAGGCTGCCGGCGTACCGTTCCGCAGCGGCGGCGGCCGCGCCTTTCTCGCCCGTCCCGCCGTCCGGCGGGCCTTGGACCGTCTCGCGAGCGCACCGAACAAGTCCGGGTTCTACGAATGGATCGACGACCTCACGGCCTCAGTGCCCGGAACTGCGTCGAGCGCTCCAGACGAGGAACCGGACGGGCCTGAGGATGCCGAGCTCGGCGGAGCCGGCAACGCCAGCGATGATGATCTCGTCGAGCTCTCGAAGCTGGCCTTCGATTACGTGCGCGCGGACTCGAGCCCGAGTTGCGACGGGTTCACCACCTGGCTCGAGGCGAGCCTCCGGTCCGACCCACCCCGCCAGGCGGGCAACGCGGTCGACGTAATGACCTTTCACCGCGCGAAGGGGCTCGAGTGGCGGGTCGTGTTCGTGACTGGCCTCGAGGACGGCTTGGTCCCAATCGCCCACGCCCGCGATGCGGAGGCTCTCGCTGAGGAGCGCAGGCTCCTCTATGTCGCCTGCACGCGGGCAATGGACGACCTTCGCTGCTCGTGGGCACAGGAGCGCTCGTTCGCCGCTCGGCGGACAACGCGCAAACCCTCGCCGTACCTGGCCGCGATCGAGGCGGCTCATCGTGAGATCGTCCAGTCGACCCAGCTCACGCCCGAGCGCTCCGAAGCCTCCCGCCAGCAGGTGCGTGCCCTGCTGGCCGGACGAGCGCCGGTACGCCAAGACCCGTGAGGTCGCGACGAGGGCCGCGACGAGCCAATCGACCCCAATCGTGCCCTCAGAAGGTTCGTCCGAGTAGCATTACCGGCGCACTAGCATTTTTGGTCCGAAAGGGTCACGCCGCCACGGTGGCCATGGATATAGCTACAGAATGGCACTAATGGGCTTTTCCTTGAATCGACACGACGCCGGGAGATTGCTTGGCAATTGTCCCGGGAGGAGGGTGGCTGATGCCTAAAGACGGCGAGAGCGGCGCGTCTGACCTAGAGGCACGCAACCACTACCTGAGCATCATCGACGATGCCTGGGAGATCTACCGCGAGGCAGTAGAGGGCGCATGGGGCGGCTACGAGGAAGCCCTCAAGCCCGTGCGTGACGTCTACGAGCAGGCGCAAGGTACCGCCGAGGAAGCCCACGGCAATGCCATCGACGCAGCCTGGGCGGACTACAAGCAGGCTGTCGCGAATGCTCCTACGACGATGCGCCGCGACATCGTGGCTCAGGCGCGTGCCACCTACAACGAGCTGGCCGCCCAGATCCGCAAGGCGTACAACGAGAGCATGGCCATCGCCCGCGACGAGTACCTGAGGTCGGTAGACGAGGCAAGGGCGGCCTACAGGGCTGCGGTCGACGGTGAGCTCGACTCTCACCGCGACGCTGTGCGGGCCGCGTGGAGCAGCTACCTGCAGGCGGTCGACTCGAGCCTGGCAGTCGAGGACTGATCGGCGCCAGAGCGCGCCGCGTCTGTCTCGCTGCTAGATTTTCCCTGCTTAATCCACTCAAGAGATCGACTCACGAGTTGAACGGGCTTTAGTGGACAGCCTCAGCCCCTAGCCGACTGGACGCGCGGATGCACATCTCAGCCAGAATCGAGTACGCCCTGCGGGCGTTGTGCACACTGGCAGCTCGTGAGGGCGAGCCGCTCACTGCCGAAGAGCTCGCCGAGGCCCAGGGCCTCCCAGTTCGTTTCCTGCGAGCAATCTTGAACGACCTGCGCCGGGTAGGGATCGTGACGAGCCAGCGCGGCAACGAGGGCGGCTACAAGCTCGCCCGGCCCGCTTCGGAGATAACCATCGGCGACGTCTTCCGCCGCTTGGAGGGACCCCTGGCCGAAGTGCGCGGCATGCGGCCCGAGTCGGCCAGCTACGAGGACGCCGCCGTCCACCTGCAAAAGGTCTGGGTTGCCGTCCGGGCCTGCCTGCGAGGCGTGCTAGACGAGGTGACTCTCGAGCAGGTCGTCTCCGGCAAGCTGCCCAACCAGGTGGTCCGCCTCGTGACACGCCCGGGGGCGTGGGAACCGCACTGAGAAGTCCGCTGAGCGCGAGACCGGCCGCACCCGGTCAGTCCCGAGGACCGGTGACTATCCAGCCACGGTCGACGGCGTAGGGCTCGATAGGAAACCCCAGGGCCAAAAGAAGCGGCCCGAGCGCCTCGTTGAGGATGTCCACCGACTCGATCTCCCGCGTCGGCACTGTCTCTCCCACCTCGGCGG
>Ga0182015_10006516_pt1 | contig 11691 bp, 7 predicted proteins | sample 712P3MmetaG_FD_120478 | JGI IMG/M metagenome (GOLD analysis project Ga0182015, IMG submission 120478) | Permafrost microbial communities from Stordalen Mire, Sweden - 712P3M metaG | ecosystem: Environmental > Terrestrial > Soil > Wetlands > Permafrost | place: Sweden: Stordalen | collected...
CCGACGGTTTGGTCACCCGCGCCGTCGCCGGATATCACTACAGTGCCAACTGGGCAACCTGCACTGGCAGGACTTTCACCTGCTAGACCATCAATTAGCTTCACTGCACTATCCCGGCGCACAAACATCGCCATATCACTCACAATGCCAGAATCGCCTCATCACTGGGCGGTTGTCGGCAACCCATAACCGCGCGGGAATGAATTTGGGGGAGATTAACCATCCAGCTTCATGCGCCGTAGGAGTTTGCCGAAATCGGGCGCGATCCCGCGAGAAGCGTTGATATCGCTTAAGTGGGCACTTGTCTGTGTATCTGGATATACAGGAGAGCGTCTAGATACTGTCAGGCCTGAGAGTTGAAGTCTACTGCAGATTAGCGTACTCCGCCTTAGCTTGATTGAGGATCGGGATGCCGGGGTCCGCGTCTTTCCAGAGGACAAGGAAGTCCTGATAGGCCGCTCTTGCCTTGGTCAGGTCTCCAGCCTGTGCGTAAGCTCTACCCAGTTGCAAGCGTGCTACTGCGCCTACAGGGTCACTGAAAACAAGGCCTCGGTGATCGAGAAGTTTCTGGAATTCCATGGCGGCCTCGGCGCCCTGGTGCGAGGCCAGATACGCCTCGCCGCGCACATAGGTAGGATAGAGGCTCCCGAAGAACGCAATGAAGTCGATTCCCGGCACGGCCAACTCATAAGGAACGGCGATTTGTAGGAGTTCGATAGCCTTTCGAGGATCATTGTTTTTCAATGCGAGAAGCGCGCGAAGCGTTGGCATGTAATTGAACCGGACTGATGTATCTTCTGGGAACCGCCTTTCCAGATCGTTTGCCAGCATTTGGGAGCGGGAAGAATCCCCCGAGAGTGCCAGGGCAAAGGCAGCGCCGTACTCCACATCCCGGCCCTTTGAAAGATTGAGTGCTGCCATCACGCTTTGCCTTGCCGCAAGCGCATTCCCGAAAAAAGCCTCCCAAACCGCTACTCCCGTTTCGTATGTAGCCGCCCTTTCCCGCTGACCCGCCTGCTGAGCCAGATCAGTGGCACGGCGCGACATCCTCCCCGCCAGACGCAACTGGCCAGAACGAGCCAACACGAGAGCCTCCGAGTGAGAAATCCAGTCCTCCGCTCCGGGCTTGCCTTTAGCGAGAGCAGTTTCCCGATCCATTCCCGTCTCATCATCTTTTAAGAATGCGATTTGGTATCGCAGGAGTAAAAGCTCAGGGATTTCGATTTTGCGCTCGGAGGCTCGCTGAAGGGTGTTCTGAGCATCCGTTAGGCGGTCCAGGTAAGAGTAGCTGTAAGCGAGATTGACATACCCGGGAGTGGAGTCCGGATCCAGCCCGATCGCTTTTTTTGCTTCTTCAACCGATTCTTCATAGTGGCCAGAGCCTTGGCAGATGAACCCCGACATCAAGCCATGCGGAACGGAGTCACGAGGATAGGTTTGCGCCCACAATTCAAGGATCTGTTGCGCTTTTCCCAGGTTTCCCGTTACCTGTCGAGCATAGTTAGCTGTGATAAAGAACTTTTCCCGATCACTGGTGAACTCTCGCAACTGATAGGCCTTGCTCGTGCTCTCGGCGGACAGGGCAGACTCTCCGATATCGCTGTAAATGAGCCCCATCTGCGCGTGCGCCATCGCGAACTTGGGGTCGATTTCAACGGCGCGTTCAAGATGGGGCACGGCGGGAACAAAACCAGTTGAGAAGGCCACCCTCATTCCTGTGCTGTAGGCTTTCAAGGCTTCGAGCGAGGTCGTGGTGGCTTCGGCGAGCGGAGTCGAATGTTTTTCTACGCTGGAGAGCGATTCCCCGATGCGAGATCTGAACTTGCTGGCAATTTGACTGAGCGCATTAAGAACATCTTCTTTCCTGGTCGATTGCGCCTGCTCATCATCGAGAGTATCTCCAGTGTCGCAGTTCTTTGTTCGTAAGCCCAGCACGTACTGGCTTCCCAGGTTTGCGATCGAGCCCTCCAGGACAGCACGACTTCCTGTTCGCTCGCAGATTTCCCGAGCCAACTCCGGAGTGAGCTGCGAATCCGCGGGCCGACCCATCAGTCGGAGCGTCTGCCGGATACGCTCATCGGAGATGAGGCTCAGGAAAGGCGACTGTTCAAGCTGTACAGCCATGCCTTGCCGCAGCGTCCCATCAAAGACGGAGTCTCCAGTTTTGTTATCGAAATCTGCCAGAACGATGGTGTCTCTTTCGGTCAGAGCAGGCAGGCGACGAGAATAAAGGAAGAAAATGCCGATGACGACGAGGATCATGAGGGCTACGAGGCCCGCAGCGATGGGGACGCGCCGAGGCTGAACCCTTGCAGCCGGAGGTGCACTGGCAACTGCCTTTTGCCCAGGCTCCGTCTCCCGTTTGAGTTGCTTCAGATCAGAGCAGAGATCGGCGGCGTGCTCATAGCGGCGACTTCGCTCTTTTTCCAGGACCTTGGCGATGATTGTGTCTAGCGCAGCTGGCAACTTCGGATTCACGCGGCTGGGCGTCTTTGGATTCTCGTTCAAGATGGCATTCATCAGCAGAACACGATTCTTGCCCACGAACGGCCGGTGGCCTGTCGCCGTTTCGTAGAGCACCACACCCAGGGAGAACAGATCACTGCGAGCATCAACCTCTTCTCCGCGGACCTGCTCCGGAGACATGTAGGACGTGGTTCCGGGGATGGTGCCTTCCTCGGTGAGCGAATCCTCTTCGGATTCGTCTTCTGGTACATCACCCGCGACAACCTTGGCCAATCCAAAATCGAGAATCTTCACCCGTCCGGCGCCTACGATGAAAATGTTTCCAGGTTTGATGTCTCGGTGGATGATCCCCTTTGTGTGCGCGGCTTCCAAACCTTCCGATGTCTGAATGCCAATATCCACAAGTTCGTCGCCGGAGAGTGGCCCCTTGCGCAGGCGGTCTTGCAAGCTCTCCCCTTGCAGTAGCTCCATCACGATGACCGGCTGGCTATCGTGTTCTTCCACTTCATACAGGGTGCAGATGTTTGGGTGGTTCAGGGAGGAGGCCGCGCGGGCTTCGCGCTCGAACCGCTGTAAAGCTCGTTGATCACGGGCCAGATTCTCGGGCAGGAATTTCAAGGCAACGCGGCGTCCCAAGCGGATGTCTTCCGCTTCGTACACGGCACCCATCCCTCCGCTGCCAACTTTTCCAATCAAGCGATAGTGCGAAATGATCTGGCCGATCAATATCTTCTGAGAATCCGCGCTTTCCACTCGGACGACCGGACCCAGAAACCGATAACCTTTGCGAGGAATGGTCTCGATGTAGTGAGGGTTGTCGGCGTCGTCGCCCAAGGCATCGCGAAGCTTGCGAACGGCGACTCTCAGACTGCTGTCAAACTCGACAAAAGTGTTGTTCTCCCAAATGCGGCGGTGGAGATCCTCATGGGTCACCGGCTCTCCCGCACTTTCCAATAGCACGATTAAGAGCCGGAACGGCTGTTCCTGGAGTTTGACGCGAACTCCCTGTTTCAGGAGTTCACCAGAGGCGGTGTTTACCTCGAACGGACCGAAGCGGTAGACGCTCGTGATGGAATCCGATTTCGGCACCGCGTTCCGCACCTCACGTTGGGAGAAAAGTGTATCACCCATCACCCTAACGTCAGTTTACGCGCAATTCTTATCTCCATTTGTCTGAGCCACTTAGCAGTTAACCAACGATTTACGACCAGTTTCTTTGACAGTTGCGGGAGTTGGGTTTTTCCTAGCTGGCGTAGAGCGCAGTGAGCGCTTCCAACAAATCTGTCAAAAGGAGATCACGATGAAACTTCTCGCCGCAATCACTCTTCTCTGGGCGCTTTCTGCAGGTCCAACCTTTTGTAACGCGCAGGAACAGGCAGGGACGAAGGGACAAACGCCAGAGTCCGCCCGCTATACCGTCACCGACCTTGGCACTCTGGGCGGGAGCTATAGCTATGGTTATGGCATTAACAACGCCGGTGTGGTGTCCGGGGGAGCTGCGACCCAAGCCCAGACCGACGGCGTATCTCAAACCGCCTTTCTTTGGGATAGAGGCCACTTCTTCAACCTCGGGACACTCGGCGGGATCGCCTGCCCGGACTGCAGCAGTGAGGCAGGCGGCCCTAACGCGAAAGGCGAGTCCCCGATACTTTCCGAGACGTCCGAGCCAGCCTATATGGGTGAGGACTTTTGTGGGTTCGGTACTCACCGTCAATGTCTTGGGGCCATCTGGAAAAATGGGAAGATGACCGCGCTTTCTACCTTGAGGGGAGGCCAAAACGGCCAGGCTTACTGGACCAACGATCGAGGCCAGGTAGTCGGATTCGCGGAGAATGGAACTATCGATCCAACTTGCGCATCCTCAGTCCCTTTTCAGGTTCTCCGTTTTGAAGCTGTGATATGGGGACCAAACGGCGATGTCCATGAACTTCATCCCCTGAAGGGCGACACTGTCGGATTTGCCTTCGGGATCAACGACAAGGGCGAAGCCGTTGGCGCTACAGGTGTGTGCTCGAACACCTCGCTGCCGCCTGTGCACCCGGCTGGCGCACACGCCGTGCTGTGGGAAAAGGACGGTACGCCCACTGATCTCGGCAGCCTGGCAGGTTTGGCGCCGAACGTCGCCGGTAGTATCAATAACCTGGGTCAAGTGGTCGGAACGTCTCCGTTTTCCGATGGGACGATTCATAGTTTCCTATGGACCAGAACCACAGGCATGCAGGACCTCGGCACGTTCCCAGGCGCCGTCGTGACCGTAGCGCCCTGCTGTCATACCATCAATGACAAGGGCCAAGTCGCTGGCTTTTCCATCGACGCAGTGGGGAACATGCGCGCGTTTCTCTGGCGCAACGGCGTGATGTCCGACCTCAACGCCCTCGTTCCGGACTCGCCGTTGTATCTGCTTGCTGCCAGCTCAATCAACGACGCTGGGGAAATCGCAGGGTATGGAGTGAACAGCGATGGCGATGTTCACGCTTTTCTGGCGACTCCGAGGAAGTGCGCACTTTCGCATGCTTCGCAAGGCCCAAAGGTCCTTCCGGAGAATGTTCGCGAGCTAGTTCAGCAGCGCCTGGGCTTCGGCCGATTCGGAGTTGGGCTCATCGGGCCACACTAACTGATCGGAAGCCTAGACTAGCACTCGCCAATGTCCCAAGCAGTCAAGTAGGATGAGCCGCGATTAGGAGAGCAGGGATTTCATCCTGCTCTCTGTTCCGTGGGGGGAAATTCAAGGCAAGCGTATTTGTTTACATCACGACTTGTTGGGTCTTGGTCGCAATCACGGTTGCCATTTTTGGGTCCGTTAACCAAAGGGAGGACACTTGTTTAGCAGCTGTGCGGAGATGAAAGCACGACGACAGCGAACCGTAAGACTTGTTGCGCGATGCGCAGAGAATAGGCGCCATCGCGAATGACCCGTTCTTTTCCAACCCGCGAAAGGATTTCATTGGCCTCTTGGCGTGTCCTGGCGCTATTGGGGTTCGAGTTTTTCATTAACTTCGTCGACCGGGGAAACCTATCCATCGCCGCACCGCTGCTGAAAGATGAACTTCACCTATCGGCGTCCCAGCTCGGCATTCTTCTCTCATCTTTCTTTTGGACCTATTCTCTCTGCGCGATTCCGGCGGGTGCCCTGGTCGATCGCTTCGATCCCGGTTGGACGCTGGCTCTTGGCTTCTTACTCTGGTCCTGTGCCACGTCAGCCACCGGACTCGTGCACAGCTTCGCCGTATTGTTTTCGTTGCGGCTGATCTTGGGCATGGAGGAAGCGGTGGCATTCCCGGCATACGCAACCATTCTCGCCAGACATTTCCGCGAGGATCAACGGGGCTTGGCCAACTCCGTCGGCTCCGTTGCCCAAGCCACCGGGCCGGCAGCCGCCACGTTCGCGGGCGGATTGCTAATCGCCAGGTTGGGCTGGCGACCGTTTTTCGTCCTGCTCGGCTTGACCAGCCTTCTGTGGTTGATCCCCTGGCTCCGCTGGATGCCTCGAAGTGAGTCCAGTGTTTCGGCCGAGCCAAAGCTAGCCTACGAGGGAATTGTTAAAGTGCTCAAGCAACCGTCTCTGTGGGGCATGTGCGGCGGACTTTTCTGTGGCAACTATGTCCTCTACCTGCTGCTCACATGGCTGCCGTTCTATCTCGTTCACGAGCGACATTTTTCGTTGATAGCAACCGCAAAAATCGGAGGAGCCGCATTCCTGTGCAAAGCAGTTGCCGCGCTTGCGTCCGGCTGGCTTTCGGACATTTGGATTGCCGCCGGTGCAACGCCCACCTTGGCGCGTAAGACGCTGCTTTGCTCCGCCACGGTGTTCTCGGGCGTTCTCCTCTTGGTGGCCTCGCTTTCCGCGGACCGCCCGTGTGTGATCCTTTTGCTGGCGGGCAGTGCGTGTATGGGACTCTGTACTCCGCAAGCCCACGCGGTTAATCAGTCTCACGCGGGACCGCAACTGGCCGGTACCTGGATGAGCCTGGTTCTGTTCGTGGGCAACTTCTCGGCCGTCATCGGCCCGGCGGTTACCGGCTTCGTGGTGGATCGCACCGGACACTTTTTCTGGGCCTTCGCACTCACCGCGGCAATCGCGTGCGCCGGGGCAGTCTCTTATGGCTTCTTCGTCGGCCCGGTGAAGCCAATCGAGTGGGCTCGGTCTGTGCCAACCTAGGCCGTAAATGCAGGTTATCGACAGTCATCTAAAGGAGGCCAGTGTGCTTACAAGCCATCGGGAAGCGAAGCGACCTATGAAGGTCGTCGCCATTCTGTCAGTAAGCTTATGTGCGTCGCCCTGGTTCGTCACAGGGTTGGCAGAGACACTTCTTGCCGGTAGTGCCTATGCGCAATCTAGCGATGAAGCGACGGATTCGGATGCGAAAGCCTGCGCCGCTCTCGCCGGAGATGGGAAACTTCCCTGGTCGGTGAACTCCGCCGGGTTCGTGCAACCGCCGTTCACAGCTTACGTCGCCGTCGGCTTACGCGATAGTTGGAAAAAGGTGACGGTACCTGTGCCGTTTTGTCGCGTTGTCGGGACGATCAAGCCGAAGCCCGAATCTGACATTCGGTTCGAGTTATGGTTGCCACCGCGAGCGGGTTGGAACGGCAAGTTCGAGGGAGTAGGGAGCGGCGCCTCATTAGGCACCATTCAGTACCCGGCGTTGATGCGAGCACTGGTACGAGGATATGCCACCGCCGCCACGGATAACGGCCATCAGTCCGAAAGCGGGTTCGATGAGAGTTGGGCGATGGGTCAACCGGAACGCGTTGTTGATTTCGGGTACCGCGCGCAGCACATGGTGACGCAAGCTGCCAAAACGCTAACCGAGCGCTTCTATGGACGCGCGCCGCGGCACTCTTATTTTGTCGGATGCTCGCAGGGCGGCCATCACGCCCTGACGGAAGCCCAGCGTTTTCCGGAAGATTACGATGGGATCGTTGCGGGGTCACCGGTATACAGTTGGACGGGCGAAATGGCAGGCCAGGCCTGGAATGCACGTGCCCTACAACAGACAACAACAGGCGCTCTGCCAGTGCAAAAGCTGCAACTGCTCCAACAGTCAGTCACGAAGGCTTGCGGCGGAGCCGATGGCTTGCTCGACGATCCACATCAATGCTCGTTTGATCCTGCTGCCCTTCGGTGCACTGCCGCTATTGCGAATTCGTGCTTGACGGAAAGCGAGATCGAGGCGGTGCGGCGAATGTACCGGGGACCGAGAACCTCTACGGGCGTTCAACTTTATCCAGGTCTCTCTCCAGGCGGAGAGGCGCGATGGGAGCGACTCTGGGGAGATCCGAAGCGCCTGGGCGGCAGTTGGCAGGACTTCTATCGGTTCATGGTCTTCCAAAATCCCGCGTGGGAGCTCTCTACGATGGATTTCGACCGCGATCCGGCTCTGGCAAAAGAGAAACTTCGTAACATTCTCGACCCTGACAGTCCTGACCTCGCGGGTTTCTCCGATCGCGGCGGCAAGATCATCGTTTATCACGGCTGGGCGGATGACATGGTGCCGTCGCAGGTCTCCACTGATTATTACGCGTCGGTGACGGCGAAGATGGGTCCCGAACCTGTGAAACATTTCTACCGCCTTTTGATGATTCCCGGCATGGGGCATTGTGGAGTGGGTTCTGGTGCGAATGTGCTTTTCCATTCTGAAGAGGCTGCCGCAGTGCCGCTCGATCCTGATCGAGACATGTTGACGGCACTGGAGCAGTGGGTGGAGCAAGGTCGCGCCCCATCCAGCTTTGTTGCATCGCAATTGGATAAAGACGGAGCTATCGAGCGTACGCGATTGGCCTGCGCATATCCAAGCATCGCGAAATATCGCGGAAGCGGAGATGTCAACCGGGCGGAGAATTGGACATGTTCAACAAAATGACTCTGGCTGATGTCTTTGCCGAAGGAGAGCAATCCTCAAGTCTCGAACGGGAGGTTTCTCGGATCATGCCAAAATGTTTTTCGTCGAGTCGCAGAAACTATATCGGCGAAGTAGCTATGTCGAAAGGTCTCGCATTAACACTACTTATTCTTGGCGGCATTGCCTATGCGCAATCTCTGGCCCCGACTACGCAAGAATCCCGCCAGTTAGCCAACATCAATCAACGCTACGAGCAGCCATCGTCGCCACAACAGAAGGAGGTTTGGGCCGGGGAGCAGAATTACTTTCGGTATCTACAAGCCAAGGATTTGAAGAGCTTCATGTCGCTTTGGGACGACAACTTCGTTGGATGGCCGGACTACAGCGAGCGGCCACTCCGAAAATCGGACATCGAATCGGGCGCAAGAGGGGAATTCCAAGCCTCGCCAACGTCCAGTCGTCAAAATCTCAACCCGAAACCTGAGGCAATTGCAGTGTTTGGGGATATAGCGGTTACGTATTACCTCTGGCCGGAGGCTGACGAGACTTCGCCCTTAAAATATCGGATTACTCACACCTGGCGGAAAGGACCAGAGGGCTGGCGCATCATCAGCGGCATGGATTGCGAGGTACCACGTTCCAGGGAGGCGAAGGCTGGGGCAACAAGATCTGGTCCATCGGTCGCGACGACCGCTCAAGAGTCCGCGGCGAAGAATGCTGTGACGAAATCAGCGTCACAGATGGAGCGACTCATTCATGCGCTTGCCGGAGAATGGGCCACCGAGGAAATCTACGAACCCAGCGATCTGCTGCCGAAAGGAGGCACTGGGCGCTCCCGAGACAGCTATCGCGTCGGTCCCGCCCGCTCGTCCCTCATTGAGGAGTACCACAGCGAGGGCGCTGGCGGGAAATCGTGGGGCATCGGAACCATCTGGTGGGATGCTGAGGCACAAGGATTTCACTTTGTCTGGTGCGACAGTTTCGCCCTGGACAAGGGTTGCCGAGTTTCCTCGCAACTAGGCAAGTGGATCGGAAACGACTACGTGGCAACCGATGCGCATGAGGTCTCAGGCAAGCAGTTATTCGAGAAGGAAGTGTGGTCTGATTTCACTCCGAACTCGTTCAGCCAGACGCTTTACACCGGTGACGCTTCCGACAAACTAAAGCGCTTCTTGACAATCAAAGCTAAGCAGGTCATTAAGCGGCATCCGTGAATGATCGTGATAAGGACATAGCATGGCTCCTCACGCTCGTCTTATCGGCGACACTTTAACTCCAGAGTTCACCGCTGCAGCGGTAACAGGTACGCGGGATTGCTCCCGAGAACACCACCGAAGAATTGGCGGTCTGCCTCGCGCATGTCCCAAGCGATAACCGAGGCCGGTGTGAGCTGGATTGTGACATCATCCCATGCAGCGAACACCGGACCCACTCTCGCGTCCGCAAGTGCGGCTTCGCTCAGATATTTGCGATGAATCTCCGCATTACGCTTCCGCGATACGTCGGCGGTCAGGATCTGCGCGGTCCCCGCTACGGTGATGCCGAAGGATGCTGCAGGGTCGCGAGCGTCGATCATTAAGGAGACCTTTGGGTTGGATTGCAGGTTTCGTGCTTTTCGACTACGCGAGGACGTGGCCACATAAATATGTGTACCGTCGAACCAGTACCATACCGCAACCATGTGGATGGAGCTGTCCGCATTCTCGGTTGCAAACGACGCGATACGTCGGCCATCCAACAACTGTCTGACTAGAACATCTGCTAGGGAAGCCATAAAAAAGTCTCCTCTTTTGCCTTGATATCGGTGCCTTGCACCAATACTTGACCTTCTGCCGATGACATCCTACTTGACACTCGAACGACGAACCTCACTGAGTGTGCCGGGTATACTTGAGCACATCATCGTCGTGGGCAAGTCTACTCGGGCGGCGAATTTGCTCCCGACGGCGGTTTCTGCCTGAAATGAATGGTCACGACCACGTTTTCCAGATGCGACGAATCCGATGCTACCCAACTCCCCGTACTGAGCTGTCTAATGTTTCCCGGCGGAGTCTTGAAGTCATGCCCGCAAGCCGACACGGAAACCCGCGCTGTCTTCGAAGCACCAAAGCTCCTAGCCGATCAGCAAGCGCGCCAGGAACGATGATTCACTGTTTTACGTTGTCGAAAAAAGCTAGGGCGCAAAGATGGATCGATCACGGGCAAACAACTCTTTGTTGATTGAGGGCAACGATCGTCTTCTCGGGTAGTCCGGGCTGAAGACGAGCATACAACACCGAATATGTGTCCATGTTTTCTCCTTCTTTGCCCGGGCTACCGGTGACAGAGACAAGCACCGTCCCATCGGTTTTGTAGTAGGTGTCTTGCGAGCGGTTGGCGGCGTAGGCGTGCGTTTTCTTGAATCCTGGCAGGTGAGCGTCATACCAAGCGAGGGTCGCATTCACTTTGGAGTCGTAAACCGAGTAGAAATCGACCTGCATTTTGCTCTTACAGACTTGCGACTCCGGCAACTGAGTAGGCTCATTGCCCAAGTGGAGTCGGGAATCTGTAGCGGGATGGAGAGGAAGTCCTGTCAATGGGTCCGTAGTGAGCAACTTCGTTCCACCCCTAGCGGTTAACACGAAGCTCAAAATAAGCGTTGCTACGAAGCCGCCCAAACAAGAGATAGTTCTCATGTATGCAAGAGACTCCCAGACCGGGTCCATGACGTTCTGTTCCATCGCCTGCTCGGAGGGCAGTGGGGCAAACGATACACTGATGTGCTGCGCGAGAACCTCGCCGGTCGGCGGCAGCGTTGGCGTTCCGGCTGAAGGACGGTGCGGTTGTTCTTGCGTCAAAGCTAATGCCGCAGGTCACGCGGCTGCAACCGTCTGTCGGGCGCCCAACAACTCTCTGACCATGGGATCTGCAAACGAAGCCATATTGAAGTCTCCTCTTTCCTATTCTTGTCTTGGTGTCGGTGCCTTTCAACAGGTGGCCCACTCAAGTTGACGACCAATCTGCGGAAAGAACAATCTCCTCCTCCTTCTTCGAGCGTTATCGAAGGGCGACTAGTCGACAACACTGTTCAACAGCACGCCAACCGTTGCCTCAAGTTTCTCGAAAGGCTGGTCCGGACCCGGTACGGGCTGAAGTCGTCCTTTGCGATCGATCAGAAAAAGCGCCGGATAGCGCACGATTTCTCGATACAACTGCGGAACTCCCGCACTGACCGTCAGAAGGGGATAAGTCACTGGTACTTGCTCCAGATACTTCCGTTGCACATTAACGTCCTCGTCAGACAGACCGAATACAACGAACCCCTGATCTTTCCGCTCGCGGTACAACCGGTCGATACGTGGCATTTCCGCCCGACAGGGCCCGCACCAGGTTGCCCAAATAC
>Ga0182015_10006518_pt1 | contig 11690 bp, 13 predicted proteins | sample 712P3MmetaG_FD_120478 | JGI IMG/M metagenome (GOLD analysis project Ga0182015, IMG submission 120478) | Permafrost microbial communities from Stordalen Mire, Sweden - 712P3M metaG | ecosystem: Environmental > Terrestrial > Soil > Wetlands > Permafrost | place: Sweden: Stordalen | collected...
TCCAGGATGCGAGTAGTCCAGGATGCGAGTAGTCCAGGATGCGAGTAGTCCAGGATAAGAGAAGCCAGTGGAGAGATATCTTTTGATCTGCGCTCTAGCCATCGCTGTCGTGGGAGCCGTGAACGACGTTCGTGGCGCACGCATTCCCAACTGGCTGACGTATAGCGGGTTGTTGTCCGCCCTGGTTGTCCGATTTTCCCTATTCGGATGGACCGGACTCAGAGGTGGTTTTGCGGGCTTGCTCTTGGCAGGAGGCATTTTTTATTTTCTCTTCCTGCTGGGGGGAATGGGCGGCGGGGACGTCAAGCTGATGGCCGCGGTGGGAGCGTGGGCCGGAGCTAAACAGGCGATCTCCATCCTCGGCGGGAGCGCAATTGCAGGCGGAATTCTCGCCGTGTGGTATGTGCTGGCTTACAAACAACTGGGTCAGACGCTTCTGAACATGCTGACTCTGACTAGCCATCATTTGACTTCGGGACTTCGCCCCCATCCCGTATTGAATATTCGAGAGTCGAGTACGGTGAGAATCCCCTACGGATTGGCGGTTGCGGTCGGAACGTTCTTTTGTGTGGGCCATGCTTTTTGGTGGAGGTGATTTACGGACCTGCGGCGTATCATAACGGCTTTGTTAATGGCGTCGGCCTTAGCGGCCGGCATTACATTCTTCTTCTTTCGGCGGGTGCGGATGAGCAACGCACAGCGCAAGGTGACTCGTGTTGTCGCCGCCGCCGCCGACTTGTCCCCCGGGATAACCTTGTCGGCCAAAGACCTTGCATTGGTGGATTGGCCGCTCGATATGACGTTGGCTGGTTCTTTCTCAAAAATGGAGGATGTCGTCGGCCGTCCCTTGCTCTATCCGATGGGAGCCAGAGAACCGATCTTGGGCCGGGATCTGGCCGCAGAAGGCTCGGGAATCGGCCTGGCTTCGAAAATACCTCCTGGAATGCGCGCCACCGCCGTCAAATCCAACGAGATCGTGGGTGTCGCCGGCTTCCTGTTCCCGGGTTCCCGCGTGGACGTACTTGCCACGTACAACCAGACGGGGAATATGGGTCCGGTCACGCAGACGATCCTGCAAGACGTCGAGGTCTTGACCGCAGGCCAGACGATCGAACCCGACCCTCAAGGAAAACCGGTAACAGTCGACGTCGTCACCCTTTTGCTGAACCCCGAGGATTCGCAAAAGCTAACCCTCGCGAGTGCGCAAGGAACGGTGCAGTTCGTACTCCGCAGCGGTGTCGATCAGAAAGACGTTGCCGTTCATTCGACGCGGATGGATCAATTGCTCGCCTCCGAGAGGCCTCCGGCACCGCCTCCTCCAGCCCCCCTCAAGAAAGCTTCCAAGCCGGCGTCACCTGCTCCTCCAACTTATGCGCTGGAAATGATTCAAGGAACCCAGCGAAGTGTTCAAAGGTTTTGAGTAAGCAGATTCGACCCCAGGCCGTGAGGACAGGAATGAAAAGTTCGAGCATACTGAGAAATACAATCTTGGCTTTTGCCCTTGCGACTCTCCCCGCTCGGATTGAGGCCGCCGCACCTCAACACGAGATTTCCCCACCGGAAGGACAGACCCTCCACATTTTGGTCGGCAAGTCGGTGGTGGTCAATGTGCCCTCGCCGATCACTCGAGTTCTCTCCAGCAATCCTACGGTGATTGACACCCTGGCTACCTCTCCGACTCAGCTTGTAGTCGAGGGCAAATCCGCCGGTTCCGGCAGCTTGATCCTTTGGGATGCTACGGGACGCTCGCAGTTGCTGGACGTGGTCGTGGACGTCGACATTTCGTCGCTACGAGACGCGATCGCGCATTCCTATGCCGCTCAGCAAATCGACGTCGAAGTTAACGGCGGCCGCGTCTTTCTCTCCGGGAATGTTTCAGACGCCCACCTGGCCGAAGACTTGGTGAAGATGGCAGGCGTTTACTCGACCCAAGTCGTGAGCTCTCTGATTGTGCCGGTACGGCACGAGCGCCAAGTGCTGCTGGAAGTGAAGATAGCTGAGGTCGACCGTTCAAGAATGCAGACTTTGGGAATCAACCTCTTTAGCACCGGGGCGGCCAACACGATGGGCTCAATCTCGACCCAGCAATTCACCCCGCCGACCATACAAGGTACCGTGCCCAATACAACCACCAGCACGAGTACCGCCACCAGCACAACCATCACGGGGTCCAACAGCCCCGCCATCCCATTTAGCTTCACCAACCTCCTGAATATCTTTCTCTTCCGACCCGACATTAATCTGGGGGCAACGATCCAGGCCCTGCAGCAGACGTCAGTCCTCGAGATTCTGGCGGAGCCGAATCTCATGGCGATTAGCGGGCAGAAGGCCAGTTTCCTTGCCGGAGGTGAGTTTCCCTTTCCGGTCGTCCAGGGTGGCGCCACTTCCGGTGCCGTTACCATCCAGTTTCGGCCTTACGGGGTTCGGCTGGATTTCACAGGAAACATTCAGAATGACAATGTCATCCGCCTTCATGTTGCCCCCGAAGTCAGCTCGCTGGACTATACCAACGCTGTAACTATTTCGGGCTTTACCATTCCAGCGCTCTCGACTCGAAAGGCGGAGACCGAGATCGAACTGAAAGATGGGCAATCGTTCGGGATCGCTGGACTTCTTGATCATCGAGCCACCGTTCTAATGAGCAAAGTCCCGGGATTTGGCGACATTCCGGTCTTAGGCCAGTTCTTCCGGTCCAAGTCCATAAACAAAAGTAACAGTGAGTTAATGGTATTGGTAACCGTCCACATCATTGATCCGGTTCGGGCGGCGTCCGAAGTACCGCCAGTGCCGAAGCCGCCAATACCATTTATGGATAATCCGAAGTTTGACAAAAAGATGCCAGGAAGCAAAGACACCGAGCCGCAAGCTGCTCCGAGTTCGAAATGACCGCCATGAGTGCCAAACAGAGCCTCAACTCCTCGACCTGGGATTTCTCCCCAAACGAGCCTCTCTCACTCGTCGGCATCTGCCTGGATAAGCCTACGTTGGAGTCGCTAAAGCTTTTTGCCGAGTCGGCTTCCTTTCGGATTCAGAAGAATATCGGGAATTACGGCGTGGAAGATCACGAGTCGATTTTTGAATGGATCGGCGACCCTCCGCCTGCAGTTTGTCTGGTTGATTTCGACCTGGACCGACGGGCCGCCGCGATGGTCGCCGAAAGAATCCATTCCGACTCACCCGAAACGGCTGTCTTCGCCGTTTCATCCGAGTCGCAGCCAGACGCCATTATTCAGGCGATGCGGAGTGGATGCAGTGAATACTTGATAAAGCCGATAGACCAGGAGCAGCTGCTCAATGCGATGGCCCGGATTGGAGGACGCCGTAAGGAGAGGAAGGAACATCTCAATGCTCGAGTCCTGACCTTCATGGGCGCCAAAGGAGGATCTGGCGTTACGACCCTGGTAACCCAGCTCGGTGCGCAATTGGCCAGCTCTTCTTCGAAGAAGTCGCTAGTTGTTGACCTGCACCCCGATTTTGGGGATGCCGCACTTTACCTGGGATTGACCAAGTATCAATTCCATTTCTTCGAGCTTCTCGAAAGTACCGACCGGCTGGACGCTGAGCTGCTGCAGAGTTTCGTGATGCACCACGCGAGCGGCGTCGACGTCATTCCCGCACCGGCAGAAATTGAGCCGGCACGAAGCGTCAGCCCCGGCTCCGTGAGCCGGACCTTCGATTTCCTCAGGCTGCGGTACGAGTTCATTCTGGTGGACATGCCCCCGGGATTGAATGACGAGAATCTTGAACTGATTCGCCAGTGCGACCAACTTTATATAGTCACGGTGGCAGAGGTATCGGCGCTACGCAACGTGGTTCGACAGATCGAATACTTAACTCGCAAGCAGATACCTCAGGAAAAGATCCGCGTTGTGCTCAACCGCCACCAGACACGTGGCCTCATTACGGATGAACAAATCGAAAAGGCGATTCAGCGGAAAATCTTCTGGAAGGTCCCTAATCATTACGTCCACGTTTTGAAGACGATTAGTGGGGGCAACCCCGGCGGCAACAACTCCAGCTCCGACATAATCCGGAACTTGTCAGAATGGGCTGAAGTGGTTAGCAGGAAAGCAAGTGCGGCAGACGAGAAAGACAGGAAGAAGCAGGGCCGTGGAATCCTGAAACTTTGGGGCCGGTGAGAACCGGTGTGTATAGAGAGAGGAACGCATGGATGAACCAAACCCGATAACGCCTTCAGCCAACCTCGTGAACGCTTCGCTCGCCTGGGATGACAAGAAAAGGACAGGGCTGAGCTTCAAGGTCTATCAAGATTTGAAATCTAGCGTTCATCGCGACCTCTTGAGCAAGGTGGATGTGGAGAAGATTGCGACGGTACGGGACGAACGGACACGCGCCCAGGTGTTAGCCGTTATTCAGGACCTGGTGGCAAATCTCAAGACTCCGATGAGCGGGCGGGAGCGGGAACGCCTAGCTATCGAAGTCGCGGACGAGGTCTTCGGATTGGGGCCGCTCGAGCCCCTGTTACAGGATCCCACGATCAGCGACATTTTGGTGAACGGGCACAAGCAAGTGTATGTAGAACGAGCGGGAATGTTGGAGGAAACCAATATCGTATTCAAGGATGATGCCCACCTGATGCACATCATCGACAAAATTGTCTCGGCCGTGGGCCGGCGCGTGGACGAGTCGTCGCCCATGGTAGACGCGCGACTGCTCGACGGATCGCGCATTAACGTGATCATTCCCCCGTTGTCCGTGGACGGACCCAATCTCTCAATCCGCCGTTTTGGCCAGATCCCAGTCGCGGAAAGCGACCTGGTGGAGAATCGCACCCTCACACCCGCGATGCTTACACTGATCAAAGGCGCGGTAAGTGCGCGGCTCAACATCGTCGTATCCGGGGGAACGGGTGCCGGAAAGACGACCATGCTAAACGTGTTATCGGGTTATATCTCCGACAAGGAAAGGATTGTGACCATAGAAGACTCGGCGGAACTGCAATTGAAGCAACGTCACGTGGTCCGCCTGGAGTGCCGCCCCGCGAACGTTGAAGGCAAAGGCGCGGTCATGCAGCGGCAATTGGTGGCGAACAGCTTGCGAATGCGTCCCAACCGCATCATCATCGGTGAAGTGCGCGGCGAAGAAGCTTTGGATATGCTCCAGGCCATGAATACCGGACATGATGGTTCCCTTACTACCATTCACGCGAATAGTCCCCGGGACGCGATAGCGCGGATGGAGACCATGGCTCTCATGTCGAATCTTAATATTAACGAAATCGCTGTCCGGCGCCAGATTGCTTCTGCCGTCACCATCGTGATCCAAGTTTCACGTTTCAGTGACGGAACCCGGCGCGTGACCCATCTTACCGAGATCACCGGCATGGAACAGGATACGGTTAGCATGCAGGATGTCTTCGTTTTCGAGAAGCACGGAGTTGCGCCCGATGGCCGTGTATTGGGAGCTTTTACCGCCACCGGAATACGACCCAAATTTGCGGATAAGCTCAAAGCGTCGGGTATCGCCGTCCCGGCGAATCTCTTTGAACAGTCGGTCAAAGTCTAAGGATGCTCAAATGTCGCCAGTGATTCTATTCCTGTTACTTCTTGCCCTAAGCTTCGGGGTGGCGTTCTATTTCTTGAGGCCTACCCGAGCAGAGACCGCTGTTCAGCAACAATTGGCGAATATCGAGGAGAGCCGCACGACCACCGTGGCCGGAACCACCATCCTCAAACAGCAGAAACAGAGCTCGACGCTCTGGTTGGACGAGGTCATAAAGCAGTTCCCGGGATCGACGGCGCTATCGCAACTGATCCGCCAGTCGAGACAAAAGGTCAACCTAGGTTCGCTTGTCATTTTTTCTTTGCTTGCCACCGTTATCGCCTCGTGGTTGGCAACGTCGATGATTCCAAGCTTTGCTCTCAGCCTCTGCCTAGGAGTCGCGGTTGGCCTATCCCCGATCCTGTATCTCTATACACTTCGGGAGGTGAGGTTCAGGCGTATTGAAGCTCTGCTTCCCGAGGCCGTGGACCTGATGGCGAGAGGCTTGCGGGCGGGTCACGGGGTGGGTGCAGTGCTGGAAATGGTTGGCCAGGAGGTTGCTGATCCCGTGGGTTTAGAGTTCCGCTCTATGACCGAGGAGCAGAACCTGGGCCTCCCCTTGCGTGAAGCCATGTTGAATCTGCTCGACCGTGTGCCGATCGACGACGTGCGTTTCTTAGCCACGGCCATCCTCCTGCAGAAGGAAACGGGTGGAAATCTTGCCCTGATTCTTGACAAGACCGCATCCGTGATGAGAGAGCGGTCCCGGTTACGGGGCCAGCTCAGGATTTACACCGCACAGGGCCGCATCACCGGCTGGATCCTGTGCTTTGCGCCTTTCGTCCTGTTCGGCTTGATCAATATTACCAACCGGAACTACGAGAGGGCTTTGTTCACGACGCCAATGGGGTTGCACATGGTCTACGGAGCGCTGGGACTGATGGCCGTGGGTGTTCTCATCATCCGCCACGTTGTCAGCATCAAGGTCTAAATTCATGACTCTGTCGCTACTGCTCGGGTTGTGCTTGTTTGCGGTCTTTCTCGTCGCATTTTTCTTCATGCTGTCGGGTTCCTCGGCCGAGAGTGACCGACTTATAGAAGTAACGCAACAAGCTCGTCGCCATCAGGGAGAAACCAGCTCGGGGCTCTTTGCCTCCTTCCTGAACGCAGATGTTCTGGCCAAGCCGTTTACGTTTTTTCGAAAGTTCTTCTCCTCTGAGCCCGATCCCGGTCTGGTGCGGCGATTGATGCTGGCCGGCTATCGCAAGCCGGCTCATGCGGACATTTATCTGGGGGCGCGGTTAGCTCTGCCTGCTCTCCTGGGGATTTCTGTCGCACTGCTCATTCAATCCAATGTTTTTCTGTTTTTCCTGGTGGCGCTTGTTGTGGGCTTTTTTGCGCCGGACTTTTGGCTCTCTCATGCCATCAACAAGCGAAGAGAGCACCTCCGGCTGAGCCTTCCCGACGGTTTGGACATGTTGTCGATCTCAATGGAAGCCGGTCTGGGTTTGGACCAGGCGATTGTGCGGATTGGCCAGGAATTTCGCATGAGTCACCCCGCGCTGAGTGAAGAGTTTCTGCAGATTAACTTTGAACAGCGGGCCGGAGTTCAGCGAATCGCTGCCTGGAAGGGGTTCGCCGACCGCGCCAATATCGACAGTGTGCGGTCTTTTGTGGCCATGCTCATTCAAACCGACCGTTTTGGAACCCCGGTTTCCAAGTCCTTGGGTAACTTTTCCGACGCGCTACGACTGCAACGCAGGCAGCAGGCCGAAGAAAAAGCCGCCAAGACCACCATCAAGCTGGTGCCGCCGCTGGTGTTCTTCATTTTTCCAGCCGTTGGCGTGGTTACGATCGGGCCTGCCGTGATCCTGGTCGCGAAAAGCCTTGAACATCTTGTGCAGTAAGGTAGTTAGGGGAGTTAAATCTTGTTTTGGAGGCAAGTATGGACAACGTTTTGATCATCCGAGTGGTTTCAGGAATTCTCGCTGTGGTGGTGCTAGTTATTTTGATCTATCGAATGAAGAAGAAGGCCCCGAGATAGAGTTTGGACACCAACCGTGGAAAAACAACCATGTCTCTAGTACGAGGTACTCGAGGTCCGCGTTACGTATTTATCTATAACCAGACGAAGGAGACTTTCCTCGCCTTGCGGGTTAGGGTCGCCGACTCCATTGTGAGCCGTCTGGTTGGGCTGTTGGGCAAGAGGTTTCTTAAGCCTGACGGCGGAGTGTGGATCGTCCCGGCGAACGCGATTCACACTATCGGAATGCTGTTCACATTTGACCTTGTGCTGATCGACAAGAATTTCACGGTAGTCGGGCTGCACGAAATGATTCGGCCTTTCAAGATAACTCGACCTAACTTTCGTGCCGAGAGCGTGCTTGAGCTGCCGGCTCACACCATCTTTAGGAGCCGGACCGAAATTGGAGACCAGTTAGTAATCGAGCGATATGAAGCCCAGCTCGAGCATTCGGGGCCGGCGGAGGCGAGCGTCCAGCTTCTGCGAGGTTCCAACACGGCGCCCAATGCGGTGTCTCGTTCGCCGAGCTCGTGATCAGTGCAGGTTTAAGTTCACTAGACTGCCTTCGAGGTAGCACATAGCGACTGATCGCTGACGGGGGTCTACCGGGGCTGGATCTTGACCTCTTCTGAGAGGCTGAGGGAGAACTCAAGCATGCAAAAGTTTTTCATTGGCACATATAAGTTTTTCATTGGCACATAAGAGGTGCTCAACGGCCAGAATGGGCCATTCCGTCAGGGCAAGACAGCACATACTATAGTTATCGGTGGCCGGGGGAATTGCCACCGAGAGCCGAGGGCCGGCCTGTCGTCCGGAGGAGGTCGGCAGGCGGCGCCCTCTCTCTTCGAGAAGCAATCTTAATGGTGGCAGACGGGCGCCTTCGCCGTCAGGGTCCGTTGTTCCTCCGCAAAGGCGCGCCGCGTTGGGCCTCCGTAAGCACCATCGCCCACCGTTTTGACCACCTCTGCTTCCATCACTCGTTCGCTTTGCTGGACCAATTTCAGGGCCTTCTCCTGATCCCCAGCAATTGCCCGCCAGCACGTAGGTCGACTAAGGTGGCGTAAACTCGCGTGTGCAGCTATGGCTGGCTTCCCAAGACCGCAGACTGATTCAATCCCACCCGGGCGATCGTCTGCCAAACCTCCTGAACTGCTCACTCGAGTCTCCAACGATTTTCTTCGCGAAATGGTCCAGAAGGCGGTAAAAAGCACCAACGCCACCGGCGGCGCGATTGCGCTCGGACATCCAGAAGATATGATTTGCCGGGCAACTGCGGGGGAGTGTCCGCCCGAAATTATTGGCGCTAAGATCGACTCTGCATCGGGTCTTACAGGTGTATGCGTCGCTAGCGGTACGATTCAGTCTTGTGCCAATACGAAGTTAGACGCTCGTGTGGATGCCGATGCGTGCCAGGAACTCGGCGTAGCCGCCATTATCGTCGCGCCTCTTTTTTGTCAAGATCAGTTGCTGGGGTTGATCGAAGTGTTTTCCCGTCGGCCATACGCATTTGGAATGCGCGACTTGCAAGCGCTGGAGGCCTTGGCCGAGGGGTTTTGTGCGAACCTGCGGCTCAGCGCTGAGTCGACAAACGGTACCGTCCCCGAGGTTCGTTCCGTCTCAGACACCTTGGGAGGAGAAAGAAACCAACATCATTTCGCCCGTGTAGTAAAGATCAGCCTTTACGCAGCGGTTGTAGTCGCTTGCTTCCTCATCGGCTTACGCTGGAGACGGAAGCTTATGGATCCCATGGCAAATTCAGCAAAGGGACACATAACTCTGATCTCCACAGTCCCGGTCGTTTCGCCTCAAGTTTCGCGCTCTCACCTTGTCGAAGGCGCTTTACTTTATCGAGTAGATCCCACCTACCCTGAGGACGCTTTGCGGCAACGCGTTCAAGGCCAAGTTGTCCTGCAGATTCGTATCGGCAAAGACGGATTCGTCTATGATACGAAAGTCATTCGCGGCGACCCCATGTTGTCTCGGGCAGCGCTGGAAGCGGTGCGACAGTGGTGTTTCACTCCGTACACGCTGAACAAAACACCGTTCGATCTGGCCGCTCAGATCACGTTCGACTTCAGCCTCGTAAAGTGAAATCACGTAAGGGCATACCTGTCTTCGTTCACGAGAACCCAAGTTTCGATGACGGTCGCAGCGAAACTCTAGGCCCACAGTACTAGGTCGTGACATCAGTTGGCTGGACGAGTAGACCACTTCAGATACTCACTTCGGGAACGAGAGGGTAATCACCAATTTGGATTTCTGAGACGCCATCTGGCCGGCAGAGTCCCGGCCGCCGCGATTGGTTTGCGCCGATTCAGTTGCTGCCTTGCTTCCAGACGTTGATGCCGGCTGGCTGACGGAGGCATAACTGGTTGCGGCGCCCTGGACGGAGGCAATCATAGACCCCTGCGCCGGCACTGGGCCGTCGCGAACCGCAGTGCCTTTGCCTGGAATTGTCGAACCCGGTCGGCCTCCCACTTGCGACGGCGCCCGGCTGCGAAGTTGGTTGCGGAACGCGCCCGGGCAAGCTGCTTGATGTTGTGGTTCAATGCCGAACCCAACGTCGATCCGGCCTTTATCGTGGTCGTGGACGAAATTCCACCCAACAAAAAAGTGGATTCCGCAGCTGCCTGGGCAAGGGCAGAAGCGTCCCAGGCGAGCTGATTTTCTGGTGCGCCCCGGGAACTTTGCCGGAATCTGCATCCCCCAGGTGTCAGCGATGTCAGCGGGCAAGGGTAGCTTGACTCAACTTAGAGTGAGGTCTACTCTTCTGGATACGAACGAAAGTGCTGGAATGCCCGCCTCAGATTTGGACAGGTGGGGCCGATTTGAAACAATGCTTTGGACGGACCAGCACGGGGAGAGCGAGTAAATGCTTAGCCGGTTTGCCATCGCGATTCTCGCAACGGCCTTCTTCATATCGCCGGTGAAGGCGCAACCGCGCGGTGCGGCTGCAGGAACGAGAGGAATCGGACGAGCCAGTTTTCCGGGGCGCGGAGTGGGGGGCTCCACTCGCCGCCAGGGACATCGTTCGGTGGCCTTGCCGTGGTACCCGTACTTCGATTCTGATTACGGCTACGATTCCGAGCAGGCTTACCCACCCCCGGGAGTCGCCGGGCCCGCCTCTGCGCCGGCACCAGCTGCGTTGGCGCCTCCGATTGAGCCGGTGTTGATCGAATGGCGGGTTGATCACTTTGTGCGGATGACGCTGTCCGAGAAGACATCGGCAGAAGAGCAAGGCGGGCCTGATCACTCAGAAAAATCCACTCCTCGCTCGTCTGTGCCGGGGCGAAAGGATGCAGTTCAACCACCCCCCCACGAGTTTCCGCCCACTGTGCTCGTATTCCGTGACGGACGGAAGGAAGAAGTGAGCAGCTACACGATCATGAGTGGAACCATCTACTCGAAGGCAGACTACTGGAGCAGCGGCTCCTGGACCAAGAAGATCCAGATTGCCGACTTGGACGTACCTGCTACGCTGAAGCTCAACCAGGAGCATGGTCTGAAGTTTGAACTGCCAGCAGGTCCCAATGAAGTGGTCGTAAGTCCCTAACTTTCCAACCAGGGTCCTCACTTCGCGCGTGGCATTCCGGACTGGAAGAGCTTGGACCTTCCCTACGATTGGAGTACCGAAGGCCCGTTCATCGAAAATGAGCCGCCCTGTGTTCTACGATCCAGGTGAATGACTGAAATTGATATTTCGCCACGAACTCACAGACAGCCACTGAAAATTTCTGGGTTAAATTAAGACTGCAGATGCGACCTCGCCTTAACCTACCCTGGTCTCATTGTTCTTCTTTCATTTTCTTGCAAACTAGCGTGGTGTGCCCCGTCTTTGAGTCGATCACGGTGCTCATGGGCAGACACCTGCAGGTCACCGTGTTGGCATTTTCCTGCTTGACTACCTGGACAAGAGTGCCATTTCGCGGCGCTACGAGAGTCAGTCCTGTACTCGGAAAATAACGATAGGCACAGTCTTCCGCTTGCCCAAAGCACGCACCCCCTCGAAGTCGTCTACTTCACCCTTTGCGACCGCGATCAATTCGCCTCCCTTTTCAAGTTCGAGAAGTGGTTGCGCTATCGAACCGGGATAATCTGGCGATCGGACGACCCATTTTATTTTTTCTTTCCGAAAAAACTCGCGCCAGGCTTCCGGCGTTTGCAA
>Ga0182015_10006519_pt1 | contig 11690 bp, 12 predicted proteins | sample 712P3MmetaG_FD_120478 | JGI IMG/M metagenome (GOLD analysis project Ga0182015, IMG submission 120478) | Permafrost microbial communities from Stordalen Mire, Sweden - 712P3M metaG | ecosystem: Environmental > Terrestrial > Soil > Wetlands > Permafrost | place: Sweden: Stordalen | collected...
GCCGTTTTTTGGCTTGAGTGGGATACATTTCCAGCCCCAAGATGTCTACGACTTGTCATCCCGACCGAAGCGCAGCGAAGTGGAGGGACCTGCTTTTTCTCCTTCCACTAGCACCTGTTGCTTGAAAGCGCCGCCCTAAGATTTGTCATCCCAACCGAAGCGTAGCGAAGTGGAGGGACCTGCATTTCTCTCATCCACTAACGAATGCCGTCTGAAAGCGCCGCCCTCAGATTTGTCATCCCGACCGCAGTGGAGGGATCTGCGGTTCTCCCCACCCCGCTGAAATCTTGCTCGATGATGTTTTTCGACAGTCCGCTAGTCCGGCTGATTGATCTCCAGGCCGAAGCGCGACAGGTCGCGCTTCTGCAGTTGATAGTCGATCACGAAACCCACACCAATCGCCAGCGGAATCAAGCCGATGGCTGCACCCGACAACACATCGTGCTCTCCCAAAACGACGAAGAGGGTCAGAAAAAAGAGAATCAGGCCGATACCGCTCGAGATCAGCACGATGGCCGTCCTGCGGGTATTTGCGAGGCTGCGCAACGGGTCGCTTACTCGTTTACCGTCGCTACTGCTTTTATCCAACAACTTCTCGATATCGTCAGCGTTCATGCCCCGCGCCACCATTGCCAGCCGCTGGTCGGCCTTCAATCTTTGCCTGTGCGCTTCACTCATCACTCCAGACACGATGGCCACGATGGCAACCACAAAGGCCCCCAGCGGGATCATGAACGGACTCCAATGCCAATCCATAAGCTCTACCTCCCCTTACTGACCGCCTTAGACTGTGGGTCTCGCTGAGAGTTTCACTCTTTGCATGAAACTTTCGGCGACAATGACAGTCTGACTCTCCTTGCAGACCGCCGACCCCAGTTTCGAACAGATCGTGCGAGACCATCAGACCATGGTCTTCAGCACCCTCATTCGGCTCACCGGCAGCCGCGAACATATCGACGATCTGGCCCAGGAGGTCTTTCTGCGGTTGTACCGGGCACTGCCGGCCTTTCGTGGCGAAGCCTTGCTGAGCACCTACCTCTATCGCATTGTCGCTAACGTTGCGCAGGACGAATGGAAGCGGCGGCGGCGACGATCGCCCCCTGGTCTCGTTTTCTGACGAGGAATCCGACTGGGAAGACCGCCTGCAGCATCCCACGCCGGACGCTGAGCAACAGTTCGCCGAAAGGCAGTTCCGGTATTCTGTAGAGCAACAGTTGCAGCGGCTTAGCCCTGTGGAGAAGACCATCCTGGTGCTTTACCATCAGGAAGAACTCAGTTATGAGCAGATTGCGCAATCGCTGAAATTGCCCATCGGCACGGTGCGAACGCACCTGCATCGTGGACGCAAGAAATTGCGCGAAGGTATTGAGCAAGACCAGGAAGTTGAAAGGAGAACGGCGTGGCAGAAGACAAGATGAAACCTCCATCCGATTCAGCGTCGCTCGATGCCAGGATCCTTTTCGCCCTGAAAACGGCTCCTCGACCCCAGATCCCCGCTGGCTTCGCCGCTCGAGTCGCCCGCCAGCTGCCTCCGCGGCCCGCGGTCGTGCTCACTCCCGAGCGTTATGGCCGCCTTGCGGCCGCCGGGTGCCTGGTTGTACTGCTTGCCCTGATGCTGGTATTTGCGCATCGGGCGACGGGAACTTCTCTCTACTGGAGTGCGATCGAATGGATTTTCTGTGCCCAGTTTGTGCTCCTTGCAGTCTGGCTGGGGGTACGCGGTTCTACGTTCACCAACCCCTTTTTCAAACTTGATTGAATCGGGCACCCGCCCGATGCTGCCCACTCGCCTGGGTTAGGCTGGAGTCATCGATGGCTATCAAGATCACCCGCACCGATCCGCGCTATGCAATGCTGCACCGCAGCCGCAACCTTCGTTGGGACGCCAATGAAGGGGAAGCAGTCGCAGAGATAGAACTGTGCGCAACCGCCGAGCAAACGGCGGAAGCATTGCAGCGCGTGGTCAAGGCCGGTATGCGCCCAACCATTCGCAGTGGGGGGCATTGCTACGAAGACTTTGTGGTCAACAACCCGGGTGGTGTGATCCTGGATCTGAGCCTGCTGAATACGGCTGGCTCCCCGAGTGACGGAACACGGTATCGCGTAAGCCCCGGGCAGCAACTGGGCGAAGTGTATACCGACTTGTACAAGCGGCACGGGGTCACAATTCCCGGAGGCAGTTGCTACAACGTTGGGGCGGGCGGCCACATTAGTGGGGGCGGCTACGGCGTGCTGTCGCGGCTGCACGGCCTGACCATCGACTGGTTATCGGCGGTCGAGATTCTCACTGTCGATAGCAAGGGCGACGTGGTGATGCGGCACGTCGATAAGGAGCATGAGCCCGATCTTTTTCGTGCTTGTTGCGGAGGAGGCGGAGGAAACTTCGGCGTAATTACCGGATTTCTTTTCGACCATTTGCCTCCGGCGCCATTTGAAGTAGTCAACGCACATCTGTCCTGGGACTGGGCTACGATGACCGAGGATAATTTCGCCGCCATTCTGATGGCCTTTGGGGATTATTTCGCCAAGCGCGGGACGGAGCCGGATACCTGGGGGATGTTTGCCGCGCTCGGCCTTAGCCACGCCTCATCCGGCCGGTTCAACGTATCGCTGCAGTTCTGCAATCCCGATGGCCGCTGCGACGATCTGCAGCCCGTGGAGGAGTTCCTCGATCGCTTTCAGAGTTTTTCGCCAATGGAGAAAAGGTCCGCTGTGCCTGGCGACCGGCGCTTTGCACGGCGCACTCCGGCCGCTCGTCAGACTACAGGACCCTATGGCATTGATAGGTTACTGTGGCTGGACGCGACGATCGGCGACAGCGGGAGCGGCCACAGTGGACGTGCCGCATACAAGTCCTCCTACATGAAACAAACGTTCACTCGCGCGGAAGCCAACTGCATTTTCAAACAGCTAACGCGCACCGTGCCGGGCGTAGACCTGCGCGGCGCGGTCATGGCGGTGGACTCGTACGGCGGAGCCGTCAACAAAATAAAGATGGCCGACACGACATCGGTCTGGCAGCGATCGTCGATCATGAAGGTCCAGTTCCAGCAATATTGGGATGACGCGCAAGAAGATGCGGGCCGCTTGCAGTGGATGCGCGAGTTCTACACCGAGCTCTACTCGTTGCAGGTGGACCCGCAGTACGCAGGCACCCCCTACCCGAACGAATATTACGAGGGCTGCTACATCAACTATCCGGATTGCGACATGCTCCGGTACGCCTTCTGGCCGCAGGTTTATTACGGAACCCAGGGTCTATACCCATTTCTGCAGCAGGTAAAGCGGCGTTACGACTCGAACAACATCTTTCATCACAAGATGTCGGTGCGGGCTTGAGGCTTATGCGATTTGAAGGCGGAATATTTCCGGGGAGTTGGACGCGGCGGGAGTTTTTACGCGGGGCTGTGGGTGTGGTTGCGGTTCCTCTTTTGCCATCCCAGAGTGCGCGCTTGCAGCGGTTCGCCTATGTGGCATCCGGACTTGGTTCGCTGCATATTTACTCTCTGCAAAGCGGCGCCTGGACCGAGATACAGTGTGTGCCAAGCCACGCGCCTGGGTGCGTTCTGCTTTCACCGGCGCAGAGGACCCTCTATGTAGCCAACGACGTAGATCTATACGATGGTTCGCCGCGAGGCACCGTTGAAGCTTACGGCATTGATTTGGAGGGCCGCCTGACGCTGTTGGGACGCAGGGTACTCTCCCTTTCTGCGACGCATCCGCGGAGCATGGCGGTCTCTCCGGATGGAACTCTGCTGGCCGTTGCGGCTTACGGCGGTGGCGTTTACAACCTGTTTTCGATTGCAGAAGATGGCAGCCTTGGCCAGCGAAGCGGCATTTTTAAAGAAACAGGGTGCGGACAGCATTCTCAATTGCAAGCTTCGTCGCATCCCCATACGTTGCTTTTTGACGCTAGCGGACGCCACCTGCTTGCGTCCGATTTTGGCAGCGACCGATTCAGCGTATTCGCCGTGGAAGACGGTCAATTGCGGCGGCGCATGGAGGTTTCCACTGGCGAAGGGAGTGGCCCCGGCGCATGCGCCCTTCATACCTCCGGCTCCTTCTTCTACCTGTGGCATGAGCTAGAGAGCACCCTGGCTTGCTACGGCTACGATGGAGCATCGGGAGTTGTCGGTCAACCGGTCCAGCGGCTCTCTTGGCAGGGGTCTCATGGCGGCAAGACTCTTCTGTTGCATCCGTCGGGCCGTTCGCTTTACACCTCAGACGAAACGCGAAGCGTGGTAAAGGTGTGGCAGATCGATGCCGAGGGAGACAGGCTCTTGCCCGCACAAGATATGTCGCTGGGGGTGGGGAGGCCGACGCAGATGATCGCTGCGCCCGACGGGAAGAACGTTTACCTCCTCAGTGCCGCGGGAGGATTGATCTACGAAATGAGCGCAGACCGTGCCACGGGTGAACTGAGCACGCCAAGGAGGGTTGCAGTGGTGAACGAGGCGAGAAGTATGGCGCTCAAGACGATTTGATTCCTCAAGAGTGCGGCTGCTTGGGTACCGGCATTGGCAGGCCGCCGAGCAAAAGCAATGGAAGCAAATCATCTTCGGCCCACGTACGCTGGGGCGAACGTGGGGCACCCGTCTCTTAGTGTGAGTGTGGTCGAGGGCTTTGTATCAGGGCACGGCTTTAGCCGTGCCGTACGAATTCCATGCACTACCGGCTTTAGCCGCTGAGGTACGGTTGTTGTTCGATTCAAAATAGTCTTCGGAGGCTTGACGCCTCTATGGTCGAAATTCGATCCGGCGAGGCTTTTGCCGTGCCCTTCCGTAGGATGTTCTTTGGAGAATCACATCCGCACCAACATGCCCCAAGCGCGATGGACGTACACTGACATGGGTTATCACGGGCCTCGATCATGAATCCAACCGAAAAGAGGAGTAAGTCGATGGGAACGCAGTCCAGAAGAGGTCTACTCAAGAGTGCAGCAAAAGCGGCCGCAGTCGCAACCGGCGGCGCTATGCTTGCAGGTACATCCGAGGCGAAGAAGTTGCCGGCCACGATGGAAAAGAAAGCCCATTCGTGCAAGCCAAATGCGGACAACGCTTCCGGCGCTCCGCCACTATTTTCGAGTGCCGTCTCTTATGGCAACCTTTTATTTCTCGCTGGAGTTGGCGCGCATTTCGAGGGCACGATTGAGGAGCATACCAAGCATGTTCTGGACGAGTTGGAGAACAACCTCAAATGTGCGGGATCCTCGATGGACAAGGTCCTGAAGGTGAACGTCTATCTCAATGACATCAAGGACTGGGCCAGAATGAACACCGCTTATGCAGGCCGCTTTGGCGCGGTGCCGCCGGTCCGCACCACGGTCGCACCAGCAGGTGGTATTCCTGGCAACTCGCTGGTAGAAATCGACCTTATCGCCTACATCTAGAGCAGTTTCACCGCTATGTCACCAGCATCTCTCAATCCAGCCGGTACGCCCTTGCGCAACGCATCGATTGCGCGCGAGGGCACCGAGCATGACAACCTCTTTACCCGAATTGGCGTGCGTCCGCTGGTGAATGGCCGAGGCACATTCACCGTCATCAGCGGATCGCGATCCCTGCCCGAAGTGAAGCAGGCGATGTATGACGCGTCCTTCTACTTTGTGCATCTCGACGAATTGATGGAGGCCATCGGCCCGGAACTCGGGCAACTTACCGGAGCAGAATGGGGCATCGCCACCACCGGCTGTGAGGCATCCATCACGCTCGCAGTCGTTGCCTGCATCGCGGGCACCGATCCGGAGAAATCTCAGGCGTTGCCCTATATCAAGGCTCGCGATCAAGTCGTCATCCCCAGGCACTCCCGCAATACATATGACTTCGGCGTGCGCATGACAGGGGTCGAGATCGTCGAGGTCGATTCGGTAGAGGAACTGTGCAGCCAGTTGACGAAGCGCACAGCGATGGTCTACATGCTGTCGAGCCCCGCGGCAGAGACCGGCCCACTGAGCATCCCGAATGTCTGTTCGCTGGCAAAGGAGAAGGGCGTTCCCATCTTTGTCGATGCGGCCGCCGAGGAGCCGATTGTCCCCAACATCCATTTGCAACACGGGGCTACGCTCGTCGGCTATTCCGGAGGCAAGTGCCTGCGCGGCCCCCAGTCTTCGGGGTTGCTGATCGGTCAGATGGACCTTTGCCGCGCTGCCTATTTTCAAGCAGCGCCGCACCATAATTACGGCCGCGCCTTGAAGTGCAGCAAGGAAGAGACGATGGGCCTGCTGGCCGCGGTACGGCAATGGTATAGGCGCGACCATGCAGCGGAGCAGCGTGCGTGGCTTTCATGGCTGCAGTACATTGAATCGCGCGTCCGGGGTTTGCCCTCGCTCACTACCGAATATCTGCAGCCGGAAGACTTATCAAACCGATCGCCTCGACTGCGTATCCATTGGGACGCCCACACACTGAACATCACCGGCACCGAGCTTGCCGCGCGGCTCGACGCTGGAACGCCGCGCATCATCGTCCATGACAGTGCCGGCATTCGGCCGGCCAACATGGCCAGTTCGCTCATCATCATGCCGTACATGATGGAGGCCGGCGAAGAACGGATCATCGCCGATGCGATCCACGAAGGCCTTACCAAGCCTGGACACTATGCAGACCCGGTGGTACCGTCGGGCGCTCCAACGCCAGTTCAAGGAACCTGGACAGTTGCGGTGCACTACTCGCGCGGCGTAGGCGAACAGCGGTTCATGCTGGAGCAGAACGAGAACGGGATCACGGGCATCCAGCAGGGCGAGATATACACTGCTGCGCTCAAGGGCGTGATCCACGCCAGCCAGATCGAGTTGCGCAGCACCATGGCGGTCAGCGGGTATGTTCTCGAGTGGACTTTTCAAGGACTCGCCCAGGAAAACACAATGGCAGGAACGGTTGATTTGGGAGAGTATGGAAAGGCAACATGGAAGGCCGTTCGGGCGTGAAACAGGGATGGAAATTTGTCGCCGTCGGCCATCGATGGCTCAGCAGCGATCGCAGTAGAAACGTTTTTAGAATTCGTGATCAGGAATCCATGATGCAGAGAGTTTTGCGCGGCAAGTTAATCCCTTCCTGTATTGCGCTCGCGGTTGCCGCGGGTGTCATTGCCTCCGCCCAGCCGGCTACTCCGGTGTACGACCTTCTGCTACGTGGCGGGCACGTGCTCGACGACAAGAACCACATCGATGCCTTGATGGACGTGGCCATCAAGGATGGCAAGATTGCCAAGGTGGCGGCACACATACCATCCAGCACGGCGCTCAAAACGGTCGACGTCAAGGGCCTCTACGTGACCCCGGGATTGATTGACATCCACGTACACGTTTACGCGGGTACGGGCGAGCGCAACTCCTATGCAGGCGACAACAGCGTTCCTCCCGATGGGTTTACCTTTCGGGTTGGGGTGACCACCGTGGTTGACGCGGGCTGCTCTGGCTGGCGGAATTTTGAGGATTTCAAGGACCGCATTATCGATCGCTCGAAGACGCGGGTATTCGCCATGCTCAATATCGTCGGAGCCGGTATGCGCGGCGACCATTACGAGCAAAACACAGCCGACATGGATGGCGCAGCCACCGCGGCGATGGCTCTCAAGTATCCCAACACCATTGTGGGCATCAAGACGGCGCACTTTGCGGGCCCGGAATGGATACCGGTTGAGCAGGCCGTCATCGCCGGGACCAAGGCCAACATTCCGGTCATGGTCGACTTTGGCGTCGATCGCCCCACACGGCCCATCTATGACCTGATGACCAAGAAGCTGCGGCCGGGTGACATCTATACCCACATGTACTCGGGCCTTCGTCACGAGCAGGATCCGGTTACCCTGGGCCCAAGCAAGGCCCTGATCGAGGGCCGTAAGCGAGGCATTTACTTCGACGTAGGCCAGGGTGGGGGCAGCTTCAAATGGTCCCTTGCGGTTCCCATGATCAAAGCGGGGTTTATTCCCGATTCCATTTCAACCGACCTCCATGTGACCAGCATGAATGCGGCGATGAAGGATGAACTCAATGTCGCCGACAAGATCATGGCGATCGGTCTGCCTCTGAAGGAAGTAGTCGCCGAGATGACCTCCCACCCGGCACATGAGATCAAACACGAGGAACTGGGCAATCTTTCTGAAGGTTCCATCGCGGATGTCGCCGTGCTCCGCGTGGAAAACGGCAATTTTGGATTTACAGACATGATCAACAAGCGGCTGGACGGCAAACAAAAGCTCCTCTGTGAACTAACAATCAAGGATGGGAAGATCGTCTACGACCTGAACGGAATCAGTACCGAGCTATGGAACGCGCCACCGGGCCCCCATGATGCGGAGGCTTCCCGTTGGACTACTTTTGCGCCGCATTCTCCCGCTTTAACTTCAAAACCGCGAGAGATGCCGCACTAAAGTACGCGCAGCACATCCTGAAGTAATACGCCGCGCTCTCCCCGTACATCGTATAAGTGCGCCTGATACCTTTAGGACGACGGCTCGGCCTGGAACACCAGCGTCTCGGCGAATACACCAGCCTTCGTCATGTACCCGGGAAACCCTGGGCTCGACTACGGACCCGCGGCGACCAACATTCGCCATGCCGGCGCGATCAATGGCACCTGGGAGTTGCCTCACGAGCCGCTAGCCAACCCGTTTGCGAAAGAGCTGGTGGACGGTTGGTCGCTGAGCGGCATTGCTACGCTGCGGAGCGGCTTCCCGCTCTCTCCCCAGCTTGGTTATAACCCTACCGGGAATGACGATACGCGCAATCCCGTGCGGCCAAACCGGGCGGAGTTTTTTAATGTTTTAAATCACGCCAACTTCACGACGCCGAACCCGGTTGTTTACAGCTCCGGGCCGACGCCGAAGACGCCCACCGCGGAAGCGGCGCCGTCTTCGACTGCGGGCGTTGTGAGTGCGACTGCTACTACTTCACGGCAGATTCAGTTTGGGTTGAAGCTGCTCTTTTAGACCGTTTCTTGTAGGCTAGCTCTGAACCTCGGTCGGGAGTCAAGCCAAATGAAACTGCCAGCGTTCGTGTTGCTTTGTACGCTTTTGTCTGCCGTCGCGGCGGCCCGCGCCGACATCATTGTTCTGCACGATGGCACCAGCTACTCCGGGCACTATGCGGTGCCTGCAGATGGAAAGATTTCGTTTACGGATGACCAGGGCATTCACTATGACGTGCCCGTTGCCGATATTCAGTCCCTGGTATTATCAAATGCCGCCGACCACGTCACACTCCGCAACGGTAAGACCTACTCCGGGCAGCTCAACGGAGCCACCTCGCTTGCCTTCGAAGGCAGCGGGGGCATCGATTATCAATTTCCTCTAGGCGACGTCAGCTCGCTTATCCTGAGCGGATCGGCAGCGCCGGCGGTAGCCCACCACATTCCCACAGTGGTCATTCCCGAAGGCACCGACATCGTTGTTCTCACATCGGACTCGATCCGGTCTGGGCAAGACTCGTCTGGCCAGCTTTATCCCGCTACCATCCGGCAGGATGTCTACGGCAGCGCCGGCAGTGTTGCGATTCCAGCCGGCACCCGGGCGAAGCTGGTGGTGAGGAATGTAACCAGCGGGGGCGCGGTGCATAGCCCGGAATTAGTGCTGGATCTTTACTCCGTCGACATCCATGACGAACAATACCGGGTTGATAGCTCCTCTGTAACGGAAAGCAACCGGAGCGGTCTCGGCGCCAACCGTCGCACAGCAGAATTCAGCGGCGGTGGTGCGGGCATCGGCGCATTGATGGGCGCGGTGTTTGGGGGAGGAAGAGGCGCTGGCATTGGAGCCCTGGCGGGAGCCGGCGGCGGTGCGCTTACCCAGCTGTTCACCCGGGGCAAAGAAATCAGCGTGCCGGCAGAGACCGCAATGACCTTCCGCCTGGAACGCACTCTCGTGATGCACCCGTAAGACGACTCGGCGACGGAAGGTGAGCAGGCACCGACGAATCGCATTCTGGCAGGTCTTTCGGCTTTTCTGCTGTTTAACAACTTGACAACAGCATGGACTAAACCGCTAACGAGCGTAACCAGCCCGGTGCAGCATTTGGCAATCCCGTAAAGAAACGCTTCCTTAAAGAACATAAACGATTCTGTAACGAAGCTGACCGGCGTAAACTCCCAGCGGCCCAGGACTTGTCAAGTGAATTCAAAGGCTAGAGAAGAACGGATGGATAGGTTGCTTTTGACAGGACGCAATTAAGATGGGACACTCCCTCAGCAAACCTCGTGGAAAGTGCCATGGTCGTTGCCCTTGAGCATCAGCAAGCGAATACCTGACAAGAATGAGAGTGTAACTCTACGTACTCTCGCCAACCACCTTGGGCTGTCGCTCACAACCGTATCCGTCGTCGTGAGCGACTCGCCGGCAGCACAAGCGATCCCACTCGCCACGAGAGAGCGAATACTCGCTGCCGCCAGCGAGCTTGAGTATCGACCTAATTACTTTGCGCGTTCGCTTCGCAGGCAGCGCAGCATGTCGGTCGGTGTGCTGGTGGCTGAAATGAGCGAGGGCTACTTCACGCTGGTGATGAATGGCGTAGAAGAGTATCTGATGGCGTCCAAGTACTTCTATCTGCTGGCATCCCACTACTGGCAGCCATCGTTGATCGAGGAATACCCAAAGATGCTGCTGGAACGGTCGGTCGACGGTTTACTTCTGGTGAACACGCCAACGCCAACGCGGGTGCAAGTACCCATCGTCTCGATCTCAGGACACCAGGTCGTGGAAGGCGTAACGAATATTCAATTGGACCACAAGCTGGCTGCTCGCCTGGCGCTAAAACACCTCGCCGACCTTGGACACCGGAGAGTTGTGTTCATGAGAGGCCAGGAGGAAACGATCGACACAGATTTTCGCTGGCAGGAAATCATGGAGACAGCCAGCGCCTGCGGCATGGAGCTTCACCCGGAGCTGCTCATCAGGCTGACGGAGAATAGCTGGTCGCCGGCGTTAGGCTACGGCCCAGTGAAGGATCTGCTGACACGCACTCGAGATTTTACTGCGCTCTTTGCGTTCAATGACATAGCCGCATTCGGGGCGATTCGAGCACTGCATGAGGCAGGGCTACGGGTACCCGACGACGTGTCTGTCATCGGCTTCGACGATGTGCTCAGCGCGGCCTTCGGCATTCCCAGCCTGACGACCATTCGCCAACCGCTGCGCGAAATGGGTAAGGCCGGCGCGGAATGTCTGCTCAACCGGATCAACAACCCGAAAACGTCACATCCACAGCAGGTAATCATGCAGCCAGAACTGGTGGTGCGGGAATCCACAGGCAGGCCGCGCCGCCCCTCCGCAACACCCAAGTGAGGCAAGCTGCCTGCGTGAGGGATCTTCGAGCCGTGAGGCCGGCCGCGCGCAATCGTCCATCCGAATCATCCATCCTGATTATCTATTCTGGCGATACACGAGAACGCAGACCTCCGCCGTAGTTGCACCCAGCCTCGCGGCGCCACCACCTTCGATGCTTCTCGTGTCACGTGTGGGGGGCGGATCTAAGACGGCAGTGTTACTCTAAAGCCCCGCTGGCATCGAATCACAGGCCTTAAAAGGATCCGCCTCGCGCGAGCCACGCCGCGGATGTGCCAGGACTGAAGATGGAGGATGCGCGAGAATGTTCTCTTCCGTACGTTGGGGCTTGCTGGTTCAAGTGGTTCTAACGGTGACGCTTCTTCCCTGCCGTGCGTTCGGCGTCGACAAGCTGCTCATTGTGAACGGAACAAACC
>Ga0182015_10006520_pt1 | contig 11690 bp, 15 predicted proteins | sample 712P3MmetaG_FD_120478 | JGI IMG/M metagenome (GOLD analysis project Ga0182015, IMG submission 120478) | Permafrost microbial communities from Stordalen Mire, Sweden - 712P3M metaG | ecosystem: Environmental > Terrestrial > Soil > Wetlands > Permafrost | place: Sweden: Stordalen | collected...
GGCCGTTTGTGTGGAGATCTGTCGTCTGCTTCGCCATTGTCTGCCATTGCGACTTTTTTCTCGATCAACACTCAAAGGCTGAAAGATGCACAGCAAATTTCCGTGCAGATCCTGTGAGCCGTGTAAATTTGTGCCAAAAAGAGGAAGCCGTGGATCAATCACATGCGCATCCGTCGCTAATCAGCCGACCAACAACATCCTTGGACAGGGAAGGGGGAGAGCAGACAATGGCCTCTCGACCAGGCCCTTCTCCGCTTACAGATCAACAGATCCAATCTGCCGTATCCCGTCTCGTCAACTTTTACGTCCGGAACCGCAAGACGATATCCCGTGCAGGATGGTTGATACTCCTTGTCTCCCTCGGGAATCGAGTCCGTGTCGCCGTCAACGATCAACGGAAACCTCGTCCTGCTCCTCCCACCACCACAACGACAACAACTAAAAAACGTAAAGCCGAGGTTTATCCTCCTTGTATATCGGAGATATTGATTGCAGATTGATCGAGCGTTTTTCGACCGATTACGAAAGTTAATCAAGATCGTAATTCCCGGAATCCGCTCCAAAGAATTTTTGCTCCTCATGACCCATTCTGGCTTCCTCGTATTCAGAACACTAGTATCACTATACGTCGCCGACCTGGACGGCCGCCTCGTCTCCGCCATGGTCAAAGGCAAAGCCCGCGAATTCGCCATCGGCATAGTCTGGTGGATGGCCGTCGCCATCCCCGCAACCTACACAAACTCAATGCTCTCCTTCCTCCAAGCAAAACTCGCCTGCGCCTACCGCACCCGTCTCACAACCGAAATCCACGCCCAATACCTCTCCGACAACACATTCTACACCCTCGGAAATCTCGACGACCGAATAAAAAACGCCGACCAACTCATTACAGTCGATGTTGCTAAATTCTCAGACGCACTCGCGGAATTGTATGGCAACCTGGCGAAACCGGTGTTGGATATGGTGATTTATAATTGGAGGTTGGCCAGGAATGTTGGGGGGGAGGGACTTTTTGTGATGACGCTTTTGGTGCAGTTGACGGCGAATGTGATGAGGGCTTTGACGCCGCCGTTTGGGTATTATCTTGCGACGGAGGGAAAGTTGGAGGGACAGTTTCGGTTTGCGCATTCGAGGTTGATTGAGAATGCAGAGGAGATTGCGTTTTATTCGGGACATTTTTGGGAGAAGGTGGTGCTGGATAGGGAATATTTCGCATTGATAAAGCATATCAATCGCATCTTACGGAGACGACTGATTCATGGCACTATGGAAGATTTTGTGGTATTCTCCTGAGTTATGACTTTTCTGACTCAGATTAAATACGTGTGGGGAGCGTTCGGACTGTTACTTTGTGCTGTGCCAGTGTTCTTCAACATCCCCGGAAGCGAGGCTTCTTCACTAGGAAGTCGAACTCAAAGTACTCCTCTTCTCCATACTCTGCTTATACAGGCTTCGTGACAAATCGACGTCTCCTCCTTTCCTCATCCGACGCCTTTGGTCGACTCATGTACTCGTACAAAGAAGTCTCCGAACTCGCAGGCCACACTCAACGCGTCGCCGATCTCCTCGTAGTAATGGAAGACATTAAACGAGGCCACTTTGATAAACAACTCGTCTCCTCCGCCGACACTGCAGAAAATGCCGCAATCCTCAAAGGAAGAGGCCAAGTGTCAGACTCAGAGGAGGGAGATGTAGAGTTCTGGGATGTCCCCATCGTGAGTCCGAATGGTGATGTTCTCGTCAAGAAGATTACGTTTGCTGTCAAACCAGGACAGCATTTACTTATCGTCGGTCCCAACGGGTGTGGAAAGTCCAGTCTTTTCCGTATCCTGGGCGGTCTATGGCCTGTTTACGGTACCCCCCGCTTGGCAAGGTGCGTAGGCTGACATTGGACAGGTGGCAGTGTCAAGAAACCATCCGAGATATTTTATATCCCCCAACGACCGTACTTGAGTCTAGGAACATTACGAGACCAGATAATCTACCCTCACAACCGAGCCGACATGACCGCCAAAGAAATCACAGACGACAACCTCCAAACCATCCTCGAACAAGTCGACCTCGGCACCCTCGTCCACCGCGAAGGAGGCTGGGACGCCGAACGAGAATGGCGAGACGCCCTCTCCGGAGGCGACAAACAACGCATCGCAATGGCAAGATTATTCTACCATGCTCCCAAATACGCCATTCTCGATGAATGTACGTCGGCATTGAGTATCGACGTCGAACAGAAACTTTATAACCATGCAAAGAGTTTGGGCATCACTTTGTTGACTGTGTCTCATCGGTATCACCCCCCACTTGAAATTGGGAGCTGATGGGGAGGACTTCGTTGTGGCATTTTCATGACTTTTTGTTACAGTTTGATGGAGAGGGGGGTTATATTTTTACAAAGTTTGATGCGGAGGAGAGGTTACGGCTGGAGGAGGAGAAACAGGCTTTGGATATACAGTTGCGAAGAGTGCCGGAATTAGAAGCTCGTTTAAAGGCGTTGAAGGAGTCAATTGCATAGACACGGTACATCGATATAGGAATGCTTTTAGGTATCAGACGGGACACTCAACTTACCGGCCCAAACTGTGAACAAGAAACCTGGGGGTGTTGCGGTTGCCCCACCAACAGCCACTCGGGGAAGATCACCTCGGAATCTAAGGCTGGGCAGAGGTGACAGCGAGCCCACTCGTCATGGCATTACGATCCCTCCGTCTCCTCCGTCCGTCAATAACTTTTCTCCAGCCTGTCATCCCATGTATCCGACCCTTCCATCATCGTTCCTACGATGCTCAATCGTCTGCGCCGGAACCACAGCCCATGGACGTACGAGCGGAATTAACTGCGCAAGCTGAACTCGCGGCTAAAGCGAAAGTCCTGTCTCCGTACCATAAAGTCAGTTATGATGAACGTAAAGTGCGAGTTCCATGGCAAGATGGAAAGACTAGTGCATTGTATGTTTTCCCACCTTCCCCCAATCGATTTCTAGTGTGAGGGGATTGAGCATGTGATTTGGAGTCGCCACTGACGGGGATAGTCATCATATCTATTTGCGAGATCATTGTCGATGTGAGGAGTGTTTCCATCCTGTTACGAAACAGAGATTATTGAATACGTTTCAGGTGAGGTGCAATTTCGGAGTAATGATTGACAATTGATAGATTCCGCCTGATATCAAGCCTGCGGAGGTTGATCCGGCGGAGGATCAATTACATATCACATGTACCTCGTTGTTTGCAAATTACTAACTTGGAAGGGCCGAATGGACACAAATCTACATATCCGTGGCCATGGCTTCATCACCATTCCTATGAGCCTAAACTCGAAACACAACCAATTGTTGCATTGTATCCCATCCACTTGCAATGCTGATGCAGTCGAAAATCACTCTGGGGAAGCGAAATTGCAGAGAATCCACCAACAGTCGACCATGCAGAAATCATGAACCCAGAAACTTCTCACGTTGGAGTCGGCAAATGGACTAAAAATATCGTATCTTTGTACCTATTGCGTCGTCTGATAAACAGGACGACTGGGGTTTCTCATTCATCGATAATGTGCCCCCAACACCAGAAGCAACCAAAGACCTCATCGAAAGAATGGCATATATAATGCCATCTCACTACGGCGGATTCTGGGACTTTACAAGCGATCTTAAACATTCCGACACAGCATACACTCCACTTCCTCTCCCCGCCCACACAGACACCACATACTACGGCCAAAGCGCCGGCCTCCAACTCTTTGTACCCCCCCAGTAACCCATCTCACTCACTAATCACCAGCATTGTCTAAAACAATCCGAAACAGGCGGCGAGTCACTCCTTGTAGACGGTTACAAAGCCGCTCAAATCCTTCGAGACGAACATCCCGATTCCTACCGTATTCTTTCCCGCACAGTAGTCCCCGCTCACAGCGCCGGTGACCCAAACTATTTTTTCCAAGTCCTTTCCAAACCAGTTCTATGTCACGATCTCGTGGGGACAGGAGAATTAGTGCAAGTCCGCTGGAACAACGACGACAGAAGTACCATGAGTGAATTCCCTAGTGAGGGTGGGGTAGATGGGTTTTATGACGCCATCCGAAGGTGGGATGAAATTCTTCGACGAAAGGAAAGTGAGTATTGGTTCCAACTTCTCCCTGGCCGTGCTTTGAGTAACCCCCTTTTTGTGTGAGATGCTGATTGGGAGTTTTTGATAATTGGCGGGTGTTACATGGACGGAGTGCATTTGTGGGGGAAAGGAGGATGTGTGGTGCGTATATCTCAAGGGATGCCTTTAGGAGTAGATATCTTACGACAAATGTCGAGCGGGAGAAGTTGTTGCTTGAGATTTAAAAGTTGTTGTATAAATGGGGGCGCACATATATCCGTAATCGAGATTTCAGGCTACTCAGGTTATCTATCCAGACTGACGTTCCTTTCCCCCCATTTCGGAGAGTTGGCGGAGGTCTTTTCTTAGGTGGGAAACCAATTCGCTGCGGTTTTCAAAACCCGTTACGCCGCGCGCCGATCTGTCATTTTAATTTTTCGTCCCGACAGGACAACAGTTTCAAGATGTCAGACGAAAAAGCTGAAAACACGAAAAAGTCAGAGATGTTAATTGTACCATCCCCTGGTGATAGCACTAATGAAGGAGGGCTTATTACAGCTCCCATATAATCGGTAGCTCAATCCCTTTTGGACGCTCTCATCTGGTGTAGAACGTGTGCAGATTGCGGATTTATCATCGGTGAAGGACTCGTAAAAGCAAACGCAGCATTGGGTGTTTTCATTTGTCTTTAGTACACTTTCTTGAAGTCCTGTCTAATGCGTGTCTAGTTGCTCGGAATGTCATACAGCCGTTCTTCCACTCTCAATTTGTGCGAGTTTGTCCTCGTTACATCTGCAACTGACTTGTAGTCAAATCGGTGGATGGATATTCAATGAACATGAGATTGGCCAGATGGAGTTATAACGAGATTCGTTTCATGGCGAAATGGGGAAATAAACGAGCTAACGCGTACAATCACCTCCTCTCTTGTTGCTAACGGAAGATACTGGGGTGCGGCTCTTCAGTCGAATCCTCTTTGGGGAAATCATCGGTTTGCAACAAAATCCATTCGGTACATCTTTCACGTTCGGGGTTAATAGACAGAGAAAATCATATCAGGGCAAAGTATAAGTTGAAAGCGTGGGTTGCACCGAATTCTATTCCCTCTTTTACGAATTTTGCGGAAGCCGAACTCAGAATCCTCAATGATCGCGGTTACGGATTTCGATCTACGGTTCCGGCACATCCTGTTCTCGATAACAACACGAAACAAAAGGAGCAAAATACATCTATGACGATTGCAAGTAGAACAGTGTCGAATCCGCCTTCTCCAGCAAGACCATACGTCAAGTTACCACCTCGCGAGACGGATACACGCGACAAGACAGATACGGCAGAAGACGACAAGTCAGGCCCGTCTCCGTCTGTGGCGTCTGTTCAGCCTTCAAAAGCTGTTGAAGAAGGGAGTGTCGATTTGCCTGGTATGAGGTGGACCGAGAAATGGAAGGAGAAGAATGGGAATTCGGGATCACTGATAGTTGAAACGGCACCGCCAACTAAACCAATTACCGTCACGCCCAAACGTCCTTACCCCAAACCGCCAGCTCAAAGAGCAGCCGGGATGGCTAACACTCGAGGGACAGTCGCTGTTCATCCCTACTCTCCAAGAGGACAGATGCAGTACAAGATCAACATTCCACAACCGTCATCCGATCAGATGGATACGTTCCACCACCGTCCAACTCGATCTGTCAATTTTCAACACGCGCGTAGAAATGATTCACATGCGTCTTCCCTTGAGATTCCCTATCAAAAACGGACCTCTGCAGCTTTCAACCAGGGCACGTTTTCGCAATCTGCGTCATCTGGCAGTGACATCTCAATGTATAAGAGAAAGAAGATTGTTACGTCAATCCCGCACTTTCCCGCCAAAGCTAGCTCTAAAAAGGTGCGCACTCTCGCGTCCGAGTCGTCAGTGGAACCAAAGAAGGACGTCGTCAACATCGTATGGAAAGGCCCTGTCCCTGAGACGTTGAGCCAATCTTCCAGCCATCAACCTCTTCCTGCAACTCCTTTTGAAACTCCCAGTCTCCTGGACTCGCCTCCAAGTTTCCCATTCTCCGAATCGCCTGATCTACAATCGTTTCCCTTCCTCCCAATCCTCAATCAATCACCATCGATGCCGTTCCTTGATCCTCTCGAATCAACCTCCACGAAACCATTGGACGCAAGCAAAGTCCGCCATCCTGGTGCGTATGTAACCACAGGAGGAGAAACTCGCAATGTTGGGCTTGGACCACTCGCGAGGAAACATGCGGCATGCTACGAATGGAACTATTATCTTGATTGCAGGGCCGGGAAAGAAGGAAAATGTCAGAAATCTCACGTTTGCGAGATTTGCGCTTCAGCAGAACATCGCGCAGCACAACATTGGCATCACCTTGCCACCGCACCTCTCCCTGAAATCCAAGTTCAGCCAAAGTTGTCGACAATTGCTCCACCGCCAGAGTCCCCGACATTATCCGCGCTCAAAGACCGCTTCCCACTCTTCGTTCCAACGAAAGTTCCGTTGTTCGTCCCGATGCCAGGTTTGGAAGCATCACAGAAAGAGATTACGCAGTTGGAGAGATTGAGACTTCGACGACGTCAAGCACGGTCCAAATCCGTCGGTGCCCACGCCATCGACAGCACCAATCCTTTTGAACTTGGTGAGATGTCGAATACTTTTGTGCTTGAACCGACCCCAAGAGAGAGTCGACGAATTCCAATCATGATCCCTCCCTCTTCGCCGTCCGAGAAACCGATCGAAGTCATTCTTCCTCCTGCCGTTCGCCCCTTCCAACGCAAACCCGAAAATCGCGAGGAGACACCGAAACCGCCAGACTCTCAGATGATGACGGTTAGTCCCGGCGGCACATTGAGACCTGCTGCTCCGGCATTCGAACCATCGCATGCAGGTGCTTGGGTCCCGTTTACCAGTCCCACGAGTCAATTTGGCAATCTCTTCAAAATTCCAAGTCGGGCAAGTCGGAAGATTGAGATCGTGGCGCCAAAAGATAAAGGCAAGGAAAAGGAAGTTGTCGTTGAACCAACGGGAGATGAATTCAACCAGAATAAGCCACCGCCGCAGATGAGAAATGACGCACGATCAGTCAAAAGCAATATCTCATGGCACTCGAGAGATACGAGGAACAGGAAACAGAGAGGAACCTCTGGGAAACGTGAACTCGGATCTCCGTTCTCTATGCCACCAAAACGAGCTGACGCGGGACCGATCGACTACAGTACCGACTTTGCTGTTGAAAGGGCGCAATGGTATATGGACTCATCTGACTCGTGTGAACCATCGACATCTGCACCAAAGGATACATACACTCTCGGCGCCTCTCGTAATTCGTTCCCTACAGATAATCTTGACACCTCGGTAATCAAAATCCTCGATGAACAGCTCGAGGCCGTCATGGGGAAAGCATCCGAAGAAATGATCGCCGCCACTCTCGAATCGATCATCGAAATCTGTTCTACGTCTTCCTCAGCGACGACTCCTCGAAGTGCTCATTTCGAACAAACTCGCAATACATTCAACTTTGCACCCCTTCTCAATGACACACCGATCCCTCAATCGTTGCAGGGCCTTTTTCCGCTTCAACCTCCCCGGCCATCTCAACTTGCTACACAACCTACATCCAATTTTTTTTCATTGGCCGATTTCGCAGACGACGACGTATTTTTAGGTCCATTGCCGCCAATCTCTCCTCCCCGTCGCAATTTTCATCCTTTTGATCAACGTCCTCGCTCAGCAGATTCCATATCAACTGCGCCTTTGACACCTTTGGGATCTCCTCAACCTCCCGCAACCACAGGCACCAGTCGACTTCCTGCCGTCCGCGTTGACAATACACCGTTGAAAGGTCGAGTCGAGAGGATGATGTCTTGTGCTGCTGCTCGTGGTGCAGGACAATGCAATTGTGGATTGGGCGATTGGTTTCATCATAGTCGCACAGTTTGATACACATGTTAGTATTCTTAGATTGGTTTTTCTATCATTGTGGTTTGCATACGAGGGATGAACTTTTGCTATATTCTCACTCAACTTGCTGTTGTTATAGGTTTTTTGTGTCATAATAATAAATTGGTTAGATTAAATGCTATGATCATACCCCCTTGAATCTAGTTTAAAAGGATATCTGCAACCCACACACGGTATTCCAACAATAAAGAAAACAAGGCTTAAAAAATGATGCTTTTGATTACATGTATCCACCGCGTCGACTTTGTGGTGGTTCTGCAAACGGTTCTCTCGACTGTGTTGCGTGATGTAGCAGAGCTGTGGAATCTGTCAAATCTCGCGATTCGTACGATCTCTGACGCGACATCGCGGCCGAATTTATCGAACTGAGCTCGTATGCGTCATCATGAGTATACCCAGGGTTATAACCCGGAGTATATCCCGGTGTCGGATCAGGATATCCCCGACTTGGAGCGTGAGCGAAATAGTCGTCAGAGCGGCCGAGAGGTGAAGCAGTCTGAGCTGGTGATTCGGCGCGATTGAAATATCCTGCAGGCAGACGAGGAAGAGTTGGTTGGTGTGATGTTGGTGTCGACGGTCGAGAATCTTTGTATGGGACCGAAAACTCGGAAACGTTGTCTCCGACAACAGTTGAATTATCCATCAAACTCGCAGAGTCAAAGTCCGCGCGATTCTAATGTCAATTATTGTTGTGGGAAGGGGTGAATACTCTGAAATGTTCGTAATCGAGATCGTGTTCCTGAACGACTTCGACTTTCCCAATTCCTCCACCATGACCATAATTCGAGCTGTAGGCCTGTTCTTCATCGCCCAATCGTCCATGATACACAGTGGGGAGTAGATGTTTTGCTTTTGCGTGGACCATAGGTGTGATCAATTTTTGTGTCCATGCAGGATGTCCATATCGATTTCGTAGTTTGTCTCGACCGACGTCTTGATGGACTGTGACGGGTGGACTCCCCGGATCCGCGTTCCCTGCGTCAGGGATGTAATAATCGAGGACAGGATCGAAGTATTTCCAGCAATATATCTTGAAGCCGATTAAGATTGGAAGAGTTGGGATAATGACGATCGCGTGTTGCCAGTTGTAGTTGACAAAAATCACAGCGAAGAGGACTACGTTTGCGAATCCGGAAGCAAAAAGGAGGCGATTGAAGAGGACCTACAATTAGCCTTGTCAAACAGATGGGTTGTACCCTCCACATTGCTCCGCCCGTTTCGTTACGAGTGAAGTAGACGTACATCATATCGTACTTGTGAACGGCATATGAGAGTGTGAAATAGAGGAGCGCGAATGGACTCACAAGCGGTGCAATGGTGGCGTAAGACAATGCGATGGTTACATAGAATAGCGCGTAATTGTAGTATGCCGCAAAATCGAATGTCAAGGGAGCAGTCCACTCGATCAACTCTCGAGGAGTCGGACTACTGAACTTCTTTCGGATAGTTTTGTAGATGAGAGAAAATACTTGTGCGAGGTCGAGCATGCAAACGTACAATCTTTGGTTCAATATAAGTTGCGGGAGGGAATTACCTTGCGATAAGATACATAATCCAAAATGATGAAGTCTGAATGATGGCATGGCTGATATTGTCGAGGATGTGATAGTCTTGGATAGACTGCCAGAGAGACTGGGTATTCCCTGTCGCCGTCTGAACACTATACACTTGTGCAATGAATCCCCACACAATCCCAAAAAGAGTGAAAATCAGTATATTGTTCAACACACTACCATCAGCAACACCTTCAATAGGTTGATACAAAAAGAAGTAAAGTTTATGAGTAACGCTCTTTTCCCGTTCACTTTTGGTCAAAGCCCCACTCCAAGCAGTCAACCGTCTCATCACAGTCGGCAACAACAAAAAGAATAAAGCCAAAATAATAGGCCCCAAAAACCCCTGCAACACCGCCCAAAGTTTCGGATTCCGATTCAATTCAGCTCCAAATGCCGGCCAAAATACACCCAAATTGTATAAATTGGTGACAAACGTGGCGATCAGGGCGTTAGGAACTGTCCAGGCAATAGTGAGGAGGAAGAATAACAGGTTTCCGATGATTCTGTTTGTTTTACGACGGGGTTTGGGGATGGCGAGGTTTTTCCAGAGAATGTCGGATGGACGGGTGGCGAGAAAGACGGAGGTGCCTTGGATGTGTTTTCCTTTGTTGGTTTTGGCGACGATGTGGGCGGAGGGGATGGTGGAGTACGAGACGAAGCCATATTGAGTTGTCTTGCGGGATGAGAGTGCTTGTCGCGCGGCATCGATCTGTCCCTCCAAGATTTGGACTTGTTCCTGTCATATTAGCTAGAATAACAGATGGAGAGTACAGTGTAATAATCAATTGCATCGATTTTTTGGGTTTTGTGCTTTGGTTTGCAAGTGGGTCTTTTGTCGGGTATTTTATTCGGATTTTTGAGATACACGGCAAGGTACTTTTCGAGTCTTTTGACTGCCTTTTCGTGCCGTTCGAGAAGTTCAGGAAGGTCACCCATGTCTCGTCCGATATGCGCCTGCGCGTAATGGACTGTGTCTGGTCTGAGACGACTTGCTAGTTGAGCGAGCCCTTGGTCTGAACGACTTGGTTTGGGGACGTCAACGACGAGGAGGGTGCGAGAATGCATCGATCCTTGGTACTCGACGGAATGGAAGAATTTTTTCCGAAGGACAACCATTCCAGTGTATCCTCGGTATAGCCAAAACACGACGACTCCGGTGTAGAGCCATGCAAACACAATTTGCATCCAAAGATATGACGCGGTAATTCCTTCGATCGAAAGCAACCCCAGCGGACTAATTATTAGCAACATTTTAGCCGATGAATGTACTTGCTGGTTGCAACATTCGCTTGTCCGTAAACAGTCTTCAATCCTACAATGACGTTGTAAGGGATAATCGCCGCTGAGCCAATTCCCAAACAAATAAATATATTCCTACACATCCTCCAAAATCGAAGAAACAAAACTGCGTCCAAACCAATCTTGTCCAATAAATACTCATCCGTACAATGCCAAACCGGCTTCAGCCAGCCAAATACGCCGTCGTCGATGGGTGGACAATGCCGTTTTTCACTCGAGTACTTGAGTTTGGGGGCATAAACGATTTTATGTCGTGGTCGAAGAATGGAGAATGCGATGAATACGATGAGTGAAATCGCCGCTGAGGTGACGAGACCAGCTATTATCGCCGTGACGCCGAATTGTCCAGACTGTGTGTTTGCATCTCGAATCGCGTTGAGAATGTCTGGTCCTGAAGCACTACTCATCCTGTCTCGAAGATTCTCTCCAGTTATTTACTGGTCGGTCCACGGGGCACGTCACGAAATGTTGGGAATTCAAAAGTTGATGAGTACAAACGAATATCGAAGCCAATTTCTCGTACCAATATTAATAGTACACTGTCTTTGACTTGGTTTGTTCCTGGGGGGGTGTGAATGGCAGGACAGAAATGGACAATGCAATGAGTGTGTTGTGAGTGTTGTGTTTCGGTGGGAACCAGGGGCTAAAAACCTTGCAGCCTCCCCAAAATAGCTTTGTAACGGTGTTACACCACCCAATTAAACCGACTGACTCAGCACGCGTCTCCCTCTCGTGAATACCTGCCCTCCACTCGGTTCTGCAAACGTCATCCGCTTATGGGAC
>Ga0182015_10006521_pt1 | contig 11689 bp, 9 predicted proteins | sample 712P3MmetaG_FD_120478 | JGI IMG/M metagenome (GOLD analysis project Ga0182015, IMG submission 120478) | Permafrost microbial communities from Stordalen Mire, Sweden - 712P3M metaG | ecosystem: Environmental > Terrestrial > Soil > Wetlands > Permafrost | place: Sweden: Stordalen | collected...
GTTGCGTTACGACGATCATGGATCCGCGCTGGCCCAGGTTTACAACCACGTGATCATGCCGCTGGCGAACACGCGCGACCGTGTGACTCAAATCAAATGGGGTATAGCCGACTTTGAGCATCGGTTCGGGCGCGCGCCCGAAGGCATGTGGCTTTCGGAAACCGCCGTCGACAACGAAACGTTGGATATCCTGGCGCAAAATGGAGTTCTATTTACCATCCTGGCGCCCCACCAGTGCGCCCGGGTCCGCGAGCGCGCCGAGACCACGCTTCAGCCCATGCTCGACCGCCTCGAGGTGGCCGGTGACGGCTGGATTGAGACCCCGAATGCTTCGGTGCATCCGAATCATCCTTACCTGGTGCGCTTGAAAGAAGGCCGCAGCATCGCCGTCTTCTTTTACAACGGACCGGTTTCGCGCGCGATCGCCTTTGAAGGCATGCTCAATAACGGCGAAACGTTCGCCTGGCGCCTGGCGCGGGGTGTGGATCCCAGCATCTACGAGCCCCAGGTGGTGCATGTGGCCACCGATGGCGAAAGCTATGGACACCATCATCGCCACGGAGAGATGGCGCTCTCCTACGCCTTGCGCTACATCGAAGACAAGAAGCTTGCGAAGCTGACGAACTATGGCCAGTTCCTGGCCAAATTTCCTCCGAAGTGGGAAGCGGAGATCGTCGAAGACACCTCCTGGAGCTGCGCGCACGGTATCGAGCGCTGGCGCTCCGACTGCGGCTGCAATGGCGGTCGCCAGGGGTGGAATCAGCGCTGGCGCGCGCCCCTGCGGGGCGCTCTCGATTGGCTTCGGGACACCGTCGCGCCTCTGAGTGAAAATGCAGCTCGCGACTTGCTCAAAGATGTCTGGGTCGCGCGCGATGCATACATCTCGGTCATTCTTGCCGCGGGAACAAGCAAAGCGGAGGAAGCGATTGATCAGTTCTTCGCCGCGCACGCAACCCGCACCCTCTCGACCGAGGAACGCACCCTGCTTCTCAAACTGATGGAGATGCAGCGGCACACGCAACTGATGTACACCAGCTGCGGCTGGTTCTTCGACGACATCTCGGGCATTGAGACAGTGCAGGTGATGGCGTATGCGGCGCGTGCCCTGCGCCTGGCTGCCGACATTTTTGGACTCAACTGCGCCTTGCTCGAATGGCAGTTTGTGGAACGTCTGCGCCAGGCCAAATGCAACAGCCCGCAGTGGAAGGACGGCGGAGATATCTACCGGCGGCTGGTCAAACCGATGGAGGTCAACCTGGAGCAGGTGGCCGCCCATTATGCCATCTCGTCCGTCTTCGGCAGCTATCCCGAGGAAACAGTTCTCTTCTGCTACACCATTCGCCGTCTGGACTACGAGAATGTGATGTCGGGGCGGGCACGCTTGGCCATTGGCCGTTGCCGCATCACCTCCAACCTGACTGAAGAGACGGCGGAGATTTCCTTCGCCGCACTCCATTTCGGGGACCATAACGTAACCGCCGCGGTGGAACGGTCCACTCCACAGGATCTCTCCGCCTTCGACGACCTCAAGCAAAAATGCAGCGCGGCCGTAACCCAGGCGAATCTGCCCGAGGTGGTTCGTCTGATCGATAGCTTCTTCGGAGGCACTCCTTACTCGCTTGCCTCTCTCTTCAAGGACGACCAGCGCCGCATCCTGCGCTTCATTCTGAACGCTACGCTCAGCGAGGTCGAAGACAGCCTGGTCAAGATCTACGAGGAGCATGCGTCGTTGTTACATTTTCTGAACGCCTCCGGGCTCCCCAAACCACCCGCGCTCACCATGGCCGCCGGTTTCGCCATCAATGCCGGTCTGCGGCGAGCGCTCGAACTGGAACCGATTGATTTGAAGCGGGTGCGCTCGTTGATTTCTCTGGCCAAATCGGATGGAGTGGTATTGGAAAGTCACGCACTCCGTTACCTCAGCGATCAACATATGAAGCGCGCCATGGTAACGCTCCACGCGAAACCGTTGGAAGAGGATGCGATCGAGCACGCACTGACCCTGGCCCGCACCTTGCGCGAGCTGCCCTTCGAGCTCAACTTATGGCAGGCACAAAACATCTGGTATGACACGCTGACCAAATCCAGTCGCTTCCTGCTGGGCGTGGAGGAGACGGTCGCTGAGCAATGGCGAACGAACTTTATGGAATTGGGCCGGCAATTATCGATCGCCGTCGAGCAACTCGTGGTGGAAGAAGGGTCGCTGGGCGGCCGCGGCCTGAGCGCCGGGGAAGAGGCTGCCCCTTTGGCGTTGAAAGCCCTGGTTCCTTAGACTCTTTTGTCAGCTCCGCCAACGCAGGGTGACCGGACCTTCCATCGGATGCTGCATCGTCCGGCCGGTCTCTTCGGCTTCCAGCCGGGCTCGCTTCAATGCGAAGTACCACTTCGCCGGACGGTCAGCGTCGTCAATAAGCATCAGGCCGGGATTGAACTTTAGTCCCTCGGCTTGCTGCACCATGGTGACCTGGTCCTGGCGGACAAAGCGTTCGCCGAAAAATTTAGCCACCGCGGTCACAAACGGCACTCCATGAAAAATGTTCCATGCGGCATACACATCGATACGGGAATTCCCCGGTGTCGTGGGTGTCACCGTCGTCAGGCTGGAAAACCACTTGGATCCACAACGCAGAGTTTCGTAGCGGCGGTTAGGCAGCACTAAGTCGATTGTGGTCTCGATGGGCTCCCCATAAACACCCAGTAATTTGTAAGGCGCGCTGTTGGCCGAGGGCGTATGGGCCGACATGCGAAAGCCCTGGGGAATGGGCTCGAAGTGCTTTTCTTTTTCGTGGATGCTGTGCCGTGACCGCCACCACCAGGCTTGGTGTACAAACGGGCCATGCGCTGGATCCATGAGCCCGATGATGCCGTGGTCGACGTTGCAAGGCAGCTCGGCTGCCAGATGCGCGCCGCGATACCGGTCACTGAACGTGGCGACTTGCGGGACCGGTGGCAGTGCATCCCGGGCCTCCATGCGCACCCGTCCACTGCCCGGTTTCGGTATATACACCCACGCGTATCCATCTCTTTCCTGGCAGGGAAATGCGGTGGCATAGATGCGTCGCGGATACGAGTCCTGACTGGTCAGGGAAGGGATCTCCATGCACTGGCCGGACTCTGGCTCGAAGACCCATCCGTGATACTTGCAGGTTACAGCGCTGCCATCGAACCATCCGCAGGAGAGGGGAATGCCTCGATGAGGACAACTATCGCGCATGGCAAAGAGGCTGCCGTCCGCTTTGCGGCCGAGCACGAGCGGGATCCCCAGTAGTATGGCCGTGGCCATCTTCCGGCTGCGGAGCACGCTGCTGCGCAGGGCCGGATACCAGTCGTTGTAGATGAGAGCCGTGTCGGGGCCCAGCAAATCGCTCGCGGGGATGAGTGCCGGTCCTCTTCCCGATGCTGTATCAGGTGCCATCGCAAATCCTGCCCTTACTATAGCGCCATAGCGTTGGTTTTCTTCCGCGCCGCAGGCCCTCCTTTGGGACACGAAGAAAATCGAATGAGGGTATCATCTGATCATGGCCAGGATTCACGTGTCGGAAGCCGAGGCGGCCCGCGACTTCGCCACGTTGATGGCCCGCGTGCGGGCGGGCGCGGAGGTCGTCATCGAAAATGGAACGCTACCCGTGGCTGTGATCCATACCCCTGTTCCGCCACGACGTGCCGTGTCCGAATGCATCGCCTTAGCCAAGAAGCATGAAGAAGAGACCGGCGAGGCTCCGATGCTCGACGCTGACTTCGCCACCGATGTCGAGCAGATCATCCAGAACCGGAAGCCGTGGGATCCGCCTGCGTGGGACTAACCTGATGGGTCTGATACTCGACTCCAGTGTGGTCATTGCGGCAGAGCGTAGAGGCCATACTATCCTGCAGATCCTCGAACAACTACAGACCAGTCACGGCGATATCGATATCGGCCTCTCGGTCGTGACCATCGCCGAACTGATCCACGGCGTATATCGCGCAAAGGCGGACGCGGATAAACAACGGCGCCTGACTTTTGTCGACCGTTTATGCAGCGATGTCCCTGTATATCCAGTTACCGTCGAGATGGCCAGGATGGTTGGACGTATCGAAGGTGAGCAAGCTGCCAAAGGCATCGCTATCCCCTTCGCGGACCTTGTGATCGGCGCCACGGCATTGCAACTAGGCTTCGATGTGGTCACCCACAACTTCCGGCATTTCCAGCGCAACCCCAGCCTCAAAGTAGTCGCAGCCTGAACGGAGAAATTCCCTATCACGCACCGTTCGAGGAAAATCGTTTTCACCCTTGCCGGTCTCTGGCTCCTGCTCTACGCAAGCTTCACCCTCTTCCGACCGCCGTTGCTGGACGATGCCGACTCGGTGCACGCCGAGGTGGCGCGCGAAATGGTCGAGAGGCAAGACTGGATCACGCTCCATGCAAACGGCATCCGCTATCTCGAGAAAGCGCCCCTTATGTATTGGGGCATGGCAGCGAGCTTCTCTCTCTTCGGGCCGGAGGATTGGGCCGCTCGCGTGCCACTAGCGATTGCCACCCTCGCGCTGATTCTCGTCGTCAACGCCTCCGGACCCCGCCTCTTCAACTCCGCCATGGCCGGCTTCTATGCGGGGTTGATTTTGCTGACGTCGTTCGGCATTTTCATTTACACCCGAATTATCATTCCGGACGTGATCGTCTGCCTGTGGCTTAGCCTTTCCATGCTGCTGTTCTGGATCTCGCTAGGGCAGAAACAACCTTCCCGTGCAACCGCCTGCGGGTTTGCCGCCGCGTGCGCGCTCAATGTGCTCAGCAAAGGGCTGATCGGCATCGTCTTCCCACTCGCCATCGTCCTCATCTTCCTGCTGCTCAACCGGAATATGGGCCATCTGCGCCGCTGGCATCCTTTTTCGAGCCTTCTGGTCTTTCTGCTGATCGCCGTACCGTGGCATATCGCGGCAGGCATCGCCAATCCATCGCAGGGCCACGCCAGCGGAACCGTGCCGACTCCGGGAAACGTGCATGGTTTCTTCTGGTTCTATTTCATCAACGAACAAGTATTTCGCTATCTCAACCGGCGCGTTCCGCGGGACTACGACACGGTTCCGCTGCTGCTTTTCTGGGGATTGCTGGCGGTCTGGTTGATGCCGTGGATCGGCTTCGTGTTCAACGCAATCGGGCCCATCCGGATGCGATCGTCTTTGCGCCGCGTGCGGCTTCCCCGGCACGCGCAAGCCTGGAATCTGCTCGGCATATGGGCTGCCGTGGTGATGGTGTTCTTCAGCTTCTCCACCCGCCAGGAATACTACGCGCTACCCGCGTTGCCGCCGATTGCCCTGATGATCGGCGGGTGGCTGGCACAAGAAGAGAAATACTCTGCCCGCGCGCCCGCCCGCATCGCGGGCCGTCGCATCGCCATTGCGCTCTTCCTCTTCGGCGCGACCGGGTCCATGCTGGCGGCTTATCTTGCTCTACGCGCAGTGGCGCCTCCCCCAGGCGCGGACCTATCCACTTTGCTCACTCAGAACCCTGGCGACTACGCGCTCTCACTGGGCCACTTGCTGGACCTGAGCGCGCGCGCCATGGGCGCATTCCGTTGGCCACTCATGATGACCGCACTGGCGCTCGGCGCGGGAACCCTGATCAACCTGGTCTGTCGCTTCCTCAACATGATTCGGATCGGAAACTACGCATTGGTCACCATGATGGTTATCTTCCTCATCGCCGCGCACATGGCCCTGGTCACTTTCTCGCCGGTGCTCTCCTCAAAAACTCTGGCCGACGCGATTCGTCCGCGGCTCAAAAACGGCGATGTGGTGGAGATCAACGGCGAGTATGAAGCCGGCTCAACCCTCGGCTTTTATCTGCGCCGCCAGGTCCGCATTCTCAACGGCCGCTCTTCCAATCTCTGGTATGGCTCGTTTTTCAACGATGCGCCGCACCTCTTCGACGACGATGCGACGTTTCGGGAACTCTGGAGCGGTTCGCAGCGGATCTTTTTGTGGACAGAACTGGACCATCTTCCAACGCTGCCGGGGCCCGCGTACACAATCGCCCGGAGCGGTGGGAAGGAAATCATAAGCAACCGTCAGTGATGAGGATTCTTTCTTGGAGGGTGGCCCATTCAAGCTCTGCTTGAGTGGGGTACATCTTGGGGCTGGAAATATACCCCACTCAAGCCAAAAAACGGCTTGAATGGGCCACCCTCCGATGTGTCTGGACAGAGATTCGTTCTGGTCTAGACTGCGGTAAGCCGACTCATTTTGCCGTCTTTCAGGGAGAAGCGCTGTCCCCGCCAGGCCACCGTATTCCCGGCGAAGCTCCAGATCCAGACGCCCAGGGCCACCACGTCGCGCAGGGGCAGCAGCCATAAATCGCGTAGTACCTGGCGATCGCCCAACACGCCTACACCGACCGCCAGGGCCAGCGCGACCCGTGCCAACAAAGTCAGGCTGAGCAGCGCAATACTGCTGAGGCTAACGCCCGAGGCGATCAGATTGAAGAACGCCCAAGGCAATCCGTAGGTAAAGACCACGCCGGTATAGCCCAGTTTTCTGGAGAATCGGGTACTGCGGCTCCAGCGAATCTGGTGGCCCAGAAACTGACCGAACCGGTACTCAGGCAAGAACGTCTCCACCACCTCGCCGCTCAGAACCACTTCGAAACCGTTACGGGATACGCGCGCGCCCAGCTCATAGTCGTCCGCCAGATAGTCGACCAGCGGCTCAAGGCCGCCGATCGCCTCCAGCGCCTGGCGAGAGATCGCCAGGGTCGATCCCAGGCCAAAGTGGATACCGCCCTCAATTTGCCGCGCCGTCAACACTCCGGCGATAAAGTCCGTGGCAATGCCCAGTGCCTCCATACGTGAGCCAATGGTCCGGTGCGCCTTGCCCCGGTAAAGCGCCGTCACCAGGCCTACCTGGCCGCCGCGACGCTTTGCCTGATGGAAACAGCCCATGATCCGGCGCAGGTAGTTGCGGGAAACCTTGATGTCGCTGTCATTGATCAGGATGTAGTCGTACTGCGCGCTGCCCAGCATCTGCACCAGATTGCTGACCTTACCGTTGGCGCCCAACAGTTCCGGGCACAACACCAGGCGTATGGTGTGCTGGGGAAACTCCGCCTTAAGCCGCTCGATGGCCGTGACCGCCGGATCTTCCATGGTGCTGACACCAAACAAGATCTCGTAGGGACCCTGATATTGCTGCAGGCAATGGCTGGCGAAGCTGGCGTACATTTCCGGGTCAAGACCCTTCACCGGTTTCAGGATGCTGACACCCGGTTGAAAATCGGGCAATGGGCGGCGCAACTGATGCTGGAAGGCGCGCGCGCTCCACAGCGCCAGCAGGTAATAACCCAGGCCGGCAAGGCTCAAAATCGTGGTAACGGTGGCGACGGCGGTCGGCAGCATAAGAGCGCCTCTAGTTTAAAGCCGTTTAGCAAATACTCCCGGATTTCCTGTGAAGCGCGGATGGGGCACCCGAGTTCGTGGCAGGGAGAATTCCTAAAATCTAGTTCTCACACACCCGCTGAAGGCCCTCTTTGTCCAAGGCTCATTGCGGCACGGGACGAGGTCCTACTCGTAGCGTAAGGCTACGATCGGATCGAGCGACGCTGCCTTCCACGCGGGGTAGATGCCGAACAGGAGACCAATGGCGCAAGAGACGACAAAGGCGGTCATGGACCAGCCCAACGACATCGAGGCCGGCAGCACCGACCCCAGGATCAGCTTTAGCAGGAGAGTAAGCAGACCACCGACCAGGATGCCGATTACGCCACCCAGGGCACACAGGGTGACCGCCTCCAGCGTGAATTGAAACATGATGTTCTTGCGCGTCGCTCCCAGCGCCTTACGGACGCCGATCTCCCGCGTTCGTTCGGTAACGCTCACCAGCATGATGTTCATCACTCCGACGCCACCGACCATCAGACCTACGCTCGCAACTCCGACAAGAAAGATGAACAAGCCGCCCGTAAGCTGATTCCATAACACGAGCAGGGCGTCGGAGCTGAAGATGGCGAAATTGTCTGGTTGGTCGTTATGGACTTTACGCCTGCGGCGAAGCAGTTCGCGGATCTCGTCTTCGACGGCAATTTTATTTTTGACATCGTCGTACTTGACGCTGATCCAATGATCGAGGATCTCGGGATGAATCTTATGGAAGGTTAATGTCGGAAAATGGGCGGAGTTATCGTTCGGATTTTTGCCCCCGCCGAAGACCTGCTTTTGAGGCGCGAAAACGCCGACCACGGTGAACAAATCACCGTCGATCTGCACTTCCTTGCCTAGGGCAGGGTCGTCGCCAAAAAGTTCCTGGGCCGTGTCTGAGCCGAGAACCACCACATTGGCTCCTCGCTGCGCCTCCTGAGCGGTGAAAAACCGCCCCTGGGCAAAGTCGAGGTCGTTGACGCTCGGTTGATCCTCCGATTCACCATGCAGGGTGGTGTTCTGTACTTTATGGCTCCCGTACTTGACCGAAAAGCTACCCTGTTGTCCCGCGGGCCCGCTGTACCACTGCGATGCAGAGACTGCGACCACGTGGGGCAGCACTTTCATGGCCTCGCCATCTTCATACGACAATTGTTTTCTGGCCAGCATCTCGGCTGTCGGGCGTGAACCGAAGACGGGAAAGCGAAAGACCCAATACACATTGGATCCCAGCGATTTGATGAGGCCATTCACGTTGCCTGTGAGCCCGTTGATGACGGATGAGATGAGAATGACGGTGGTGACGCCGATCATGATGCCAAGCATGGTCAGGCCGGAGCGCAGCTTGTTGGTGCGCAGCGTGTCCATGGCGATCCCGATCGCTTCCTTTGTGTCGGCGAGGCTCATTCTATAGCTCCGAGCGCAAGGCTACGATGGGGTCGAGCAGCGAGGCCTTGCGTGCTCAATGCCGGTGACAACTTAAGGAGAGTTGCGACGAGGTCCTATTCGTAGCGTAGGGCGGTGATCGGATCGAGCGACGCCGCTTTCCAGGCCGGGTAGATGCCGAACAAGAGACCAATGGCGCAAGAGACGACAAAAGCGGTCACGGACCAGGCCACCGACATCGTGGCCGGCAATACTGTTCCTAGGATCAACTTCAGCAGCAGGGTGAGCAGACCGCCGACCAGGATGCCGACCACGCCACCCAGGGCACACAGCGTGACCGCTTCCAGCGTGAATTGAAACATGATGTTCTTTCGGGTCGCGCCCAGCGCTTTACGAACGCCAATCTCCCGTGTTCGTTCCGTAACACTCACCAGCATGATGTTCATCACGCCGACGCCGCCGACCATCAAACCCACGCTGGCCACGCCTACCAGAAAGATGAAGAGTCCACCCGTGAGCTGATTCCACAATTGCAGCAGAGCGTCGGAGCTGAAGATGGCGAAGTTGTCCGGTTGGTCGGCATGCACCTTACGGCGCCGGCGAAGCAACTCGCGGATTTCGTCCTCAACAGCAATCTTGTTTTTTACATCGTCATATTTGACGCTGATCCAGTGATCGAGGATCTCCGGATGGATTTTGTGGAAGGTCAAGGTGGGAAAATGGGCGGAGTTATCGCTTGGGTTCTTGCCCCCGCCAAAGATTTGCTTCTGGGGTGCAAAGACGCCCACCACGGTGAAGACATCGCCATCGATCTGCACCTCCTTGCCTGGGGCAGGGTCGTTGCCGAAAAGTTCCTGGGCGGTGTCGGAGCCCAGAACTACAACGTCGGCCCCTCGCTGCGCTTCCTGACTGGTGAAGTATCGTCCCTGAGAGATAGGCAGTTCATAAACGATCGGCTCATCTTCCCCCTCGCCTTGCAGCATGGTGTTCTGCACTTTGTGACTACCGTACTTGACAGAGAAACTCCCCAGGGAGCCGGTCGGCGACCGGTACTGTTGTGAGGCATCGACCGCGACCACGTGAGGCAGCACTTTCATGGCCTCGCCGTCGTCGTAGGTCAATTGCTTTCTTGCCAGCATTTCCGATGTGGGGCGCGAACCGAAGACGGGAAAGCGGAAAACCCAATAAACGTTCGTGCCCAGCGACTTAATCAAGCCATTCACGTTGCCAGTCAAGCCATTGATGACCGATGAGATCAGGATGACCGTGGTGACCCCGATCATGATGCCCAGCATGGTCAGACCGGAACGCAGCTTGTTGGTGCGCAGCGTATCCATGGCCATTTTGATGCCTTCATTTGAGTCCGCAAGTCGCATGGCATCACCTCTTCAACAGCTACCCTCAAGGTAAATAAGTCCTACAGCTCCGAGCGCAAGGCCACAATGGGATCGAGTAGTGAAGCTTTGCGAGCCGGGTAGACGCCAAAAAAAACTCCCACCGCCGTGGCCACAAAGAGGCCGAGGACAACCGACCATAACTCGATCTCCGATGGGAACCCGATCACCAGGGTAATTGCCTTGGCGAACACCACGCCGGCAAGCACGCCCACCACGCCGCCGACCAGCGACATGGTGGCCGATTCGATCAGGAATTGCAGCAGAACATCGCTGCGCCGCGCACCCAGCGCTTTACGCACGCCGATTTCTCGCGTCCGCTCAGTGACGCTGACCAACATGATGTTCATGATGACAATGCCGCCGACCACCAGCGAGATCGCCGCCAGGGAGACAAACACCGCCGAAAAACTCGAACTGATGCTCTGCCAGATGCCGACGAACGTGCTGTTGGTATCGGTCGAGAAGCTGTCCTCCGCGCCCGGCCGGTCGTGGCGGTGGGAGCGCAAAATGGTTCGCACCTCGCCCACTGCCAATTCCAGTGGATCGCCCACTCCGTTGGCGCGGGCGTAGATGGTGAGGCTCTGGTTCGACCCGTAGGTGTCGAGAAACGTTGTCAGCGGGACAGCCACCCAATCATCCTGGCTCTGTCCGAGCGTCTTACCCTTTCGTTCTCCGACGCCAATCACCGCGTATTGTGTGCCGTCGACCCGAATCTCTTTGCCGATGGGATCGATCGACCCCATCTGATTGTCCACAATGTCGGGACCGATGATCGCTACCTTGCTGTTGTGCTCCTCGTCAGCAGGCACAAAACCGCGGCCACGATCGATGTTGACGTTGTAGATGGGAGGCATAGCCCAGGTCCAGCCACGAATACTCGAGTCGGTACTGGAGTGGTTGTTATAAACCACTTTTCCGGTGGTGCTGGCCATGGCCCCGGTGTTGGCGCAGTCTCTACATTTCGCCGCTACTTCACGGTAGTCCTCGAGCTTCAGGTCTTTGCGCTTTTGGTATTTGTTGAACTCCGCGTCGCTAAAGACTACGGAGGGCTGCTTGGATGCGGTAAAGACATCTGCACCGTAGCCGTAGACCTTAGTGGCGACAAATTTGTTGGCACCGTTGACCAGCGTAATCACCATAATCACCGCAGCTACACCGATCATCACGCCCATGAGGGTGAGAATCGATCGCAGCTTATTGGCCCATAGAGACTGCAGCGCGATTTTTACTGCTTCTACGAATTCCATGGCGACCTACCAAAGCGATAGCAAGATCGCGATTGATTCAAAGGGGAGGGAGTGACCTCCCGGTGGTCGCCCAGAGCAAGGGTTCATTCCGGGAAAGGGCCGCCAAGTCGAATCGCCGCGGTGAATCGCTACCGGTGATACGAGTGTAGCCTCATTCGTGGTTCCGTTCGGCCGATAAATCCCTCATCGAGGTACGCATCCGCCGGCTGAAAAAGCGGAGGCCCCGCATCTCGGTCAGAGCTGCGGGGCCGCGTTTGCAAGTGGCCTGTAA
>Ga0182015_10006522_pt1 | contig 11688 bp, 11 predicted proteins | sample 712P3MmetaG_FD_120478 | JGI IMG/M metagenome (GOLD analysis project Ga0182015, IMG submission 120478) | Permafrost microbial communities from Stordalen Mire, Sweden - 712P3M metaG | ecosystem: Environmental > Terrestrial > Soil > Wetlands > Permafrost | place: Sweden: Stordalen | collected...
ATGACCGACGGCGAACTTTTTTGGAAGATCACCGCCGGCCGCAAGCCGATGCCGAGCTTTGAAACGAAGCTATCGGAAGATGAGCGCTGGATGCTGGTCGATTATATCCGGACGTTTTCGCAGCCGAGCGCGCCGGCGGATTCGAAATAGAGCGAAACGCGCCGGCCGATTGGCTTTCCTCGAAAATTCGCGATTAATTCGCCTTGGCGAGGGCTTCGGCGACTTCGTTCACATCCGGGACCGTCGGGATGTCGTACTGCTTGAACCAGGCGATGTTTCCGGCGCGATCGATGATCGCGATGGCGCGGCCCGTGATTCCTTTATCGCTCAGGTAGACACCGAATTTGTCCGCGACGGCTCCGCGCGGCTGAAAGTCCGCGAGCAGCGGGTAATGAATTCCCATTTTCTCGGCGAAAGCTTTGTGCGACCACACGCTGTCCACGGAGAGACCCAGCACCTGCGCGTCGAGCTGCTCGAATCGCTTTAGATCGTTCACGAGGCATACGTGTTCGTTCGTGCAGACCGGACTCCAATCCAGCGGATAGAAAACAAGTACAACACGCTTCCCGCGGAAGTCCGCGAGCTTAACTTCTTTCTGACTTTGATCCTTTAAAACGAAATCCGGCGCTGCCGCGCCCACCGCAATGGCCATGATTCCTCCTGGAGTCTCGCGAGTTTCCCGGTGCAAAGAACGATTGAACCGCGAAGGCATTGATGATATCCGAAGCTGGCGCGCGTGACAAACGAGAGCGGCGCCGCGGATCTCCGGCGGGGCGTTCACGCGGCCTGCTTCTGCTACTATACGGGCGGCGATGTGGGAAACGCGCATCAGTCACGAAGAGGCGTATCCGGGAATTCGTTTTCTGCCGAGCAGCCGAAATTGGTGGGCTCGATTGAAGGGTGTGCCAGCCGAGTGCGTTCATCTCGAGGAAGAGCGTCCGTGGATGGCGTCGCTCGTGCCCGACACTTTGTATTTGAGAGGAAAGGCCGCGAGGCGCCGCGAGCCGGTTCGGCCCGAGGTGTCGCTTTGCCGCGATTGTTTTCTCGGCGTGTTCCGGCGCGAATTTGAGGAATTCGCCGGCCGCGGGATTGGGTTCGAACCCGACGGCGAATCGTTCTCGCAATATTTTTTCGTTTCATCGCCGGATTTCACGGCTGCGGGGCTGTTGCCGGAAGTTCGAGCCGCCATCGATAAGCGGCTTGCAGGCGATCCTGGCGCGTGCGCCATCTGCTCGTACCCGGCAACTTGGGACTGGATCTCGCGCGAAGAGGTTGCCGATCTCGGCGATGCAGACGCCATCGTGAACGCGCAGGGCACCAAGCTCTGCGCGATGCACGCAGCGCGAAAAATTTGTGATGCCTTCGAAGGAATTCACGAGGCGAATCTTTATTACGTGAATCTGCCTTATTGTGAGGCAGGCGCGTACGTTTGGATTTGACGATGAGATTGCGGGAAGCAGTCGAAAAATACCTGGCACTGGCCGGCGGCTACGGGCGGCCCGTTGCCATCGCGCAATTCGGTCTATCGCGAGCAGATTCGGAAAAGTTGTTCGGTGCGTTCGACGAGGATTACCACATCAGCCGCTACTTCCATTTTTCAAATGAGGCCGGCGAGGCATTCGACATCAACGGCTTTCCGCAGACGCACTTCTCTGTAGACGCGGAAATTCAATCCACGCTTTAGTCCGGCGTTGTTCGGATTTCGATTTTGACGGGAATTCGAGCGTGCTTATTCGCGGACGACGGCGGCTTTCTGCGTCGCGTGGACAAGCTTTTCGTGTTCCTGGCGCAATTCGGCGGGGAGCCGATCGCCAAACTTGGCGAAAAACGCGCCGGACGATTCGGTTTCCGTGGCCCAGTCAACGGGATCGACATGGAGCAACTCGTTGAGGGTCTCGCGCGAAATATTCAAGCCTTCGAGAGTGAGCGAGCCGGGAGCGGGCACGTAGCCGATAGGGGTTTCGTCGGCATTGGCGCGGCCTTCGATTCGATCGAGCATCCATTTCAACACGCGAACATTTTCTCCATAGCCCGGCCAGAGGAATTTCCCGCTCGCGTCGCGCCGGAACCAGTTCACGTGGAAAATGCGGGGCGGATTTTTGACGCGACGTCCCATCTCGAGCCAGTGACCGAAGTAATCGGCCATGTTGTAGCCGCAGAACGGGAGCATGGCCATGGGATCGCGGCGCGTGACGCCAACGGCACCTGTTGCAGCTGCCGTGGTTTCCGAGGCCATCGTCGCGCCAACGTAGACGCCGTGTTGCCAATTGCGGGATTCATAGACGAGCGGAGCGACGCGCGCGCGGCGTCCGCCGAAGATCATCGCTGAAATCGGCACGCCTTCCGGATTTTCCCATTCTTTCGAAATCGAGGGCGATTGCGACGCGGGTACGGTGTAACGGGCATTCGGGTGCGCAGCGGTTTCTTTGCCGCCGGTGTAGGTTTGGCCCTTCCAGTTGAGCAGGCCGGTTGGCACTGCGCCATCAATGCCTTCCCACCACGGCTCATCATTCGGCGTCATCGCGACGTTTGTGAAAATTGTGTTTCTGTGAATCGCCGTCATCACATTCGGATTTGTTCTTGCATTGGTTCCTGGCGCGACGCCAAAAAATCCTGCTTCAGGATTTACGGCGCGAAGCCGCCCATCGTAGCCAATATGAATCCAGGCGATGTCGTCGCCCAGAGTCCAGACACGATATCCCTGGCTTTCGAGCGCGGAAACCATCATGGCGAGATTCGTCTTACCGCAGGCGCTTGGAAATGCCGCGCTCATATAGCTGACCTTGCCCGTGGGATCTTCGAGGCCGAGGATCAGCATGTGTTCGGCCATCCATCCCTCGTCGCGAGCGATGCAGCTCGCGATTCTCAGTGCGAAGCATTTCTTGCCGAGGAGCGCGTTTCCGCCGTAGCCGGAGCCGACGCTCCAAATTAATTTTTCTTCTGGGAAATGCATCACGAAACGGCGGTCCGGCTTCAGATCGCCCAGGGAATGCAGGCCGGGAACGAAATCGTTGGAGCTGCCGAGGCGGTCCAGAGCGACCTTGCCCATGCGCGACATTACACGCATGCTCGCGACCACGTAAGCGCTGTCCGTAATTTCGACGCCGATCCGGCTATATGGAGACGACACCGGACCGAGAATGTACGGAACGACGTACATCGTGCGGTCCTTCATCGCGCCATCGAAGAGCGGGCGGAGCATATTTTTCGCTTCCTCGGGCGCCATCCAATTATTCGTCGGGCCGGCGTCGGATTTTTCTCGCGAGCAGATGTAGGTGAGGTGCTCGGTGCGAGCTACGTCGGTCGGATCGCTTCGATGCAGGTAGGAACCTGGGTAAGTTTTCTGATTGAGCGCGAAAAACGTCCCGGCCCGCAGCATCTCGTCCACTAGACGCGCGTATTCTTCCGCCGAGCCATCGCACCAGACGATTTTTGCAGGTTTCGTGAGGCGGGCTGATTCTTCAACCCAACTCTCAACGGGAGTGGACAAGGGGTCTCCTGAGTATGCGTCGCTATTAGCCAGGGACGGCTAGCCGGCAATCTGCTCTGCGCTCGGCAAAGCAGACCTCCATTTTAGCGAAGGAGGGCAGTCTAGGTCAGCAATATATGGATTGCAAGTAAGGGCGCGATTGCTAAAGCGCAACGGTCCGGGTGCTATACTTTTTTGGAATGTTTGCGCGCAAATTGCAGGTTGATATCGTCATGGACGGCGAGACGCGGCCGTGTCCGCTTGAGTGGCTCGATAGCTTCGCCATGCGAAACTTCACGCGGTCGGCGGATTTCGACGATACGCTTCCGACGGGTGATGGGCGGATGGAAGCTGGATTACGTCTGGATCCGAAGCGGCTCGGCGAGGCGCTGGAGGAATGGTTCAACAGCCGAGGGATCAGCAAAGGAAAAGCCGTGCGCGTTGAGGTTCGCGAAGTTTAGGCCCCAATCGTCGCGCCGGAATCTTGCCGGCGTTTTTGTGCGGCGTGACTGGGTGTAAAACCGCCGGCAAGATGCCGGCGCGACGACCGACCGCGTGCCGTGTGCAATCCGTCACCGACTTCCGTTCAGACTTTCCTCACGAAAGCAGCGATATTTTTCACAAAGACAGAATGCAATCATGACTATTGCGCGGGAGCGGTGTTGAGATCGGGTGAACCCAGAGATATCTTCAAGAAAGAGGAGTCGAATCGAATTTTGCGAATGACTGGGGCGTTGCAGCGTCATCGCGAAACAGGTTCGACCCCTCACTTTTGTTTTGACGCAATGCAGCGAGAACGGTAAGCAATCCCGCGGGTGGTTACTGAAATGGATTGGCGGCGTGCTCTTGGAGCGGGACGGATTATCGAGTGCGAACGGGTTCGGAGTCGGAGCTTGGGGGCGGTATCGCGCGGCAGCACGGCTTCGTAATTGTGCCGCGCAATCGCAGCGCGAATCTTGGGCAAAGATGCGCGCGTCGCGGCTGCGCCGGCCGCGATGAGGCGTGGCGTCTCTATGAAACCATCCCATAGAACATCGTGAACGTCCGGCTCGATCACAACGTCCGCAGCGTGCCGCCACGGCGGGTCCTGGGTCTCCTGAATAATTGAAAATGCGCGGCCAATCACCTCAATTGTATTTCGAGGTTTGTCCTTCAATTCGCCGGGCTCGAGATAAATGCCGATGGCGATATTCGCTCCGAGCGCGCGCACGGCCCTCGTGGGCACAGCGTCCGTCAAGAATCCGTCAACGAGGGAGCGGCCGCGATACTCAACGGGCAAAAACAAGCCGGGATACGCACACGATGCGCGCAAGGCGATTCCGATTTCGCCTGTGGTGAAGTAAACGGATTCGCCGCGCACGATGTCTGTGGCGACGATTGCGAACGGCAGCTTCAATTCCTCGAAGTAACGCGCGGTGGTGAATTTGCGCAAGAAATCTTCGAGGCGCTCGTTCGAGGCCATCCCCATGCGCGAAAGCGTCCAGCGCCCGAAATCGCGGAAGCGTGTTTCGGAGCCTTGCCGCTCCATGTCGTCGAGTGTTGCGCCGCTCGCGTAGGCTGCGCCGATTAGCGCGCCGACGCTCGTGCCGGCAAGGCAATCAATCGGAATACCTTCTTCCTCGAAGACGCGAAGAACGCCGATGTGGGCGATTCCGCGCGCGAATCCGCCGCCGAGCGCCAGTCCAATGCGCGGCCTCTCGCCCGCGCCGCCGTACGCGAATGAGCGCAGGCCACGTACAGCGGAGCCAAGCCATTTTCTTGATGTGGGCATAGTGATTTCTGCTTTATTTGACACTGTAACTCAAACCGGGGATGCTTGGATTTGCGGTTGACCGCGCGGTACCCGTTTTGTAACCTCCGGCGTCGCCTCGGATGGGAAAGATGAAAAAACGCATCGAAAAAGCCGCGGTTCTTGGCGCCGGAACTATGGGCTCGCGCATCGCGGCGCACCTCGCGAATGCGGGAATTTCGTGCTACCTGCTCGATATCGTTCCGCGCGAACTCACTTCGGAAGAACAGGCGAAAGGGCTGACACTCGCACAGCCCGCCGTCCGAAATCGCATCGTTCGCGGAGGATTGGAAGCGGCGAAGAAAGCCCGCCCTGCTGCATTTTTCACTGCCGACACCGCCAGTCTCATCACCATCGGCAATTTCGAAGACAATCTCGCCTGGTGTGGCGAAGTGGATTGGATTATCGAAGTAGTCGCCGAGAATCTTGAGATCAAACGGAATCTTCTCGAGCGCGTCGAGCAGCACCGCAAGCCCGGAACAATCGTTACGACGAATACATCTGGCTTGCCGATTCATCTCGTGGCCGACGGGCGTTCGGACGACTTCCAGCGTCATTGGGCGGGAACGCATTTCTTCAATCCGCCGCGCTACATGAAGCTCGTCGAGTTGATCCCGGGGCCGAAAACAGATTCTGGGGTTGTGGAAACGCTCGACGACGTTTGCGATCGCCGGCTCGGGAAGGGCGTGGTGATTGCGAAAGACACGCCGAATTTCATCGCCAATCGAATCGGCACGTACTCGATGCTCAACGCCGTGCGGCTAATGATCGAACTTGAGATGACGATCGAGGAAGTAGATGCCTGTACTGGCCCGGCTGTCGGCTGGCCCAAATCGGCGACGTTTCGAACGGCGGACATCGTAGGTCTCGACATTCTGGTTCACGTGGTTCGAAATATTTATGAAAACGCGAAGAATGACGAATCCCGCGAGTCGTACAAAGTTCCTGCTCTCATTGAAGACATGATCTCGCGAGGATGGCTTGGCGAGAAAACTGGCAAAGGCTTCTATCAGGCCGTGAAAAAAGGCGGCGAACGCGAAATTCTAACGCTGGACTGGCAGAAGATGGACTACCGGCCGAAGCAGAAAGCTCGGTTCGCTTCGATTGAAGCAGGAAAGGCGATTGAAGATACGCGCGAACGGCTGCGCGCGCTTGTGGCGCCGGTGCTTGATGGCCAGGGTGGCGATAAAGCTTCGCGTTTTCTCTGGGGCAGCCTCAGTGAGATGTGCTCGTACGCTGCGCGGCGTGTTCCGGAGATTGCCGATAGCATCGTGGATGTGGATCGCGCGATGCGCTGGGGATTTGCTTGGGAGGTTGGGCCATTCGAGATTTGGGACGCGATCGGCGTCGAGCGAATGGCCAATGCTCTCGAGCGCGATGGCAAGCTTGTGCCGCTGCTTGCTGAGCGAGTGCTTGCCTCCGGCAAAAAATCGTTCTATCAATCCGAGAACGGCGCAACGAAGTATTTCGATCAATCCACGATCGCGATGAAGCCGGTTGACGAAACACCCGGCCTAATCATTCTGAAATCTCTCAAAGAGCGATCGAAGGTTGTGCAGACGAATGCAGGTGCGAGTCTGATCGATCTCGGCGACGGTGTGGTGTGCTGCGAATTTCACGCGAAGATGAATTCCATCGTCGGTGATATCGTCGCCATGATTCACGCCGGGCTGAAGCGTCTCGAAGGCGAATTCGACGCCATGGTGATCGCCAATCAGGCGGCGAATTTTTCCGTCGGCGCGAATCTCATGCTGCTGCTCATCAGCGCGCAGGAAGAGGAGTGGGACGACATTCACTTAGCCGTTCGCCAGTTTCAGCGTGTCAACCTAGCGATCAAGTACGCGCCGCGGCCCGTCGTCGTGGCGCCGCAGGGCATGGCGCTCGGAGGCGGCTGCGAGATTAGTTTGCATGGAGCAAAGATCCACGCCGCCGCGGAGGCGTACATTGGTTTGGTTGAAACGGGCGTCGGCTTAATTCCTGGGGGCGGGGGCACGAAGGAAATGATGATTCGTGCGAATGAGAATTCAGCGGGCGGGGAAAGTCTCGATCTTTTTCATGCGTTCAAGCCGGTGTTTGAAAATATCGCGATGGCAAAAGTATCGACGAGTGCCGATGAGGCGAAATCGCTCGGTTACCTGCGCCGTTCGGATCTGATCGCGATGAATCGATATCGTCTGGTTGCGGACGCGAAAGAGACGGCGCTCGGGCTCGCCCGCACGGGCTTTCATCCACCCGCGCCCGCGCAGATTCGCGTGCTCGGCGAGGAAATGCTGGCCGCGGCGAAGCTCGCGATTCACATGATGCTTCGCGGGGATTACATCACCGATTACGATGCCGTGGTCGCACGCAAACTTGCCAATGTGCTTGCGGGAGGCGCGCTTTCCTCGCCGCAGACAGTTTCCGAGCAATACGTTCTCGATCTCGAGCGCGAAGCTTTTGTAAGCTTGTGCGGGGAGCGGAAGACGCAGGAGCGCATCGCGCATACGTTGAAGACCGGCAAGCCGCTCCGCAATTAGACTGAGACAATTCGCCGCTCCACACTCTTGGCAGCGTTATCGTTGCCAGAAATCCTTTCGCGTGTTCTACGCTTCCGATATAATTTCGCCACTCGACTGGGGTGAATTTTCCGAATCCGGTTACTGATTGGGGCATTTGTTTCGTTAAGTCCCTGAAAGGCCGACGTGGATCTACTTGCCGAAACGTCGCGACATGATGAGTTGAAATCTATCCTCGCAATCGCGCTCCTGTTTGCATCTGCGCTGGCTGCAGGTTGCGGAGCTAAGCCACCGTCAGAAGCGCAATCGCAATCTACACTCCAGCACCCGACGATCGTCTTTATGACCGACTTCGGAACGGCGAATGATGCTGTTGCGATCTGCAAAGCGGTGATGCTTCAGATCGTGCCAGACGTCCGGATCATGGACATCACGCATCAGGTCACGCCTTTTTCAATTGAAGATGGCGCGCGATTCCTCGCCGCAGTTACGCCTTATTATCCAGCGAACACCGTCTTCGTCGCCGTAGTGGATCCGGGCGTTGGCACTTCGCGGAAAGCCATCATCGTGAAATCGAAAAAGGGCCAGTATTTCGATCTTCCTGATAACGGCCTAATCACTCCGGTCGCAGATCGAGATGGGCTCGAAGCCGCCCGTGAAATTACAAATCGGGCCTGGATGATTGGCGCGGGGATTTCCTCTACGTTCCATGGCCGCGATATTTTTTCGCCGTCCGGCGCCCACCTGGCTGCCGGGGAAGATTGGACGCTGGTCGGGCCGGAAGTTGATGTCAAATCTCTCGTTCGTTTGAACGTCCCATTTTCGACGATTGACGCTAAGGGGATCACGGGCCAGGTGGTCGCTCTCGATGATCCCTTCGGAAATCTCCTTACAGACATTTCGAGGGACGACTTCAAACAACTAGGGTACAAAGTCGGCGACAAGATAACGGTAAGAATTGACGGCAAGCCTTACACGATGCCGTATGTGAAGACGTTTATGGATGTGCCGACCGGCCAGATGCTGCTTTACGTGACTTCGCGCGAACGAATCGGTCTCGCGCTTAATGAACGGGACTTTTCTAAAGCTTATAAAATCACGCCTCCGGTGGGCGTATTCATTCCGCGAAAGTGATTGCTCGCGGCTTGCGGTCCGCAATTCGTGAGCACTCAGCGGCTTGCGCGCAGCAAATTCCGTGCGCTGTTGCTTTTTCACTCCCGAGGCATCCAATATAAATACAGGCGATATGGACAGTATGGGAAATAGGCAAATCGGAAGGTGAATCGTGCGTGAAGCAGTGATCGTAAGTTCGGTTCGCACCGCGGTCGGCAAGGCGCCGAAAGGCACTCTCCGTTCAACTCGGCCGGATGACTTAGCGGCGATCGCGATCAAGGAAGCGATCAGTCGAGCGAAGGGGCTTGCTCCCGAGGAAATCGAAGACGTCATCCTCGGCTGTGCCATGCCTGAGGCCGAGCAGGGAATGAATGTTGCGCGAATCGCGTCGCTGCGCGCGGGGCTTCCTGTTGAAACGTCGGCGATGACGATCAATCGCTTTTGCTCTTCGGGATTGCAGGCGATTGCCATCGCGGCCGAAAGAATCATGGCGGGTCATGCTGAAGTAATCGTCGCGGGCGGCGTCGAATCCATGAGTCTGGTCCCAATGGGGGGAAATAAAATTTCGCCGAATCCGTGGTTGATGGATCACTACCCGGACGCGTATCTCGGCATGGGATTAACGGCCGAAAATATTTCGAAGAAATATGAAATTACACGCGAGCAGGCGGACCAGTTCTCACTCGCGAGCCATCAGAAGGCTCTTGCTGCTATCGCCGCCGGAAAATTCAAGGATGAGGTCGTGCCTGTCGAAGTCACCTTCACCGAAGTTCCGTCGGGGAACGGAAACCGCACGAAGACGACGAAGGTTGTATTCGAGATGGACGAGGGCCCCCGCGCGGATACGTCGCTCGAAGCGCTCACGAAATTGAAGCCCGCGTTTCACGCGCACGGCGTCGTCACCGCGGGAAATAGCTCGCAGATGAGCGACGGCGCTGCCGCGACCGTTGTGATGAGCGCGGAGCGCGCCCGCGCGCTGAAGATCGAGCCGATCGCGCGGTTTCGTGCGTTTGCCACCGCCGGCTGTCCGCCAGAGGAAATGGGAGTCGGCCCGGCGTTCGCGATTCCAAAGGCGCTTAAATTGGCAGGCCTGCGGCTGCAGGATATTGACGTGATCGAATTGAACGAAGCGTTCGCGGCGCAGGCGTTGGCCGTGGTGAAGCTCGCAGGACTCGATTTGAGCCGCGTTAATCCGAACGGCGGAGCGATTGCGCTCGGCCATCCGCTCGGTTGCACGGGAGCGAAGCTGACGGCTTCAATTTTGCGGGAGCTCGAGCGCCGCAACGAGCGCTACGGATTGGTCACGATGTGCGTTGGCGGCGGGATGGGCGCGGCGGGAATTCTTGAACGCGTCGCCTGAGCGAACGTACGAATTCTCAAAACTAGTGGATTCCTGTAGCAGTTTCCGCTTCGACAAGCGCTTTGAGCCTCCCCAAATCGTGTTGGAATTTGGTTCGTGATGCCAACGTGATGAACGGCTCGAGGGAGCGCGACAATCTTCCGTGGAACGTCGTCTGCGTTTCGAACTCAACGTGTGTTGTTCCGCCCACTTCTGACAGCCTGTACTGGGCTTTTTCTGTGAAGCTGGTTGCCGGGTCCCCCAGCGGCTCAATTTGAAGACCGAAGCGCTGATTCGGCACAAATTCCGTCACCGTCATGTCGAGGATCGTCCGCGTGGTTTGATCCTTATCAGTTTCGACGGCGCGAAAGCGATAGCCAATGCGTTCGTCAAGTCTTGTGAGGTCCGTGGGCGCGACTCGAGTGATTTCGCTGATTCCTCCAACCCATTGCTCCATCAACTCCGGCCGCGATATCCAGCGAAACACGTCCGCGGCGGGCCGATTGATGTCAATTGCGCTCGAAACGTGGCCGGCGCCGGGTCGAAATCTCGCGAGCACTAGGAGCCCAATCGCGAGCGAGGGGATTCCGACGGTTACAATCCCAATGCGGATAATCCACTTCATGTTCGAGTTGTAGGCGAAAAGTGCGGAGAAGTCACTCTCGGATTGCTATTGTCTTTGGCGTCACGCTCAATCGAATATCCGGTCAAGTGTCGGCCCACTGGCGCCCCAACTCTGCGACGCGTTCGCGCGAAATGCCGTGCATCGACAGCCAAAGCTGCGCTTCATGTTTTCCCGGCTCACCCTCAATCGTGATCCAGAAGATCGCGCGATTGAGTTCGGTAATCTGCAGGCAGAAGCCCCAAGGCGGAGAATCGAGCTCGACGCGCCCGGAGATGGTTTCGCCGGTTTCCGAATGCAGTGAAACAGCATCGTCCTGCCGCATGACGACGTTTGAGCCTCTGGGCTCTGACGTAGTGCGGCGGGAGTGCGAAAGTTGCGAGGCGCTTTGCGGAACGCCGGCCACATACTGTCCTTTCGGGCGATTGCCCGCAACTTCTCTTCGCTGTAGGATTGTGGTTCATGGCATTCATCCGATCCTACCGTTTCGGCACGAACTGAAGGAGAGCATCCGATGGCCACTTCTACCGTTTCCCAGAATCGGTTACGCGGCGGTGCATTCCTCATCACTCCGTGCCAGCCTGAGGATGTTTTTACGCCCGCCGATCTCTCCGACGATCAGCGCTTGATCGGCCAAACCGCCGAAGAATTCGTCGCGAACGAAGTTATCCCCGTGATTCCGGAACTCGAGCAGCACAAAGAAGGATTGATGGCTCAGCTTTTGAAGAAGGCCGGCGGGATTGGCTTGCTCGGCGGCGCGATTCCGGAGGCTTACGGCGGCGCGGGTCTCGATAAAGTTTCAGCGACCGTGTTGGCCGAGAAGCTCTCTGCTTACGCTTCGTTTGCGGTTTCCCACGGCGG